>SXGR01657766.1_pt1 | contig 40404 bp, 25 predicted proteins | sample 3174711 | NCBI WGS metagenome assembly SXGR01 (sample SAMN11356860, study PRJNA531348) | freshwater metagenome | isolation source: freshwater sample F1-60 | place: China: Fuxian Lake, Yuxi | collected 2017-12-25
CAAGATCCTCGAAGGCACTGTCGCCAATGTGCCGCCGCAGGGCGGACGCAAGCATCCCGAGCAGAGCTACATCCAGGTCGACACGTCGAACATCCTGTTCATCTGCGGCGGCACGTTCAGCGCGATCGAGGAAATCATCGCGCGACGCATCGGCCGCGATGTGATCGGCTTCGGCCGCCAGCAGGCGGGTGCGGAGCTGATGAAGAAGGCCTTCGCGGCCTCCGGCGTCACCGCTGGCTCCTCCGATGCGCTGGAGAAGCTCGAAAAGGGCCGGCGCCGCGACGAATTCGTGCGCGCGCTGATCCAGAAAGACCTCGTCGAGTTCGGCATGATCCCCGAGTTCGTCGGGCGCCTGCCGGTGATCGCCACGCTCGACACGCTCGACAAGGCCGCGCTGGTGCGCATCCTCACCGAGCCGCGCAACGCGCTGATCAAGCAGTTCCAGACGCTGTTCGCCATGAACGGCAAGGAACTGGTCTTCACGCCGGGCGCGCTGGAAGCCATCGCCGACATCGCCATCGAGCGCGAGACGGGCGTGCGCGCGCTGCGCTCGATCCTCGAGGACATCCTGCTGGATGTGCTCTACGAGCTGCCCTCGCGCCGCGATGCCGTGCAGTTCCTCGTGGATGAGGACGTGGTGCGCAAGCGCCGCTCGCTCGCCCTGGGGATCGAAACGCATGAGCCGGAGCAGGCTCTGGCGGACGAGAAGGGCGATCTGCCGCCCGAGGATCTCGACGAGATCCAGCGCGAGAGCGCCTGAGCTCGGCCCGGCGACCGCCTTACTCCCTCTTTACTGCCCCCTGTGCGGCCATCGGGGAACCTCGGTTCTGATGGGAGAGTCCTCATCCATCCCCCGTGTCTCGTTCCCTCCAGCTTGGCCTCTTGCTGGCTCTGATCCTCGCTGCCGGCGCCCTGCGCTTCTCCGGCGTGGGCTTCCTGCTGCCCCAGCGGGTGGGTCCGGACACGGTCGTGCTCGAGCAGGAAGTGCGCCTGCTGACGCGTCCGGGCTCGGAGGAGCGCCGCCAGCACCAGCTGGGCCTCTACCCGGAATTGCTGCCTTTTCTCGCGAGCAGCTTCGCGGCAGCCGACTGGGAGCAACCGCTGCACTCGGGGACGCTGCCGGAGCATCTCGCCCAGGCAGCTCACCTGCGCGTCGAGATCCGACGATGGATCGCCGCGCTCTCCCTGGTCGGGATCCTCGCCACCTTCTGGATCGCCCGTAGCTTCCTGTCGCCTCCGTGGGCGCTCTTCGCCTCGGCTCTGGTAGCCTTCAGCCTCCTGACGCAGTGGTATGCGCAGGAAGGCCGCCCCCACGGCGCCGCGAGTGCGCTGCTTGTGCTTGCCGTGGCCGCCGCGCTGGAACTGCGCCGCGCCGAGTCGGTGCGCACGCACATGCTCGCGGGGCTGGCGCTGGGCTTTGCGGCGGGAGCGCTGCAGTACGGCTTTGCGGCGCTGCCGAGCTACCTCGCGGCACTGCTGCTCTCCCCGCGCCGCCCGCGCTGCTGGAGCGGACTCCTGCTGGGGCTGCTGATGTACGGCGGCTGCCTGCTGGTCTTCTATCAGCAGCCCGGTCCCGAGCACGTCACAGGCGTTACGCAGGCCGCGGAGAGCCATGGCGCGCTGTTCAGCATCGCGGGCCACGCTCTCAACCTGTACGGCATGAACGGCAAGGGCAGCCTCGTGACGTTCTCGGCGCTGTGGGCCTACGAGCCGCTGCTGCTCGCGGGCGGCCTGACGATGCTCGTGGTTTGGATTGTGCGCTCGGCGAGAGCGCGTTGGCAGTATTCGCCGGATCTGCTGGTGGTGCTGGCCTTCGTGGTGCCCTACACGGCCCTGATGCTGATTTACCAGGGGATCTACGCACGCTTCCTGCTGCCGCTCGTGCCATTCCTCGCCTTGGCGATGGCGGCACTGTTCGAGCGACTCTGCGCCGGCGGTCGCCCGGTGCGGCGGGTGCAGGCGCTGGCCGGTTGCGTGCTCGTGTTCCAGGCGGCCGACTGCGTGCAACTGGCGCGCCTGCGCTCCCGTCCCGACACGCTCACGCAGGCGGCCGAGTGGATCGAGCGCGAGCGTCCCGTCGAGGAGCGCACACTCGTGCTGCCCAACATCACGCTGCCGCTGTTCTCCTCGCTCGAGAGTCTCAGCGCCGAACCCAATCGCGCGCGCGATCCCTCGCTGCCCTGGCATGTCTACCAGCACCGCCTGCTCGCCGAAGGCAGGCTGCCGGCCGGAGGCCGCGATGTGCGCGCGCTGGATGTGCGCGGCTTGGTCGATGCCAAGGGGAACTGGCTGCCGAACCCGACCTGGGCGCAGGAGCTGCCCGGCGACACCGTGGTCATCGAAGTGCGCGAGCGCAGCGGCTGGAAGGGACTTGAGCCCATGCGCGCGGAGCTGCAGCGGCATTATCAGCTTGCAGCGAGCTTCGCGCCGGATCAAAGCAGTCACTGGAAGGGCCTTCCGATCGAGTATCAGGACTTCGAATTGCCCGAGCGCCCGTGGTGGTTCCTGCGCGTGTGGCAGGCGGAGTGCACCGGGCCCGTGCTCGAGGTGTACACTCGTCGTCCATGAGCCGATCGCCGATCGCCGCGACTCTCGCGCAGCTCTGGAAGTTGTCGCTCGTGATCCCGCTCGTGATGCCCGTGGCGCTCCTCGCCGCAGGCTGCTCGTCGCGCAAGGACGAGCGTCCGGACGTGATCCTGCTGGTGCTCGACACCTGGCGTCCCGACCAGCTGGCGGCCTTCGGCGCAGCAACGGACCACACGCCGGCGCTGACGCGCCAGCTGGAGGGCGCGCGCCGCTTTCAGGCTGCGCAGAGCACCTGCTCCTGGACGGCACCGGCGCTGATCTCGCTCGTCAGCTCGCTGCCGACGGCGGCGCACGGCGTGCGAGGCGCTCCTCATCCCGGCAGGCTCGCCGATGAAGTGCAGACGCTGCCGGAGCTCCTGCGCGAGGCGGGCTGGCGCACCGCTGCCTTCACCGAGGGCGGCTACGCCAAAGGCGATTTCGGACTCGATCAGGGCTTTGAGCTCTTTCCGCCCTTCGCGGACGACAGCCACGAGACACACTCCATTCAGGGTCACGAGTCGCGCATCCGCGCCAATGTCGATCGCAGCCTCAACTGGCTCGCGGAACAGGGCGATCAGCCGCTGCTCTTCCTGTTCCACACCTATCAGGTGCACACGCCCTACCGCGCCGACGAAGCACATGTGCGCGAGCTGTTGCCGGAGTTTCGTGACGCACAGGAGGAAGCCGAGCTCGAGCGCATCGTTGCGCACTGGAACCGTGAGCGCAGCATGACGCGTGAAGACTGGCTGCGTCTGCAGCAGCGCCGCCTGCGCACGGGCCGGATCCCGCCAGTGGAAGCTCCGCTGGAGCTGATCGCCTACTGGCGCGAGCGCGGACTGGGCCCGCAGGAGGTCCTGCAGACACCGGAGCTGATCGCGCACGCACGCGCGCTCTACGCTGCCTGTCTGCGGCATGCGGATCGCGAGCTGGAGCGTCTGTTCGCCGGCCTGCGCCGGCGCGAGCAGCAGAGCGGACGCCCACAGGTGCTGCTGGTGGTGAGCGACCATGGCGAGGGCCTCGGCGATCACGGCGAGCTCGAGCACGGCACCAGCCTGTACCAGTCGCTGACGCGCATTGTGCTGGCGCTGCGCGCACCGGGCGTGCCCGCCGGCGATGAGCCGCAGCCGGTTTCTCTGCTCGATGCGGCCCCCACCGTGCTGCGTCTGTGCGGCCTCCATCAGCTGCCCGAGAGCTTCCAGGGCGGCGACCTGCTCCAGCCAGCAGCAGAACGCGCGCTCCACAGCCATGGCATGACCGTGGCGCGCGAGGCCGATCTGCGCTTTGCCGTGCGGCGTGGCCGCTGGCACCTGATCTTCGACACCGCCACGCAGCGCAGCGAGCTGTACGACCTCGCGGCGGATCCGGGCGAGCTGCACGACCGGGCGGCCGAGGAGCCGCGCGTGCTGGCGGCACTGCTCGAGGAGCTGCGCTGCGAGGAAGGGCGCAACCGGGAACTGCACGCGCGCTATGGCGCGGCAACAGCCGGTCGGACACTCGACGAGCGCACACGCCGCGAGCTGAAGGGTCTGGGCTACATCGGGGAGGAAGCGCCCTCTTCCCGCTGAGGTTTTTTCGTGGCAGCATGGGTTGGTCGAGGTGGCCTGTGCCGCCTCGCGACCCACCCCGTCGGCCAACGGTCAGCCCCCCTGCCTGTGATCCGAGCTCTCCACCTCTGCGCGCTGGCGCTGCTGCCGGTCCTTTTCCGAATGGACCTCGCCGCCGCTCAGCAACCTCACATCGTCCTGATCCTCGCCGACGACCTCGGCGCGGGTGATGTCGGTCCGCGCGACCATGACGGCGATCCGCTGACGACTCCTGTCAGCGACACGCCGCAGCTCGATCTGCTGATGCAGCAGGGACTGCGCGCCACGCAGTGTTCCGCGAGCTCGCCGCTGTGCTCGCCTTCGCGCGCCAGCCTGCTGACCGGACGCCACCATGCGCGCACGGGCGTCAGCGGCGTGCTGTTCCCCGAGAGCAGCGTGGGCCTGCCGGCCGACGAACGAACGCTGGCCGAGTGCCTGCGCGATGGCGGCTACCGCACGGCGCTGGTGGGCAAGTGGCACCTGGGCAATGTTCCCGGACTGCGGCCCTGGGAGCAGGGCTTCGAGAGCTTCTACGGCGTGCTGAACTCCAACGACATGGCCGGTTTCGCGCTGATGGAAAACGGCGTGAGCGTGCAGAGCTGCGTCGATCAGGATCTGCTGCACGCGGCGCTGTTCCAGCGCGCGCGGGAGACCATCGCGCAGGCCGCCGGTGGTACGCAACCGCTCTTTCTGATGCTCTCGCTGGTGACGCCGCATGTGCCCGTGCATGTGCACCCGAGCTTTCAGGGCAGCAGCGGGCGCGGCCTGTACGCCGATGCGCTGCGCGAGCTCGATGCCGGCGTGGGCAGCATCGTCAGCCTGCTGCAGAGCCTCAGTCTCGATGCGAACACGCTGCTGATCTTCAGCAGCGACAACGGCCCCTGGATCCAGTCGCACGGACCGCCCGCCGGACATCCCGAACCCTGGCGCTGGGTCGGCGGCCAGACCGGCGGCCTGCGCGGTGCCAAGGGCACTGCCTACGAGGGCGGAGTGCGCGTGCCGCTGCTGCTGCGGCAGCCGGGAACGATCACAGCAGAGGTGCGCACCGATCCGGTCAGTCTCGTGGACATCTTTCCCACGCTGCTCGACGCCGCCGGCCTGCCCCTGCCGGGCGATCGGCGCATCGACGGACGCAACCTGCTCGGCAGCGCAGCCCTGCGACAGGAGCAACGGCGACCCGTCGAACAATGCGTCTACCGCATGTTCCACGCCGATACGGGCCTGTGGGGCACACGCCGACTGTGGTCGTACCGCAACGAGCGTTGGAAGCTCTTCTTCGACAACCAGGGCAATCCCACCGAGTGCTACGACCTGCTCGCCGATCCCGCGGAGACCACACCGCTTGCCAACAGCAGCTGGCTCAATGTGCTCGCGGACCGCGCGCGCCAATTCCATTGTCGGCTCGACGAGCTGCCGGTGACGCTGCCCGCCGGACCCAATCTCGCACTCGGCGCGCAGGCCTTCGCGAGCGCCTCGCAGGCCTGCAGCACGGCCGAGCTGTGTTGCGACGGACGCCCCTCCACGGGCTATGAGAGCCCCGGCACGGCGCAGGGCTGGCTGATGCTTGATCTGGGCGCGGTGCAGCCGCTGGCCGAATCCCAGCTCGCCTTCGGCGCGGCCTTCCCCACCCAGTACCGCCTCGAGCACTCGCTCGACGGTGTGCACTGGCAGACCTTCGCGGTGGAAAACGCAGGTCAGGGCGGTACGGTGCGCCACGGCCTCAGCGCACAGGCGCGCTTCGTGCGCCTGCAGGCCAGCAGCACCGCGGGCGGCGCTGGCCTGTGCGTGCTGGAATGGCGTCTGCTGGCGCGTCCCTCGGGCCCGGGCGGCGCCGGCGGCAGCGACAGCGTCGGCGGTTAGGAACCGCTGGCCGCACTAGGAATCGCACCGGGGAATTGCGCCCGGTAGCGCTCCCAGACGGCCTTGCCATCGCCTCCCTTGGCGCACTCCTCCACCAGCCAGCGCGTGCGCGCCGCGGCCCAAGGATCGCTGGCGGCATCGAGCTTGGCGGCGAGCGACTGGGCCCCGGCAAGCGCCTTGTCGAGCGTGCCGGCACTGAGCAGCTTCTCGATGCCGCGCAACCGTGTCTCGAGCTGACGCGCCTTGACCACGGCGCTCTCCTTGGCGCGCTTCTCGAGCTGTGCCTTGGATTCGAGGGCCGGCGGCAGCGGCGAGAAGTCGCGCACGATGCCTTCGAGCTGCTGCAGACCTTCCAGCATGCGCTTGGCGGCGAACTTGGTCTGCGCATCGTCGAGCAGCGCCTGCGCGGCCGCTTCCAGGCCGCTGAGCTTGCCGCGCGCGATTGCGACGCGCGGATGCTCGACGCCCAAGGCCGCGATCGGCGCGTAGAGCGCAATCGCGCCGGCGAGATCGCCCGCTGCGTAACGGGCCTGGGCCTGTTCGAGTTGTGCCTGTGCGGCCATGAGCTCGGCCAGCTTCGAGCGCTGGATCATGGTTTGCAGCGGCTCGTCGAGGTAACTGCCGTAGGCGGCCTTGTAGTCGGGATTGCCCTCCCACGCGACCAGTCCGTCGATGCCGATCAGCTTGGCGTGCGGCAGCTGCACCTTGTCGATGGCATAGGCCTTGTAGAGTCGCTGCGACCAGTCGTGCGAGATCGGCAGCGTGATGCCCTTCTCGGATGCGTAGGCCTGGACGGTCTCCGGCTTCTCGTTGGAGAGCAGCAGGATCGGAATGTCGAGATCCTTGGCGAGCTTCTGCCACTGCTCCACGGCGGGCAGCTGCGGCAGCGCGGCCTCCGAATACGTGCTCCAGAACAGCAGGATCACCGGCCAGCCCAGCAGCTGATCGAGATCACCGCTGCCCGCCGGCGTTCCGATCCAGCCATCGACTTCGAGCTTCGGCGGAGCCTGATTGAGGTAGTTCGCAAGACCCGGCTGCGCGCGCGTCACCGACATCGCGCCCGTGGCCTCGTCGATCACCGGAGCGCTCTTGCGGAAGCCCAGCTTGGCGCGGCGCGGCAGGCTCTCGTCGTACTCCAGCAGCCGGATCTCGCGGAAGTGCGCTTCGCCCAGGCCAGCCAGCAGGCCGAAATCGCCGCGCAGCTGCGCGCGCGAGTCGAACAGGTAGTCGATCACCGGCGCCTCGTTGAGGAACACCACCAGACGCGTGCCCGCGACATCGACGCGCAGACGGTTCCACTCGGGCTTGAGATCGACCTTGTTGCGCGTCAGCGGCTTACCTTCGGTCGAGCCCATCGAAGCAAGGTCGACATAGCCCTTGGGCAGCAGGCCCACCCCCTGAAAGCGTCCATCGGCCTTGCGGCCGAAGCACAGACCCGCGAGGCTCGAGCGCTCGCTGAGCTTGACCTCGGCCGAGAGCGACCAGTCGCCGGCCGGTTCCACATCGATGAACAGCCGCCGGAACGCGAACACATCGCTGGCCTTGGCGGCGCCGCCGGAGCCCGCTCCCGTGCTGGGGCCTTCCGGTTTGCCGGCGTTGTCGGAATCCGCGCGGATGTTCGCCACCAGCACGCCGTCCTGCACCGTGAAGTCGCCTTCACCGCCGCCGTAGAAGCCCTTGAGGTCGCGCTCGTTGAAGATCAGGCGCCAGCTCTCGAGGCTGATGCCGCTCTTGTCGGAGATCTCGAAGTAGCGCGTCCGTGCGCGCTCGCTGGGCGGCTGCGCGGTTGCCGGCGCGCGCAAGACGCGCAGCGCCAGGCGCGCAAAGCCTCCCCTGTCGTAGTCATCCGCCAGCGTCACGGAGTCCGCGTGAAACTTCGTGCGCAGCTCCTGCAGACGCTTGGCGCTGGTGTCGAGCCGCGGGATGCGCGCGAGCGCCTGGGCGCGCTGGGCCTGCGTTTCTCCATCGGCGCTGCCGTCGAGAAAGCTCGGCGTCAGCACGCTGAGCCATTGGCGCAGCACGCCAGCGGCGCGATCGGTCTCCTTGTTCTTCTCCAGCGCCTCGGCCTGCTTCCACAGGACCGGCGGGAAGCCCGGATCGCGCGCCAGCGAACGAGCGTAGTACTCCACGGCGCGCGCGTAGTCCTTGAGCCGCATCTGCTGGTCGCCGCGCTCCTCGAAGCGCCGCGCGGCATCGAGCTGGCCCTTGTCGAAGGACTCGAGTTCGAAGATGTAGGCCTTGAAGCGCTGCTCGAACTGCTCCATCGTGGTGACGCCGGGCACGGCGGCGCGCGTCAGGAAGAATTCCGTGAAGCGCTCGAGGTGCTGATCGCTCGAGTATTCGCGGTAGTACTCGCGCATCAGCGGCCGGTAGATCAGGCGACCGGCCTCGTCCTCGGCGTTGTAGAGGTAGTAGACGATGCCCCAGCCCCAGGGATAGTAGACGCGGTAGTCATCGACCTTGCCCTCGATCACGCCGGGCAGCGTGTTCTTGCCGGCCTTGATGTCCTCCAGCAGCGGATAGAGCCGGTGGCTCGCGACGAGATTCCAGTCCAGCTTGCCGTTGGACAGCAGCTTGGTGCCCTCGAAGAAGCTCGCCATGCCTTCGTTGAGCCAGGCCGGCACCGACGGACCGCCGCACAGCGAGGTGAACTGGTGGCTCGCCTCGTGGAACAGGGTGTTGAGCAGATCGGCGAGGCCCGCCTCGCTGTTCTCGCCGCGGGGATCGTAGGTCACGACCGAAGTGCCGTCCCAGTGGCCCGCGGCCCAGTCGGTCGGCTGTCCGCCGATCGTCTTGTATTCCGCGGCGTTCCTGAAGATCCAGACATTCGCGATCGGGATGTCCGAACCATCGGTCTTGTAGTCGTGGAAGATGCGGTAGAAGACCTGCACCTGCTCCATCGCGTTGGCTGTGGTCTTCAGCACGCGGTAGCCGGCATTGGTCTTGACGCGGTAGTGCGGCGTGTCGAGCGTCCAGGCCTTGTCCCACTCGCGGTGCTTGGGATCCTCCTCGGCCACCCATTCCGGCGTCACCCCCGCCAACGGATCGGCGCCGCCGGTCTCGTCCTCGACCGCAAGCTCGTTGCCGCCTTCCTTTTGAATGCGCGCCAGGCCCAGCCCCAGCTCGGGATGCTCGGGATCGACGAACTGCGCCTCGCTGAGCATGGCACGGGCCGAGTGCCAGGAGATGTTGTCCATCTGCTCGCCCGCCAGCTTGAGCAGCCGCGTGACGTATTCGCGCCGCAGCGTGTCGAGGCGCTTGCGCAACGGGTCTTTTTCGCGCACGAACACCGCCAACTCAGCGGCGCGCGCCTGCAGTGACGCAGGCTTGATCTTGAGATGACGCCAGACCTCCAGAAAGCGTCCGGCATGGTCCAACGCCGCATCGAGGTTGCCGCTCGTGCTCTCGACGCGCACCAGCCCGGAGATCGCGCCCAGCGAGCGGGCATCGCGCTCCAGCACGCGCGCGTAGGCTGCGCGGGCCTCCGGGAGCTTGCCCTCGCGTTCCAGCGATTCGGCCTGCGCCTGCCAGCGGGCGGCGAAGTCGACCTCGGGGGCAGGCGGGGTGGCCTGCAGGGCCAGAAGAACCAGGATTGCAGCGATCATGGGCGCACCAGTTTCGCCCCTGCTCACGGATCCTGACAAGAGCAGATGCCGTAAGGCGTGCGTTGGACTATGCTCTCCCACCCTCGAACGATGTCCCAGCCCCTCACGATCCACTACCACCGCGACTTCGACGGCATGGTCTCCGCTGCCGTACTGGCGCGGGTGCTCTCCGAGCGCGAGCGCGGCGATATCTGCTGGAAGAGCGTCAACTACGATCAACGCGAGGACTGGCACAACTTCGAGGCCGGAGCGCGTTTCGGCATCGTGGATTTCCACTTCCACCCGCGCGCCGAGTACTGGTTCGACCACCATCCCACGACCTTCCTCAGCGAGGAGCTGCGGGCCAGGTACCTGGAGGCGCATGACACACCCAATGACCGCTGGGCCTGGGATGAGAACTCGCCCTCCTGCCCGCCGCTGATCCTCAAGCACGCCATCCGCCACTGGGGCTACCAGCCCGAGGCGCGCTTCCTCGAGATGGCGCGCTGGTCGGATGTGATCGACGCCGCGCGCTTTGAGTCCGTCGATCAGGCCATCTTCGGCGACGAGCCGGCCCTGCGCATCATGCGCGCGCTGACCGTGGCCCCCACGATCGACTGGGTCGACGAACTGGTCGGCGCCATGGTGCAAGCGGATCTCGCCGGCGTCGCCAACCGCGCCGATGTCGAGAAGGCCCACCAGCGCGCTTCGCGCAACCGCGACCGCGCGCTCGAGCAGTTCCCGCCCACCGTGGCCTGGAAGAAGGACAAGGTGCTGCTCTACGACGCCAGCTCCTCGCAGATCCGACGCGAGCGCTTCGCGCCCTTCTACCACCATCCCGACATCCACTACTCCGTGGGCGTGATCCCCACGCGCTCCGGCTTCCATGTCACGGCCGGTGAGAATCCCTGGAACTCGCCGCACAGCGTGGGCCTTGCGGGCGCGCACATCGGCAACCTGATGGAGCGCTACGGCGGCGGCGGACACCGCAGCGTCGGCGGAGCCAATCCGCACGATCTCCCCGCCGCGCGCAAGGTGGCGGCCGAGATCGCGGAGGAGCTGCGACGCGCCATCCTCGAGGCCCGGCCGCATGGAGCCGTCTGAGCCCGCCTCACTGCTCGCACTGAGCGGCGAACAGCTGCGCGAGCGCGTGGAAGCGCTCGGCGGCAAGGCCTTCCACGCCCGGATCCTGCGCGAGAACGTCGTCGCCAAGGGCCTGCTCGACTACGAGCAGATGAGTTCCCTGCCGAAGAGCCTGCGCGAAGAGCTCGCACGCACGCTCCCGATCCTTTCGGGCAGCGAGCTCGCGCGCAAGACCGCGCGCGACGGCACGACCAAGCTGCTGATCGGCTTTGCGCGCGGTGGCTCCCCGCGCGAGGTGCGCAGCGGCGTTCCGCTGGCACAGACCTATTCGCAGGCGAGCGTCGAGACCGTGCACATGCCCTCGCTCTACCTCGACGAAGAGGGCGAGCCGCAGGGCGGCGCGACGCTATGCGTCTCCACGCAGGTGGGCTGCCCGATCGGCTGCCCTTTCTGCGCCTCCGGCCAGCTGGGACTGATGCGCAATCTCGCGGCGCACGAGATCCTCGAGCAGTACATCCGCGGACGCGCGCTCGGTGCGCTCGCCCGCTCGGTCGTTATGGGCATGGGCGAACCGCTGCTCAATCAGGCCAATCTACTCAGCGCGCTCGATGCGGTGCACGACGAGATGGGCATCGGCGCGCGCAAGATCACGGTCTCGACCGTCGGCCAACCCGAGCGACTGCGACAGTTGGCTCCGAAGAAGCCGCGCTTCCAGCTGGCGATCTCGCTGCACACGCCCGACCAGGAGCAGCGTGACGAGCTGGTGCCGGCAATGAAAGGCGTTCCGATCGAGGAAGTGCTCGCCGCCGGGGATGATTGGTTTGAAAAGACCGGGCGTGAAGTGACCTACGAATACGTGCTGCTCGGCGGAACCAACGATTCCGGCGGCCACGCACAGCGACTCCTCCAGCGCCTGCGCTCGCGGCGCGCGGTGGTCAACCTGATCCCCTACAACCCGGTCGAGGAAGGCCCCTATCGCAGGCCGGAGAAGCCGGAGGTCGAGCGCTTCCGTCAGACGCTGCTCGACGGCGGGCTCGTGGCGACGGTGCGCTGGTCACGCGGGCTGGAGGGCGATGCGGCCTGCGGTCAATTGCGTCTGCGCAAGAGCGCGGCGGCTGTGCGGGGTGAGTCAATGCAGGGCGAGCCTGCTCAGGGCGAGACGATGCAGGGCGAGCAGAGGCGCGTCTAGCGCGGACGATTTGATTCGAGCGTGACAGAGGCCAGCGTTCGAATGCGGGCGCCAAGTTCCGGCGCCAGCTTGCCGAAGGTGGCAGAACCATCCTGCGTGCCGGTGACCTTGTCCGTCGGGGATGGAGAGTCCCCATAGCATGGATGCCGGCATCCATGTTTGCGCTGATGCCTGCGAGTTCTCTCGCGCCAGGGACTCGAAGCCCTGGCGGAAAAGCTCAACTGCCCTTCGGCAGCGCCTTTTCCACGCAATTCAGCGCGTGCTCGACTTCCGATTCCGTGACGACCAGCGGCAGACGGAAGCGAATCGAGGACACACCGCAGGACAGCGCCAGCAATCCCGCCTCGCGGAACTTCTGTATCGCGTCATTGCGCGCCTGCGGCGTCGGCAGCGTGAAGGCCTGCAGGGATCCGATCCCGCGCACCGACTGCATCGAGGGCCGCGTGCGCGCGATCTCGCGCAGTCCTTGCTGGAAGCGTGCACCCCGGGCCGCCACATTGTCGGCGAGCTTTTCCTGGACGATCAGCTCGATGATCCGACGCGAGCGCACCATGTCCGTCAGGCTGCCGCCCCAGGTCGAGTTGATGCGGCTGGGCTTGTGGAAGACATTCTCCTCCACCTCGTCGATGCGGCGATTGGAGTAGAAGCCGCAGACCTGCGCCTTCTTGCCGAAGGCTACCAGATCCGGCGCGACGCCGTAGTGCTGCCAGATCCAGGGCTTGCCGGAGCCGAAGAAGCCCGTCTGCACTTCGTCGAAGATCAGCAGGGCTTCGTTTTCATCCGCAAAGCGCCGCAGCGTCTGCAGGAATTCCTTGCGGAAGTGGTTGTCGCCGCCTTCGCTCTGCATCGGCTCGATCAGGATCGCGGCGATGCGGCCCTTGAACTTCAGGAAGGCCTCTTCGATCTCGCGCACGGCGCGCGCTTCCTCGGCGAGGATGTCGTTCGCAGCGCAGCCCTCCGCATCGAAGACGATGGCCGGATTGTGAATGCGGGGCCAGTCAAACTTGGGGAACAGCGCGGTCTTGTCGGGCACGGTGTTGGTCACCGAGAGCGTGTAGCCCGAGCGGCCGTGGAAGGCCTGCCGGAAGTGCAGGATGACGAGGCTCGCGCCGTCGTCAGTGATCTTCGAAAGCCCGATCTTGCGCGCCTTCCAGTCGAAGGCGGCCTTCATCGCGTTCTCCACGGCGAGCGCCCCGCCGCTGATCCAGAAGTGGTAGGGATAGCCCTGAGGGGTGACGTGCGTCGCGAAGGTGCGCACGAAGTCCGCCATCTGAGTCGTGTACAGATCCGAGTTGGACGGGTTGTGGATCGCGCAGCGGACGATTTCCTCGACGAAGCGCGGCTCGCGCATGCCGGGGTGGTTGTAGCCGATCGGCCAGGCGGCGAAGCAGGTGAAGAAGTCGAGGTACTCGCGCCCTGCCCGGGAGTCATGCAGCCAGGAACCGTGACTGCGGTCGAGATCCAGCACGAACGGGAAGCCGTCGGCGAGTTGGTGGGATTTCAGGACCTCGTGTACTTGTGTGGGCTGGATCATGGGCAGAATAAAGGGCTCCGCGGGTACCTTTTTCGGTCAGCGGAGCCCTCGAGTGTAGTCGATTGGCGGGGGCGCTCCCACCCCCGCCCGGATGCGGGAAAAAGCCCGTGGTTCAGGCCTTTTTCTGGCCCACCACGCGGTTCATCTGCTTGACCACGAGGAAGATCACGAAGGCCACGATCACGAAATCGAGGACCGTGTTGATGAAGGCACCGTAGCGGATCACCGGATCGCCGAGCTTGGTGGCCTCATCGAGCGTCTTGGCGGCGCTGTCGGCCTTGAGGTTGAGGAACAGTTGCGAGAAGTCTGCGTTGCCCATCATCATGCCGATCGGCGGCATGATGATGTCGTTGGTGAAGGAGGTCACGATCTTGCCGAAGGCTCCGCCGATGATCACACCGACCGCCATGTCGACCACGTTGCCCTTGACGGCAAACTCCTTGAATTCCTGCATCATTCCCATGGGCTGAATCTCCTTCGTTTGTGCGCTTGAGGGGGGGGGCGGATGGCATCCGCGGGAAACACGAACAGTGGGGAAGAGTCTAGCAATCCCCGACGCACAAGTCCTCATGAACGGCCCGCGCGGCGAGTCGCTGCTCGCAGACCTGCGCGGTGGCCGCGAGGGTCTGCGGATCGGCGGAGCGCACGCGCAGCAGGCACAGCAGCGGCGCGGGACGCGTCTGGCTCGCGATGCGCGTGCGCGGGTCGACTTCGGTGAAGAGCAATCCGTGCGGAGCGTCGACGAGCAGCGTGGAGCCTTCATCCAAGCCCACTTTGCGGGCCCGCTCAAGGAACTCGTATTGTCCGGAGTCCCAGCGCGGCTCGCTCACGTGAGCCGCCAGCAACGACTCGCACTCGGCCAGCAACCGTTCGGTGAAGCGCGAGAAGACGCGCTCATCGATGTGCGCGCGGCGCACCGCACGCACGCTCTGTCCCAGATCGCCGTACTGCCCGAAGGTGCAGGCCGCAAGTGCCTGCGCGTGCGCGTGCAGATCATCCGCAGCGTGGATCAGGCTCACGGCGGCTTCCATGGGATGACAGACCAGACGCGGATCGGCGGGCAGGCGCTGCGCGTGGCAGCGGCGCAGCCAGACCGAGACGCGCGTGTACTGCGGATCGGCAAGCTCGCGCCGCAGCCATTCCTGAGGAGCCCACTCCACGGTCAGACAGTCCGGCGCCAGTGAGGCAGGCAGTGAAGCAGGCAGTGAGGGATGGGCGCCGCGCTCGGTGAGCACGAGCACGCGCTCGCCCGCCTGCTGCGCAGCCTGCAGTTGCGGCTGCCAGTGCTCCGACGGACAGTGTCCGCTGACATAGAACAGCTGCCGCGGGGCGCGGGCGCAGCCCGCTTTCCAGGCCGCGATGGAGTTGCCTGCATTCCCGGATGCCATGCGCGTATGCTAACGGGTCCATGAGCGAGCAAGCACGAGCCGACCTGCGGATGCATCGCCACCTGCGCCTCGTGCGCAAGGGGGACTTTGAGCGCGTCTACAAGCAGGGAACGCGGGCGCGCGGTGGCGCACTGCTGGTGGTCGCGGCTCCCAATGCGCTCCCCCATCCGCGCCTGGGACTCTCCGTCGGCCGCTCGATCTGGAAAGAGGCCGTGCGGCGCAACCGCATCCGGCGCGTCTTCCGCGAAGCCTTCCGGCTCGAGCAGCACAGCCTTCCGTCAGGTTTCGACCTGATCCTGATCCCCGCCCGGCCCAAGTTGGATCCGGTGCTCGCGGAGGTGCGCAGCGAGCTGGTGCAGCTCGCTCGCAAGGCCGCCAGCGCCAAGCCGCGACCGCGCAAGCCCTGATGCGCCTCCTGCGAGAACTTTTCCTGCTGCCCGTGCGGGCCTATCGGCGCTGGATCTCACCGCTCAAGCCACCGTCCTGCCGCTTCCTGCCGACTTGCAGCCAATACATGCTCGAAGCCGTGCGCGAGCACGGTATCCTGCGCGGCTCGTGCCTGTCCGCCTGGCGCATCCTGCGCTGCCAGCCGTTCTGCAAGGGCGGACACGACCCCGTTCCACCCCGCAAGACATGAAGAACCAAGCTGTACTCTGCCTGCTGCTCCCTTCCGTTCTGACGGGCTGCTCCGGATTGGGCAGCTCCGACCGGGAATCGCCGCCGCTCGGCGGCGCGGAGCCGGCGCATGAGCTGATCCAGCCGGGCGAGCAGCACTTCGCCGGCCTGTGGAAGCTGACGCGCGGCGTGGAGAACGCGGCGGAGGGCTACTGGAGCTTCGGCGGCGACCGCGTGATCCTGCAATCGGAAGGACGCGACAAGGGAGCGTGCGATCGCATCTTCGTGCTCGAGCGCGATGGCAAGCTGCAGCAGATCTCCAACGGCCAGGGCGTCACGACCTGCGCCTACTTCATGCCCGAGGATCGGGAGGTGCTCTACGCCTCGACGCACGCGTGGATGAAGGACTGTCCGCCGCGCGCGGACATGAGCCGCGGCTATGTCTGGTCGATCCATCCCGAGTACGACATCTATGTGCGCGACCTCGCCAGCGGTGCCGAGCGCGCTCTGACGACGAACTACGGCTACGACGCGGAAGCCACCGTCGCGCCCGAGGGGGACCGCATCGTCTTCACTTCGACGCGCTCGGGCGATCTGGAACTATGGACCTGTGCCCTCGATGGCTCCGATCTGCGGCAGGTGACGAACGCGCTGGGCTACGACGGCGGCGCGTTCTTCAGCCACGACGGCGACTGGATCGTCTTCCGCTCCACCTCGTTCACGCCCGGCAAGGAAGAGTCCGAGATGGCGGACTACAAGCAACTGCTGGCGCAGTGGCTCGTGCGTCCCTCGCGCATGGAGATCATGCTGATTCGCCCCGACGGCAGCGAGCGCCGCCAGCTGACCCATCTGGGTCGTGCCAGCTTCGCGCCCTTCTTCCATCCCGAGGATGACCGCGTGATCTTCTCCACCAACGCCTTCGACCCCACGCGCGAAGGCCGCGACTTCGATCTTGCCAGCGTGCCGGTCGAAGGCGGAGCACCTGAGCGCATCACGCACTTTGCGGGCTTTGACGGCTTCCCGATGTTCTCGCCGGACGGCAAGTGGCTGGTGTTCGCCTCCAACCGCGGCGGAACGCACGCCCGCGAGACGAACCTGTTCGTCGCGCGCTGGAAGGATTGATCTCCGGCAGCCGCTACTGCACGAGCGCGCCGCGCATCGCCAGCGTCACGCGCACCTCGGCCTGCTTCCCGTCGCGCAGGTATTTCACCGGCACGACATCGCCCGGCTTGTAGCGCTGCAGCGCGTAGACCATGTCGCTGACCGTGGAGAGTTCCACGTCGCCGATCCACTGCAGCACATCTCCGGCGAGGAAGCCCGCGCGCTCGGCGGGGCTGCCCTTGGAGGTACCGTCGATCAGGACGCCCTTCTCGCCGTAGGTGTAGTTGGGAACCGAGCCGAACCAGGCACGGAAACCGCCCTCACCGCGCTCGCGGCCCGCTTCGATCGCAGGCTGCACGAACGCGACGCGCTCGCGGCCGGCAAGTTCGCGAGCGAGCAAGGTCGTCAGCACGGCGACCTTGGCGGCACCGTCAGCCTCGAAGCGTTCCGTGTCATCGCTGGGCTTGTGATAGTCGGTGTGCAGGCCGCTGAAAAGGTGCAGTGCGGGCACCTGACGCTTGAGGAAGCTCTGGTGGTCGCTGGAACCACCCATCGCGCCACCTTGCGTGCTCACGGCGAGCTCAAGTCCAGCCTGCGGACCCACGCGCGCGAGCAGTTCCGGGAAGCCCTGGCCTGTTCCCGCACCGAGCACCTGAAGCTTGCCCGAGCCTGCACGCCCGACCATGTCGAGATTGAGTTTGGCGACGATGCGCTGACGGGCGAATTCGGGCGAAGCCGCCCAACGCTCACTGCCGATGAGTCCGAGTTCCTCACCCGACCAGAGCGCGAAGATCACATCACAATCAGGCTGCGGACCGGCTGACAGCGCGCGCGCGACCTCGAGCACGACGGCTGTGCCGCTGGCGTTGTCGTCCGCTCCGTTGTGGATCTCGCCGGTCTTGTCCGGTGCAAGTGAGCCATCGCCACCATGGCCGAGGTGGTCGTAGTGGGCTCCGATGACGAGTGCGCGCGAGGAGTCGCGTCCCTTGAGCCGACCGAGCACATTGCGCGCCGGGCCCTCTCCTCGGCGCACGTCCGCATGCAGCTCGAGGGTGCCGGCAGCAGGTGGAGCACTTTCGATCACCGGGTACAGACGCCGCGTCGCATCCTCCGAGAGCGCCAGCGCGGGAATGCCCGCGCGCGCGCTGCTGGCCGCATCAAAGGCCGGCAGGGCCGGTCCTTCGGCCGGCGTCAGTAGCACGGCGGCCTTGGCGCCGCGGCGCTTGGCGTTCATCACCTTGGTGAAGGCGCTGCTTGCGGCAAACAGCGGCTCGACTCCCCCGCCGTGCGGGCTCGCTTCCTTGGGCGGGGCCTTGGCGGCGGCCGCGGTGGCAGCCGCTTCGGCATCGGGCGGAGTGCCGCGCAGGATCAGCGCAACCTTGCCCGTGAGCTCCAGTCCTTCGAAGTCGTTGCGTCCGAGCGCTTCGCTCTCGATGCCGTAACCGCAGAAGACCGTTTCGCCTGTGAACCGGCCGCCCTCCGAGCAGTACAGGGGCGCGATGTCGGCGGGAGCATCGATGCGCGTGGCCTCAGTGCTGAGGAACGAGCCGCCGCCATCGGCAGCCTGCAGCGGCACGGAAAAGTCATGGAACCAGCCCTGCGTGCCCGCGGGGGAAAGACCGATCGCCTCCAAGCGGGCCGCGAGCCAGTCAGCGCTTTCGAGGCCGGCGGGCGTGCCCGCCCGTCGCCCCATGCGCGCATCGTCCGCGAGCCAGCGCACGTCCTCGAGCAGCCGCTGCTCGGCGGCACTTGCAGAAGCGGTGCTTGCGGAGACCGCGGGCCCGGCGGTGGGCGAAGAAGTCTGGCAGGCCCCGAGCAGAGCCAGAACGGGCAGGCAGGTCAGAAGTCGGTATTGCATGACGGTTGAGGCTGGAAAGGATAGCAAGACAGCGCGCGCGGACGGGATTAGACTCTTCCCCGATGCATCTGCAGGTGCTTTCTTCCGGCAGCGAGGGCAATTCGACGCTGGTGCGCGGCGGCGACTGCACGCTGCTGGTGGATGCCGGCCTGCCGCGCATCGCCCTTGAGGAGCGCTTTGCCGCAGCAGGCCTGGGCCACGAACCGTTCGACCATGTGCTGGTGACGCATGGGCATCTGGACCATGCCCGCAGCGTGGGACTCGTCGCGCGCCGCTCGCGCGCCACGCTGCACGCCGCCGATGCCCAGCTCTCGCACCCTTGGGCAAAGCGCGCCAAGCAACTCGCGTCCCTGCGCGTCGATGCGCGCTTCGAGCTCCAAGCGCGCTCCCATCAGGATGCGATCGAAGTCGAATCCGTGCTGCTACCCCATGACTGCGATCCCACGGTTGCGTTCGCCTTTCTGCACGGCGGGCGCAAGGCCGTGATCCTGACGGACATGGGACGGCCCGATCCGGACATCGCCAAGCGCCTGCACGATCCGCATGTGCTGGTGCTGGAGTTCAATTGGGATCCCGAGCGCATGCGCTGCGGCCCCTATCCGCCGATGCTGCAGCGCCGCATCACGGGCGGCCGCGGGCACCTTTCCAATGAACAAGCCGGCCTGATGCTGGAGCGTCTGGCGGGCCCCAACCTGCACACGCTGCTGATCGCCCACATCTCGCAAAAAACCAACCTGCCTCAGCTGGCTCTGGAGTGCGCGCAGCGCACGCTCCAGCGGCTGGGTCTTCACCATGTTCGCGTGCTGCTCACCGAGCAGCACAGGATCCTGCCTGCCATCGAAGTCTGACCTGCCATGATCCACGCTTACCTGCTTGTCATGCTCCCGGCCCTATCCGCTTCTCAGGGATCCGCACAGGACCTGAGTGCGCAATTCGAGCTCGATGCACGCCTCGAAGCGCGCCTGTGGGCGGAATCGCCGCAGCTCTACAACCCCACGGCGATCGATGTCGATGCACGCGGCCGGATCTGGGTCGCAGAAGCGGTCAACTATCGCCAGTGGAACGGCCGCAACCCCGGCAAGCACTTTGACGAGGGCGACCGCATCGTGATCCTCGAGGACAAGGACGGGGACGGCTTTGCCGAGAGCTCCAAGGTCTTTGCGCAGGAAAAGGGGCTGGTTTCCCCGCTGGGCATCTGCGTCATCGACAACCGCGTGCTGGTCTCCTGCTCGCCGGATGCGATCCTGTACACCGACACGGACGGTGATGACGTCGCGGACAAGCGCGAGGTATTCCTCAGCGGCTTCGGCGGGCCCAACCACGATCACGGCCTGCACAGCTTCGTGGTCGGCCCCGACGGCGAGTGGTACTTCAACACCGGCAACGCAGGACCGCATCTGGTGCAGGATGCCAGCGGCTGGAATCTGCGCTCGGGCTCGCTCTACCGCGACGGAGGCGAGTTCGCAGCCGACAACAGGCCCGGGCTGGTTTCGGATGACAACCGCGTCTATGTGGGCGGACTGGCACTGCGCGTGGGATCGAACGGCTCCCCGCTGCGTGTGCTGGCGCACAATTTCCGCAACAACTACGAGCTCGCGCTCGATTCCTACGGCAACTTCTATCAGTCCGACAACGATGACGACGGCAATCAGGGCTGCCGTACGATGTGGGTCATGGAGGGTGGCAACTACGGCTACTTCTCCGCGGATGGATCGCGCTACTGGAACAGCGACCGGCGGCCCGGCCAAAGCGTGCCCAGCGCGCACTGGCACCAGGAGGATCCCGGAGTGCTGCCCGCCGGTTGCATCAACGGTGCCGGCGGCCCCACCGGTGTCGCCGTCTACGAAAACGGACTGCTGCCCGCGGACTTCAGCGGTCTGGTGCTCAACTGCGATGCCGGTCGCAATGTGGTCTACGCGCATCGCCCCACGGCCAACGGAGCCGGTTGGGACATGCAGAGTGGCGCGCTGATCGCCGCACGCATGGGCACGGGCAACGAGCGCGAGCGCTGGTTCCGCCCCTCAGATGTCTGCGTCGGCACCGATGGCGCCGTGTATGTCGCCGACTGGTACGACCCGGGTGTCGGCGGACATGCTGCGGGCGACCGGGAAGCGTACGGCCGCATCCTGCGCATCGCGCCCAAGGGCGACCGCACGCGCGCGCCCGCAGTGAACACGGCCACGCTCGAGGGCGCGCTCGCCGCACTGGCTTCCCCCGCCGTGCAGGTGCGCGGTCAGGCCCGCGCGCGCATTGTGCGCGAGGGAGCCGCGGCGCTGGAGCCGCTGCGCCGCTGGATGGAAGGCAAGGATCCGGTGCTGACGGCACGCGGCATCTGGATCGCCGCCGTGCTGTCGCCCGAAGGCCTCGCCGCCGCGCTGCAGTACCTCAAGTCCTCGGACCCCAACCTGCGCATCACGGCACTGCGCGCCTGGCGTCATGTCTACGAGCTCTCGCGTCGCACGCAGACGGATCCTCCGGCGCGGCTGTTCGAGGATCCCAACCAGCTCAGCGAGCAGCATCCCATGGTGCTGCGCGAGCTGGCGCTGGCCATGCGCTGGAACATCGACAAGAGCGGCCGCTGGCGCGCGTTCCACGGTCTGGATGTGCGCAAGCTGCTCGATGGCTGGGATGGCCGCGATCCGTGGATGCTTGAGGCGCTGGCTCAGGCTTACAACGAGCTGCCGGAGATGTTCTACACGCAGCGCAGCGCAGAGGAGAAGGATCCGCTGCGCTGGACGGATCGCACGGCGCGTCTGGCGTGGCGCATTCGCCCGCCGGAATTGGTCGCGGACTTCACCGCTCGCGCCATGAGCGCCGAGCTCTCCAAGGAGCAGCGCAATCTGGCGATCGAGAGCCTTGCGTTTTTGAAGGTCCGCGCAGCAGCCGAAGCGATGCTGACGATTGCACTGGGCGGTCCGGAGGACCTGAGACCGCTGGCGCGCTGGTGGGTTCAGCACCGCTCCACCAATGACTGGGCTGACTACAACCTCGCCGAGCAGCTCAAGCCGCGGGGTGGCGGAGATGCGACGCGCGTGTGGGCCAGCGGCCGACTGCGCGAGGGCGTGGAGGCCTTCGATCTCGATGTCCGCGGCGCGGTTCGCACGCATCTCGTGGCGCTGCCGGGTGGCAGCAATTCCTGCGACTGGGTGGATTGGCTGGATCTCAGCGTGCTTGACGAGAACGGCAAGGCCTTGCCCTTCAGCCTCGGCGGCCATGAATCCGCAAGCACCGAGTGGGGCAGCGTGCAGGTGGGCAAGAACTGCAACGGCGGCCCGCTGCGCGTCGGCGAGCAGCGTTACACAAGCGGCATCGGCACACACGCGGAGAGCCGCATCGTGTACGCGCTGCCGAAGGGTGCTGCGCGACTGGTCGGTCTGGTCGGCATGGATCACGGCGGCACCGCGCAGCGCAACGGCGACGGCGTCGAGTTCGAGATCCTGCTGGAGCGGCCGGTCGACAAGGCGGCCGAGAAGGCTCGTCTGGAACTGCTGACGCGCGCCGATGCCGACCCCAAGGTGCTCGAGGCTGCTGTACGGCACTTCGCCGCGAGCAGCGAGGGCGGCATGCTGCTGGTGCGCATGGCGCAGCAGCAGCAGCTCAGCGCGGCGGCCCGCGCACTGGCGGCGACGCAGATCGAGCAGTGCCCCGATCTGGCGGTGCGGGCGCTCGCCCGTGCGCAGTTCCCGGCCGCATCCGATGCGCCCGGCAGCGAGCGCAAGTCCTCGGTGCTGGCGCTGCAGGGCGACGCGCGCAACGGGCAGAAGCTGTTCTTCGGCGAGCGAGCACGCTGCTACAGCTGTCACCGCTTCTACGAGCGTGGCGGCGAGATCGGCCCCGATCTCAGCGCCGTGGCACTCAAGTACGGTCGCGGTGAGTTGCTGGAGTCGATCCTCAACCCCAGCGCCGCGATCGCCTTCGGCTACGACGCCTGGATGGTCGAGACCACGGACGGATCTCTCTACACGGGCTTCATCACCTCGGACAACGGCAAGCAGCTGGTGCTCAAGGACACGACCGGACGCCTGGAGGTGCTTCCGAGCGCCGAAGTGGAGACAAAGACCAAGCAGAAGCTTTCCGTGATGCCCGACAACGCAGCCATGGGTCTAAGCGAGCAGGAACTGGCGGATCTGCTGGAGTTCCTGCGCAGCAATCCGCGCGTGCCGGGACGCCGGCTCTCGGAGCAGGCGCTGTTCAACGGACAGGACTTCACGGGCTGGACCTTCCACAGCGACACGCAGGGCGCGAAGCTCGAAGAGGTCTTCACCATCGAGAACAGCGTGCTGGTCTGCAAGGGCAACCCGATCGGCTACCTTCGCACGACCGAGGACTACACGAACTTCGAGCTCAGCCTGGAATGGCGTCATGACCCGCGCTTCTCACCCGGGAACTCCGGCGTGCTGATGCGGATGCACGGTGCCGACAAGGTCTGGCCGAAGAGCATCGAGGCACAGCTGCAGCACCGCAATGCCGGCGACATCTGGAACATCGACGAGTTCCCGATGCAGACCGAAGCGAGCCGCACCGAGGGCCGGTGGACCGGCAAGGCACAGCCGTGCAACGAAAAACCGTTGGGCGAGTGGAACCGCTACGACATCACGCTCGATGGCGGAGAGTTGCGCCTGTATGTCAACGGTGAACTCCAGAACGCCGCGCATTGGTGCGAGGAGCTCCCCGGCAAGATCTGCCTGCAGAGCGAGGGTGCCGTGATCCAATTCAGGAACATCCGCATCCGGAAAATCGAGCGCGACTAGCGTGCGCAGGAAGTCTGCGCACGCTGGAAAGGCACGGGTCCGACCATTATACTTTCGCGCGCCGATTCGCGCTTTGCGGATCGGTTCTCCCCCATTTTCGAATCGCACACACCGCACCATGAAGAAGTCCGTCCTCGCCTGCGCCCTCGCGCTCAGCGTTTTCGCCACCGGCTGCCTCGGCCCCAACAAGACCTTCCAGGGCCTGCGTGACTGGAACACCACCGCCACGGAGAACAAGTGGGTCAACGAGGGCATCTTCCTCGGCCTGAACATCATCCCGGTCTACGGGCTGTGCTACCTGGCTGACCTGGTGGTCTTCAACTCGATCGAGTTCTGGAACGGCGAGAAGAAGTGATCCACGCCGGAACGCCTCAGGTCTGATCCATTCAGCCCTGAGCTCTGCCAGCGGCCGTGCTCGCCCCGCGAGCGCGGCCGCTCGGCTTGGCATAGGGCAGGGCGGACCAGCGCACGATGGCCCAAAGTGCGATGAAGGCGTCCTTGAGTCCGATCTTCTTCCCTTCGCTGTAGTCGCGACCTGCATACGAGATCGGCACCTCGTAGACGCGCACCCGCAGGCGTGCGATCTTGGCTGTCAACTCGGGCTCCACGGCGAAGGTGCGCGAGCGGATCTCGATGCGTTCCACCACATCGCGGCGCATGACCTTGTAACAGGTTTCCATGTCCGTGAGGTTGAGGTTGGTGAACATGTTGCTCGCCAGCGTCAGCATGCGGTTGCCCACGTAGTGCCAGAACAGATGCACGCGGGCATAGGCACCGCCGAGAAAGCGGCTGCCGTAGACCACATCGGCCTTGCCTTCGAGGATCGGCCTCAGCAGCGCGGCGTAGTCGTTCGGGTCGTACTCCAGATCGGCATCCTGAATGATCACCACATCGCCCTGCACCTCGCGGAAGCCGCTCGAGAGCGCTGCACCCTTGCCGCGGTTGCGCTCATGGTACAGACAGCGCACCTGCGGATGCTCCCGCTGCAGTTCCGCCATGATCTCGCGGGAGCGGTCACGCGAGCCGTCATCCACGAGCAGCAGTTCCTTCTCGAAGGGGGTCGCCAGCACGCGCTCGACGATCGCGCGCAGCGTGGCCTCCTCGTTGTAGACCGGGATGACGATCGAGAGCTTCAAGGCTTGCGCGCTTCCGGAAGTCGATCGCCGCCGAACAAGGCGTTGAGGTCGTACAGTTCGCTGAGGCCCTGCTGCAGCTCCATGTAGCCTTTCTCCCCCTCGATGCACCAGTGCGGCTTGAGGAACAGGGCGAAGATCTCCGCATCACTGCGGCGCCGGCGGGCCTGCACCGCAGCCCGGCGCCGTTGCCAGTGCGGATAATTGCCCAACAGGTCATTGATCGCCAGCAGGTCCGCCATGCCCACCCGGCGCACCTCGATCTTCTCCTCGAAGGCCGCCTGACGGGCCTTCTCGAGCAGCTTCATGACGCCGCCGCGCGCAGGATCCTCGGCATGTTCGATGCGGAAGCTCTTGTCCTCGTGCACGCCCATCATCATCCAGGTGCGGCGCACCGCGAGCGCCAGCATCGGCGCCAGAATGCGCTTGAGGTTCTCCTCGTCGTAGTTCTTGAAGCAGGCCAGCAGCGGGTTGCGCACCTGGATCAGGCGCACCATCTCCATCGGCAGACGCCGCGAAGTCGCCGAGTGGTGGTGCCAGCACTCCGAGGAGGGCACATAGTGGCACTCATGGCCCTGCACCCACAGCCGCCAGCCCAGATCGACATCTTCGTAGTAGGCGAAGAACTCATCATCAAAGCCCCCCGCCTCGAAGTAGACGCGCGCGTCGATTGCCATCGCGCCGCCGCATGGAAACAGCGTCTTGCGCGGGATGTCGAAGTGGGCACTCGGCAGCTCATCGATGCCTACCTGAATGCCCAGGCCGTGGAAGTTCATTGCGCCGCCGGCGGAGTTGAGCACCTTCCCGTCCCACGAGTACATCTTGGAAGTCGTGGCCTGACACTCCCCGCGCACCAGCGGGGCGACGAGCTCGCGCAGCCAGTCAGCGGCGACGCGCATGTCGTTGTTGAGGAACACCAGCACCTGCGCATCGCGCGCCTCGCGGGCGCCCTGATTGCAGCCGGCGGCAAAGCCGACATTGCGATCGTTGACGAACAGCCGCACCCAGCCGTGGCGGGAGCGCATCTCCTCCACCGAGCCGTCGCTGGATCCGTTGTCGACGAGGATCACCTCCAGGCGATCCTTCGGATAGTTCAGTGCGGACAACGACTCGAAGCAGCCCTGCAGGTGGTGTTTGCCGTTGAGGTTCAGGATCACGATGCTGACGCGCGGCAGCTGTTCGTCCGTCACCGGGCCGCCCGGTCGAACCTGCAATTCGTAGGGAAATCCGCCGGAAGAGGCCGGGGGGACCGGGGGGGGCTTGGGCTTGCCGAACAGGCGATTCAGAAATCCGCTCACGCAGTGCTCCCGGGCACGGTCAACAGGCGAAGGCTCGACAACCGGGCATGCACGCCGGGCTGCGGCAGGGGTTCGATGCGCAGCGTCTGCGCCTCGTGTGACAGGTTCAGCTCCAGGCGGGTCTCCAGCTCGCCGTCATGGCCGCCGGAAGTCTGCAGGACTCCGCGTCCCGCCTCGACACCATCGACCAGCACGCGCACGCCCAGCCCCAGTTGCCGCTCGGCAGCCAGCGCAAACTGGCTCACGATCAGCGTACGCAGGCCACCGCCCGCGCCACCGCCCGCGCCATCGAGCGCGTATTCGGCCGCCGAACCGGGGCGCAACAGCAGATAGCTGGCACCCTGTTCCTCGGCTCCGGCTTCGCGCCGCAGGCTCTGCTTGCCGGTGCGCTCCCAGATCAGGCGAGGGCGCGCGGCACGCGGACCGAAAGCGCTCTTCCTCGCGCACAGGCCGCGGTAGCGGAACTCCATGGTCGCCGCATCGTCCTCGATGGACTTGATGGGCGGGAAATCGCGACTGAGGTGTCCGAGCAGCTCCGGCTCATTCGCGAGCCGACGCAGCACGCGCGCGAGATCCTGCGCATCGCCGACCTCGAAGTGCAGACCGTCGATGCCGTCGCGGACGAACTCGGCCATTCCGCCGATGTTGCTGGCGATCACGGGTGTGCCGAAGATGTGCGCCTCGTGAATCGTCAGCGGTGAGTTCTCCCACCAGATCGAGGGCACGATCAGCGCGTCGAGGCCCGCATAGACTTCCGCGATGCGTGCGTTGTCAAAGCGCCCGTGGAAGTGCACATGCTCGGGAGCAAGTCGTCGGAGCTCGGCATGGTGCGGGTCGTTGTCCGGCTTGAAGTCGCCGTGCACATGCAATTCAAAATGCGCCGGATCGAGTTCCTGCATCGCACGCACGAGCACCTCGCCGCCCTTGTACCAGACCAGCGAGCCTACGAAACCCAGGCGCAGCTTGCCGTTGCCGGAGGGCCGCTTGGCGAGTGCCCCTGCCTCGCCCACGCGCAGTCCGTTGTCGGAGAACAGCGTGGTGTGCGCGGGCATGCCGGCCTTGTCGATCAGGACCTTGCGCAGAAAACGGCTCGGGGAGATGCGCAGATCCGCCGCCTTGTAGGCACCGCTCACGAAGGGCCGGCGCGCACGCAGGTCGCTGATGCCTTCCCAGCGACGGCGCAGGCCTTCGGGCAGCATGCGCCCCTTGCCGATGCCCTTCTCCAGCGCATCGAGGAACGGACCCGTCGCGTGCCCGGTCGCCTTGAGCCTGGGGATCTGATCAAGGCTCTGCTCCTTGATGCACAGGAAGCAGCCTGCGTCCATCCCGTCCTCGCAACGCACGCCATCGGGGCGTATCAGCTGCACGCGCGGACACAGCGCCCAATAGTCGTGGCAGGTCAGCACGGTCGGCAGATCGAGCTCGCGCGCCACTTCCACCAGACCCGCTGAGAGATGGATCAGGTGCTGGAAGTGCACGAGATCCGGCTTCTCAGCCAACAACAGTCGAGCGAAGGCAGCCTCCGCTCCGGCATGGCGGTAGCTGTCGGCAAGCCGCACATCGGGCTCGCGCCGCAGCATGCGCAGCACGCGCAGGCCTTCGAATTGCTCTTCGCGGATTCCGAAATCCGGCCCTTCGCCACGCGCCGTACGGGCGAGCACGAGCACATCGTGGCCGCGCGCCTGCATCTGCCGCGCCAGGTTGAGCGTGTAGATCTCGGTGCCCGCCCAGGTTTCGGGCGGAAATCCATGCACCACATACAGCAGCTTGAGCCGCGAGCGCTCAAGCACGCGCGTCGGCCCGTGGCGCACCTCACTCAGGCCGCCTTCGTGCAGGCCTTCGAATGTGGCGCTGCGCAGTTCGGCGGCGAGCTTGAGCTGCTCACCGTATTCGGCGTCGCTCAAGCGTGCGGCGCGCAGCGCCTCGCGGTCGCGCGCCAGCTGGCGCTCGGCCAGAATGCGCGCGTCGTTGCGGGTGCCCACGCAGATGCGATCGAGCCACTCGGCGTTGAAGCGTGCGTCGATGATCGCGCGCTCGCGCCACTCCTTCGCGGAGTAGTCGTGGCTGTGCTCCACCGCAGCAGCGTCGTCGTAGACGATCGTATGCCCGGCTTCTAGCAGGGCACGTGCCATCAGCACATCTTCGCCGAACCAGGTGCGCGGGAAGGGGTGCCGCTCCCACAAGCTGCGGCGGATGGCGCTGGCGACATCATTGAAATTCCAGAGCAGCCGTTTTTCGTGGGTCGAGAGCCGGCGATAGGCATCTGCGTCGGTGATGCGCGTTTCCTTGCGTCCCAGCGCGTAGCCCGGATCGCCCTCGCTGAAGACGCGCGTCAGGAGCTGCGCATCCGGCCGCGGCGTGTTGCGGCAGTAGGCTGCGCCCACGGCCGGATCGGCGAAGTTCGCAGCCAGCGTGGCGAGCCAGTCCGGCGAGCCGGGAATCGCATCCTGCGTAAGAAACACGAGCAGTTCGCCCTGCGAGCGGGCGGCGAGCAGATTGCGCGTGTCGCCGTGATCGAACTCGAGCTTGTCGATGCGCTCGCGCACGAAGGGTACGGGGAAGCGCTCCGCGAAGCGTCCCAGCAGTTCCCAGGTGCCATCGCTCGAACCGGAGTCAATGGCCCGGAAATCCCACGGAATGGTGCAACGCTGCGCCGCGAGGCTCGTCAGCACACGTTCGAGAAACTCCAGACCTTGCCAGGTCGGCATCAGTACGGAAATCGAACGGGGCAGGCTCATGGCGTTGAGGTGGGGAGTCCGGGCTTATCGGCCTGGAACTGCGCTTCAGAGTAGGCCCGCAGGCCGTGCAGCGGGAAGAAATTTCCTAGCCTGCCCCGAGCTTCCCGCGGCTGCCCCGGTACTGCCCCCAGATCTGCGCCGCCCGCAGCAGGGGCGCGCGTGCAAGCCCGCCGGGACTGCTCTGCGGGAAGCGCCAGTCTGCTCGCAGCTCGTAGGCCAGGCCGCGCAGCACGCTCCAAAGATCAGGACGCACGCGCACGCCGCGCTGCGTGCGGTGGAACTCGGCGTCGATGCGGAAGCGCTGGTAGGCCTCGCGCAACCCATAGCGATGCGAGTGCCGGACAACCGCCGCGGGTTCCAGGCGCACGGACTCTCCGGCGCCGACGCGAGCGCGCGCCCAGGCCTGATCCTCGCCGAAGGCCAGCTCCGGAAACGGAGCGCGCAGCAGTGCGCTGCGCCGATAGGCCGCCGCAACATTGTGAAACGCAGCCGCGGCAGCGCTCCCTTCCAGCGCCAGCGCCGAGCTCTCTGGCGCCGCGAGCACGCTGCGCGCCGTCAGCGGATCGTCATCGACGCGCGGCAGGACGCGCGCGCAGACCCCCGCCAGCCGCGGATCCGCGCGCAACGGCGCGATCAGGCGCTCCAGAAAGTCATCACCCTGCGGCTGGGCATCCTGCGAGAAGAACACCACGAACTCGCTCGAGGCCTGCTCGACGAGCCGCTGGCGAGTGCGGCCGTGGCCGAACTCCTGCGGCTCGATGCCGGTGACGCGAAAGCGATGCCGCTGCAACAACTCGCGCGTGCCATCGTGCGAGCTGGTGTCGATCGCGATGCGATCCTGAGGCACGCTCTGGCGCTCCAGTGCAGCGAGCAGCGGCGGCAGCTGCGCCGCGCCGTTGCGCGTGGGGATCAGGACCGCGATCACGGCTCAGATCTGCGTCTTCTTCTTGCCCATGTAGATGACCAGAGCGGCGAGGAGCAGATAGGGAATCAGCGCCCACAGGCTCAGATCGATCGGCAGCAGGGCCTGGAAGCTCGCGCCCAAGCCCTGGGCATCGGTCAAGAGATCGCTGTTGCCCCCATCGGTCGGAACAGCCTTGAAGACGCTGGTGGCAACGCCCGTCAGCGTGCCGCCCGCCACCAGACCGGTCGCGAAGAGCATGCCGGGGGAGAGTTCGCTCTCGTCCTTCTCGCCGCGCCACTTGTCGGCCACCCAGCGCAGGCAGCCGCCGATGAAGATCGGCAGCGTCGCTCCCATCGGCAGGTATGCGCCGACGGCCCAGGCCAGCGGCGAGACGCCGCACATGTAGATCATCAGCGCCAGCCCCGCGCCGACGAGGATGTAGCCCCAGGGCAGGTTCTGCGACATGACGCCCTTGACCACCGTGGCCATCAGCGTGGCCTGCGGTGCGGGGAACTTGTCCGAACCGATCCCGAAGCTGCCGTGCAGGAACTGCAGCGTCAGGCCGATCACGAAGGTGCTGACAACCACTCCGATCACCAGACCCCACTGCTGGCGGATGGGCGTGGCACCGACCAGATAGCCGGTCTTGAGGTCCTGACTGGTGGCCCCCGCGTTGGCGGCGGCGATGCAGACGATCGCACCGACCGAGAGCGCCACCGGCTGGTAGGCCTCCCCGCCCATGCCCATGCTGACGAACACCAGCGCGGTGCCGAGCAGCGTGGCGATGGTCATGCCGGAGATCGGGTTGGAGCTCGAACCGATCAATCCCACGATGCGCGATGAGACGGTGACGAACAGGAAGCCGAAGACGAGCATCAGCACGGCCATCATCAGCTTGCCCATCAGACCGCCGGGCAGGATCGGCAGCGCCGCGAGGATGCCTGCCAGCGCCACGGCGCCGATCGCGACCCAGGCGATCGGCATGTCGCGCTCGGTACGCAGTTGAGCCGCTCCCGCACCGGCCTTTGAGCCGCTCAGAGCACCCATCGACTCACGCAGCGAACGCACGATCGTCGGCATGGTCTTGATCAGCGTGATGATGCCCGCCATCGTCACGGCGCCCGCGCCGATGTAGCGCGTGTAGGCCTCGCGGTAGCGCGTCACCTCGCTCATGCCGTCGATCTTGGCCTGCGTGTAGCCGAGCGCGAGCAGGTCCTCCATCACGCGCGTGTCGGCGACAAGCATCGACAGCAGCGGAATGATCACGAGGAAGGTCAGCACGCTGCCCGACACCATGATGCCGCCGATCTTGGGACCGAGGATGTAGCCCACCCCGAGGAACTCCGGGCTGAGCTCGTTTTCGACCTTGGCGTTGGGCAGCACCGCTGTCTTCTTCGAAACCCACGCCACGGCCTCATGCCACATCGCGAACACGCTGTTGAGCAGCTTGTAGACGAAAGCCACCGCCACGCCGCCGAACACCAGGCCGGCCATCTTGCCGCCCTTTTCGCCCGCGATCAGAACGTCCGCGCAGGCCGTGCCTTCCGGATAGGGCAGCGTGCCGTGCTCCTTGACGATCAAGGAACGGCGCAGCGGCACCATGAACAGCACCCCGAGGATGCCGCCCACCGCCGCCAGCGTCATGATCGAGGCGTAGGTGAAGTACGCTTCGCCGCCGGCTCCGGGTGAGAGGAACAGCATCGCCGGAATCGTGAAGGCGACTCCCGCCGCGACGGACTCCCCCGCCGAACCGATCGTCTGCACGATGTTGTTCTCGAGAATCGTCGCGCGCTTGAAGATGCGCAAGAGACTGATCGACAGCACCGCAATCGGAATCGAAGCCGAGACGGTGAGACCCGCCTTGAGAGCGAGATAGACCGTCGAGGCGCCGAACAGAATCCCGAACAGCGATCCGAACAGGATGGCCTTGAATGTGAATTCAGGCACCTCTTGTTCGGGAGCGATGAAGGGCTTGTGTTCCGCGACCGGACCACCGGGCTTGGAAGAGTGGCTGGAGGGTTCCGCGTGTCCCATGCAAGGGCCGATGCTAGCCTGAGGGACGAGTCGAATCCCAGTGTCCGCCATGAACTGACGCCCGCCGACAACCCGCCCCCGCCATGCAGCGCATCCTGCTCTATGCTCTCGCCTGCGCTTCCGGTGCGGTCGGAATCAGCTACGAAGTGCTGTTCTTCCGCCGACTGGCGTTGGTTTTCGGCGTCGCGGAGTGGGCGGCCGCGCTGGTCGTCGGCCTGTTCCTCACGGGTCTGGGATTGGGAGCCTGGCTCAGCACCCGCTGGCGCGAGCCCGCGCGGCCGCTGCGGTTCTACGCGCTCGCGGAACTGGGCTTGGCGCTGCTCGGCTGGCTCTGTCCGCTGGCCATTCCGATGCTGGGTGCGGCAGCCTGGCTCGTGATCCTCCCGCCGGCGATGCTGATGGGAGCGAGCTTCCCCTTGCTGGCTGCCGCGGCGGTGAGGCTGGAAGGCTCGGCAGCCAAGGCCGGTGCGCGCGTCTACGGCTGGAACACGCTGGGAGCGGCAGCCGGCGTTCTGCTGTGTGCGTTCGCCAGCCTGCCGGCACTGGGTCTCGATGGCACAACGCGACTCGCGATCCTCGGCAATCTGCTGCTCGCCGGCGGTGCCGCAGGGCTGCAGCGCCGGCAGTTGACCGCTCCTCCGGCAGAACAGCACAGGGCGGCATCCACGGTGCCGATCAGGCTGCTGCCCGGCTGGCTGCTGTGGGCCGCGGCATTGATCGGAGCGGTGTCGCTGGCGCTGCAGGTGCTTGCCAACCGGCTGCTGGGCTCACTGCTCGCGGGTACGGTGTACACCTTCGCCTCCATCCTGTTCGTGTTTCTGGCAGGGATAGGACTGGGTGCATGGGTCGGTGCGCGCTGGGTGCACGGACGCAGCGCGCCGCGTGCAGCGTTGGGTTGGCTCGCGGCCTGCGCTCCGCCTGCGCTGCTGCTGTCGCTGCTCGCGTTGCAATGGCGCTGCGGCGGTGAGGACCTGTTTGCGGGCGTGATTCAGATCGGGCTGTACGAGCCGACGCAGCCGATCGACGCACTCCCTCCTTCCGCATGGTTTGCGCTGTGCGTCGAGTACTCCGCGATCCTGCTGGCCCTGCCGACGCTGCTGCTCGGTGCCTTCCTGCCCGCATGCGCGGCGTACATCAGCCGCGAGCGGGCAGCGGGGTCACTGGGCCTGCTCTACCTCGTCAACACGCTCGGCGCGCTCGCCGGCGGACTGCTCGCGGCGCATCTTCTGCTGGAGATGCTGGGCCTGCGCGGCCTGTTCGCCGCGCTGCTGACAATCCCGGGCCTGCTGGCGCTGGCGCTGGTCGCGCGCAGCGGTCTGCTGGTGCTGCCGATGGCGGTGGCCGCGGTCTGGACCCTGCAGCCGGGCGCTCCGCCGGGCACCGCGCGCGGTCTGGAGACGCTAGCCTACCGCGAATCGGCCGCATGCGGAGCCAAGGTCGAGCAGGTGCGCGATGCCGCCGAGCCACAGCCCGTGCGCATTCTGCGCGTCAACGGCAAGCCCGTGGCAAGCTCGATCCTGATCGATCGGCGGCTGCAGTACATGCTCGGGTTGATCACGACACTGAGCCATCCCGATCCGCGGCGCACGCTGTGCATCGGGCTGGGAACGGGCATGAGCGCGCGTGCACTGGCCGCAGGCAGCCGGGAACTCGATGTGATCGAGCTCTCCCCCGCCGTGGTCGCGATGCAGCCCTATTTCAGCGTCTGGAACGGCTCGATCCACGAGCGGGCCAATACGCGCATCCGCATCGACGACGGCCGGGCCTTCCTCGAGCAGCGCGCGCAGAGCTACGAGTGCATCAGCGCCGATCCCATCGATCCCTGTGTGGCGGGTTCGGCTTATCTCTACACGCTGGAGTACTACCGGCTCGGCGCGCGTCACCTCACTACTGACGGCGTGATGAGTCAGTGGATCCCGCTCTACGATCTGGCGCAGGAAGACATCGCCAGCATCGTGCGCACATTCCTCGCCGTCTTCCCCCACGCACAGGGCTGGGTCACGGGCTACGACCTCGTGCTGGTGGGATCGCAGCGTCCGTTGACGCTGGATCCGACGCACTGGGAGCGGCGCCTCAAGGAGCCTGAGATCGCCGCGCTGGCGACGGATGTCGGCATCCTGTCCGTCGACGACCTGCTCGGCTCCTGTTTTGCACTGCGCGAAGATCTGGAGCGTCTGGCCGCACGGGCACCGACCATCAACACCGATGATCGACCCTGGATCGAATTCCATGCTCCTCTGGCGAACTTCGGCTCGTACCCCTCCTCGGTCTACCGCTTCCTGGCCGAATGCCGCACAACACTCGAATTCGCTGCGGGAACTGCTGAGCACCGCCGTGCCGAGATCCAGACCCGACGCCGGCAGCTGATGGATGCGGCCTGGGACTTCGCCCGGGACGTCGAGACCTCCAGGGCGTGGGGAGAAGCGCGCAACCGCTACATCGAGCGCCTGCGCGGACGCTAGTCTCTGAGCATGAGCGAACCCGGCGACCTTTCCAGACCGGAGCTGCGCGTGCCGCAGGCAGGCGCACGCTACGAGCGTCTGGCCGAGCTGGGACGCGGATCGATGGGCGTGGTCTGGCGCGTGCGCGACCATGCCTTGATGCGCGAGCTCGCGATGAAGGTGCTGGCGCGCACTCCATCGGATGAAAAGGAGCGCAGCGCGCTGCTGGCGCGCTTCCTCGAGGAAGCACGACTCAGCGGCAGGCTCGATCACCCCGGCATCGTGCCCGTGCACGAGCTTGGCATCGATGATGACGGCAAGCTGTACTTCACAATGAAGCTCGTCGAGGGCCGTACTCTGCGCGAGTTGCTGGAGGAACTGCACGCGGGCCGCGGCAACTGGACCCAGGCGAAGCTGCTGCCGATCCTGCTCCGCGCGGCCGAGGCACTGGCCTACGCGCATGCCAAGGGCGTGATCCACCGCGATCTCAAACCCGGCAACGTGATGGTCGGTTCCTTCGGCGAAGTGTACGTCGTGGACTGGGGTCTCGCGCGGCTGCTTTCGGAGCCGGATCGACGCGACCTGCGTCTCGCCGTGCGCGAGGATGACTCGGCCAGCATCTCCACGCTCGACGGCACGGTGATCGGCACTCCGGCCTACATGCCGCCCGAACAGGCCAAGGGCGAGATCGCGAACATCGGACCGCGCTCGGACATCTACGCTCTGGGCGCGATCCTCTACCACCTGCTCGCAGGTCACATGCCCTACGAGGACCGCGGCTCGCGCGCCGCGCACGCCGTGATCGCGCAGGTCATCTCCGGTCCGCCGACCCCGCTCGGCACGCGCACACGATCCGTACCGCCCGAGCTGATCGCGATCGCTGAGAAGGCCATGGCCCGTGACCCGGCCGAGCGCTACGCGGAGGTCAGCGAGTTCGCGCGCGACATCGAGGCCTTCCTCGATGGACGGGTGGTGCAGGCCTATGAGACCGGAGCGCTGGCCGAATCCCGCAAGTGGATCCGGCGGCATCCGCGGATCGCGGCCCTGCTGGTGGGTTCGGTGCTGGGACTGGTCGTGGTGCTGGCCGTCGTGCTGGAGCTCAAGCGCGAGGCCGATGAGACTGCCGACGCGCTCTCTGCGCAGCTGCAGAGCACCGAGACCGAACGTGACCGTATTCTGGGTCTTTCGGATCTGGGTCGCTGGGCGGAGCTCTCGGCCGAGGAGCGCGATCTCTGGCCGCCCTATCCCGCGCTGATCCCGCGCATGCAGCGCTGGCTTGCGGACACGGAGGAACTGGCAGCCCGCCTGCCCCAGCACCGCCTGCAGCGCGACACCCTGCGCACGAGCTCGCCGCAGTCGACGGTGCTTGCCAGCGGTGTCTCCAACCGCTGGTTGGGCGCACAGTTCGACGAGCTGGTGCGTGCCATCGAAGGTCTGGTGGATCGCGAGAGCCAGGACTCGCGCGTGCGCGCCGTCGAAGCGCGGCTCGCTCAGGCGCGCGAGATGGAATATCGCAGCATCGAAAGCGATGCGGCCCGCGCCGCCTGGGAGGCCCTGCGCGCAGAGCTGGTCGATCCGGCACGCCGCGCGCCCTACGGCGAAATCCTGCTGCAGCGCACTCTGGGTTATCTGCCGCTGGGTCGTGATCCGCACAGCGGCTTGTTGGAATTCGCGCATCTGGCGAGCGGCACGGCGCCGCTGCGCAACGCCTCGGGTCGGCTCGAGCTGCTGCCGGAGAACGGGATCGTGCTCGTGCTTGTGCCTGGCGGACGCTTCTGGATGGGAGCCAGCGCCGCCGAACGCGAGGTGCGCAACCGCGATCCGCTGGCGCGCGCGGAGGAGGGCCCCGTGCAGGAAGTGCGACTGGAGTCCTTCCTGATCGCCAAGCACGAGTTGACGCGCGCTCAGTGGCAGCGCGTGATGGGAGGCAGCGGCGCCACCATGGAGCCAGCTGTTGAACTCGCCTGGCCCGAGCTGCAGGAATTCGCGCGCCGCATGGACCTGGAATTGCCCACCGAAGCGCAGTGGGAGTACGCCGCGCGCGCGCTGCGACCGATGCCGTGGTGGAGCGGACGCCAGGAGGATTCGCTGCGCGGGATGGAGAATGTGCTGCTGCCCCCCGCGCGCGCCCAGGCCGCTGCGCCGATCGCCTCGCTGAGCCCCAATCCCTGGGGAATGCACGACATGCTGGGCAATGTCGCGGAATGGTGCCGGGACGCAGACGGTCCGCTGGATTTCTCGATGGACCCGGTGGATGGCGCGCGCATGGGCGGCGATCCGGAGCGACGCGTGATCCGCGGCGGCAGTTGCATGCAGCGCGGCAACGAAGCGCGTGTCACACAGCGTCAGTCGCTCGAGTCCAACCAGCGTGGCCCACTGCTGGGCGCGCGGCTGGCGCGCCGGCTGTGGAACTAGAGGCGCCGACTCAGTAGCGGATCAGCTGCAGCACCGGCCCGGGCCGCTCCACCTGCCACAGGGCCGTCAGCGGAAACTCCATTTCCCCCGGTAGCAGAGCCTCGTCGCCGACGCCGTCGGGGCGCGGATCGATGGTCCACACCACCTGTGCGGAGCGTGCGAGCGTGGCAAAGGCGTCGTAATCCTCCGCTCGCAGACGGCGACGAACATGCAGCAGCTGTCCGGCACCGACGGCACGCAGCACCGCCGGCGCATCGCCCCCCAGACTTTCCAGTCCCTTGCGCACCACGATGGTGTGTGCGCGCTCGTCGATCTCGAACAGTTCACCCACGGCAATGCCGTCGACACCGCTGCCGACCGGCAGTTCCCGGCGCTCGAAGCGTCGCTTGCGTCGCTCCTCGCGCGGACGCAGCCCCTCGGGAGGCACGAGCGAGTTGCGCAACGTGGAGAGTCGGGTCAGGGCCTGATACGAGAGCGCAGGGTCCGGTCCGTAGCGATCGATCGCAATCGTGCTCTGGGACGCTTCGGCTTCAAGCCGCTGCTCCGCCAGCGTGCGCGTGTCGGTCTGGCGCAAGAGGTGCACGAAGCGCAGACACTGCGCCAGCGGCACGATCGCCAGCAGCGCGAAAACAGCCAGACCGGTTCGGGTAGCGAGCCAGCGCTCGGTCACGAGGCCGGCAGGGAACACCAGCAGCAGCACCAGGGGCAGCAGATAGCGCACATGGTCGCTCTCGTAGAACAGGAAGAACCCCGCCCACAGCAGCGCAAAGATCACGGCAGGGCGCATCATGCGCATGCGCAGTGCTGCGACGAGGCCGCACAGGCCCAGAATCATGATCAGCGGATCGTAGCCCGCCAGTGCGCGCGAGAGCCGCAGCGCGGACTCCGTGCGCAGGCCGAACACGACGCCAACCCCACCGACATCAAAACCGCTGGAATTCGCCAGCTTGTCGGCAAGGATCACCCGCTCGGGCGCGCCGTGCGTCAGGTAGTAGGCATGACCGGCCAGCAGCGCGACAAGCAATCCAACTCCCAAGGCCAACGCACCTTGACCGACACGTCGCGCAATGCCGCCCCGGGCGCCCAGTAGCCAGGCCAGTCCCGGCAGGGCGAACACCGCCAGACCGCTCTGGTGGCAGGCGAAGGAAAGTCCGGCGGCGATGCAGGCCAGCACCAGATGCCGCACACGCGCGGATTGCATCCAAAGGGCACAGGCCCAGGCACTGCACAGCATGAAGAAGCCCACCGGCACCCACGGTCGCTCCTGCACGGAGAACTGCAGTTGCAGCAGGCTTGTGGCGACGAGGAAAGCCGCCACCCACGCACCGGCGGAGAGTCCCATCGCGCGCGCAGCGCGGAAGGCCACCCAGGCGCTCGCCGCGCCGAACAGGGCGACCAGCACCCGTGCGGGCAGGTGCACGCGTCCTGGTTCGGTGGCGACGGCTGCGGCGAATCCCGCCGGATCGCTCCACTCTCCGCTCGACTTGCCGAGCGCGTACTCCGCCGCATACACGGGCAGCAGCAGGTACGGCAGGAAGTAGGGATAGTTCGAGTACTTGCCCGCCGGCGGGGCGAGGTCCTTGTCCTGGGCCATGCCCAGCGCCGATCGCACGATGTGCGTGTCGGGCACGTAGTTGCGCCCTTCCCCGTGGGAAATCGGGGCCAGCCGCAGGAACAGCGGCAAGACCAGCAACAACAGCAGCGCCGCAAGGCTCTTGCCCATGGCTCGCTCAGGCTTCAGGGTCGACTTCGAATCGCTTCAGGAAGTCGTCCGTCTTCTCGACATCCGACAGACGCGTGATCAGAAGATCCATGGCCTCGGCCCAGTGCATGCGGCTCAGGACGCGGCGCAGGATCTGCAGCTGGCGCAGCTTCTTCGAGGAGATCAGCTTCTCCTCCTTGCGCGTGCCCGATTTTTCGACATCGATCGCCGGAAAAATGCGACGGTCCGCGAGCCTGCGGCTCAAGACCAGTTCCATGTTGCCCGTGCCCTTGAACTCTTCGAAGATCAGCTGATCCATGCGCGAGCCGGTGTCCACCAGCGTCGTGCCCAGAATCGTCAGCGAACCCGCCTTTTCCGTGTTGCGCGCGCTGCCGAAGAACTGACGCGGACGCTCCATGGCCTTGGAATCCAGACCGCCGGACATGGTCTTGCCGGATCCGCCGTGCAGGTTGTTGTAGGCGCGAGCCAGGCGCGTGATCGAATCGAGCAGCAGCACCACGTCCTGACCGGTCTCCACGAGGCGCATGGCGCGCCTCCAGACGAACTCGGCCACCTGCACGTGATTCTTCGGCGATTCATCCGACGTGCTGACGAAGACCTCGCCCTTGGTCGAGCGCAGCCATTCCGTTGCTTCTTCCGGACGCTCGTCCACCAGCAGCACCATCAGGTGCACATCGGGATAACCGACCTCGATGCCCTTGGCGAACTGCCTGAGGATCGTGGTCTTTCCGGAACGCGGCGGCGCGACGATCAGTCCGCGCTGCCCGCGTCCCACCGGGCACAACAGATCCAGAATGCGCATCGAGACTTCGTCCGTCACATCACCCACGGCATAGTGGAAGTCCGGGTCGACCGAGGTCAGCGTGCGAAACTCGGGCAAGTTGCGCAGCTCCATCGGCGGCTTGCCGTCGACGGTGTAGATCTCGTTGAGCGCGTACTTGTGCTTGTGTCCGCGCCCGAGCTTGCCCTTGATCAGACTGCCATCGCGCAGCTTGAACTGCTGGATGAAGCGCTCGGGCACGAAGATGTCGCTCTTGGAAGGCAGATAGCGCGTCGCCTTCTGGCGCAGCGTGCCGAACCCGCCCATTTCCTTGACGAGAATGCCCTCGCCCTCGAGCGGAATCGGCTCCAGCTCGACCGGCTCGCGCGCATGCGGCTCCTGGTGCTGCTCACGGTGCTGCTCACGGTGCTGCTCACGGTGCGGCGGCTGCTCGCGCGGCGGCTGCTCGCGCGGCGGCTGCTCGCGCGGCGGCTGCTCGCGCGGATGTTGCTCGCGCGGATGTTGCTCGCGCGGATGTTGCTCGCGCGGTTGCGGCTGTGCGTGAGTCCGCTGCTGCGGGTGCTGCTGCTGCGACTGTTGGGAGCGCTGTTGAGGTTGGCCGTGTTGAGGTTGGCCCTCAGGGAACTGGCTCTTCTTGCGACGGCGACGACCTCCGCGGCGCTTGCGGCGCGGGAGACCATCCGGGCCGAGCTTGATGCCAGGCTGCTGCAGCAGTTCTGCAATCTGCTCAGGCGTCAGCGGGCCGGGCGGAATCACGACCGACGGGCGGGTAGGCTGGTTCTGTGCGTGGGCAGAACGCTGCGGCTGCGCCGGAGACTGCGGACGCTGGGTCTTCACCGGCGGGAGCGGGATGTCCGACTCGTCGTCGTCCTCAAAATCGTCATAGTCGTCATCCGGGCCGGAGGAATAGGACGAGGAGCCCTCGACGTACTCCGCCGGCTTGGGAGCGGGTCTGGCAGCGGGTTGAGAAGCCGGCTTGGGTGCCGGCTTGGGTGCGTTCCGGGGAGCGGGGCTCACCTCGAGGTCGAGTCCGGCGCCGAAGGCTTCCGAGACTTCGCGCGGAGATTTGGGAGCGGGCTTGGGTGCGGGCGCGGCCGCGGCACGGGGTTGGGCCGCGGGCAATGCCACCGGTTCCAATGCGGGCTGCGGTGTGGGCTGCGGTGTGGGCTGCGGTGTGGGCTCTGCAGCAGCTTTGGCTGCCGGCTTGGCGCGGCTCTTGGCCTTGAGCTTGGGCTCTGCCTCCGCGGGTGCCGCCTCCGCCTTCGGGGGTGCCTTGGCCGCGACCTTGGCTGCAACCTTGGCCGCAGCCTTGGAGGAGGCCTTGGCTGGCGCCTTCACCGTTGCCTTCACCGTTGCCTTGGCCGCTGCCTTGGCCGCTGCCTTGACCTCGGACTTGGCCGATGCCTCAGGAGCCGCCTTCGTCCGGCGGGTGCGTGTGCTGCCTGCGGTGCGGGAGCGCCGCGGTGTGGATTCAGATTCTTCGGAGGCCATGAAAACCCTCGAGTACGCGAAAAAAACGGCAGCGGTGGGGAGGGTGTCCCCGGACACTGCGGTGCGCGGTTGGGCGGGAGGTGCGCGTGCGCAGGTACTCCCACCGCGCGGAAGGCCACGATCACCAGCCCCAAGGGCCGATCGTGCCAGCGATGGGCGGAACTTGCCCTATTGCCGAGCCCGATGGAACCAAAAAAACTGGAAAAATCGGCCTGAGAAAACTGGCCTGCGGCGGTCCGCCGGGGTCAGCGACCCCGGAAGCAGGCGGGAAAGTGGTCGGGGGAACGAGACGCGGATTGAACTCTTCGTGCAGGGGGCGGCGCAACTAGATCCGC
>SXGR01332239.1_pt1 | contig 40358 bp, 37 predicted proteins | sample 3174711 | NCBI WGS metagenome assembly SXGR01 (sample SAMN11356860, study PRJNA531348) | freshwater metagenome | isolation source: freshwater sample F1-60 | place: China: Fuxian Lake, Yuxi | collected 2017-12-25
CTGAGCCAGGATCAAACTCTCCGTAGTAAAGTTTAATCTCTAGACTTTCATCTAATTTTTTTGTCCTTGACGTGCCCTCCGCACCCCTCCTCCTCAAACCATCTCACCCTCACACTCCTGTCTCTCAGGTATCCAGTATGTCAATGAACTTCTAAATGCTCCCTCCCGAGAACCACTTCCATTCAGAAACCAAAATTCGGGTGGCTGAATGAGGTTGCAAAGATAGGAGGAAAAAACGAACGAGCAACTATGGTTAGAAAAAAATATTTAAATCAAAATTGACCCGTGGACAACAACACTAACGTACAGGCTTGCTCTACCTGAATTCCTGCCTCGATGAGCCGTTGGCTGTGCCCATCATGTTCAGCTCCGGGATTCAAAATAACGCGTTGTGGTCTCAGATCACAGATCTTATCGATTAGGCTTTCTAATCGGTCGGGGGCCAAATAAACGGTGATGGTATGGATCTTGAGCATTGGATCTGGCCATTCAATTTTGATGGCCTCCGAAAAGATGGTCCCTGGTCGACTTCCCAACAGCCAGACTTTGTAGCCATTTCCTATGAGCAGACGAGCTGCCTGGTTAGAATAGCGTTGGGGATTTTCACTGACCCCTAGAATAAGAACCATGGATTCGACAGGCGTTTTCATAAAGCCAATATAGCAAGAAACCGCGCTAAGATTGACCCATTAAAAAACGAGCAACAGCCTGCATACTATTGCGCCCATCGATAGCGGCACTCATGATCCCGCCGGCGTAGCCTGCGCCTTCACCAACCGGGAAAAGATTTTCCGCCTGGGGGTGAGACCGGCTTTCTGAATTCCTGGGAATTCTTACGGGAGAGGAGGTGCGCGACTCGGGGGCTACCAGTATCGCCTCGTCTGTGAGAAGTGCCGGCATGGATCGGCCAAGCTGTTTCAATCCGCCTACCAACCGAGCAGACACCCAATCCGGAAGTACCTCGAATAAGTTTGAAGTGGATACCCCGGGTCGATAGGAGCAATTAGGAAGACTTGAAGAAGGACGACGCCCCAAAAAATCGGTCAACCGTTGGGCGGGGGCTATTTGGGAGCCCCCTCCGGCCAGCCATGCGGCACGCTCAATGGCAGCCTGTGCATTCATTAAGGCTAATGGATCATTCATCGAATGGGGGTAGTCGGATAGCCGCACTTCGGTTACCCATCCCGAATTCGCAAAAGGATTGTTTCGTTTGCTTGGAGACCATCCGTTGGTCACAATTTCTTCATTGCTTGTAGCACATGGGGCAATGATGCCGCCCGGACACATACAAAATGAAAAAACGCCCCTTCCTTCACTTTGCTCCACAAGCTTGTAGCTTGCCGGCGGCAAATGGTGCCGCTGTTCGGTTCTCCGGTATTGAATTTGGTTGATAAGCTCTTGTGGATGTTCCATTCGGACGCCCAATGCGAATGGCTTTGCCTGCAGCTGCATTCCGGCCTTGTGGAGCATACCATAAATATCCCTTGCACTATGACCCGTAGCCAACAAGAGTACATCAACCTGGAACCGGTCTCCCGCTGAGGTTCTCACCGCCCGAATACGGTCCGTGTCGCGCTCGAGCCCGGTTACCCATGTGTCGAAAAGGTACTCCCCTCCGCATGACTCGATAAATGAGCGCATCTGTATGAGAACATCAGGCAATTTATTGGTTCCAATATGGGGATGGGCATCGATGAGAATGTCAGGTGGGGCGCCGAAATGAACTAAAATATCGAGTATGGGTCGGAGATCTCCTCGTTTCAATGAACGCGTGTAGAGCTTGCCATCGGAAAAGGTTCCTGCGCCTCCTTCTCCAAAGCAGTAATTCGAATGGGGCGACACAATTCCTTCTCGGGTAATCTTCACGAGGTCTCGGCGACGATCACGCACCGACTTTCCCCGCTCTAGAATGATGGGTTTGTAGCCCAAAGCAATGCACTCTAGGGCAGCAAACAGTCCTGCTGGTCCGGCTCCGACAATATGTACAGGACGCGCATGATGTACTGAATTTTGAGTGGGCTCACCCATTGGGGCTGCCGGAATGGCGCCATTTTCCAAGGTATAATTCCATTCAGCCCTTCCATGCCGCGCATCTAGATTTCTTCGAACAATGCGAATGGGCACATCGGCTCCGAATGGACTGTTTGCGGTTAAGTAGGCCGACAACGACTGAGGATCGGCAGCGGTCGCAGCACCCACTTTCAACACATGACCCGCTTCAGGAACATCTTGTTGTTTTCTGTTTGCCTTTGGTTTTCGGGGATCTGTCCGTTTCATTGCTGTATTGGCGCTAAGTTATCCACCTTTTATCCACCATTTTCCGAGATATTGCAAAAAATGGGCATAACTGGTGGAAATTTAAATATGAATTTTGGTAACGCTCGTGTCTACAAGCCTCCCTATTATTGCATTAATGGAACTGAATCAATCCAAAAACATACGTAGAGGTCGAGGTGCCTCTACCCCTTCTGCCCTGATGCGAGAAGTGAGTCAAATGGCCACAGGTAAAGTGCCGCCTCAATCGGTGGAACTCGAGGAAGCCGTATTGGGCGCACTGATGTTGGAAAAGGAAGCCCTCTCAGCGGTCATTGACGTTTTGAAGCCTGAGGTTTTTTATGTTCCAAAAAATCAGAGGGTCTATGAGGCCATTCAGCGCTTGTTTGAGCAGTCGAAGCCCGTAGATCTTTTAACCGTAACACAAGAACTCCGCCAACTGGGCACCTTAGAGGAGGTGGGTGGCTCGTTTCATGTGGCTGAACTCACCAATCGGGTGGGGTCGGCAGCCCACGTAGAATACCATGCTCGCGTTTTACTTGAAAAGCACATTCTTCGAGAGCTGATCCGTCTTTCGGGGGATGTCACGCGATTGGCCTTTGATGAAACCACCGATGTGTTCGAGCTCCTCGACAAGGCTGAATCTGATTTGTTTGCCGTTGCTGATCAACACATCCGTCGCAACAGTGAGGGCATGAGTACTTTGGTGGCACGTGCCATTCGACAGATTGAAGAGGTTGGTCAACAAGAAGACGGAATGTCGGGTGTTCCATCGGGTTTTGCAGGCCTCGATCGACTGACGAATGGCTGGCAGCGGGCAACACTGAATATCATTGCCGCGCGACCAGCCATGGGTAAGACAGCCTTTGTGTTGGGATTGGCGCGCAATGCAGCGGTTGACTTCAAAAAACCGATAGCTTTTTTTTCGCTTGAAATGAGCAGCGTGGAACTGGTGAACCGCCTAATTTCCTCGGAAACCGAGATTGAGGCTGAAAAAATCAAAAAAGGGAAACTAGAACCCCACGAATGGGCGCAGCTGAATTCTCGAATCACCCAGTTATCATCGGCTCCATTTTTCATTGACGACACGCCGCAAATCACATTATTTGAATTACGGGCAAAATGCAGACGACTTAAGGCGCAACACGACATACAAATGGTCATGATCGATTACCTGCAATTGATGAGCGGCGGCTCTGAGTCGTCGGGGAACAACCGAGAACAGGTAATCGCCAGTATTTCACGGGGCTTGAAGGCGCTTTCTAAGGAACTCGACATCCCTGTTATTGCCTTATCACAGTTGAGTCGTGCGGTTGAGACGAGAGGTGGTACCAAAAAGCCTATGCTCTCTGACCTGCGGGAATCGGGTTCCATCGAGCAAGATGCAGATATTGTTATGTTTATTTTCAGGCCAGACTACTATGGAATGGAAGACGACACCGCCCCCCCTGGATCAACCCAGATCATCATAGCCAAGCACCGAAATGGTCAAACGGGAGAGGTTTCGCTGAAATTTCTGAATCGCTTTGCCAAATTTGTGGATTGGTCGGATGACTTTGGTGCTTCGCCTTTTCCAGTTCGCTCTGATGGGGGTGGAAAAAAAGGTGGTGGTGGTGGAGTTTCCATGCGAACAATGCCTTCGCGCATGAATCAGATGGACGACCCGGACGATGAGGACTCACCCTTTTAAATGGCCGTGGAGGCAAGTCGATTAATCCTGTTTGAACCTATTTGTACCAATATGAACCTGTTTGATTTTATTGGAGCCAATTTGAACCTGTTTGATCCTGAGTTAATATGAACACGCTGACTTCTAACCAAGATGGGTTTGCGGTTCTGCCCCAGAGTCGTATTCGACTTTCTGATGCATGGCGATCTTTGGTTGGGGATTGCTTTGCAGCGCCATATTTTTCATCCCTCAAAAGGACATTGGTTGAAGAACTACAGTCTGGGGCTCAGATTTATCCGCCTAAACAATACTGGTTTGAGGCCTTTGACCGAACTGATCCCTCAGATGTACGGGTTGTGATAATCGGCCAAGATCCATACCATGGGCCCGGACAGGCACACGGATTGGCATTTTCGGTGTTGTCTGGAACGCCTATTCCTCCATCATTGCGCAACATCATCACCGAAATAGAGTGCGATTTGGGGTTAAAATGGCCGATCGAGCGCGGTGGGAATTTGTCGCATTGGGCAGACCAAGGTGTATTGCTGCTGAACAGCATACTGACCGTGCGCAACGGATGCCCTGGATCCCATAGAAATATTGGGTGGGAAAAGTTTACAGATACCATTATTTCTAAAATCAGCCTAAATCAGTCGCACATCGTTTTTATGCTCTGGGGCAGTTATGCGCAATCGAAAAGGACTCTTATTGATCAAGAGAAGCACTTGATTTTGGAAGCACCCCATCCCTCTCCTTTATCGGCATACAGAGGTTGGTTCGGTAGCGGTCATTTCAGTCTTGCCAATGCGTACTTGAAAATCCGGGGAAAAGGCGCGATTGTGTGGTGTTGATGGGGTGGCACATTATAACTTAAATATTTGGCTATTTTTGAGGCTGAACCTATGACAAAACTATCTCAAAAGATTCTGGAGTTGCGCGATTCAGAAACGCTTGCTATGGCAGCGCGCAGCAGGGCATTGGCCGCACAAGGATTTTCCGTCATTAATTTAAGTCTCGGTGAGCCCGATTTTCCGACACCGCTTCACATCCAAGAGGCTGCACATGATGCTATTCGAGACAATTTTACTTTCTATACCCCGGTTGCAGGATATTCAGATACGCGCAAAGCAGTAGCGGAGAAATTATGGCGCGACAACCGGCTTATGTATTCGCCTGAACAAATCGTGTGCAGTACGGGTGCCAAGCAATCTATAATCAATTTATTATTATGTATCCTCAATCCGGGCGATGAAGTGCTCCTACCTGCACCATACTGGGTGAGTTATTTAAGTATGATAGAATGGGCATCGGGCATCCCTGTGGTTTTGCCCAGCGGTGTGGATCAATCCTACAAAGTGAGTCCGGAACAAGTGGAAGCCGCAATCACGCCCAAGACAAAAGCATTTCTGTTTTCCTCGCCCTGCAATCCGACGGGGAGTGTTTACTCGGCTGCTGAGCTTGAGGAATTAGCGCTCGTTTTTAGAAAATTCCCAGACATTATTGTCATTTCTGACGAAATATATGAATACATCAATTTTCTGCCGCAACACGACAGCATCCTTCATTGTGCTGGAATGCAAGAGCGGGGGGTGTTGATCAACGGCCTATCGAAGGGATTTTCAATGACTGGCTGGCGTTTTGGCTATTTAGCCGCAAGCCAAGAAATTGCTACCGCCTGCGTCAAGCTACAAGGACAATTCACAAGTGCCACATGCAGCATTACCCAGAGGGCGGCCATTGCCGCATTGACGGGCGACTTAGCACCCACGCACCTCATGTGCGATGCCTTTCGCAGACGTCGAGATCTAGCATTAGAGGGGTTGCTTTCCATTCCCGGCATTCGTTGTAATCGTCCGGACGGAGCATTTTATTTGTTCCCCGATATCACGCACTATCTGGGGCGAAGTTTCAAGGGTCAAGCCATACAAGACGCGGGTGCGCTGTGTGACCACTTACTCAACGAGGCATATGTGGCTTTGGTGGCGGGTGACGCTTTTGGGGCGCCTGGTTGCCTGCGCATTTCATACGCAACCAGTGAGGATCGGATTTTAGATGCTGTTAATCGCATTGCCAATGCTCTATATGTGCTTGAATGATGATTGAATCTGAACTCAACTACTTTTTTGAACGACTACCCGGGATCCGTGCGCTTGTATTGGGAGATGTCATGATTGACCGTTATTCGTATGTGAGACAGGAACGGATGTCGCCAGAGGCACCTGTTCCCGTTTGGGATGTTGAGCATAGGGATTCGCGATTAGGTGGCGCCGGTCATGTTGCACTCAATTTGAAATCTCTCGGTTGCCAAGTGCGTTTGGTGGGCCTGGCTGGTCGAGATGCGGATGGTATTGTACTGCAGAGTCTAATGCGCGAACTAAATCTCGACGACCAGTTTATTATTTCTTCCCCCACTCGTCGAACCACATTAAAACATCGAATCATAAATCGAAATACACACTTGGCACGTATTGATGAGGAAGATACGCACGACGCGGATTTGATGGAGGAGGAGTTGTTAAATGCGAGGCTCATATCGGCTTTCGAGGATGTTGATGTGCTCATTTTGCAGGATTACAACAAGGGGGTACTGAGTGAAGCCGTGATTCGTTTTGCCCTTAAATTGGCGCATGATCGATCGATTCCTGTCGCTGTAGATCCAAAAAAGCGGAATTTTTTCGCCTATACAGACGTTGATCTTTTTAAGCCAAATCACAAAGAATTATGTGAAGCAATGAATCTTGTGGTTTCAAAAAAAGATCATGCGGGTCTTTTTTCATTAATGGATGATTGCAGGAATCGCATCAGCGCCCATTCGATTTTGCTTACCCTTTCGGAGGAAGGCATTTTGTTTGATCAGGAGCATGTTCATGGGCATTTACCGGCACAGTCCATGGAAGTCGTTGATGTTTCTGGCGCTGGAGATACAGTGATTGCTGTCGCCGCCTGCGCCCTTGCATTGAATTTACCGATCAAAAACATCGCTGCACTATCGAATTTGGCCGGTGGACTGGCCTGTACACAAGCTGGTGTACGTCCGGTTAGCCATCAATCGCTCCGTATTGCTGCCCAACACTTGACTTTTTCTGTCCATAACTGATCATGAAGATCCTTCGTTTCTGTATTGATTATTTGCGTGCCTAATATGAACCAACAAGGGATTTGGGAACGGCTGCTTTTGAGATTCTATAGGAACTCAGAGCCAATACTTCGAAGCTTGACCGGCCTGAGGGTATTAGCAAGCTTGATTTCCCTCTTTTTGGTGGTTTATTACTATGGATTCCCGCATTCACCCGCTGGATCGGCTACATTGATTTTCCTAACACAATCCATGTTTGGTTTTTTTGTGTTTAGCTATCTCATAAGGGCATTTTTCTCGATGCATGCTTGGCAATACATCAAGGACACCCTTTTCGAAGCCATTGTTATTGGCTTATTGTTGCTTGATGTTGTCGGCCTGCTTGCAGGTTATCCGTTTATCCAGAATTTCCTTAAAGCCATTGAACTTGAAAACCTGATTCCGGCCTATACTTTTTTCGTACAAATGTACCTGATGGTCATCGTACTCACTGAATCAACGCGATTGGGTTCCGAAATTCTTACCATTCGCCTCAAACCGGCCACAACATTGCTGTTCTCATTTGCTCTGCTCATTTTAGCTGGCACGCTTTTGCTGATGATGCCTGAAATGGGGGCTGGGGGCAAGCCAGCTACATTCATGCAAGCGCTTTTCACTTCTGTGAGCGCATCTTGTATCACGGGATTATCAACTGTCGACATTGGGACCCACTTCAGTGCACGTGGCCATATTGTGATTTTGATGCTCATCCAAATTGGTGGTTTGGGCATCCTGACATTTGCTACGTTCTTCGCACTGTTTCTTAAAAAAGGCATCGGAATTAATCATCAGGCGATGATTCGTGATTTTATGTCAGAGGACACCCTTTTTGATGCCAAAAGCATGCTGGGACGAATCATTTTTTTTACATTTTTCATTGAAGCAGCAACCGCATTGGGCTTGTTCATTTTATGGGATGCACGAGCGCCTTTTTTCCATGACCCGGTAGAAAAGGCTTTTCAATCGGTGTTTCACAGCATTTCAGCTTTTTGCAATGCCGGATTCTCGCTCATGCCGCAAGGTCTGTATCAAAATTGGCTTCGGGATCGGTTATCGATCCATATGTTGTTGGCGGGTACTATTTTTTTAGGTAGTTTGGGTTTTCCTGCGCTTAAAGATATTTTCGAACTCAACAACATTCGCCAGAGAATTCAAACACCATGGAAGCCATGGAAGCTTTCGACACGCATTGCATTTTTTTCATCGGTTGCACTGGTCATTTTTGGAACGCTGGTATTTTTCCTCACGGAGCGCAACGGAGTTTTGGACGGATTGAGTCTGGCTGAACGTTGGATTCACGCTATTTTCCAATCGGTTTCACCCCGCACTGCAGGATTTAATACGGTAGATATGGGTACACTGTCTGCACCTGCCGTTATCCTTCTCATTTTCCTGATGTTCATAGGGGGGTCATCGGGATCTACAGCTGGAGGTATTAAGACCTCTACATTTATGGTCATTCTACTCGCCATAAGTGCCACAATTCGCGGAAAAAACAGCCTTGAACTCGGAGGGCGAAGCATTTCTTTTGAATTACTCAACAAAGCATACACAATTTTTGTATTCTCTGCTTCATTTATCCTGATTTCCGTTTTCTTCTTATCTTGGTTTGAGCCCACCGTTCCTGTTTTGGATTTGGTTTTCGAGGAGGTTTCTGCCTTTTGTACGGTAGGACTTACAAGAGGTATAACACCAAACTTGGGCATTCCTGCTCAAATGGTTCTGATAATCTCCATGTTTGTTGGCCGTGTTGGTACCCTCACTTTGGCTTTTTCTTTGGCATCGAGAACAGCCTCAACCGCATATCGTTATCCGCGGTCACATGTCCTGGTGGGTTGATTCCGCTAACCCATGCGAATGGCCTCAACAGGGTCGAGGCGAGACGCACGAATAGCGGGCAGCAAGCCCGCGACGATGCCAATGAGCGTTGAAACCCCCAATGCTAAGATGATGTTTTCTACAGTGAGGTTTAATTCTTCTTCCATAATGACGGCGGCCAAACGGGTCATACCTTCAACAAGAATTACTCCCAACACCCCCCCCATCAGACTTAGAATCATCGATTCCACCAGGAATTGCCACAAAATAAATGCATTGCGTGCACCCATGGCCTTCTGAATGCCAATTTGACCAATCCTTTCAAAAACCGAAACAAACATAATATTAGCGATTCCAAAGCCACCCACCAGCATAGAGAAACCTCCGATCAACCACCCGATCAGACGCATGCTCGCAAACAGCATATCGAGTTGATTGGCCAGAAAAGAAACCTGGTTAACTGCAAAGTTATCTTCCTGTGTCGGCTTTAATCGACGAAATGCCCGCAAGTGCCCCCTCAATTCAGCTTTTAGTTCAGCCACTGGAACACCTTCATTTGGTCCGGCTAAGATCAGGGGGTTTACCTCGTCTAAACGACTTCCTTTTACCTGGCGTATGAAGTTGAGTGGAACCAAAAACTGTTCATCCAGACTTGTGCCGAGTGCATTATTGCCTTCTACCGCCAATACGCCCACAACCTTAAGCCGTTGTCCCATGACCTTCACCTGCTTTCCCAGCGCGTTTCCATCTGGAAACAGCTCATTGGCGGCCCGTGCGCCAAGTATTAGAGAACGACTTCCACGAACCAACTCGCTGTTGTGGAAGTAACGGCCACTTTCCAATTCAAATGCCCGAAGGAGGTGGTAGTCGGGTGCTACGGCCTGTACAGAAACTGCATTCATACCCAATTCACCTGCTGTGGCGGTTCCGCCATCAAGGTTGTAGGTCATGGTGACTGCCCGAGCTGATTTAGTGCGAGAGCGCAGCCATTCCATTTCACGAAATTGTGCTGAGGGGCGATTCATGTATTTCCACCAGGGGTAATCTCCACCGAACTCCCATGGCCATTTTTCGACATAAACAACATCGTCACCCAGATTGGCGAGGCTCGATCGGATTTTACGGTTCCATGAATCTACGAAGGTGAAAACAGATATTACAGCGAAAATGCCTATGGTTATGCCCAGAAGGGATAAAAAAGTACGCAATCGATTACTCAACAGGGCGTGCATAGCGAAACGAATGCCCTCTCCTGTGAGGTGAACAATCAACCCGAATGAACCAAAAATTGCCTTAGACACTGTTTCGTTTTTTTTCAACACAAACCTAATCAAAATGCACCGGATGACGAATGATTGATTTTACTCTATATTCGCACCCCACAATGCATGATTTTCCCTTTTATCTGTTCTTTTCACTATTTGTATGAAATTATCTGAGTTTCGGTTCGATTTACCACCCAGTTTAATTGCAGCCCGCCCTTCGCCCAACCGCGATGAGGCTCGGTTGATGGTTATTAACCGCAAAGATGGTACTATTGAACACAAGATATTCAAAGATATCCTTCAAATGTTCAACGAAGGGGATGTGCTCGTGCTCAACAACACACAGGTTTTCCCGGCCCGAATGTATGGCAACAAAGAACGAACGGGTGCGCTGATCGAAGTTTTTTTATTGCGGGAATTGAATGCTGAACTCCGGCTTTGGGATGTCTTGGTGGATCCGGCACGGAAAATACGGGTAGGAAATAAATTGTATTTCGGTGCTGATGAATCACTAGTGGCCGAGGTCATCGACAACACCACTTCTCGTGGTCGCACCATCCGGTTTTTATTCGACGGCACGAATGAAGAACTCACCCAAACGCTTAACGCAATGGGTGAAACACCAATTCCTCATTTATTGGGTCGACAGGCCGATGAAGAGGATCGCACACGCTTTCAAACAGAATTTGCATCACGCATTGGAGCGGTGGCTGCGCCCTCGGCTGGCCTACATTTTAGTCGAGAGTTGATGAAAAGGCTGGTTTTGAAAGGTGTTGATCTGGCCGAGATTACCTTGCATGTGGGCTTAAGTTCATTCCGTCATGTTGAGGTAGAGGACCTCACAAAGCATAAATCGGAAAGCGAGTTTTTTGAAATTTCAAACGAAGCTTGTGATTTGGTGAATGGCGCTATTGCCCGGCAGAAAATGGTTTGTGCCGTAGGGACCACCTCCATGCGGGCGCTTGAATCGGCTGTTTCTGCGCATCAAACCTTGAAGCCTTTGAGCGGGTGGACGGATCGTTTTATCTCCCCTCCCTACCATTTCAATATTGCGCGTTCCATGATTACCAATTTCCATCTCCCTGAGTCGATTATGCTGATGATGGCCAGTGCATTTGCCGGCACCGAATTCCTCAGGGAGGCCTATGCCGAAGCCATCAAGGAAAAGTATCGATTTTACACCTACGGCGATGCGATGTTGATCCTTTAGTCAATTTTCGGGGTCACCCACATTGAATCGAATTGACCTAAGGGTACGTTGATGCTTGAAATAAAATTCTACGGTTGCCCACTTTGAATAGAATTGACCTCGCGGTAATGTGAAGGCAGGATAGGCTGAGGTTCGGCTGGATAAATAATCGATCAAGCCAAATTTTCGCTAGTATTCGCTAGTATTCGTCTTCGTTAAAGAAGAAGTCGTCTTTGGTGGGGTAATCGGGCCAAATTTCCTCGATGGTTTCATAAGGTTCACCGTCGTCTTCAAGCTCCTGGAGGTTTTCTATAACTTCTAGGGGTGCGCCTGAACGAATAGCGTAATCAATCAGTTCTTCTTTGGTGGCAGGCCATGGGGCATCCTCGAGATGCGAGGCCAATTCTAAAGTCCAATACATGGCTTCAATTTTTCTACAAAGGTAAAATCTATTTTCAAACAACAAACAGGAATTTTCGCCCTGTTCTGTCGTTATTTGTATGGACGCCAAGCTTGTTCCTGGGCTCCTGCTGTATGCATCAAATACCGTGCAAGGGTAAAAAGATAATCTGACAGGCGGTTCAAATAGCGCAGCAAGTCGGGCGAAACAGTCTCTTCGATGGAGAGTGCAACAAACAGTCGCTCAGCACGACGACATACACACCGACACAAATGGGCAGTGGAAGAAGCAGGTGTTCCGCCAGGTAGAATAAAATTGGTGAGCGGAGCAAGGACTGCATCCATTCGGTCAATTTCATGCTCAATTTTCTGTTCTGATTGCTCAGGCCATTGGGGAAGGTGATGCCGCACATCGTCGGTTGCCGCTAAGTGCGATCCCATTAAAAACAAATCTTGTTGGATGGCATGCACAAACTCTGTACAGTCTAAGGGCATTCCCTCGGTTGTTAATTTACCCAACCAGCTATTGAGTTCATCGACCGTTCCATAAACCTCAATGCGCAGATGCGATTTAGGAAGGCGCCGTCCACCGAAAAGTGATGTTTGCCCGCTATCCCCGCCTTTTGTATAAATTTTCATATCGGTTTATCAAATTCACCCATTATTTTCCCGCCGATCCGACTCGATGCTTCCATCCCTCAACCGCACGATCCTGTGTGCATATCGGGCAATTTCTTCCTCGTGCGTCACCAAAACAATGGTGTTTCCTTGGGTATGAATGTCGGCAAACAGGTTCATGATGTCGATTGATGTCTTGCTATCGAGGTTTCCTGTTGGCTCATCGGCCAACAAAATGGATGGGCGATTAACCAAGGCACGCGCAACGGCAACTCTTTGCCGCTGTCCGCCTGATAACTCGTTGGGCTTGTGTTTCATGCGCGAAGTGAGGCCCACACGATCCAACACCTCAGCCGCTCTGTCTAGCCGCTCCGTTCGGGAAACACCTGCGTAGACAAGGGGCAGCGCTACGTTTTCCAGCGCTGATAGGCGCGGCAGCAAGTTGAAGGTCTGAAACACAAAGCCAATCTCTCGGTTGCGTACTTCAGCCAGCTGCTGGTCGTTCATTCTGCTGGCCTCCTGTCCACTCAAAAAATAGGCGCCTTGCGAGGGGGTGTCTAAACAGCCAATCAAATTCATGAGGGTCGATTTGCCCGATCCTGACGGCCCCATCAGGGCAACGTACTCACCCCTGGCTATGCTGAACGTTACCGAACGCAAGGCATGGATTTGTTCTTGCCCCATCACATAGGATCGGCCAACTCCTTGGAGGTCAATGACTGTGTTCATTCGCGTTGTTCAATTACCTTGGGCACACGAAAGTAATCGCTGTCGCTTCTTGGCGCATTTTTCAATGCATCTGAATGACTGATTTCTTGCCGTACCTGATCATCGCGAAGGCGACCTGGATCCTCATTCATATAAATTAAGGGCTCTATACCGCTGATATCTAATTCATCGAGCATCGCCGCATATTCGAGGAAACGATTCATATCGTGGAGCATTTCTGCTTCTGACTGGGGATCAAAATCAAGCCGTGCCAAGTGGGCTACGCGTCGTATGGTTTCGCTGTCGATGTTCATCATGTTGTTCTATGGATTGAATGATGATGGTACGGGTAACTTCGGCGAGTTTTTTTTCATTGAAATCGTAGTCGGCTGGGTAGAGTGCGGGGTGACAAACAACACGACACCGACCCCAACGATAACGCGGCCATGCCTCATCGCTCATTACCCACCACGAATTATGCAAAGATACCGGAATTATAGGCACATTAGCGTCAACAGCTGCTCGAAACGCCCCCATTCGGAAAGCCTTAGGCAGTGGCGGATTGGGCAAAATGCCCCCTTCTGGGAAGACCACCAGGCTGTCGCCCTTTTGAAGCCACTCGCTGGCTTTTATGAAGGCCTCATGCGCGCCTATTTTTTTTTCTCGGGGCACGGGAATATCTATGGTCTGAAAAAACAAACGAAATACGGGTATATCTAGAAGCTCCGCCTTCGCCATAAAATGATAATGATTGTTGGCGGCAAGCGCCATTAAAGGAATGTCGATATAGGAATGGTGGTTGGCGCAGAATACACACGGGCCCTTCACTTGACTGCCTGGCAGGCGTTCAAGCCTCCACCCAACGCCTGTTAACCCAAACAGCACCTTCGCCCAGATCCGTCGCATTTGATTGACGGCAGGGTATCCCTTGGGGGAACGCAGTAGGAGCCAATATGCGGGATATTGAATCAAAAAAAGAAGACAAAATATGAACAGAAACCAAAGCGCCCCCAATTTGCCCATCCAATAACGAAACCCTCCCGTTTCCTTCTTATAACGAAACCCTCCCGCTTCCTTCGTATTACGAATCCCTCCCGCTTCCTTCGTATTACGAATCCCTCCCGTTTCTTTCATATCCTGCAAAACTAACACAAGCTCATTGAATTTCGTATTTTGCGAGCCAGTCATGGATATCGTTGTTTCGGGCATTCGCTCTACAGGTCGCCTTCATTTGGGCAATTATTTTGGTGCTGTACGTCAATTCTTGGGCATGCAACGCACTCATCGATGCTATTTTTTTATTGCCGACTACCATTCGCTCACTACGCATCCTGATCCGGCAGCGTTGAAGGCGTCTTCCCGTCAGGTGTTGATCGAATATCTCGCATGTGGTATTGATCCAAGCATCGCCACCATCTACCGCCAAAGTGATATTCCAGAAATCCCTGAGCTGTATATGTTGTTGAATATGCACGCTTATGTGGGTGAATTAGAAAGGGTGGTATCATTTAAAGAAAAAGTAAGGAAGCAACCCGACAATGTGAATGCGGGCCTACTAACCTATCCGGTTCTGATGACGGCCGATATCATCATTCATCGGGCCCGTTGGGTACCGGTAGGCAAGGATCAGGAGCAACACCTGGAGATGGCCCGAAATTTTGTTCAGCGATTCAACCGATTCTATGAAACCGATTTTTTTCCTGAACCCTATCCTTTTCGTCAAAGTGATGGGCAAATGATTAAAGTGCCTGGCCTAGATGGTTCGGGCAAAATGGGCAAATCAGAAGGTGAGGCACAGGCCATTTTCTTATCTGATGAGCCTAGTGTTATCCGTAAAAAAGTCATGCGCGCTGTAACCGACAGCGGACCTACTACTGTTAATACGCCGCTCGCCGCCACGATCACGCATCTGTTTCAACTCCTGGAGCTGGTGAGCGCACCGGATGTGGTGAAACACTTTTTAGATGCCTATGCTCAATGCAACATTCGCTATGGTGATCTAAAAAAGCAACTGGCAGAAGATATCATCGCATTTTTATCGCCCATTCAGGAGCAGATCAAAGCCTTGGAAGCTGATGATGCACGTCTCAAGCGGGTATTGCACGATGGAGCTGAAAAGTCACGCCAAAGCGCCGGACATACCCTTCAGATTGTACGCGAACTGATGGGCTTTAATTCATAGATCATGGGGAAACACATAGCCATAGCCGGCAATATTGGTTCCGGCAAGACCACCCTCACAGGATTGCTGGGGAAACATTATCAGTTGCAAACACATTTTGAGGATGTAGACGGCAATCCTTACCTCAATGACTTCTACGAAGACATGCAGCGGTGGTCGTTTAACCTTCAGATCTACTTTTTGAATGCTCGATTTCGTCAGCTTGTAGACATCCGAAAGGGTACGGAGGCGGTCATTCAAGACCGAACCATCTACGAAGACGCTCATATTTTCGCGCCCAATCTTCACACCATGGGACTCATGTCGGGACGTGACTACGAGAACTATCGCAGCCTTTTTGACGCCATCGGCAACCTGGTTCGTCCGCCCGATCTTCTTGTGTATTTAAGGGCATCGGTACCTACCTTAGTGCGGCAAATTCAGCGTCGTGGACGTGATTATGAGGATGGGATTCGCCTCGACTATCTGCGCAAGCTGAATGAACGCTACGAAGCATGGATTGACTCCTACACGCTTGGAAACTTATTGATCGTGGACGTGGATCATTTGAATTTTGCCGACAAACCCGAGGATCTTGGACAGATCATTTCACGCATTGACGCTCAATTGCACGGACTATTTCCAAACGAACAATAAAAAAGACGCGCCGAGGAGGGCGCGCCTTCCGATCAAAGGGAGTATTAGCGCTTTAACTCAAAAGGGGCGCAATGACAAGGGCCACGACCGATATCAACTTCAATAAAATATTTAGGGAAGGACCAGAAGTGTCTTTGAATGGATCTCCGACGGTATCGCCAACCACCGCTGCTTTATGTGGGTCCGACTTCTTATAGTAGGTTTGTCCGTTGATGACTACCCCTTCTTCAAACATTTTTTTGGCATTGTCCCAAGCACCACCAGCATTAGACTGAAAAATAGCCATCAATACACCGCTGGCTGTTACCCCGGCTAAAAGTCCTCCGAGGGCTTCAGCCCCAAAAATCATTCCGATTGCCACTGGTGCAACAACCGCCAAAAGGCCAGGCACAATCATTTCGCGTATTGCTGCCTGAGTGGAAATCTCAACACACTTCCCGTATTCTGCTACCCCATCTGCCGCCTGAAATATTTTGCGGTCTTGCTCCGACCAATCTTCCATCTCCTTATCGCCATTTTTACGCATCACTTCCAAGGCCGCTTTAAGCGCCGGGATGCTGCTGAACTGACGGCGAACCTCTTCGATCATAGACATGGCTGCACGTCCGACGGCACCCATAGCCATGGCTGAGAAAACAAAGGGGAGCATCGCTCCTATCATCATACACGCCATAACATCAGCCTCGGATAAATCGATGGTTGATATTTTGGCCGATGTCATGTAAGCCCCAAACAAGGCGAGGGCTGTGAGGGCTGCGGATGCAATAGCGAATCCCTTACCAATGGCCGCGGTGGTGTTGCCCACTGCATCGAGTTTATCGGTGCGCTTGCGCACTTCTTTGGGCAATTCACTCATTTCTGCAATTCCACCGGCATTATCTGAAATGGGACCATAAGCATCTACAGCAAGCTGGATACCCGTATTGGCCAACATGCCTACTGCAGCAATCGCGATGCCATACAGTCCAGCAAAATGGAAGGCACCAATAATGCTCATGGCAATAATCAAGGTTGGAAGGGCAGTACTCATCATGCCCACACCCAAACCCGCGATAATGTTGGTAGCCGCACCCGTTGAGGACTGTTTTACAATATCCAACACAGGCTTTTTACCGGTTCCGGTGTAATATTCTGTAATCAATCCAACCAATAATCCTGCAATTAGCCCAATCACAGTGGCTACAAATACATTAAAAGATGACATTTCCCGAACTTTGCCACCATATAAAACATCAATAAACTGCCACTTTTCAGGCAACATCCAGGTTATTATGAAGTAACTGGCGGCAATCATGAGCGCGGATGACAAAAATTCACCTGTATTCAGCGCCCTTTGGGGATCGCCTCCTTCTTTAACACGAACGAAAAAGGTGCCCAAAATAGACATTAATATTCCGGCACCCGCCAAAACTAAAGGCAGAAGGACACCCGAAAGACCATTGAACTGGTCGTTGAAACCCGTGGTCATAAAGGCCGCACCCAAAACCATGGTGCCAATAATCGACCCAACATACGATTCGAATAAGTCAGCTCCCATACCCGCAACATCACCTACGTTATCCCCAACATTATCGGCAATGGTTGCTGGGTTGAGGGGGTGATCCTCTGGTATGCCCGCCTCTACCTTCCCCACCAAATCGGCGCCCACATCAGCAGCTTTGGTATAAATTCCTCCACCCACACGGGCGAACAAGGCGATAGATGAAGCGCCAAATGAGAATCCTGTTAGAATTGTGATGACTCTGTTGAGATTTTCTGCCGTATCGGTACCAAATATGGTATGAAAAACCAAGAAAAGAGTCCCCAAACCGAGTACACCCAATCCAACAACGCCCATTCCCATGACTGAACCACCAGCGAATGCAATTTCCAATGCTTTACCCAGACTTGTTCGGGCTGCATTGGCTGTGCGCACATTGGCTTTGGTGGCTACTTTCATTCCGATAAATCCGGCCAGTGCAGAACATAAGGCACCAACCACGAAAGATAACCCAACCAATGGCGAGGATATTTCAGAATTGGCTGTGAACGCCAGTAATCCGGCCACTGCCACCACAAACCAGATTAAGATCTTGTATTCAGCCTTTAAAAAGGCCATAGCACCTTCCGCGATATGCCCGGCAATTTTTTGCATTTTTTCGTTACCCGGATCCTGTTTGGCTACCCAAGAGGAGCGATAGAACGTGTAGAGCAGACCTAAGACCCCGGTGAAGGGAATCAGGTACAATAAAGTGTTGGTTAAATTCATAAAAATAGATTTATTCAAAAGTGGCGCAAAAATACAATTAAGCCACGCATTTGCAACATTCCTTTCAGAATATAAGGGACTCCTATCCAGTCAACCCCATAAATTTAGAGTGGGCCAATGATTGCTCAAGCCCACAATTGCTTATATGAGCGAGCAATAACTCGATTAAGCCAGCTATTACATGATTATACAAGTAATTTCTTGATTAGGCCGTTTCGTTGAGTGGAGCCTAATATTGATCAAGCCGGTCCTTATGACCTGAATTCAAATTTTCGTCAGCGTCCGCAAGTAATTGATGATGTGCCAACCGTCATCTTCGCTGATTCCATAGGCCGATATTTTAAGCATAGCATTCCTACCGGTTATCAACTTCCAATGCAGGGCCCCGTCGGACTGTGAAGGCGTCTTTTCGAGTAGGTTAGACGCCTTAACGGCTATGCCCGCAGGCACATCGGCTTTACCATCGGCACCGTGGCAAGTTACGCAATATTGAAGGTAGATGGCCTTGCCTTTTTCGATGGAGGCTACTGATGCAGGCTGCGGGTTCATCACCTGTTGTGTGGATTCAGGTGCAACCCAAACCTGAGCCGTATCGCTTTTCGGCTCAGAGGGCTCACCGGCAGGAAGCTGCTCATCTGTTCCCTTGCCGCCACCGCATGAAGATAAGGCAAGAAAGAAAATGCAGGCCACCATTAAGAAAGCGTCACTTTTCGGATTGAACATTTTTGGTAGATTTAAACTATGAAAAAGGACTATTCCTGTCTATTTTGGTGATCGGGCCTCGTGGCCAGAAGGTACAATACCGCCATGCGTATGGCCACACCATTTTCCACCTGTTGCAATATAATCGAACGACCCGAGTCTGCTACATCTGACGACAACTCTACCCCACGGTTAATGGGGCCCGGATGCATAATCACGATTTCCTTCTTGATTTCATCGAGTAATCTCCGATTGATACCGAATGCTCGGGTATATTCACGAAGTGAAGGAAAATACCGTGTTTGTTGTCGCTCGAGTTGAATGCGCAATACGTTAGCCACGTCGCACCACTCGAGAGCCTCCCGTACTTGATGGCTAACGCTTACCCCAAGTTCTTCGATGCCTCTAGGCATGAGGGTGGCTGGCCCACACAACATGACCTCTGCTCCCAATGCCTTCAAACAGAAAATATTAGACAGGGCTACCCTTGAATGAAGGATGTCGCCAAATATGGCCACACGCTTCCCCTGCACAGAGCCCATTTTCTCTCGTATCGAAAATGCATCTAATAGTGCTTGTGTGGGGTGCTCGTGGGCGCCATCACCGGCATTCACAATCGGGCAGGAAACGTGTCGAGCCAAAAATTGGCAAGCACCCGCATCAGGATGGCGCATCACCACCATGTCGACCTTCATGGCGAGAATATTTCGCACAGTATCGACCAATGTCTCGCCCTTTGAAACGGAACTACCCGATGCGGAGAAGTTAACTACATCTGCCGAGAGACGCTTTTCTGCAAGTTCGAATGAGAGTCGGGTGCGGGTCGAACTTTCAAAAAAAAGATTGGCGATGGTCGTGTCGCGCAATGAGGGGACTTTTTTGATGGGGCGGTTGATCACCTCTTTGAAATGATCCGCCGTCGTGAAGATCAAATCGATCTCTTCAGCGGTGAGGTCGCGGATGCTGATCAGGTTTGAATGAGCCAGTGCCTTCATCCGGTTGTTTTAATCAGGGTAATGTGGGCGCCCTCGGGTTCATCCCAGCAAACCCGAACCCGCTCATCGTCGTGGGTGTTGACTTCCATTCCGCAATAGTCGGGGTGAATTGGAAATTCCTGTCGGAGCCTTCGGGACACCAAAACCATCAGCTCAACCCGATCGGGTCGACCAAAATCAAGTAACGCATCCAATCCTGCACGTATGGTTCGTCCTGTGAACAAGACATCATCTACCAAAACCACCTTTTTTCCTTCCAAACTGAAAGGGAGTTGCGTGGCATGTGCCGATAAGGGTTCTGAACGATGACGAAAATCATCACGATAGAATGTTACATCCAGTGCGCCCTGCGATGGCATGTTCAGCCGGCCTTGTTGCGCTGAACCTATATGATGCCCATCGCGCGAAACATCCATTTCGCATGATAAATCATCAATCCGTGCCTTTAGAACCGCTGCAAGACGATTGAGAAAAAAAACACCACGAGGTTGAAGACCAATGAGCACCGTGTTATTAAAACCAGGATGCCGCTCCAACAATTCCTCGCTCAGGCGCTGCAGGATGAGCGACAGATGCGCCGGGCGAACAATAACACGACTTTCAAGGATCATCTCGTCGTGTTTTTAACTTGCTTTGTGCCTGCTACATTGACGGTCGCTGTGCTTGCTCCTTGGCCCTGCTTAGTGCTTGCTCCTTGGCCCTGCTTGGTGCTTGCCCTATTGTGTTGCATGATGCCCGATCCATCTTGTGATGACGGTTCGTCAAGATTTTCTTCGTTTTCGAGCGCCAAAATCGTATAAAAATGAAGCTCCGTGAGCGGAATAACCGATAATCGACTGTGTTTGATGAGCGGGAGGTCATGCAAGTCCGGATGTGTTCGCATTAGAGCGAGCGAAACCGATTGCCGAAGCGGACGAATGGGCTTCACACGCACCGCGACCCAAGGACCATCTGGAAATCCGTTTTCAGGAAATGGATCAGACACGATCCGCATAAGTCCCACCACCTCTTTTCCTTGGTTGGAATGGTAAAACAATCCTTCATCACCGGGTTTCATGGCAGCGAGGTTATTGCGTGCCTGGTAGTTTCGAACACCATCCCAAATCCCTTCACCGTCGCGCAATAAGTCGTTGAAACTGTACACAAATGGTTCCGATTTTAACAGCCAGCGCGCCATGCTGCAAAACTAACCAATTTGTGACAAGTCCCAATACGGATGGCCCTCCGAAAATACCTATCTCGGTGTGTAGAGTGCCCAAGGAATGATCATCTCTTCCAATGAGATTCCCCCGTGTTGAAAGGTATGTCTGTATAAATTCACATAGTGGTGGTAGTTATTGGGGTAACAGAAATACTGATCGCAACCTCCGAATACATAGGAACTACTGAGTGAATGTCGGATCAGTCTTGCCTCCTCCGGTTTTTCAATAACAAACAAATCGTCGTTGTCGTAGCTCAGGTTTTTCCCCTCTTTGAACCTCAGATTGGTATTGGTATTTCGATCACCAACGATGCGCACAGGTTCGGCCACCCGAACCGTTCCGTGGTCTGTGGTCACAAACATATGGCATTTTTTGTCGGCTACCCTGCGCATCAACTCCCAAAGGGGCGAATGTTCAAACCAAGAACGGGTGATGGACCGGTAGGATACTTCATCGTCGGCCAATTCCTTAATGACATTCATTTCACTGCGTGCATGGCTGAGCATATCCACAAAATTATAAACCACCACCACCAAATCGTGCCCAAACAAATTACTGGCATTTTCAGCCAGTTGTTTGCCCTGTTGCAACTGGGTAATTTTGTGGTAAGACATACGCAAATCATGTCCTGACCGCTTGAGGAACTCTTGAAGGAAAAAGGCCTCATGCATGTTGCGACTTCCCTCCTCCTCAGTCGGTGACACCCATTTATCGGGATAACGGCTTTTGATATCGAGGGGCATAAGCCCGGCAAAAAGGGCGTTACGTGCAAATTCAGTGGAAGTTGGCAGTATGCTCATGTAGGTGCCACTTTCCTCCGTTTGAAAATACTCCGAAATGATGGGCTCTAAAACCTTCAGCTGATCGAGCCGTAGGTTATCGATCACAAACAGAAAGGTGGGACGATTCTTTTCAAGCCGAGGAAATAGCTTTTTACGAAGGAGGTTATGCGATAGAATTGGGATGTCTTCTGAAGGGTTTTTGAACCAATCGAGGTACTCATTTTTGATAAATCGGGTGAATTGGCGATTGGCTTCGGCACGCTGCATGGCCAACACCTCTTTCATGCCTTCATCCTTACTTTTCTCCAACTCTACATCCCAATACACCAGTTTCGCATAAGTATCCATCCAGCCCTGTGCCGATAGGTCGTCGTTGAAAGCGAGTCCGAGGTTCCTAAAGTCCTGTTGATATTCAGCGGTCGTCTTTTCCCCTACCAGTCGCTTTTGGTCTAAAATTTTCTTGATGCTGAGCAGGATTTGATTGGGATTGACCGGCTTGATGAGGTAGTCTGCAATTTGGGAACCAATGGCCTCCTCCATCAGGTTTTCTTCTTCATTTTTGGTGATCATGACCACCGGCACCTGCGGACGAACCGCTTTGATCCGCGGCAGAACCTCCAATCCTGTTAATCCGGGCATATGTTCATCCAAGAATACCAAATCAAACGCCTCGGATCGCACTTTTTCGAGCGCCTCGGCACCACTGCCAACGGCGACTATGCGGTAGCCCTTACTCCCCAGAAACAAAATCTGTGCTTTGAGTAGGTCGATCTCATCGTCGGCCCACAGTATGGAAATTTGCTGTGCTGTCATTGTATTTTTACGCAACATAAACGAAAGAGCTGTGCCTTCGGTGTGCCGACTGAAAAAAAAATATTGTGAACAAATATAAAATCATCAACGACCCGATTTACGGATTTATCCGACTGAATGACCCGTTGCTTTTTGATCTATTGGAACATCCGTTGGTTCAACGACTCCGAGAGATCCGGCAATTGGGCATGAGCTATTTGGTTTACCCCGGTGCCACACACAGCCGGTTGGCACATGCCTTAGGCGCTATGCACCTGATGCAGCAGGTCATCCTCATTCTGCGCGAAAAAGGGGTTGATATCCCACACGCAACAGGCACTTCAGCCTGCGCTGCCATCCTACTCCATGATATTGGCCACGGCCCGTTCTCCCATGCCCTCGAGCATCTGATTGGAGGGCCGGTGAACCACGAATTTTGGACACGCGCCATGATGGAACATCTCAATGAATTGAGCGGAGGTGCCCTCACCGAGGCCATTTCCATTTTTGAGGGCACTCACCCAATGCCTTTCCTCCATCAACTGGTGTCTTCCCAGTTGGATGTTGACCGACTCGATTACCTAAACCGCGATAGCTTTTTTACCGGGGTGAGTGAGGGGATCGTGGGTTGGGACCGTATTATTCAAATGATGCATGTTCATAGGGGCGCACTAGTTGTGGAGGAAAAGGGAATATATTCGGTTGAGAAGTTTCTTTTGGCCCGCCGACTGATGTATTGGCAGGTCTACCAGCACAAAACGGTGTTATCAGCTGAGTTCCTGATGCGCAGCATCGTTGAACGTGCCCGTGAATTGCTCGCATCTGGCCAAACCCTTGAAGGCTCAGACGCTCTGCTGATGCTTTTGAAACAAACTGAGACAGTCAACACGAAGGAGCACCCCTATATTTTATCAGCCTATGCGGAAACAGACGATCACGACTTTTTGGCTGCTGTCAAAAAATGGAGTCGAAAAGGTGATCGTGTGTTATTGACCTTATGTGCGCAATTACTGAGCCGGAAGCTCAACCGGGTTGTCCTTTCGGCAGAAAAACCCGATCCTGAACGCATCAACCAAATTCAGCATCAGATTTGTGGTGCCTATGGGATTAGTGCCCAAGAATCGCTCTATTTTTTTAGAACAGGTAGTATTGTAAACCATGCGTTACGCACCGATCGAGAGCCCATATACATTTTAGGAAAAGACCATACTGTTAAAGAGATTACCGAAGCCAGTCAAAACCCGCATCTGAAAGCACTTACGGGTGTAGTAGAAAAGTATTACCTCTATGCCCCTAAAGAATTTCTGTGAAATTGACGCCATTTTTTTCGTTATTTGCCATTTATTTTCCTGTTGACCACCCCCTCTGTAACCTAACGATTTATGACGCTGACCTCTGCCCAAATTGCAGAGCTAACTGGAGGTCGTTTATTAGGCAAATCTGATGTGCCTGTAACGCGTCTGGCTGAAATTGAGCACGCCCGCTCAGGTGATCTTAGTTTTTTATCGAATCCCAAATATTTGGGCTTCCTTGAAACCACCAAGGCTTCTGTATTGATTGTGAGCCACGACGTCGCCAGAGACCATCCGATGCCGCAAAGCACACTGGTGGCTGTTGATGATCCTTATTCTGCTTTCAGTAAATGCCAGCAAGTATTTAGCGCGTCGAGCCCAATAGAACCAGGGATCCACCCCCTCGCCTGTGTTTCCGAGGGGGCACAGATCGGCAAGGGCGTTTCGATTGGAGCCTTCGCTTTTATTGCCCACGGCGCACAGGTTGGCAGCGGATCCATCATCATGGAACAAGCTTATATCGGCTCGGGCGTGACTATAGGAGCTAATACCCAAATACACCCGGGCGTCAGAATACTTCATCATTGCGAAGTGGGCAATCACTGCGTGATCCATTCCAACACCGTAGTCGGTTCAGATGGCTTCGGATTTGCGCCCCAAAGAGAAGGTCATTACCAAAAAGTTGCCCAAAATGGAGTCGTGATCATAGAGGATCACGTAGAAATAGGGGCTTGTTGCACCATCGACAGGGCAACCATCAGTGCAACACGAATCCGCAAGGGGGTAAAACTAGATAATCTGGTGCATATCGCCCACAATGTTGAAATAGGTTCACATACAGTCATAGCGGCCCAAACTGGGGTGTCGGGCAGCACGCACATCGACAAAAATTGCGTTGTAGCCGGACAAGTTGGGTTTGCTGGTCATGTATATGTTGCTCCAGGATCACAAATCGGTGGGCAAACCGGCGTGACTCATTCTCTTAAAGAGCCTGGACAGAAATGGAATGGGACACCTGTTGGTACTTATATGGAAAGTCAAAGGCGGAACGCCGTTATGCGCAGACTGCCTGAACTTTTGAAACGTATAGAGGATCTGGAGCATAGCCTGATGAATAAAAATAACAACCAATAAGTATCTGTGAAATTATAGGAATGGAGCATCAGCAAACCCTAAACCGAACGGTTGAACTCAAAGGCGTAGGCATCCACACGGGGGCTGAGGTCATCTTACGCCTCATTCCGGCACCTGAAAACCATGGATTGGTGTTCCGTCGCGATGATCTTCCTGACACACCCTTGGTGCCCGCAGAGGTGGAGTTTGTTTCCGATACCAGTCGCGGCACCACCCTATCCCGATCAGGAGTCGATATCCATACCACCGAACATGTTTTGGCTGCTTTAGTGGGGATGGGCTTAGATAATGTACTCATTTCACTCGATGGGCCCGAATGCCCAATAGCTGACGGCAGTTCAAAACCATTTGTAGATTTAATCAGAGAAGCAGGTATCCGGGTGCAAGACGCATCAAGAAAGTACATCGAGCTCAGCTCCGCTTTCCGTTATTTTGACCCAGAGAAAGACTGTGAAATCAACATCATCCCGGATACCAAAACCAGAATAACGGTGTTGGTAGACTACGATTCTCCCGTTTTAGGCACCCAACATGCCCATCTTTCTGAAATCGGGGACTTCGAATCGGAAATAGCCCAAAGCCGTACGTTCTGCTTCCTGCATGAATTAGAAACCCTGCTCGAACATGATCTTATTAAAGGCGGTGACCTCAACAATGCCATTGTTGTGGTGGATAAGGTGGTGGCTGAACCCGAACTCAACCGTCTTCGCAGGGCATTTCAAACACCTCATATCCAAGTCACCGAACAGGGTATTTTGAACAATGTTCAGCTGCGCTATGCCAACGAGCCCGCACGTCACAAATTATTGGATGTATTGGGCGATATGGCTCTACTCGGACGACCCATTCGTGCGCACATCATCGCCAGCAAACCCGGCCACAGCAGCAACGCTGCCTGTGCCCTTGCCCTCAAAAAACACTTGGGCGCTCATGCTGCAGCAACACGTAATTTGCCACCACAAGTTGACTGGCAGGCTCGGCCGCTCTACGACAGTGAAGGAATAGCACGTTTTCTCCCACACAGGACCCCCTTCCTCATGGTAGATAAAATCATGTCCATCACCGAGGACAGCATTATTGGTTGCAAAAATGTGAGCATCAACGAGGATTTTTTTCGGGGGCACTTTCCGGGGAATCCGGTGATGCCTGGGGTTTTGATCGTAGAGGGTATGGCCCAGACCGGTGGCGTCCTTTGCCTGGGTAAAATGGATGAACCTTCGGCCTATTGGACCTATTTTGCTCGGCTACAGAGCGTGCGATTTAAAGAAAAGGTTGTACCAGGAGACACCCTGTTGTTTCACCTTACTCTTAAGGAGCCAATCCGCAGAGGACTCTGCCAAATGATCGGCAGAGCTTACGTGGGCAACCGCTTAGTGGCTGAAGCCGATATGACTGCACAACTCGCCCGCAAAGACACATGATCCATCCTTTGGCACTCGTGCATCCCGACGCGCAAATCGGAGATGGCACCGAAATCTCTGCATTTTCCACCATCGCGGCCGACGTGGTGATTGGTCAAAATTGTTGGGTTGGTCCCAACGCAACCATTATGGATGGTGCCCGAGTGGGTGATCGCGTGCGGGTTTTCCCCGGAGCCGTAGTTTCTGCCGTTCCACAAGACCTGAAATACAAGGGTGAACCCACGCTCACCTTTATAGGACACGACACCACCATCCGCGAGTGCGCCACCATCAATAGAGGAACATCAGATCGCCAAGAAACCCGTGTGGGGGCCCATTGCTTATTGATGGCATATAGCCATGTTGCACACGATTGCTTGGTAGGCGATCATGTCATTCTCGCTAATTTAGCCACGCTTGCAGGCCATATTCGCATTCATGATTGGGCCATTCTAGAGGGGATGGTGGCCGTGCAACAGTTCATTACCGTTGGTGAACATACGTTTATTGGCGGTGGTTCATTGGTCAGAAAAGATGTCCCACCGTACGTAAAATGTGCTAAAGAACCGCTTTCATTCGCAGGTGTGAATGTGATCGGCCTTCGTCGACGCGGCTTCTCGGAGGAGAGCATCCGTCAAATCGAGGACATCTATCGCTTAATCTATGTTCGTGGCCATAATATGTCTAAGGCACTTGAGTTGGTTGAGCAGGAGTCGACTCCGAGCGAAGAACGCGATCGCATTCTCCAGTTTATTAAATCTTCACAGCCGGGCGTCATCAAGGGGATGCTGGAATAAGCCCATGATTGATTTAGGCGGATCGGAATCTACTCAACTGCGCATGAGCAGTGGCGGTAAACGGTTCGAACGCGGCTGGCTTTTTAAAAATCTTGATTTCAAAGGGCATGCTTCTGAACAATGGGCCATCACGGGCCCTAATGGTTCGGGTAAGAGCACCTTATTGCTGTCGCTCGGTGGGTATCTGGAATTAACAGAAGGGGATCTTGCCTTACATTATTCTGGCCGGGATTGGCCAGAGGTCCAAATCAGCCGACATACAGCCCTTGCATCTCCCTATCTCGACATACCAGCATCACTAACCGTTATAGAATTGCTTCAATTTCATCAACAACTGAAGGGAATTCGCTTGGGGTGGGATGCCTTGGAACAATTGGGCATGAGTGGAATGAAAAGCCAGCTTCATAAAAAGACGGCCCAGCTCAGTAGTGGTCAACGTCAAAAACTGCGCTTACTCATGGCGTTTGGGTGCAATGCACCGATTCTCTTGCTCGACGAGCCCTGCAGTCACCTCGACCAACAGGGGTTTGATTGGTACCGACAACTGATTCAACTGCCCGTAGTGTCTCATTTATTGATGGTTGTTGCCAGCAACGACCCCGCCGAATACGAAGGAATGAAGTTGCTTATTCAACTGTCGAAATCCAATTGAAATTCATCTGTCGAAATCCGAATGAACAAGGAATAGAGATTTGTATACTCTTTCGTACATCACCCATTTGAATTGTATTCTAAAGGGTACACTCTGATTAATCTCGTCTTCTTGTTAATCCCAATCAACCCATGTTTCAATCAAAAAGAGCCCATAAACTTCTCACCGGTGGGTAATTTTACTTTAGGCACGAATTTGGCACAGGGATTGAACTACACTTTTGGTTGTTTGTTCAATCAAAGTGTTTTAACAGGGGAAGGGAGCCGAAAGGCTCCTTTTTTCTTTTCGGGCCTCGGAGTAATTCTCGAAGTAATTCTCGAAGTAATTCTCGGAGCGTGTCTTGCGAGCTGAAGTGGTCGGGTATTCCCTCAAGCCTCGGAGCGAGCCTCGGAGTAATTCTCGGATCAATCCGGTCTACATGCGCTCAATGAGCTCTAGTTTTCGGCCAGGCATTCGGCGCACCAATCCCTTGATTTCTAAACCAACCGTCGCCTGATACAAACGCGATAGTGGAATTCGACATAGTACTATTAAAGTGTCGAGCGACGCAACCCCATCCTTACGCATCAATTCGATCACTTTTAACTCATCCACATCCAATTCAGGAAAGAGCTGAGCCTGAATGCCACCGGCATCAGTCAAGGCCTGCTGCCACCCCATGGCCTCCACCAGTTGGGCTGTTGATGTCATGATTGCGGCACGATGGGATCTGATCAGTTCATGGCATCCCTCAGAAAACTTGTCTCCCACCCGACCCGGAAAAGCAAAAACATCGCGGTTGTAGTCGTTGGCCAGTGATGCCGTGATCAAAGCACCACCATCACGCCCAGCCTCTACCACCACTACCGCATCGGCCATTCCGGCCACAATTCGATTTCGTTTTGGAAAATTTTCGCGTTCTGGCGGGGTATCGAATGTGAACTCAGACAGCAATCCCCCATCTTCCAACATACGCTCGGCCATTTGGCGGTGCTGATGGGGATATATTCGTCCCAATCCATGCCCTAAAACAGCTATGGTTGGCAAGCGGTGACGAACAGCAGCCTCATGGGCGTGTCCATCGATCCCTATGGCGAGTCCACTCAGAACCACCACATTCAAAGGAGCCAATTCCCGAATCAGCTGCTCTGTGATTTGTCGGCCATAAGCTGTGGCAGATCGGGTGCCAACAACGGCTAATACCCGTTTGGCGTTCAGTGGCAACCGTCCGAGTCCGAACAACAATAAGGGATGGTCGGGACACTGGCGCAGGCGAGCGGGGTATTCAGGGTCGTTGTACGGATATACCTTTGCGCCCATTTTCAATTGCCGATCAAGCATATGCTCCATGCGGCTAAAATCTTTGAACGATCGTATCGCTGCTGCCGTTTTTTGTCCGACCCCCTCCACTGTATGTAAAAGCCGCCGCTCGCTTCCGAATGCCGCTTCAGCAGAGCCTAAGGATTCAATTATTTTCCGCGCCAATATGCATCCTACGCCATCAACCTCGAGAAGCGACAACAAGCATACGATTTCCCTTTGTTGATTGGCGTTCACATCGCTAAATTCGGACTTTTTAACCGCAGTCGGTTGCCGACAAAATCCATGTTTATTTTTTGTTATTTCTATGAAGTCAGGTCTTTAGATTATCATGTTATTTCGTAGTTAGCCCATATTTATTGTCTCAATGAATCGTTTCCTTCTTTATAAACTCGTGCCGTTGCTGTGTTTGTTCGGCCTCCTACCCGATCACGCTCTTTCACAATGCGTTTTGAGTGGACAAATACGCGATGCCCAAACCAAGCAGACTCTTTGGGGGGTAGGCATTCAGTCGACCGATGGCAGCGGCATGATCAGCGATGCAGAAGGGAAATTCAGCTGGAAACTCGTACAGGATACAGTAACTACCTTCAAATTCACTTTTCTAGGCTATGAAACCCAGGAAATCAGGATTCAAAGGCCTTGTTCTGAGGGCAAACCGCTTGATATTCAACTCAGACCCAAAAATCAGGAGTTAAACCCTATAGTCGTGACGGCGGGTCGTATGGAGCAAGTGCTGAGTAGGGCTCAAATATCTACCGGTGTCCTCCAAATCAAGGATCTGACGGCCAATAATTCTGTTACACCCGACGATGCGCTGAACCGATCACCTGGCATGCACGTTATCCGTGGCCAAATTTCCATTCGCGGAAGCAGTGGTTATACGCTTGGTGTGGGGAGTCGCGTCATGATGTTGCTCGATGGCCTCCCTATGCTCACCGCGGAAAGCAGCGAAATTCTCTGGAATTTTTTACCCATCGAAAACACTGCTCAATTGGAGGTCATTAAGGGGCCGGGCTCAGCCCTTTATGGGTCTGGCGCACTGGGTGGGGTTATCAACCTGAGAAGTGTGCTGCCTGGTGATCGTCCGGTTACGGAAATCACTGCATTTGGCGGTCGTTTTGATCGACCGCCGGGCTACCACAGCGACCCTTGGGCGGGTGGCCCTACACCTGGAAAAATGGGCATCAGTGTATCTCACCGCCAGCGCTTTGGAAGAACAGGCGTGGTCGCATCCCTCAATGCGGTTTCCGACGATGGATACCGGGTTGGAGAACCCAGTCGCCGCATTCGAGGCACCCTGCACGTGCGCCAGACTTTAGGAAAGGGATGGTCGGCCGGACTTCATTTGAGTCAGCTCGCTGACTCCACCAGACTGTACACCTTTTGGGAAAGCGATACGAATGCATTTATGCCCTATCCGGGCAGTACTAATCCACAACTCAACCACCGAACCATGGTGGACCCTTATGTGGAATATGAAGGGAAACAGCTCAGCTTCAGCCTCAAAAATAGATTTTATAGAAGCTACACCAATTACAATAATGAGGATTTTGGTTTGGGCTTGATGTATTACACCGAAGCACAAGCACGGTATCGGCCCAGTGGAGGTCTTGGGCGTCACTTAGTATGGACCGGTGGTGTGGTTCAGCAAACCGGACAAATCCGCAGCGATCGATTGTATGGCAACCAACAAACCGTGAACCGCTCGCTTTACACGCAAGCAGATTGGCATCAGGGCCGATTAGAAGCAAGCCTGGGCGCCCGTGGCGAGTGGTTTTTGGTGAACGGCAGCCAAAAGCTGTTTCAGCCGGTGGTCCGTGGTGGTCTGAACTTTGCATACAGCGCTATGGGCAACTTGCGGGCTTCTGCTGGTCAAGGATTCCGTAGCCCGTCTGTCGCCGAAATGTATTCGAACACTTTTGTAGGAACGGTGCGCTTAGCCAGTGACCCCAATTTAGGCGCCGAACTAAGTCGATCCATTGAGCTGGGCATCCACCAGCGGGTCCATGCGGGAAAACTGCAGGCTTATGTTGATTTGGCTTGGTTTCAATCGCGCTACGACAGCATGATTGAGTACAGTTTTGGGGTTTATATTCCGCAGGTCTGGGACAGTCAGGATTCCATTTGGCTGAGTGAAGGTAACTTGGGCGCCATCGCTCAAAAATATGCCCGCTTCCAGCCGGCCAATATTGTTGAGGCCCGAATCACGGGCCTGGAGGCCGTGGTGGGTGCCGTTGGACGATGGGGGCCTTGGGGCATTCGCATGCAAGCGGGATACACCTATACAATGCCCTTGAACCTAAAGCCTTCCACGGATCCTCGGGCCGATACGAGCGGATTGTCGGTACTGGTTGACCTGCGCAAATACCTCAAATACAGATACCTTCATCTGCTGCGCACCGATTTGGCCGTTGAATGGAAATCGTGGTCGCTCGGGGTCAATACCCGCTACAACAGCGTCATCCTGAATATTGATGAGGACTTCTACCGCTTTATGCCGGGTCTGATCGACTACCGGATCAGGAGCATAAAGGGTGACTTATTGACCGACCTTCGTTTCGGCAAACAGGTTTATGGCGACTGGCGGATTAATCTGGTTATTCGGAATTTGGGCAACCGCAGTTGGATGCCCCTACCCGGTAACATTGGCGAACAACGTAACGTCATTCTTCAACTAACTGGCCGCATTTAGAACAACTATCACCCGCTCAATGGCTCGATTGAACCAACAATCTCTATTTTCAACCAAGACTAACAAATGTAGTGCATGATACATAAGTTATTTTACTTGACCACTGCCCTTATACCTCGTAGTCGTTATTTATTTAATCGACTCTGTCTGTTGTTCATCGCCATTCTTGTGCAGTTCTGTACCGCCCTTTCGGCTTGGTCGCAGGAGCCGTCTACCAGTCCACACTATCGGGTGATCGGAACGGTTAGGGAAGAATCAGGACAAAAAGCCCCTCTGGCTGGGGTTAACGTATGGGCGCAAGCGGATGCACCGCAAGCATCACGCGGAACCACCACAGATGCGCAAGGTCGCTACGAACTCATGGTCCCCAAGGGTAATTACACCATTCGATTTAGCTACGTGGGTTTTAAAAGCCAGTCGTTGACCGGCGAATTGATTCAAAACACCACCATTGACGTGTCGTTGCGCCCCTCGACCGACGAACTTTCGGCTGTGGTGGTGACAGCGGGTCGGTTTGAACAAAGAACCGAAGAAGTGACGGTGAGCATGGAGGTCGTGCGCCCATCGGCCCTTCAACGCAATGCCATTACCCGATTCGATGATGCCCTCGACCGCGTTCCTGGCGTGCAAATGTTGAATGGTCAGTTGAATATTCGAGGAACCAGCGGCTTCAGCTACGGCGCGGGTAGTCGGGTTCAGATTTTAGTCGACGATATGCCCTTGCTGGCTGGTGATGCTGGGGATGCAAAATGGAGTTTCATCCCCATAGAGAACATTTCCCAAATTGAAGTGGTGAAAGGTGCGGCCTCGGCTCTATATGGCAGCGCTGCTCTGGGGGGCATTGTGAACTTGCGCACAGCCTACCCCACCGAAACACCGCGAACAGAGGTTCAATTATTCAGCTACCTCTATGATGCCCCAAGAGATTTCTTTAAAACTCCTTATCGGAGATCAGACGGTCGAAATCAATCGGGTTTTGGGCTATTGCACAGCCGCCAACTGGGTCGAAACGATCTCACAATTGGAGTATTTGCGGTAGATGATCAGGGTTATAGAATCGGTGAATTTAGTCGACGACTCCGCGGAAACATCAATTGGCGCCTTCGGCTGAGCGATCGGGTGAGTTTCAGTCTCAGTACAAACGCCATGACCGATACCTTCGGCAATTTTTTCTTTTGGGAAAACGATACGCTTGCATTCTTTCCAGCGCCAGGTACCAACGACACCCAGCGTTCGAAGCGATGGACCGTAGACCCTTGTCTGTACATTTATGGTGCGAACGGACAAAAAACCACCCTCCGCAACCGTTATTACCTCACCGACAATAGGGGTGATAGCACGAGAAATACCCGAGGTGAGGTTTATTTCACCGAACTTCAACACCAACGCAGCCTGCGCCCTGGCCTTATGGCCACAGCCGGCCTACTTCATCAATACAACTATGTGAACAGTGGGATTCTCTATGGTTTGCGCAGTAGTCGGAATTTAGCCGCCTATTTGCAGGCCGACCACAAAATCGGTCGTTTTAATTACTCGGTCGGCGTGCGCCTCGAACAGTTTGTCATCGATAGCGACCCTCCTCTGCGCTATCCAGTCGTTCGACTCGGGCTCAATTATCAGGCCGCTTCCTATACATGGGTTCGCGCTTCTTTTGGCCAGGGTTTCCGGACGCCTTCCATTGCCGAGCGCTATGTGAGCGGTGTAGCCGGGCCGGTTCAGGTTATTCCCAACCCGAGTCTTTCCACCGAAAAGGGCTGGAGCGCCGAAACCGGCATCAGGCAAATCTGGAAATGGGGGGCATTCACGGGAGTCACGGATCTTGCCTTGTTCTGGACCCAATACGACAATATGATCGAGTTTCGGTTCGGATTTTTCCCCGAAGGCGCGGGCTTTCAGGCCCGCAATTTGGACAATCGTTCCAGTATGATTCGTGGAATTGAATGGACCACCGGTGCCAGCGGGTCATGGCGTGCATTCAAAATCAATGGCCAGCTGGGTTACACTTACATCCAACCGATTGAATGGTATCAACCGGTTCCTGATCGCCCCGACATTCTATTGAAGGAAGATCTTAAGTACCGTACCCCCCATATTTTTCGTTCGGATGTGGAAATCAGGCGTGGACGGTTCAGCACAGGCTCAAACCTTCGTTTTAATAGTTTCATGTCAGCCATCGACGCGGAATTTGAAACCCTCATCGCTGGTGTGGATCCCTTTCGCAGCAGGCGTGCAAGCGGGGATCTGATTATTGACCTCAGAGTGGGTTATGACCTGCGGAGCGATCTGAATATTAGCTTTTTGGTTCGAAACGCGGGAAATCGCGATTATATGATTGTTCCAGGTAATATTGGTCCTCCTCGAACTTGGGGCATCCAATTACGCTACAACGGGTCCTGAACCTTCATTACTTGATGCTTCGGAACGTTCGGCTGAACCGAATTTTGTTGAATAGAGATTTGCTGTAATCGAGACTGAGCCAAACAAAGACTGCCTTGCCCACCACGTGATCTTCGGGTACAAATCCCCAATACCGTGCGTCGAGGCTGTTGTGGCGGTTATCGCCCATCATCCAGTAGTAGTCCATCTGAAAGGTGTATGCATCAGCGGGTTCATCGTTGATGTACACCTTATTGTCTTTTACTTCTAGCTTTTGCTTCTCATATACCTCGATGGCCCTCCGGTAGATGTGTATATTGTACATGTTTAAGGGCATACGCATGCCCTTTGCAGGAATAATAATGGGGCCATAGAAATCAAGATTCCAAGGATAATGCTCATGGTGCGGGAACACCTCTTCTGTATACTCTCCCTGAGGCATGACATATGGCTCCAGAATGCGCACATTCCCGAATTGCTTCATCTTCTCGGCATTCTCATCCGTGAGATTGAACATAAAATCGCCCTGCGCTGAAAAAGCACCTCCTTCCGTTACATCCATTTTTTCGAGTGTCTTCGGGTTGAAACCACTGCCATCGGTTCTCACTACAAATCGATGTTGTAATCCAGTCGGCCGATCGATCGCCTTGCCGTTGATGTAGACCATTCGGCTGCGAATGGCCAAGGTATCGCCGGGGATTCCTACACAGCGCTTGATGTAATTGTCGCGTCGATCGACGGGGCGCCAATCTTCCATCGGATAATTGAACACAACCACATCATTGTTTTTGATGCTTCCGAAACCGGGCAACCTCCTGTATTTCCATTGAACACCGTCGATATATGACTTTATTTTCAACAATGGTAGTGTATTGTGTGCCAAAGGGAAAGCGATGGGTGTCATCGGCATACGGGCTCCGTAGCTCATCTTGCTTACAAAAAGAAAATCGCCTACCATGAGGCTCTTCTCCATGGAGGGGGTGGGAATGGTGTAGGCCTCAACAGCAAAAGTACGGATCAGACCGGCAGCGATGAGTGCAAAAACAATGGCCTCAATCCACTCTCTGGTGGCCGATTTCTTCTTTGCCGTCGCCGATTTTTTCTTTGCCTTGGATTGGCCAGATTGCCAAAATTTCAAATTCATATGCTTAAATTTAATGAACTGATAAACGATACCTCTTTACATGGGAGAGGGCAGTGCAGTTGAATCCGGCTGAATAGGTAATACAGTATGTTCAACCCCTACACCGTGTTCGTAGACCAATGAGCCTCCCAACCAACCCGTATAAAGCATCAGAACGGTTGCCAACAACATCACGCCAAAAAATATACTCAGTTCACGTTCCAGCATCGTTTTTCTGCGCAACACCCCCCACATGGCCAGAACAGGAAGCAGCCAAGCCTGAATATACCCCAAGGTCTCGTGTTGTTCGATGGCTTCATGGACTTCAGCGCGCAAATCACCCGCTGCATCCTCGGCCCAACCCCCGCTGAGCGCAGACAAGAGTGCGCCCAATGCAGCACCCACCAGCAGAAACCGGCTAAACAACAACAAAGACGGATGTTTTCGCCACCAAAACAATAGGTGCGCCAATAGTGCCGACAACAAGAGGGCAATGGGGAAGTGCACGAAGAATGGATGGAGGCGAGCCAACATATCAACCCATAAATTTTGACAAATCGAGGCCGGGAATATTGGGAATCAGACCTTCTGTTGCTTTCTTAAACTCTGATTTATAGGTTCGGTGGGCCTCCTTGAGTGCGTCGTTTACAGCCATCAATACGGCTGCCTCTAGTTCCGTTGCTGATAGTTTTTGATGAGCCTCTGGCGTAATCCGAACTTCCCGGATGTGTTTGTTGGCTGAGGAAACAACGGTCACACCATCTTCAGCGGCTGAGGCGCTCACCGAGATCCCGTCGCATTTAGTTTTGACGTCCTCGACCGCTTCTTTCAGCTTGCCAATTTTGTCCATCATTCCGAATAAGTCAAACATAAGGGTATTTTGCGATAAATATAGCCAAAAACAAGTGGTTCACTGCTTGGAAACCGGCTTGGGCAGACCCCATCGATCCGCCAATGCAAAAAGCTGATCAGAAACATGGGGCGTGAGGGGAATGCCTGTCGCCAACCTCAACTCATGTGCTTGTCGTTCGGGTTCACCCGGAACCAGCACGGGCTGGCTTTCATCGACCGGATCACAATGTTTAAAACGCTCAATCCATCGATCTATTGCTGTGAAGTACTGATCGGCACTGCGAAATGCATCGATCCGCATGGCCCCAAAAATATGGCCGATTCCATGACCCGGCGGATTTTCTGGCATAGGCAAAAATGAAACAAACGGAGGTACCCATGGCCCAAAACCTGCACCGGATAGCACACCCGACAACAAATCAACCACGCTGCCTAAGGCATAGCCCTTGTGTCCAGCTTGCTTGCCCACGCTGCCCAATGGGAGAAGACTCCCCCCATCCCTAAGTATATGGGCTCGGGTTGAGATTTCACCCATTGAATCCACCACCCAGCCCTCCGGAATGGACTCACCTTTGCGCTCGGCTATTTCCAATTTACCATTAGCAGCAGCTGAGGTGGCTGTGTCTACTACTATGGCTGGATAACGACGCGCTGGAAATGCCCAACACATTGGATTGGTACCCAACATCCGCTCCCGTCCGCGGGTGGGCACAACGAGTGGACTTGCATTGGTCATGCTCCATCCGATCATATGATGGGGAAGGGCGCGCATGGCGTGATAGGCCGCGATTCCGTAGTGATTGGAATGGGATACCGTTACCACTGATGAGCCCACTTCTTCCGCCTTCTTAATGGCCAGGTCCATGGCCCATGGCGCTGATACGAGTCCCAAAGCCCCCCCAGCATGAACGCCTGCTGTCGACGGGGTCTGGTGAACGATGGTCATCTCGGGTTGAACCGAAACACGGCCTGCTTCCCACAAACGGACGTACCCGGGCAATCGCGCCACCCCATGCGAATCGACCCCGCGGAGGTCGGCGGCCAACAAAACGTCGGAAGCCTGCCGTGCGTCGTCGCCAGGGCAACCCATTTTCAAGAAAACGGCCTCTGCAAACCTCCGAAGCTCCGACTCATCAAATAAAGTCATGAATGATTGGCCTGTTGTCGTGCTCACAAGCCCTCCGCGATGAGATCAGCCAAATGAACAATTTGTTCTGGTTTCCAGGAAAGATCGGTCCGTTGCGCAGCAACCGCCCGCAGCTGCATCAAACACCCCATGTCCTCAGTGATGATATACTCTACTCCCTCGGCACGCGCCGAACGCAGTTTTTCAGCTGCCATTTGTTGAGATAACTCGGGATTGGACTGGTACAGGCCTCCGCCATAACCGCAGCAAGCGGAAATCTGAGGTAAATCGACGCATGAAAAGCCACCCCATTCTGAAAGCAGTGGTACTAAGAATTGAGGAGCTCCTTCATTTTGTAGGCAACACGACACATGGCAGGCCACCCGGCTCGTATGGCCAACATTCTTAACCATGGGCATTTGAGCATGTTGACTAACCCAATCGGATAAGGTAAACACCCTCTTTTGCAGCGTCCTCACCGCATGATGGGCGGAACCGTTATGAAGTAACAGAGGGGCGTGTACGCTAAACTGGGCCGCGCAATCGGACGACAACACAACAACAGGATGTTCACCAGAAAGCTCGGTGATGCACTTACTCGCCACTTCACAGGCTATTTCCTCTTGGCCATGCTGCCATGCAGGAGCGCCGCAACAACCCGCAGCGCCCGGCACCCGAACGGTGCAGCCTAAACGCTCCAGCACTTTTATCGCATTCATTCCCGTTTCGGGAAAAAATTGATCCACCACACATCCCACAAATAGTATTACTTCCATTCTTAAATTCCGTATTCCTTATGTTTCTTCAGCAAACCAAACATACCGATCATACCTAGGATAAAAAAAAGACTCAACATGAGTGCAGAATTGCGCATACTTCCTGTGATCAGGTTGATGTACCCAAACGCAAAAGTACCGAATACAATGGCGAATTTCTCGGTCATATCATAGAAGGAAAAAAATGAAGCATGACTTTTGGTGTCGGTAGGAATGAGCTTGGCATAGGTGCTGCGGAGCAAGGATTGGCTTCCTCCCATGACTGTACCAACCACAGCCGCCAAAAGATAGAATTGAATAGAACTGTTCACAAAATAAGCTGCGAAACAGATGGCAATCCATACCACGATACCCCACATAAGTACAGGAATATTTCCGTTTCGACGGGAGTAGTATGAGAAAATGTGTGCTCCAGCGATTGCAATTAATTGAATCAGCAATACTGTGGCGATGAGTTCTTCGCTGCCCATATTGAGTTCGCTGGATGCAAAAATAGTGGCCAATACCATAATGGTCTGGAGACCGCAGCTGGTAAAAAAATAAGCAAACAAATAACGAAGTAAGGTGGGCATCAAACGAACACGCTTCCATACACGTTTAAATTCGTCGTAGCCCCGCGACCATAATTGACCTGATCGGTTTTGTCCTGTCGACGTTTCAGGTGGCAGATGCACGAGCGTATAAAGGGCGAATCCCATCCACCAAATGCCAACCGCCACAAAACTCCATCTCGTGGCCAATGAGCGGTAATGGCCCTGCGCCTCAATTAAAGCAACTTCCATAAGCACTCCTTGATCCTGAAGTGAACGCGCCATGCCATCAACGTCAAACAAGAGACCAGGGAACATAATCATTACCAAATTCAGAACGAGCAGGGTTACGCTTCCTATGTAGCCGTAGGAATAACCCTGAGCGCTCACTTGGTCGAATCGATCCGGCGTCGCAATCTCTGGCAGAAATGAGTTATAAAATATGGATGAACCGGCCCAGCCTACTGCAGCAAGCATAAATAAAGTAAGACCGGGCGCTACATTTTCTTCTGTAAAAAAGAAAAGTGCAGCGCAGCTGATCGACCCCAAACCCGCAAAGAGTGCCATCATCCGCTTTTTGAGCCCTCCATAATCGGCTAATCCACCCAAAAATGGCGAAATGACTACGATCATAAGATAAGCCGCAGAAAGGGCGTATGAAAATGCCACAGAGGAGGGCAGCTCCATGCCCGCCCAGTGCACAGGAGCGTCCTGGTCGTTTAAATTGACTGGTTCAAAACCGGCTTTAATAGCCGCTGCTTTCGTAACAGCGTAGTAATAAACCGGAAAAATCGCTGAGGTAATGCAGAGGTTATAAGCACTGTTGGCCCAATCATACATACACCATGCCCGGATGACCCGGGGCTGGTTGTGTTCTGTCATGCCCGAAAAATAGCGTAATCGAATTGAACCCCAAAATATTGGGGGACAAAAAAAGTAAAACCTATCCTAAATAGTGCTTAGGCCTCTGTGAGGATCACAATACGGTTGCGAAGGACCTCCACAACGCCGCCTTTCACTGGGAATACTTGTTCCTTTTGTCCGACCTGCATGAGTCGGACCTCGCCTTTCGGTATTAAAGTGGCGATGATCGGTGCGTGGTTGTTCAGGATTTCGAAGCCGCCCTCCGTTCCTGGTACTTTCACTGAAGTAACTTCACCTTCAAAAAGGCTTTTTTCCGGAGTGAGAATTTCGAGTGTCATGGCCATAAAATTTCAGCATTAAGCCTGTTCGGCCAGGATTTTTTTGCCCGCTTCGATGACATCATCGATTGAACCCTTCAAGTTGAAAGCTGATTCCGGGTACTCATCGAGTGCACCGTCCATGATCATATTGAACCCACGGATGGTTTCTTCGATGGGCACCAAAACGCCCTTTAGACCGGTAAACTGCTCGGCTACGTGGAAGGGCTGCGACAAGAATCGCTGCACTTTGCGCGCCCGGTATACCACACGCTTGTCTTCCTCGCTCAATTCATCCATACCCAAGATGGCAATGATGTCTTGTAGTTCCTTATAGCGCTGCAAGATTTGCTTAACCCGCATGGCACAAGAGTAGTGGGCATCGCCAACGATGTCGCGCGTTAGGATTCTTGAGGTAGAGTCGAGGGGATCAACGGCGGGATAAATACCCAGCTCAGCGATTTTTCTGCTCAATACTGTGGTTGCGTCCAAGTGCGCAAAGGTTGTTGCAGGTGCCGTGTCAGTCAAGTC
>SXGR01157073.1_pt1 | contig 40347 bp, 39 predicted proteins | sample 3174711 | NCBI WGS metagenome assembly SXGR01 (sample SAMN11356860, study PRJNA531348) | freshwater metagenome | isolation source: freshwater sample F1-60 | place: China: Fuxian Lake, Yuxi | collected 2017-12-25
GACCCGGTGATTAAGAGTTAAGGGTCAAAAATTCGGGCGCAGGGGCAGCCCGGAGGCTCCACCGGCGCCGAGCTTGACACCTAGGGATTGATGCAACTGGATGGTGTCGAGCTCAAAGCCCAATCGAGATGCCGCCATATAGAGGCGCCAGACGCGCGCCGTGCCAAGCCCGGCTTCGGCGACTGCCTCATCCCAGTGGTCCTCGAGATTCTGGCACCAGTGCTTAAGGGTCAAGGCGTAGTGCTCGCGCAGGTTTTCATCATGGCGGATCTCAAACCCGGCGGTGTTCATGGCACTCATGATGTGGCCGGGCCCGGAGAGCTCACCATCGGGGAACACATACCTATTAATAAATGAAGTGCGGTAGTGGGTTGGCTCTGCATCATTTGGTCGAGTGATGGTGTGGTTGAGCATTCGACCTTGGGGCCGCAGTTTGTCGTAGATGAACTTAAAATAAGATGGGTAGTTGGGTCGGCCGATGTGCTCGGTGAGGCCGATGGACGAGACAGCATCAAAATTTGATTCAGTGACATCCCGATAGTCACTAAAGCGCACCTGCGCACGGTCACTGAGCCCGGCGGCCTCGATTGCCCCTTGGCCCCATTCGGCCTGACGCTGCGAGAGGGTGACCCCGATCGCCGTAACCCCATAGTTCTTGACGGCATGCAGAACCATGCCACCCCAGCCGCAGCCAACGTCGAGTAACTTCATGCCGGGTTGCAGGCCGAGTTTGCGGCAGACGAGGTCGAACTTCTCCTCTTGCGCAACTTCGAGGGAGGCATCAGGGTTGGGGAAAACCGCACAGGTGTAGGCCATCGAGGGGCCAAGGACCCAGCTATAAAAAGTATTGCTGACGTCATAGTGGTGATGGATGGCCTCGGCATCGCGCGACTTGGAGTGGCGGCCGCCACTCAACCGACGCTCCTGCGGTGGCGGGGCCGGTCGTTTGAAGACATAGGGAAGAAAGGTGCGGCCCAGTTTCAGCTTCTGCCCGGCGGTGATACTCGTGGCATCAAAGGGGTAGAGCCGGCGCAGTGCCTCGTAGGCATCGCCTCTTATTTCCAGGGCGCCACTGACGTAGGCGCGTGCCAACCCCAGCTGACTAGGGGAGCCGGCCAGGTAGCCAACGGCTTTGGGGTCAAGTATCTCTAAGGCAACGGGGGCATCTTCGGGGCCGGCGGTTGACCCGTCGAAAGCCCTAAATCCCACCCCGCGCTCAGGGGGCACCACAATCGTGAATGCCTCGGCTAGTTTCATAGGCGCTCAACCACCTTTTCGTACAGTCCCAATAATCTGCTGTCCGGGTCAAACCGTGCTTTGAGTCCAGCATAAACACTGCCGCCGTAGATTGACCAGAAGGTATCGCGGTCGTAGAACGCGGTCGAATATAGCGACTTACGCCCGTCGAGCGCAGTAACTTTGGCCTCGATGAGCCGATTTACCCGGCCCGCGCTCGGTTCGGTGCCTGCGGGCAGGGCCACGGTCGACCAGAACCCGACATTTATATAGGTGACCTGCGGGTCGAACTCATAGAGCGGCCACCGAGCGCTTGGGTCACGTTGTTTAAGGGGGCAGACCCAGACCGGCTCGATACCGACTTCGGCGTGGAAGAACGCCAAGAACTCGGCAAGCCGGTCAATTGGTACTTCAATATCTTGGACCACCGGTTCGCGCTTGGGCGCACCGCGCAGGCGCGCCAATTTGCCTGAAACATCATGGCGCCGGTCGAAGGCGATGAGTTTCCAGTAGACGTCACTGCGGAGTTTGCGCTTGGGCCAAAACTTGCGCACCAGTTTCTTTTGGGCGCCGAAGGCTCGTGAGCACCAGAACCAATCGGTATCCCAGCGCCAGAGGTAATCATGGATGGTGAGAACGTCCTCGGTCTTGGCCTGGATCGAACGGTAGTAGATGTTCATTCCGGTGTAGTCGCTAACGGTTAACGCTGCTGGGATGGTGTCGACCATCTCACCGAGGGTCAGGTATTGCTCGCTTGGCGCGAACACGGTGCCGTCTAGGAAGTCAACGCGATGGCCCTCGAAGGTGCGATCGGCGGTGATCGCGGCCATTGTTGCCGTCATTGCCGTTGCGGTCGCGAAATGCAGATGGCGCAGATGCACGAAAGGCTTCACCGGTTCGAGTTCGATTTGCAAGCGAAGCGCATAGCCCAGTGAGCCGTAGGAGTTGGGGAAGCCAAAGAACAGGTCGCGGTTCGGATCGTCGGCGCTACCGCTAACTGTGAGTACCTCACCGGACCCGGTGAGAATATCCATCTCGATGACTGATTCATGCGGGGTGCCGTGCCTAAAACTTGCACTTTCGATGCCCAGCCCGGTGACGGCGCCGCCGAGGGTGATGGTGCGCAATTGCGGCACGCACATTGGCATCAGGCCAAAAGGCAATGTCGCATCAACCAGGTGCTCGTAGGTGGTCATGCCGAGCACTTGAGCCGTGCGGCCTTCGATATCGACTTCGAGTACTCCGTCGAAGGCGGCCACATTAAGGCCGGGGGTGGTTGCCTCGGCTCGTGGGCGGAACAGGTTTGAGGTCCTCTTCGCCAGCCTGATCGGGGCACCAACTGGGATTTGGGCGTATTGGTCCGCGAGGGTATCGACCAGTTGCTGGTAGCCGGTGCGCCAGTTGCTGGTCAGTTCGGTCGTCGTCACGAGCTAACGGTAGCCCCGAGTGGCAGGGCGGACCAACCCTTGGGGTCCATTGGGGTCAGCCATAGGTCATGATTGCCTCGTGAGCCTCAGCCCAGAAGGTGGTCCGGTCACACCGCGCAACAAAAACCACGGCTGGGTCCCCTATGTGCTGGGGGCGGTCACCTTTGTGGTGGCACTGGCCAGTTTTGGGCTTATTGCCGGTGATTGGTTCGCTCGAAACATCGAGATGCGGGCATTGGTTATCGCAATTGAGAACTCCGAGTTGACGATGTCCCAGACCCAAGATTCGGTCAGTGCGGCATTTGATGCCTACGGGGGTCTTGACAACCCGGTAACCGCCGACCGCGAGGCTTTGGTCACTGAGCTGGCGAATGTGGCCGGGTACGCCAAACTGAGCATCGCCGACGCCGGGAATCAAGTTGCCGAGGTTTTGGTAATGCCTTGGCACACGACGATCTTGGATGCACAAGACGCCTACGTAACCCACAACTTAGCCTGGCAGAACTACATGGAGCGGGCAGCGGCGGATCCGATTGAGTTCACTGAGCCACAGGCCGATGTCAACGACACCTTCGTTGCGGTGGAACCGGCTCTGACCGGTGCCATCCCGCAGCTCGCGCTCTTTGAGCTAGTGGACCGGGTGGCACAGATTTTTATCAACGGTTTTCCCGATCCGGCGGACGAGACCGAGGGGCCGACTCAGGACGCAAGCTTTGAGTCAGGTGCTTTCGCAAGTTTGCTGGGCCACCAGATCTTCTTGCCAATGTCGTAGGCGAGTGCCGGCACCAGAGTTGATCTAATGATGAAGGTGTCCAGTAGCACACCGATGGCAACCGCAAATCCAATCTCACGCAAGAACACCAGTGGGAGCACCCCGAGTACCAAGAAGGTGGCGGCCAGGACGATACCTGCCGAAGTGATGACACCCCCGGTTACCGTGAGGCCCTTGAGAATGCCGGGTCGAGTGCCAAGTTTTATGGACTCTTCTCGGACTCGTGTCATTAAGAAGATGTTGTAATCGACTCCTAGGGCCACTAGGAAAACGAATGCGAAAAGCGGGAATGAGGTGTCGGCGCCTGCGAATTTGAAGACATTGTCAAATACCAGTGCGCAGACACCCAAGGTGGCGAAGTAGGAGAGCAATACGGTGCCGATTAAGAGCACGGGTGCCAGTATCGAGCGAAGCAAGAGCATCAAGACGATGAAGATAACCAACAGCACCACCGGAATGATGATATTTCGATCACGCATTGAGGCGATATCTACATCTAATTGAGATGCGGTTTGTCCGCCTACTAGGGCATCGGCTCCGTCGAGTGCGTGTACTCGATCGCGCAGCAGCTGAACGGATTGAGCCGCTTCTTGGCTATCGGCCGGCGCTGACAACGTTACGAGTAGTTGTGCACGGTCATTAATGATCATGGGTTCGGCCATGTCAGAGCCTGGTGTGCCCGGTGGCAGGCCGGTATACGCCGCCACCGCCGCGACACCTTCGGTCTGCTGCATATCGGTCATTACAGTTTCGAGCGCCGAGGCATTGGCCATGACAATTGTTGGCGTACCTAAGCCACCGGGGAAGTGATCAACCAGTTTCTCTTGGCCGATGACCGAATCGGTGCGCTCGACGAATGCCTGGGTGGTCGTGATGCCGTCTGCTTTCAAAGTCAATGAGAAGCCGGCGAAGATAACCATCACCAGCGCGGTGGCAATCCAGGTCAGGCGCGGGCGCCGGCCAACCCCACCGGCAAGCTTTGCCCAGATACCCGAGAGCCGTTCGTCAACGTCATCATCTGCTGGGACCTTGGGCCAAAAGACCCAACGGCCGGGCGGGAACTTCTGGCGGCTAAACGGCCCCCAGCCAGGGCGGGTGATGCGCAAGATCCCAAAGATGATCCAGCAGATTACGGTGACGGCGGCCAGCGCCCCGCCAACCGCGATGAATGGCCCGATCGCGATATCGGTTACGAGGCTAAGGACGAGGCCGACCACCGCCGGCACCATAAATGCAAGTATTGGCAACACGACACTTGGGATGATTAGCAGTGCGGGCAGGAAAGTCAGCATTACCAGTAGCGCGGCGACGATACCTGCCGCACCGACGGGGCCGAGTGATCGGTTTGAGTTCAGTTCGCTGAGCAGTAGACACATCAACCCGATGATTACCGTGGCACCACTTGCCACAATTGGCTCAACCACGCCGCGCAGTGCGGCGCGGATAGCGTCAGCATGTTGAGCATGGTGATGGAGCTCTTCTCGGTATCTGGCCACGAGTAATAGGGCGTAGTCGGTGCCGGCGCCGAAGACGAGAACCGTCAAGATCCCTTGGCTTTGGCCATTGAGCACTAGTACATCAGCCTTGGCCAGGTAGTAGACGATCGCACTTGCCGTGGAGAGCGCAAAACCGGCGGCCAGCAATGGGATGAGCCAGAGGAACGGGCTGCGGTAGACGACGATCAGGATGATTGCGACAACGAGTGCGGTGGCACCTAGCAAAGTAGTGTCGATCGCACCGAATACCTTGATCAGATCAGCGAGGATGCCGACCGGGCCGGTCGCATTGATCTGCAGCTCCGGGTACTCAAGTGCCAGTTCGCGCACCGCGGCAGTAATGCCGCCGAAGGCGAGTTCGCCGCCATCGAGTGTCTCGCCGCCCTTTTCGCCATTGATGGGCACATTGATCAGGAAAGCCTGACCATCTTGCGAAGGGAACGGGACAATCGGTGCCGGGTCAAGAAAATCGGCGACGGTGGTGCCGCCCTCGACCGTTAAGCCAGGTATTGCGGCGGCGAATGCAGCAGCGGCCGCGGCGTCCTCAGCGGACATTGCTGCACCATCAGGGCGCGTGATAACTACGAGTAGCGGGAACGAAGTGTCGTCACTGAAGGCGGCCTGCTCATCGGCCACCAAGGTGGACTCAGCGGAGGCGGGCAGGAAGGAGGCGTTGTCATTCTTTTGCACCTCGTTGAGCTTGCCGGCCAGCGGCCCCACCACCCCGCTGATGGCAACCCAAGCGATCGCAACCAGCACCGCGATCCAAACGGCTCGGCGGCCGGTCCGTGGCTTTTTGGCCGCTGGCGGTGCGGTGCTGATGTTCGTCATCTGCGTATCGTGCCCAATAGGCCGCGGCGCGCCAACCCGACCCCCCGAAGGGGCTATCGTGCGGTCGTGCGGCTGCGGATTATCACCCCAAATTCCCGGGCTATGGCGTAGTGGGCGCGGTGTCGACGAACACGGCGCTGGTGGCCCGAGCCCTGACCCTCCTCATATCGGCGATGCACATCTCGGCTCCATTACTGCTCAAGATCCCCAAGCGGCACCAAGAGGCGGTGACCTCCTTCGCCGGCGGCACGGCCATCGCCTATGTGTTCTTGCACTTACTCCCAGACCTCGCAGACGGCCAGGTGGCCTTCACCAATGAAGTCTCCTCCGATGTGGTGCCGGCCCCGCTATTGGCGTCTGGGATTTTCCTGATAGCCCTGCTCAGCATGCTCGTGTTTTATGGACTGGATTCATGGGCTCGGGTTGATACTGGGCCAACTCAACTTTCTTATGTGGTCCAGGTGGGCGCCTATGCGGTTTTGAATATTGTGATTACCTACACGATGCCCTCCAGGGTTGCGACCGGCCTCGATTTCGCTTTGCTTTTCGCGGTCGCTTTTGGCCTGCACTTTCTCCTGACCGACCGTAATCTCGCCCAGGCGCATCCAACCCGGTTCTCACATCTGACCCGGTGGATTTTGGTCAGCTCCTTACTCCTTGGCCTTGTGCTCGCTGCCGCTTTGCCCCCAACAACTGAACTGGCAGTCGCAATCCCGGTCGCGTTCCTTTCCGGCTCAATTCTCACCAGCGTATTTCGCGAAGAGCTACCTGATGTCAAGGCGGCCAAATTTGGCTGGTTCACTATCGGCGTCACGGTGTACGCGGTACTGCTGCTGTGGGCTACGGCGGTGAGTGAATAGCAATGGAAAGCATCTTGGGCTGGTTTGCGGCATCAGTCGTTGTCGCTGTTTTGATTGCGATTTTGGCGCGTCAGCGCGGTTGGGGAATGGCATTGCCCGTCCTGGCCGCGGGTGCGATTGTGGGTGCTCTGCCGATAGGGCCAAACGCGGTGCCGGACCCGGAGGTGTTCCTTATTGCGATACTGGCACCACTTGTCTTCGGTGAGGCACTCGGGTCGTCCTTCCTTGATATCCGAAGGGTGCGCCGGCCGGTGCTGGCACTTGCCGTCGGCCTGGTCATTGCCACCACTTTGGTGGTTGGTGGCGTGGCATTCCAGCTTGCGGCAATGCCTCTTGCGGTGGCATTTGCCCTAGGCGCCGTGCTCGCCCCCACCGATGCGGTTGCGGTGAGCACGGTGGCACGCAAGGCCGCACTGCCCCGGGGGTTGGTCTCAATTCTCGAGGGCGAAAGCCTCGTAAATGACGGTACGGGTTTGACCGCATTGAGCGTTGCGATCTTGGCGGCGGTCGCCGGCAGCATCACCGCGCTGCAGATCGGTGTCGCTTTCGTGCTTGCGATAGTCGTCGGAGTCGGCATCGGTTTATTGGGTGGCTGGGCGCTGGCACTGGTACTAGCTCGCAGCAATGACACTATCGCGGCTAATAGTCTGGTTCTAGTTGCTCCATTTGGCCTCTACCTCGTAGCTGACCGACTTGAAGGCTCAGGGATTCTTGCGGTAGTTATTGCAGGTCTCTACGCCGCGCATTCACAGTCCACGAAAGCGCGAAATCCCGGCCGGCTGCAAAGTGCAATGCTATGGCGGCACGTGACTTTCGTACTGCAGGCGCTCGCCTTCTTCATGGTGGGGATTGAGTTGGTTGACACACTTCTTGCTGTTTCTAGCCAGGAAAGGTTACTTGTCGCAATCTTGATTGTGTCGGTAGTGCTAGCCCTAATAGCGACGAGACTTGTCTTTGTTATGGGCTTGGTCGGTGTTTTGGGGCGTCGGATGCCAACGTTCCATGGTCAGCCCACCTCGCGGTTGCTTCGTGGTGCTTTTATTGTGGGTTGGTCTGGTGCGCGAGGGCCCATCTCGGCTCTTGCTGCATTTTCAATTCCGTTAGTCCTCGCGTCTGGGGATCCGTTTCCGTTTCGCAATGTTGTTGTCGCTACGACTTTTGGGGTAATCGTGGTGACTTTGCTATTGGCGCAAACGATTGGGCCGATCGCCCGCAAACTCAAAGTTCAAGAAGTCGATGGGCAGGCAAGCACCCGCCGACTCGATGCAGCGTTGGCCTACGCCGCCTTAAAGGAACTTGATGAGGTTGAGGAGGCCGTTGATCTCCGGGGTCAGCATATTAAGCGTGAGGTGATCGAGGCGTTGCGGCTGGAGACCCAGCGGCGAATTGACGCCGTTGCGCAAGATGAGGATGCGGTGGAATCCGGACAACTGGCGCCGACCTCGGTTGACCTCATACGTCTAATGATCAGGGCCGAGCAGGAAGAACTCCTTCGAATTCGCGATGAAGAGGGCTTGCCGGATTCACTTGTCCGACCTGCTCAACTGGCCCTAGACCTACGCCAGCAAGCGCTCGGCCCGCGCAAATCCGGAAGCTAGCCCCGAAGCCGCCTGTTGCGGTGGTGCCCTCGACGGGAATTGAACCCATGGCCTACCGCTTAGGAGGCGGTCGCTCGATCCGACTGAGCTACGAGGGCCGGGACCCATCTTTGCCCACTCTCTGCGGGCGCACCCCGATGGGTGCACGTCTTGGTTGGCCATTGCTACGTGGCAGCCGAGGCAGCAGCGTAAGCAGTCGAATAGGGTTTGGTGATGGCCAGCGTAGATGACCCGATGCGTATCGTGGTGGCGCATATTCCCCTTGACGATGCCCGCGATGTCAGTGGTGGGGTAACTACCGGGTCGGTGACCATCGGTGATACCGACACCATGACCATCGGGGTCTGGGAGCATTCGGTCGGCGTTTCGACAGATACCGAAAACGATGAGGTCTTCGTGGTGCTGAGCGGCCGCGGTCGCATCCGGATGCAAGATGGTGCGCTTCTTGAATTGGCCCCCGGTACCGTCGGGCGGCTACTTGCAGGTGAGCAAACTCGCTGGGAGATTTACGAACCTCTGCGCAAAGTCTGGGTGGCTGCGCGTGATCGATGAGGATGCCCTACTCGCGGCGTGTGAAGCGGCACTGGCGGATGGCGACGTAGTCACTGATCCAGACCGCCTGCCCACCTATGCCCGGGATAGATCTACCGGGTCGCAGGCCGGTGAGCCGATCGCCGTTGTCTTTCCGCGCTCAACCGAGCAGGTCAGTGCCATCATGAAAGCCGCGCACGAGTATCGGATCCCGGTGGTGCCGAGGGGCGCGGGTTCGGGGTTGTCCGGTGGGTCGAATGCTATCGACGGCTCACTTATCGTCTGCGTGGAAAAGATGAGTGAGGTGCTAACTGTCGATGCAGGCAATGGCTATGTTGAAACACAGCCCGGGATTTTCAACACCGACTTACGCGAGCAGGTGGCAAAGCATGGGCTTTGGTATGCCCCGGACCCGGCGAGCAAGGATTTCTGTTCAATCGGTGGCAATGTGAACACCAACGCGGGTGGCCTGTGCTGCGTGAAGTACGGGGTTACTCGCGATTCGGTCCTCGGGCTCGAAGTCGTACTGGCCGACGGTCGGGTAACGCGAATCGGGCGTCGAACCATCAAAGGTGTTGCTGGCTACGATCTAACCGGGTTGATGGTCGGCAGCGAGGGCACCCTTGGCATCGTGACGATGGCACGCCTTAAGTTGCGTGCGCCGCCGCCCCCACCCACAACCGCGGTTGCGGTATTCGCCGATGTCGGTGCAGCGGGCCTAGCGGTTGAGCAGATCATGGCACGATTGACCCCGAGCATGCTTGAGTTGATGGATCAGGCGACCATCACCGCGGTGGAAACTTGGCGCCCGATGGGTCTAGATACGTCAGCCGGGGCATTGTTAATCGCCCAGACCGATGCTGCCGGCAGCGCAGGCGTTGCTGAGGCTGACCTGCTGCTCGAAATTTGCGAGCGCAATGGTGCCTCAGAGGCTTATCGGTCTGAGGATCTTGAGCAAGCCGAAATGCTCGTAGGCGCCCGGCGAATGGCGATCCCCGCCCTGGAGATGATGGGTGATTGGCTCCTTGACGACATCGCGGTGCCACGGTCACAACTAGCGCAGGCGATGATCATGATCACGGAGATCGCGCAGCGCAATGACGTCTTCATCGGCACCTTCGGCCACGCCGGTGACGGCAACCTGCATCCGACGATTGTGGTACCGCGCGGTGACGAAGAGGCTGCGGCTCGCGCGATGGTCGCCTTCAATGAGATTCTTGACGTTGCGCTAAAAGTCGGTGGCACGGTAACCGGTGAACATGGCATCGGCACACTGAAGCGCGCCCATCTTGCCCTCGAACTCGATGAGGTAGCGATCGATTTGCATTCGCGCGTGAAATCCGCCTGGGATCCGCTGGGCATATTGAACCCCGGAAAGGCACTGCCGCGTTGGTAGGTACTTGATCGGGTTATTCAAGTCGGATATTGGGCAGCACTCGGCCGAGCCAACGTGGCACCCACCAGTTGGCTTTACCGAATAGGGTCATCAAAGATGGCACCAAAATTAGTCGGATGATGAAGGCGTCAATTAATACGGCAGAAGCGAGAGCTACCCCGAACAATTTAATGGCGCCAATAGGTGTTGGCACGAAAGACAGGAACACACTCGTCATGATCGCGGCGGCCGCGACAACAACGCGCCCAGAGCCGGCTAATCCAAGGCGTACCGAGAGCGAATTATCTTGAGAGGTAGCCCACTCTTCACGCATGCGCGAAACCAAGAAGACGTGATAATCCATCGAGAGGCCAAAGAGTGCGGCGAACACCATGATGGGCAAGAAGGGCAGGATCGGGCCGGTGCCGGTGACTCCCAGGATCGAATCACCAAATCCCAATTGAAATACCGCAACAGTGATGCCCAATGCTCCAGCGAAGCTAAGTAGTGAGGTTAGAGCGGCGGTTAACGGGATGAGCAGCGAGTGGAAGAGCAGCATTAGTGCGATGAAGCCCAAGCCGACGACGAGAAGCAGGAACACCGGCAGTGCGGCCGTTAATCGGGTGGTGAAGTCCTCCGCGACGGCTTGGGTGCCGCCCACATAAATATGCGTCCCAGTTTCAGCTAAAAGTTTTGGTGCGGTTTCGGTGCGAATTAGATCCAGCAGGGCGCCGGTTGCAGGATCGGAGGGCGCGGTGCCTGGCTGAATGATTACCGACGTGACTGTGCCGCCGGATCCGAATACCGATTTATCTAGTTTGAGGATCGGCATCATGCCTGAGGAGGGAATGGTTTGTGCTACCCCCGGTGTCGCCTCCAGTGCCGCGATGGTTTTGCCCAGGGCATCGAAGTCATCCTTACTTGCAGTCTCGACCGCGAGGAAGAAGGGCCCGTTCACCCCGGGGCCGAAGCCTTCGGCCAGGAGATCAAAACCGATCCGCTGCGGGCTGCCGCTTGCGGCGCTCGAATCATCCGGAAAGCCCAACCGCATTGAGGTGGCCGGGAAGGCCAGACCGCCCAAGATGGCAAGGGCAATCAGCGCAGGGATGACCGGTTTGCGCTGCAGGAGTTTTCCGTAGGTGTTCCAGCGTGAGGTTTGCGGATCGAAATCCTGTGGGTGCCTAGCCCATGGGGCGCGCAGGCTGAGGGCGCGGGCCCCCAGCAGCGACAGCAGTGCAGGCAGCATGACAAGGGCTGACAGCAGCACCAGCAGCACGGATACCGCTGCGGCAAGGGCTAGCCCATTGAAGAAGTTGATGTCGAGCACGAACATACCGAGCAGCGCGATGATGACGGTTGACCCGGCGAACAGTACGGCCTTGCCGGCGGTGCCCACCGCCGACAGGGCAGCGTCCTTCGGCGCCAATTGTGATCTAACACCTTGGTTGAATCTATTTAGGATGAAAAGTGCATAGTCAATCCCGACGCCAAGGCCGATCATCGCAGCCAGCGTAGGCGCAAATGATGCAACGTCGACGAGGTGCGCCACTACCAAGATCATTAACTGCCCAGCGACCAAGCCGGTTACGGCGACAAAGATGGGTAGGCCCGCGGCGACAAGTGACCCGAATGCGAGAAGCAAAATGATGATTGCGGCAAGTAGGCCAATGACCTGTGAGGTATCGGGTCCGAGCCCGGCGGCGTCAAGCACCGCCCCGGAGCCACCGACCACCAAAGCCGGTGTGCTACCACCCTTGACTATTGCTTCAACCTGAGCGGACTGAACGGTCGAAGGTGTGGTGCTGTTCAGCGTTACGGTTGCGTAGGCCACCTTGTCATCAGGTGAGATTGCCGTGATCACCTTTTGGGTGGCGGCCGCGGCTTTTTCGACGACCTTTATCTCGGTCTTGACTTTATCCATTGCGGCAATGGCCTTGGCGACGTCTTTGGGTAAGCCTGCCGCGAGCGCGGCGAGCTTTTTCGGGTCCGCCTTGGCGAGATCCTTCAGGACTTCCGGTGGCAATCTCGCAAACTGCGCCAGATCACCGAATCCCTTGGTGACCGCATCGATTTCAGATCTGGTGATCCCCACCAGGAAGGACAGGTCCTCGGGTGTCAATTTCGCGAGCGCATCCAATGTCGGCTTCGAGGCGTTAGCGAATGGCTTCAGCGCGGGCCATTTGGCGACCAGTGCAGCAAGGTCTGCCGCCGGCAGGTTCACGAACACATCTAGGCCGCCCACCGCAATCAAGGCGATCTTGATATCAGTCGCGTTGAGTCCAACAAGGAATTTGAGGTCAGCCGGGGTGATAGCCGCGAGGGCATCAAGTACCGGGCGTGGGGCGGAAGCGAGGCGCGCGATCTCGGGGAGAGCCCGGCCAATGGCCGCTAGCTTGGCCGGGTCAGTCTTTTCGATTGGCGCCAGCGAGTTCAGGGCATCGACGGCTGCATTGATCTTGTCCTCGGGTATCTTGGTGACTTTCGAGATTTCGGCTCGTGCCGCCTGCTGCGCCGCCTTGCGAAAATCCACCGGCATAGCAGTTGGGCACTTGGTGCCGAAATTCTTGCCGTAAGGGCCGGCAACGCATTCGGTGAAGGGCAGGGCGGCTAGTGCTTTGAGGGTGGGCTCAATCGCCGACTTGGTGGCGTCTGCGGTAACCGATGAATCAGGAGTGGACCAAACCACCTTGAAACTTGAGGTAGTCGATGGCTTACTGGCTAAGGCGGTGAGCATGTTTTGTGCGGTGGTTGAGGAAGCACCGGGCAGGGCGAAGCTGTCGTTGAAGGTCCCGGCAAAGCGCACCGCGCCGAAGCCGATAAGCACGATGAGCAGTACCCAGGTGATAAGTGCTTGCACCGGGTGATTGACGGCCCAGCGGCTCATTGATCACCTCCACCTCGCTGGCGGAACCGCCGGCTACCTGCAAATCTTAGGGGGGCGGATACTTCCTAGTGAAAGCCCGGTCTGCGTATCGCGTTGCCGCATCAGTTTCTTCATGGTTCGCCATCGGCACCTGCGCTCCAGCGGCCACCAAGGCTGATAACCCCAGGCTTAGATCGGCCCGCAGGGGTTGGGCACGCGCGGCGATTAGTCGTTGCTGCTCAACATAGTCGCGCCGACCCTCGGCAGTTTCAATGCAAATCGGCTCATACCCAAGGTCAATCAGGTCATAGGGGGCGGCACGCATGTCCAAGGTTCTGGCGATGCGGGCCAACTCGAAGCAATCGGCAATCAGCTCACTCCTGATGAACGGGCTGAACCACATCGCATACTTATAGAGATCCATATTGGCATGCAGGCACCCGGGTTGCTCAAGGTCAGGCTGGCTTTCGCGGCTGGGCTCAAAGCTGTTAAGTGGCGTTGCCGCCTTTGTGAAGAATCGGTAGGCGTCAATATGTGTGCAGCGGAGCCCGAGCTCATCGACGGTGGCGATGAGCTCGGCGCTTGTGACACGAAGTGGATAACTGGAGTGTCGAGCCTCGGGGGTCTGGTAGACCATCGCCCACTCATGAAGGCCGAAACAATTTAGTTGTGCGGGTTTAGCGCTTGTCCCGGCGAGTAATCGAATCACCAAGTCCAGTCGGTGCGCTTTCGCCTCGAGCTGACCAATGTCGGTCGTGATGCCGTTGGCATCGTTATTGAGTCGCCGGTACGCGGGATGCGGGTCGAATTCCGTGACATCGCCTTGGAGCTCAACCCCGTGGCCGGGGTGCCAAGACAGGAGCTTATTGACCGAATACGGGTAGTAGTCGAACAGGAAGTCATCGACTGGATGTGAAAGGCCGAGTTTTTTCCTCTCCAGGCGTGGGGTGACCCAAGGCAAGACGCGCTCGGTGTGGGCGAGCTGGCGGATCCGCCACTGCGGTTCCAAGAGCACGATCATGTGTCAACCGGCACTAGACCCATGTCGGCGCAGCCGCGTACCAGGGCCTCAAGTCCGAAGGCATCAACGGGGCCGCAGGCACCACCACTTAATGCGGGGCGCACCAAACACATGGCTGCGGCCCACGCGAGTAATTCGGCCGTCAAGGCATAGGGCGACGGGCCGGTCACCTGCACCCGCGAAAGCGGGCGCCCGACGCCATCGAAGGTTCGGGCCACGGCGATCGAGGTGTTGGTATCGCGTTGGCGTTTCGTGGGCCCTTGACCGGTGGCATCGCCGACCGCGGACCGAAGGCCCCGGTGCATGAGGTTGCCAAGCCCCGGCACCTGAGCAACTGCGCTGATCGCACTGCTTGCGGCACTTGCCACCCGGGTGGCTTTGCCGGCCCAACCCAGATAGACGCCAACATCTTGCACTGACTGGTCAAATCGGGGGAGCGCGAAATGTTCGCTGCCACCTACGGACAGCCCAGCATGGGGCTTACCGTCGACGTTGAAACTGCTGGTGCTCCGCGCACTGCGTTCGGTGCCGATGCCACCGTGCTGAAAAGCGAATGACGGTGCCAGCATGATTGCGGCGGCACTTGCTTTAGTGCCACTGCTCATGCCGAAACTCTCGCCGCCGACGAAGTAGCCAATCTCGACTCGTGTTGGCACCGCGCCCATGGCTCGAGCTCGTTGCAACGCGAGTGCGCCGGCGAGATTGCCTGGCACGTAGTCGTAGCCGAAGGCGGTTAGCAGGCGGGCCCCGGTTGCGTGGGCCTGCACCCCGTACGTTTGGAATACCTCACGGACAAATGGCGGTTCGCCGGTGGAGTCGACATAACTAGCGCCGGCATTGATCGCCGCGGTGATCGCCGGGGCGCCAAGGCGGGTGAAGGGCCCGACCGTGGACACCAGCACATCAGCGGGTGCAGTCAGGAGCGCGTTGACGCTGGTTTGGTCGCCGACCTCGGCAACCTGCCAGGTGGGGGCGGCATTGATCGGTGCGTAGGGCGCCAACTCGGCTACCAACTCGGTCAAGGCGGCCGAAGAGCGCCCGGCTAGGACCGGCGCCAATCCGGCGCGCACCATTGACTCGGCGGTAAGTCGCCCGGTGTAGCCGGTGGCGCCAAAGAGCACCACCCGCCCGCTGCCCGCTAGGTGCCGGCCGACTTGGGTGTTCATAGGTAATGACGTTACGGCACCGATGCCCTAATCTTGCAAAGTGACCGATGGCCCCCCCTCCGCAATGTGGCACCCATTCGCCGATATGTCGGCGGTGGCCGGCCACGATTTCGTCATCACCTCCGGGCAGGGGGCCCATGTCACCGCCGCTGATGGCCGCACCTACCTGGATTCAACGGCTGCCCTGTGGTACTGCAATGTCGGTCACGGGCGCACCGAGATCGCCGATGCGGCGGCCGCGCAGATGCGCGCGATTGCCTCGTATTCCTCCTTCGGTGATTATGCGACCCAGCCAACCCTTGAGCTGGCTGACCGCCTCGCGGCACTTTCCGGGCTAGCAGATGCAAAAGTATTTTTCACCTCCGGTGGCAGTGACGCCGTTGATACGGCACTCAAAATGGTCAGCCGGTACTGGTCGTTACTCGGTGAGCCGAAGCGGACTCGAATAATTGCGCGACACCGTTCATATCACGGTATGCATGTTGCGGGGACTTCACTCGGCGGGATCCCGGCGAATCGTGATGGCCACGGTGAGCCAGATCCCAAAATCCAAAACGTGGCTTGGGATGATGCCGAAGCGCTGGCGCAAGAGATCGACGCCATCGGGTCGGAGAATGTCGCAGCGTTCTTCTGCGAACCGGTTATTGGGGCGGGCGGGGTCTACCCACCACCTGATGGCTACCTGGCGCGGGTGCGAGATATCTGCAAGGAGCGTGGGGTCCTACTGGTCGCCGATGAAGTTATCTGCGGGTACGGCCGCACCGGGTCCATGTTTGCCTCGCAACGCTGGGATATGCAACCGGATCTGATCTTGACCGCCAAGGGCCTCACCTCGGGCTACCTGCCGATGGGGGCGGTGCTGGTCAGCGGCCATATTGCTGAGCCATTCTGGAATACCCCGGGGCTGGTCTGGCGGCACGGCTACACCTACTCCGGGCATGCGACCGCGGCTGTTGTTGCGAGCGTGAACCTAGACATCATTGAGCGGGAGCAACTCGTTGAGCGCGTCGCTGACCTGGCCCCGGTGCTTTCGGCCGCGCTAAACCCGTTAGCCGGGCACAGTCATGTGGCCGACGTGCGCACCATCGGGCTACTGGGAGCCGTGCAATTGCGCCCCGAAATCATCAAGGACGACCCAACCATCGGCGCCCGGCTGGTGCGAGCCGCCCGCTCGCGCGGGGTGCTAACCAGGTTGTTGGCCGACGGTGGCCTGCAGGTTTCGCCGCCGTTTGTGATCACCCGCGAAGAGCTACACGCGATGGGCCGGGCTTTTGATGAGTCACTCGCCGAGGTGGGCTCCACCCGAGCCAACCCGGTTCAGCTAACTGCCCACCTGCTGCCGGATGTTACCTCCGACGAGTCCGGCGGCTTTGCTTCAAGTGATAGTCGGCTGCTTGCTGAGGTGCCGCCGCATCACGGGGCGTGATTTTGTTTCAGCTGGTCGCGGATCTCAGTGAGCAGTTTGACATCGGCGGGCGTGGCATCCACGGCGCCTTGACCGGTCTTCTTTCGATATGAGTTCATCGGCACGACGAAGATGAAGTAGATGACCGTCAAGGTAATGATGAAAGTTATTAGCGCGTTCAGCATCATGGTGATGTCGATGACTTGATCGCGCACCGTGAGCTGGCCGACGTCAATGCCGCCACCCAAGAAGATTCCGACAATAGGATTGATTAGGGCCTTGGAAAATGCGCCGACCAGAGTTGAGAAGGCAGCACCTACCACAAATGCAACAGCCAGGTCGATGACATTGCCGCGCAGCACGAACTCTCGAAACCCCTTAAACACTTGGCCTCCTAGGTAAATGTTGCGATTACCTCTACCAAGGTACCGCTAGCGCGGGCTGGTGGGATGCAAGGCGAAGGTGAGCTCGCCGCTCCCGGTCGCGCCGGCTATTCTCAGGGCGGTTAACTCATCGACCGCGACGAGAACGATAGCTGACGCCGCCGACATAAACCCACCACCGGCCGGCACCCCCAACACCAGCGCACCGCGGGCCACCGTGGAGGCGGTGCCACTTTCGGAAATGGCGATGACGTCGATGACATCTCCTAGATGCAGTAGGCCGGCGGCGGCAGGTGGGGATAGGGGTACCGGTATTGCCAGCTCGCCTTGAACCAAGGCGGCGATGGGGCCACCGGCGACGGCAGCTGAAGGTGTACCTGCTGAGCGGACCGAGCCCAAGGCCAGGAGGACAGCCAGGGCGGCGCAGGAGGCGGCAATGAAGCGGCGATGGCGCCGGATGAATCGTGCTGGGGCACCAGCTCGAAGTTTGTGCAGGTCAACCATGGGCGAAGGCTAAGCAAAATCCGGTACCCGTGCGATTAGTTATCCACAGGGGTTAGCCCTAGGTGCTAGCTGGCGCCGATGTCTTAGGCGCGGCTTCGGCCTTCTTGGCCGGCTCCCGGGCTTTGGTGTCGCTGGCTTTGGTGTCGCTGGCGGCCGAGTCACTCTTCTTATCTCGGGAATCGGTGCGGTAGAAGCCGGAGCCTTTGAAGACTACCCCGACATTGGAGAACAACTTGCGCAGTCCCGGGTCACCGCAGACCGGGCAGATGGTCAAAGTGGCATCGGTGATCGGCTGCACGACCTCGTGGTTGGTGGCACAGGTCGAACACGCATATTCATACGTGGGCACGGATCCTCCGATTAGCACTCTTAGTTACCGAGTGCTAAGTGTGCCCGGTCGGAGCAGATTCGTCCAATCGCCGCCAGAGCAACCGCCGGCGTCCTAGATCCATAGGGTTTGGCCGTGGGGCAAATTCGCATTCTTGGGCTGGTGGCGGCCGGCGGCATCATCGGGTCCCTGGGCCGCTACGCACTAGATCTATTGGCGGCTGGAACCTTGCCGCTTAGCCCGCAGGATTTTCCGCTGGCGACCTTGACGGTCAACCTCGTTGGTGCGTTGGCGATCGGGCTACTTGCCCCGCTACTACTTGCCCGCACCCGCTGGGTATCGGCGGGACCGTTCCTGATCACCGGCATCTTGGGTGGGTTTACTACCTTCTCCGCCCTGGCCGCACAGTCTGGGGTCATGTTGCTCGATGACCAAGGGTGGCGAGCGGCCGGCTATTTAGTCGCCACCATGGTCGGTGGCCTGATGGCCGTCCGCATTGGTGTGCGCATCGCTGACCGGCGGCTTCGATGATCGCCGCCCTGGCGGTGACACTTGGCGCGGCCGTCGGCGCTCCGATGCGGTATCTGCTGGACAGGTGGCTCACGGCTCGCACTTCTGGGCCAACTGGCCTAGCGGCATTTCCCTGGGGGCTTTTTGCGGTCAACGTGATCGGCTCGGCGGTAGCGGGGCCGGTGCTTACGTTGACATCGGGTGAACTACGCACCTTCTTAATAGTGGGCATCTGCGGTGCCTTCACAACTTTCTCGGGTTTCGCCTGGGAGGCAAACCGGCTGTGGTCGATTAGTCGGGCGGTGTTCTGGTGGGCGGTGATTGCGATGCCGGTGGCCTGCACCGGGGCATTCTTGATCACCTACACCTTGGCGAATTGGATCGGGTAGTAGTTGATCTACCAAGGAACTATTTGCTCATCCTCCCATAGGACGCCGGTAGTATCGCCGGACTCAAATGCGCGGGTTGCCAGCCAGATCGAGGTTGCGGCACCCTCGGACGCGCTTCGGGGTGCAGTTGGTCCACCCATGTCAGTGCGCGAATGATTCGGGCAGACGGCATCGACTAGCACGCCACGGCTACCAAGCCCAGTTTCATGAGCCAGATTTCGCACCAGCGCATTTACCGCAGCCTTGCTGACGCGGTAGGGCGCGTAACCCCCGGTATTGCCGGGGCCCGACATGCGTCCCATGCAGGCCGAGTAAACGATCACCCGTCCGAGTCTTGCTTCAACCATCGCCGGCACGAGGCCATTAAGAAGAGCGAATACCGAATCGAGATTGGTAGCCATCACGCGGCGCCACTCCACGTCATTGGTCCGCAAAGTCTTCGACATCTTCTCGCTCATCACGCCGTGCGCCACTAGCAAGACAGTTACTTGACCTAGTGTCGAGATCGTGGAGATGACGGCGCGGGTGGAATCAGGCTGTTGCAGATCGGCGGGGCAGCAGTAAACCTCGAGATCAGGGAACTCAGCCAAGAGGCGTCGGGCGGCGTCCTGCAAGCCGGCTTCGTCCTTGGCGACTATGGCCAGATTGAATCCGTTACTTGCTAGGCCGCGGGCACTTTCAAAGCCCAGGCCCCGGCTAGCCCCGGTTACAACTGCCAGTGGCTTGCTGGGAGATGTGTTCACCGACATAGTTGGATTGTGCCGCAGCTGTGCCCGAACGGCATCTGCACGCCGGGTCGAGAGGTTTGGAACGCAACCTCTCGTCCTAGGGGAAGTGTGTCGTGGGAGTTGGCTTACTAGCCGGTTGCCTTCGGCAGGTAGGTGAGCTTGATTGGGCTCAAGGCAGCGGCAACGACGCGATCGTTATCCTCGGCCGGCAGTTTGTCATAGAGCTCATCTTGATTGATCACGCCGACAAGTTGCGGGCCAGCAGGAGGCCCGGTTTTTAGGTGTTCGAGAGCGCGGTCATAGAACCCCCCACCTTGGCCAAGTCGTACCCCTCGGTGATCGACGGCGAGCGCGGGCACGAATACCAATACCGCCGATCGCAAGGGCTCGGCGCCTTGACCAACTGATGGCCCGGTCACCTCGCGGATGCCAAATGATCCGGTCGCAAAGGTGCTGGCCGCCGAGACCACCGCCCAGTCAAGGTCCAGACCACGCACCCGTGGCGCGATGACTTCAAAGCCGCCAGTCAGCAGGGCCCGCACCAAGGCGTTGGTACCTGGCTCAGTGGGGGCTGATAGGTAACAGGCCACCCGGGCGTCTGGCGGTAGGTCCTTGATCAGGGCGCCGGCGGTGGCTGCGAGCTCGCCATCGCGGGCGGCCAAGACGGCCGGGTCAAGCGCTGACCGGCGGCCGCGGATCTGGGCCCGCAGGTTAGCTTTTGCCGCACTCGCACCATCGGTTAAGGGGGCCATGAGGACATCGTGCCCGATCTGGACCCATTAGGGTCGTTCTATGGGCAAGCGGGCAAGCGGGCAGGTCGTGCGCAAGGCCGTAGTGCCGGCCGCCGGCTTTGGCACCAGATTTTTGCCGGCGACCAAAGCGATGCCCAAGGAGATGCTGCCGGTAGTCGACAAGCCGGCTATCCAGTACGTGGTTGAAGAGGCGGTTGCGGCCGGTCTCGATGACGTCTTGTTCATCACCGGACGCAGTAAGCGCGCGCTGGAGGATCACTTTGACCGCAATTTCGAACTTGAAGAGGTGCTACGTCTCAAAGGTGATGATGCGCGACTGGCAATGGTCACCTCCGCCACTGATCTTGCCCGCATCCATTACGTGCGACAAGGTGAGCCCCTAGGCCTTGGCCACGCGGTGCTGATGGCTGAGAACCATGTCGGCGACGAGCCATTTGCGGTGCTGCTTGGTGATGACCTTATTGATCCGCGGGATCCGATCTTGGTGCGCATGTTGCAGGTGCGTGCTGAGTTCGGCGGCTCGGTTATCTGCCTGATGGAGGTCCCGCGCGCGAATATCTCGCTCTACGGTTGCCCGGCGGTGTCAGAAACCGACAGCGGCGACGTCGTCAGCATCACCGATCTGATTGAAAAACCGGATGTTGCCGAAGCCCCGAGTTCGTTCGCCGTGATCGGACGCTATCTGCTTGACCCAGCGGTCTTCGAGATTTTGCGCACCACCGAGCCGGGGCGTGGTGGCGAGATCCAGCTCACCGACGCACTGCGAGTACTGGCGCAAATGCCCGAGGCGGCAGGTGGCGGGGTGCGCGGGGTGGTCTTTGGTGGTCGTCGCTACGACACCGGTGATCGGGTCTCCTATCTCCAGTCGGTTATCCAGCTGGCATGTGAGCGGCCAGACCTCGGTCCCGAACTTCGCACCTGGCTGAAAGTCTTCGCGGCGGAGTTGCCGTGACTTGGCCGGTCACCGTTACCGATGGCCCGGTTGCGCTGCGACCACTGCGTGGGCGAGATGGTCGCGCATGGAAAGCAATCCGACTGCGCAACCAAGATTGGCTCAAGGAGTGGGAGGCCACCTTGCCACCGGAGGGCCGGTGCGCTGTTGAGATCCCGAGTAATTTTGGGTGGATGGTGCGGCGGCTGCGCCGGGAGGCCCGGGCGGGCAGAATTTTGCCTTGGGCCGTGACTTTCGAGGGCCAGTTGGTGGGCCAGTTGACAGTCGGCGGGATCACCATGGGCTCGTTGCGGGCCTGCTATATCGGCTACTGGATTGACCAGCGCTTTGCCGGCCGAGGGATTACCCCGACCGCGGTCGCGCTCGCCTGCGACTACTGCACCTCGGAGCTGGGGCTGCACCGGGTCGAGATCAATATCCGCCCCGAAAACCTCGCATCACGTCGAGTGGTGGAGAAACTCGGCCTGCGGGAGGAAGGGTTACGCCCGCTGTACCTTCATATCGATGGCCAATGGCGCGATCACATCACCTACTCGGTCATCCAAGGCGACTACGCCGGGGGCGTTTTGGAGCGGTGGCGACGAAATCGGATCTCGAGCCAGACCTGAAATTTGAATCCGAAGGGGCTGCGACACGCCGAAGAATTAATGGCTCGCATCCCAGATGTCCCTCATGAGGGGCTCTAGCGTACGAATCGTGACGGGAGTAATTTACGGTGTAATTATTGCCCTCTGGGCGGCCGTCCTGATCCCGATGTGGCTTCGTCGACACGATCGCATCAGCGAGGTTCGATCCACCAAGAAATTCAGCTCCACGATGGCGAGTCTGGGCTCAAAGCGTCACCACGCCGCGACTTTATCCAGTTACGAAGCGCACCCCGCCAGATTCGAGCTAAAGGCGCGGGCGCGAACCGAGCGGGCGCGGATGGCTAACCGGGCGCGTGCGGCCCAACGCCGGCTAATGGTGCTGAGCCTGTTGGCCGTAACCACGCTTTTGACGATCGTGCTCGCACTGCTTTCGATGATTTCGATGATCGTCCCGATGGTCGCTGCTGCGTTGGTCCTCGCCTTCGTGGTAGCTGGCGCTGCGACTGCGTCCTCGCGCGCAAATGCAGCTGCGCGTTCAAAAGCTGCTGTTGATACCCGCACTGCTCGCAGTACGAGGCGTGGGGCCGATGTCGTTGAACTCAACGCTGGAGCACCTGCGGTGATCGATGACGATTGGGAGAACTGGGACCCATGGGCCGAGGATGATTCGGCTTGGGAAGCCGTGCCGACGACGTTGCCCACCTATGTCAGTGCACCGCGTGCTTCACAGGTACCTCGTCGCATTGACCGGTCCCGCCCGGGTGAATGGACTGGCGAAGCCATGGTCGACGCTGCCCAGGCGATGCAGCGTCAAGTCGCATTTAAGGATGTCGATGCCAAGGCCGCGACGGCCGAAATCCCAGCTATTGCCTTCGAGGAATCCCAGCGCGCGGTCGGCTAATTGCCCCAACCGGCGTCCAAAGATGGGCACCGAAACGCACTTGCTACCCTGTGGCTCTCACTAGGGGCTGTGGCGCAGTTGGTCGCGCGTCTCGTTCGCACTGAGAAGGCCAGGGGTTCGAATCCCCTCAGCTCCACTTGACCGGGTGTTGGTGCGCACCAAATGTGGCTACCGAGTCTGCCGGCGTCGAGGCTCTATAACGCTCGACCATCGGCAGGCCAGCGGCGAGTGCCTCTGCTTCGGCGATCAATGCGGCGAAGGCATAGCCGGCGGTTGTTTCAGTCATGGTGCCAGCCTGCCACAAGTGCACTATGGGGCGGGCCGTGCGAGGATTTAGGTATGGCCAATGGCGCGAGGAACAGCTCGCTCACCAAGGGATTGATTGCGTTAGTTGCAGTCATCGCGGTTGCAGCCATGCACGGTCTGGTTGCGATGAGTCCAGCCTCGGCGCAGTCATGTGGTGACATCGCGCATGTGCATCAGATTGTGGCTGGTAGCGACTCCTTAGGCGCTGATATTGGCAAAAGTGAAACCAAAGTTATGACAAGTATGGGTGCTGCCGAGATCCCATCTCCGGGCGGGACATCGGGGGGCGCGATTTGCCTCGCGATCCTGCTCGCCGGTTTCGTGCTCACCCTGATAGCGCGACCCTTCAGCCTTCGGTCTAGGGGTTTTCGACTCGAACTGCACTCGGCAGCACCAGCAATGCCTGACCGAGCACCCCCGAGTGTTTGTTTATCGAAACTTTGTGCTTGGCGAACCTGATTTAGCGAGTTGACTCCGCTAAATCCACTTCACCAAAGCCAAGAAGGAAGAGATGAATACAAAAAAGATTCTGAATTTTGCTGTTGCACTGGCAGCAGCGTCAATTGTCTTGGGCGGATGCGCTGGGTCGTCGCATAGCGGCATGGAATCAATGCCATCCGCCACCACGACGGCGAAACCAGGGACGACGGATTTGCCGGTCGGGGCAAGTGATCTGATGTTTGTTGAAATGATGATCCCGCATCATGAGCAGGCGGTTGAGATGGCCTTGATGGCGCCGACCCATGGAGCAGCTAAGGAGGTTTTGGCGCTGGCGGCCAAAATTGCCGAGGCGCAGGGCCCGGAGATCGTCCAGATGCAGGGCATGCTGAGTCGATGGGGAGTCTCGGAGATGTCAGATCACTCGGGGCATCAAATGGACGGAATGGTTGATGCTTCCGGAATGGCAGAGCTGGATGCGGCTTCAGGAGCCGAATTCGATCGATTATTCCTAAAACTGATGATTGAACACCACTTGGGGGCAATTTCGATGGCTCAGGATCCATTAGCTAATGGTGATGACCCCGAGTTGAACAAGCTGCTTCGTGCAATAGTTGAGGCGCAGGCCGCGGAGATTGAGCAGATGGAAAAGATGCTGGAACAATTGCAGTAGGAGTAGTAGTACCGGCTTAAACCCAGGTGGGCATCCACATGCGTAGCTTCCACTGCTCATAGGGGAGTACCTGCCCGGTCCAGATCGGATACATCCACCAAGCAACAAGCACTATGAGTAGGAGAAGCGAACCCGCTGCAACGGCCCCCCAGCGCCGACGAGATTCGCTGGCGCTGGTGGGGCCGATTATTGACCCCATTGACATCGCAAGTGCGGTGACGACGAATGGCACGTAGACAATTGTGTAGAAGGTAAAGATGGTGCGATTTAGGTAGAGCAGCCACGGCAGCCACCCGGCTGCGATACCGACAAGCACGGCGCCGGCCCGCCAGTCACGCCGGGCGATCCAGCGCCAGCACTGATGGATAATCGCGGCAATTGCTGCCCACCAAATAATCGGGTTGCCCAATGCGAGGACTTCGGCCGCGCAGTTGTCGGTTGGGCAGCCTTGACTGCCGTCCTTGATGCTCTCGTAGAAAAACGAAGTCGGCCGGGTTTGAAATGGCCACGACAGCGGGTTGCTCTTATAGGCGTGTTCGGATGTCAGCCCGACGTGGAAATTCCAAGCCTGCGCATGGTAATCCCACCATGATCTAAGGGCGGCCGGGATGATCGACGGTGGTTGCCCCGCGGCCCAGTTTCGCCCGTAGGCATTGTCACTTAAGAACCAACCAGTCCAGGAGAAGAAGTAGACCGCGATGACAATTGCCACCATCGTGATACCCGTGAGCGGAGCGTCACGCAAAACCGTTGCCGTCCACGGCCTTTTCACACCGATGGTGCGGCGAGCTGACACGTCCCAGACGAGCGTCATCAGGACAAAAGCAACCACGAACCAAATACCGGACCACTTAACCGAGCAGGCCAAGCCAAGTGCGATGGCGGCGGCCCAGCGCCAAGGACGCAGGCCGAAGGCTGGCCCAAAGCCTGCGGAGAAAACATCGAGCGCGGTTGACGGGTCGGCGCGGTCGGCGAATGCGGCTTTGATTCTTCTGGCGAGGCGGCGTCGGGTGTGGTCTCGGTCGATAAGTAGGAGTCCGAAGGCCGCGAGGATCCAAAATGCCAGCACCATGTCGAGCAGGCCGGTGCGGCTCATCACGATATGGATGCCATCGAGGGCCAGCAACAGGCCGGCGAGGGTGCCGATGAGGTCTGAGCGCGTCAGGCGCCGCACGATGCGGGCGAGCATGATGATGCCGATAATGCCGAGCACGGCTACCGCGATGCGCCAACCGAACGGGGTGGCTCCGAAGAAGTATTCGCCGATCGCGATCGTCCACTTGCCAAGTGGTGGGTGCACCACAAAAGCCGGGTCGTCCTTGAATAGGTTTAGGGCTTGCCAGTCGCCGTCGGACTTAAGGATTATCGCGTCGGCATTGTCGATGATGACCCGTTCGTACCCGTACTGAAGGAGCGACAGCGCTTCCTTTGGGTAGTAGGTCTCATCGAAGGCAAAGGCATGGGGCCGGCCAAGATCCCAAAGGCGCAAGATGGCCCCGATCAGGCCGACGGCCAGTGGTCCGATCCAACCGCGCAGACCCGATGACGGCATCGGCCTAGTCAGGCGGTCCGGTAGCGAGCTGATGTCGCGCTCGGGCGCGGTGGTGGCGCTGATCGAGTTAGGAAGTGCCGCGGCCATGGCCGTCATCGTATGCGTCGATACCTGTTTGGGAGGATGTGCAGGTGGCCAAGGGGAGTGCAGGACCAGATCTGGATCCGAGCACCGGGGCCACGCCCAAGATCGGTCAGATAGTGCTGGCTGCCACCCCACTTGGTAATGACCTTGATGCCTCACCTCGCTTATGCGCTCTGCTGGCGGGCGCGGATGTAGTAGCCGCGGAGGACACCCGCCGCTTACGTCGCTTGGTGGCGGCACTGGGGGTGGAAATAGCCGGTCGCGTGGTTTCGTATCACGATGCCAATGAGCGCGAGCGTGCGGTTGAACTTGTCGAAATCGCCGCAGCGGGTGGCACAGTCATTGTGGTGACCGATGCGGGGATGCCGGTGGTCAGTGATCCAGGATTTCGTGTTGTCAGCGAAGCGGTGGCCCGCGGGGTGCATGTCACAGCGCTGCCGGGGCCGTCAGCAGTGTTAACCGCACTGGCGCTTTCAGGACTGGCCGTTGATCGATTTTGTTTCGAAGGGTTCTTACCGAGAAAAGCGGGTGAGCGCTCGACCCGGTTGCAGGAGTTAATCGACGAGCCGCGCACCATGGTGTTCTTCGAGGCACCGCATCGGCTCGAGGTGATGCTGCGGGCACTTGCTGAAAGCCTAGGGGGTGGGCGACAGGCGGCGGTCTGCCGGGAACTCACCAAAACCCATGAGGAGGTAAGGCGCGGCACGTTGTCGGACCTCGTGCAGTGGGCCGAACTCGGGGTAAGAGGTGAGATAACCCTGGTGGTGGCTGGTGCCTCGGTGCAGGAGCGGCGGGCGGCGGCGGGCCTCGAGACGCAATCGGCACAGGTCGAGGCGGTACGGGCCCGCGAAGCGCATGGGGTTGACCGTCGTACCGCTATCGCTGAGGTAGCCAAGGCAGCGGGTGTCCCGCGGCGCTTGGTCTACGACGCGGTCGTCAAGCACAAGGACGTCGAACCGTAGGATCGCACCATGTCGTCGCCGGTCACCTCAGCAGCTGGGGCTGATAAAGCTTTTTATCTGACGACACCTATCTATTACGTCAATGACGCGCCACATCTCGGGCATGCCTATACGACCACCGCCGGCGATGTGCTGACCCGTTGGCACCGCCAGCGCGGGGAGCATGTTTGGTTCCTCACCGGTGTCGATGAGCACGGCACCAAAGTGCAGCGGGCCGCCGACGCCGGGGGCGTGACCCCGCAGCAGTGGGCCGATAATTTGGTCGATAAGGAGTGGCTGCCGGTACTCGATACTGTCGACGCCGCTAATGACGACTTCATCCGCACCACTGAGCCGCGCCACGCCGAACGGGCGCAGCGGTTCTGGGAGCAGGTGCGCACGCACGGATTTGTCTACTCGGCACCTTATGAGGGCCCCTACTGCGTTGGTTGCGAGGAGTTCAAGTTCGCGGCCGACCTAGTGCCCGGAACCGGTGCGTATGAAGGCCAGCTGGTTTGTCCGGTGCATGGGCGACCCTGTGAGCAATTACAAGAAGAGAACTGGTTCTTTCGGCTGTCGGCTTTCACCGAGCGGCTCATCGAGCACTACGAAGCCAACCCGGAGGCCATCCAGCCACGTAGTGCTTATAACGAAGTGATGTCTTTCATTCGAGGTGGATTAGTAGATATTTCAATGTCTCGCTCGAGTGTTTCGTGGGGTATCCCGGTGCCGTGGGAGACCGGCCAGGTTATCTACGTCTGGTTCGACGCACTTTTGAATTACGCGACCGCTGTGGGCTACGGCACTGATCCCGACTCACCCGCGGGCAAGCAGTATGCGAGCACTTGGCCGGCCGATGTGCACCTTGTGGGCAAGGACATCCTGCGCTTCCACGCTGTCTATTGGCCGGCAATGTTGATGGCCGCTGGCGAGCCGCTGCCGCGCAAGGTATTTGCGCATGGCTGGCTGCTGGTTGGCGGCGAGAAGATGTCCAAGAGCAAGTTAACCGGGATTGCACCAAGTGAGATCATCGACCACTTCGGTTCCGATGCCTTCAGGTACTACTTCCTGCGCGCCATTGCTTTTGGTCAAGACGGGTCATTTTCGTGGGAAGACATGTCGGCTCGATACACCTCTGAGTTGGCAAACGGCTTAGGCAACTTGGCATCACGCGCTACCGCGATGATCGGACGCTATTGCGAAGGTACCTTGCCGCCCGCCACGGCTGATGGGGAAGCAGAACGAGCCCTACAAGAGCTGTTGGTGTCGACGGCGGCTAACGCCGATGCCGCGATGGTGGCACTGGACTTCTCGACCGGCATCACGGCGGTCAAGGACTTCATCGAGGCGGTCAACGGGTATGTCACCGAGCAGGAGCCTTGGGTATTGGCTAAGGATCCTGCCAATCGCGAGCGCCTTGAGACCGTGCTCTACACCATTTGCGAATCGCTGCGCGCTATCGCGGTGCTCTACAACCCCTTGATGCCAAAGACCATGCAGGATCTGTGGGGGCAACTAGGCGCCAATGGGTCAGGAGCAACTGGGCTCGGGCCATTGGGAGCGCAGCGAATTGATGGTGTTGCCGTTTGGGGGCAACTACCGGTGGGCGCGAGCGTGACTAAGGGTGATTCACTCTTTCCGCGTCTGGAAGAAATCACCTGAGCACGGGATTTGCTTTGCCCGAGGTGGCACCGGAGCCGTTGCTGGCGCCGGTGATCGACTCCCATTGCCACCTTGATGTGAGCGATCGGGCTCTGCACGGTGAAACCAGGCCCGATCCAGGCGAGGTGTTGAAGCTCGCGGCTGCTGTCGGAGTCACCAAGGTCGTGCAAATCGGCTGCGATGTCGAATCGGCGAGGTGGTCGGTCGAGATGGCAGCGCACCACCCGGAAGTCATCGTCGGAGTTGCCTTGCACCCGAATGAAGCGCCACGTATCTTCGCCGGCCAAGGCCAAGGCGGCCTTGATGAGGCATATGCAGCCATTGCGGAGTTGGCCGCGCAGGACATTGTTCGTGCGGTAGGGGAGACCGGCCTGGATTATTACCGCACCGAGGGGGACTTGCGATCGGTGCAACAGGAGTCTTTCCGGTGGCATATTAATTTGGCCAAGGAGTTGAACAAGGCCTTGGTTATCCACGATCGAGATTCACATGAGGATGTTATCGCGGTACTCGAGTCCGAAGGCGCGCCGGCGAAAGTAGTTTTCCACTGCTTTAGCGGTGATTCGAAAATGGCGGGCTACTGTGCTGAACGTGGCTGGTTTATGTCCTTTGCCGGTGTGATTACCTTCAAGAACGCAGACAGCTTGCGAGCAGCACTGCAGGTGGTGCCCGATGACTTGGTCCTGGTCGAGACGGATTCGCCTTATCTGACACCCGTGCCTTACCGAGGAAAGGCAAATGGGTCATACCTGATGCCCTTGACCGTGCGCCGGATGGCTGAGGTCCGCGGTGTTGACGAGGCCGAGTTGGCTACCTGTCTTTGGGACAACACCCAACGGGCCTTCGGTGCCTGGTAGCGATCTGCTCGGTGCGCGCGAGATTCGCGAACTGGCTGCGCACCTGGGGATTCGGCCAACCAAGAGGCTTGGCCAGAACTTCGTCATCGATCCGAATACGGTGCAGCGAATTGTGCGGCTGGCGGGGATCACCGCCACTTCGCAGGTGCTAGAAGTTGGGCCGGGCCTGGGTAGCTTGACCCTCGCGCTACTTGAGCCCGGTGCCCGGGTTGTTGCGATTGAGATCGACCCGTTGCTCGCGGAGCAATTGCCGGTTACCGTGCAAGCGCACCTGCCCGAGCGTGCTGATGCATTGACCGTGATCCACGCAGATGCAGTAACCGTGCAGAATCTCGATTTCGAACCCGATGCGCTGGTCGCGAACTTGCCCTACAACGTGTCGGTGCCAGTGCTCCTGCAATTGCTTAGCACCCTGCCATCCTTGCGTTCGGTTCTAGTGATGGTGCAAAAGGAGGTCGCCGATCGCTTGGTCGCCGGCCCCGGTTCGCGCACCTACGGGGTGCCGAGTGTCAAAGTCCGCTGGTTCGGCGACCCCCAGGCGGCGGGTAGCGTCAGTCCAAAAGTGTTCTGGCCCGAGCCCAATGTGGATTCTGGGTTAGTGCGAATCACCTGCCATGAGCCGCCGAAGTGCGCTGCGTCCAGGGTCGATGTGTTCGCGGTCATCGACGCTGCATTTGCACAGCGGCGCAAATCCCTGCGTTCGGCCCTTGGTCAATTTGCCGGCTCCTCAGCGCAGGCGCAATTGGCATTGGAGGCAGCCGGGATTGATCCGGGCGCCCGAGGGGAGTCACTTGATGTTGGTGACTTCGCGCGGCTAGCCGATGCGTTTGCGCGAGATTAGCTTGCTGAAGGTGCCGGAACCTAGCACAACGCCTACCCTGAGGCCATGACGACGGACCGGCAGGTAGGCGCATCGGTCACGGCCAGAGTGCCTGCCAAAGTCAATCTCCAACTGGGTGTGGGCCCAAAGCGGGCGGATGGGTACCACGAGTTGGCCACTGTTTTCCACGCGGTCAGTTTGTTTGACGATGTGCGCGCCCGCCAAGCGGAGCCCGGTGCCGGTATCTCATTGACAATTTCGGGCGAGGGTGCCGGTGAACTGCCACTTGATGACACGAATTTAGCCTGGCGCGCGGTGCTGTTGCTGGCCGACCAAGCGGGCCTGCCGGCGGATGTTGAACTGCACTTGCATAAGGGCATCCCGGTTGCGGGGGGCATGGCTGGGGGCAGTGCAGATGCGGCGGGTGCGTTGCTGGCCTGCGAATCCCTTTGGCAACTTGGTATTGCACGTGAGGAGTTGATGGTTCTTGCATCGCGTCTTGGCTCCGATGTGCCGTTCGCGCTGCACGGTGGTAACGCGATCGGCACCGGACGCGGCGAGCGATTACTCTCGGCCCTGGCGCGCGGCGCCTTCGAGTGGGTGTTCGCGATAGCGGACAAAGGCCTGTCCACTCGGGAGGTTTATCAGGAGTATGACCGGCTCCGAGGCGAAAAAAAGGCACCAGCGCCGGTCGTATCACCGGAGATCATGCAGGCGCTGCGAGCTGGCGATTCGTTGGCGTTAGGTGCGGCGTTGAGCAATGATCTGCAGCCGGCAGCCATCTCGCTGCGGCCGGTGCTCGCCCAGGTGCTTGAGGTCGGCGAGGGGTATGGCGCCCTCGGCGCCATTGTTTCTGGCAGTGGCCCGACATTTGCATTCTTGGTGGTCGATGACGAACAGGCCCTCGACATTGCTGTTGGCCTGACATCGGCTGGTGTGTGTCGAACGGTAAAGCGGGCCACCGGCGCGGTGCCCGGTGCGCGCATAGTTGCTTGACCAACAACTCACCACTCAACGGAGGCGGTTGGTTGCTACGAGTCGAACTCATAGGAAAGGGAGCGCAGCAGATTCGCCAGTTGCTGTTGTTCAGTTGGCGCCAGGCCCACGAGCAACTCACGTTCGCGGTCGAGTAGATCGGTTAAGGCCCCGTCCACGGCGTCTTGGCCGGCGGTCGTCAGCACTACCCGCACCCCGCGCCGATCACTTGGTTCGCGCTCGCGCCGAACGAAGCCGCGCGACTCAAGGCGGTCAACGCGATTGGTTACGGTGCCACTTGTGACCATGGCCTGGGCCCCGAGTTGGCCGGGCGAAAGTTCATATGGGTCACCGGCTCGGCGCAAGGCGGCCAGCACATCGAACTCCCAGGGCTCGAGTTGGTGTTCTGTGAAGGCGGCCTTGCGGGCCAAGTCAAGGTGTCGGGCCAACCTAGAGACCCGCGACAAGACTTCTAAGGGCGAAATGTCAAGGTCGGGGCGCTCCCGGTGCCAAGCGCTGACGAGGCGGTCGACTTCGTCGCTGCGCGGACCCGGCATGGGCCAGAGCCTACGTCAAGAGTCTTGACGTCGAGATTCTTAGCGGCCGCGCTTGGTGACCAGCCGGGGTTTGGCGTCTAGGTTCTCCAGGCCCCCCCAAGCCAGATTCACCAGGTGGGCGACGACTTCGTCCTTCCTCGGCTTGCGGACATCGAGCCACCATTGGCCGGTAAGTGCCACCATGCCCACCAGCATCTGGGAGTACATGGGGGCCAATTTGGCATTGATGCGATGGGTGGCGAACTCGGCAGCGAGTAGATGTTCAACCTGGGCAGCCACATCGATGATCAAACTGGCGAATGAGCCGGTCTGCTGGGATACCGGTGAGTCGCGGACGAGGATCCGAAAACCGTCCGGACATTCATCGATGTAATCGAAGAGCGCTAAGGCGGCTTGCTCCACTAGCACTCGTGCGTTACCACCGGTCAAGGTGTCGGAGATAGTGGAAAGCAGGTGATTCATCTCGCGATCCACGACCACCGCATACAAGCCTTCCTTACCGCCGAAGTGCTCGTACACAACCGGCTTGGAAACATCAGCCTTAGCGGCGATCTCCTCAACGGTTACCGCATCGAATCCTTTTTCGGCGAATAGTTTGCGCCCAACATCAAGGAGTTGCTCGCGGCGCTCCTGGCCGCTCATCCTCACCTTGTTGCGGGTCCGTGGTGGCCGACGCAGTTCACGTCGAGCGGTGACGGGCAGTGCGGTGACGTTATCGGCCTTGTTCATCATTGGCGCCATTAGTTAGATGTCAGTCGCAGGTATGACATAGCCGCGCACCCGGCGGCGCATCGCTGGGTCCTTTAGCTTGCTGGCAATGCGCTGCGGCTTAGGCCAGCGCACATCGGTGACCAGTTTCATTGACTCCATCAGGCGAATGACCCGGGCACTCATATCGAGTTGGCCTTTAAGGACACCGTGGCGAGCCAAGGTGGGGTCGGCGTGGTGCAGGCTGTGCCACGACTCACCAAATGACACGATGGCCAGCCACGGCACATTCGATGAAAGATCGCGATTATTAAATGGTCGGGTACCGAACACGTGACAAATTGAGTTAATCGACCAAGTGACGTGATGCACGAGTGCGATGCGGATGAGCCCGCCCCAGAACAAGCCGGCGAGTGCGCCCATCCACGACCAAGTGATGAGTCCGCCAAGGAGGGCCGGCAGCAAGATTGAGGCTGTGAGGATTGCCGGGAAGAATTGCGAGATGCGGCGCAGATCCTTGTCGGCTGCGATATCGGGTGCGTACTGCTCGATGGGGGTTTGGGCTTCGTCAAATAGCCAACCAACGTGCGCGTAATAGAGGCCTTTAGCCACAGCGCGCCTCGAGGTGCCATAACGCCATGGGGAATGCGGGTCGCCAACCTCGTCCGAGAACTGGTGGTGTTTGCGGTGGTCGGCAACCCATTGATCAAGTGAGCCCTGGATCGCCATCGAACCGGCAATCGCCAACCCGATCTTCACCGCACGCGGGGCCTTGAAGGCACCGTGGGTGAAGTAACGGTGGTAGCCCAAAGTGATGCCACCGGCGGTGATCGCCCAGAATAAAAGGATCAGGCCGACATCTACCCAGGTGAAAAACCCGGCCCAGAAAATCGCCAGTGGGATCGCCGCGATGACTGCAAGCAACGGCAAGACGACAAACACCGCGATGGTGATTTTCATGCTGTTATTGAGTAGGCCTTCGTCGGTTTGGCCGCGAACACCACTGTTGGTAAATGTTGGCTTGACTGTGCTGAGCTCGAGTTCGGACGTTATCGGCACCGGGCTCCCTCGGGGCTGTTGGGTACCTTCGGCACCGTAACTTACGCTACCGTAACCAAGGTAAGTGCGCCATTGAAAAACGGTGCATTTAAGGTGATGCCCCCCAAGTGTTTTTGGGCGTGTCATTGATCCCGGGTCGTCTAGCGGCAGGACAGCGGACTTTGAATCCGTCAACGGTGGTTCGATCCCACCCCCGGGAGCTTTTCAAGCTCCGGGGCCCCCGCAGTTGGCCCACCCCCGGGAGCTTTTCAAGCTCCGGGGCCCCCGCAGTTGGCCCACCCCCGGGAGCTTTTCAAGCTCCGGGGCCCCCGCAGTTGGCCCACCCCCGGGAGCCTTTCCCAACCCACCGGTGCTGGACACCGGCAGATCCGGCAGGTCCGCACAGATAGAGTTAGGCACCTTCCCCGGTCCGTCGTAGGCGCAGTGCAGTGCTTGACCCCAAGCACGTCCCGCATGAGCGCCCGCAGATGAGCGAAGGTGGTGGTATGGCAATGAACCGCCCCGGCGCCGTCATCATCCTTGCCGCTGGCGAGGGCACCCGGATGCGGTCTGCGACCCCAAAGGTGCTGCACAGCATCGCCGGGCGGTCACTGCTCGGCCACGTCATCGAGGCGGCTGCCACTTTGGAGCCCGAGCACTTGGTGGTGGTAGTTGGCCACGGCCGCGAGCAGGTCATCGAGCACATTGCCGAGATCGCCCCGTGGGCGTTGATCGTGGTCCAAGCCGAGCAGCATGGCACCGGTCATGCGGTGCGGGTGGCCCTCGAAGACCTTGACTCAAGGGGGGCGGTGTTGAGTGCTGCGCCGCTGGTGGTGTTGACGGGTGACACCCCGCTGCTCTCCGGCCGCACCCTAGTGCAGATGGTGGTGGCGCACGGGCAAACGGGCGCCGCTGCGACCGTCCTCACCACGAACCTCGATGACCCATTTGGCTACGGCCGTGTCATCCGAGATACAGGCGGTGGTGTCCAGCGCATTGTCGAGCAAAAAGACGCATCCCCAGACGAACTTGCGATTGCGGAAATCAATTCCGGCATGTATGCCTTCGACCTAGTTAAGTTACGTGGTGCGTTGGACCGCCTGACCGCGAACAATGCGCAAGGCGAGCAGTATCTCCCCGACGTCATCGGCCTTTTGCGCAGTGACTCTGATGCGGTCGCAGCATCAATATGTCTGGATTCATCGGAGATCATGGGAGTTAATGACCGCGTGCAACTGGCGGCAGCGGCGGCCATCATGCGCGATCGCATCAATTCCCGGTGGATGCACGATGGTGTGGCGATTGCTGATTCTGCTACCGTCTGGCTCGATGTTGACGTCGACATCGCTCCCGATGTCACGATCTTGCCGAACACCACCTTGCGCGGCCCGACTTCGATTGCATCGGGGGCGCAGATCGGCCCGGGTACCACGCTGGTGTCGTGTGAAGTCGCCGAGAACGCCACCGTGATCCACTCCTGGGCCGAACTCGCGGTTATCGGCGCGGGCAGCCAAGTCGGCCCATTTACCTACCTGCGCCCGGGCACCATATTGGGCGCCGATACTAAAGCGGGGGCATTCGTCGAAATCAAGAACTCAACCGTTGGGGATTGCTCCAAAGTACCGCACCTGTCTTATGTTGGCGATGCGCAGATCGGGACAGGCAGCAATATTGGCGCGGCCACAGTGTTCGTCAACTATGACGGGGTGGAGAAGCACCGAACTGTCATTGGTGATCATGTTCGAGTCGGCAGCGACACCATGCTCGTGGCACCGGTGACAATTGGCGACGGTGCCTATACGGCCGCGGGCTCGGTAATTACCGAATACGTGCCGCCGGGGGCAATGGGGGTCGGCCGGGCGCGCCAACGCAATATCCTCGACTGGGTTCTTAGGCGTAGGCCGGGTACTGAATCAGCGCAGGCCGCAAGTCAATCAACCAAACCCGTAACTCATGCGCAGGAGGATAAGTGACCGAACTCGTGGTGGCCAACAAGAAGCGTCTGGTGCTCCTTGCCGGCCGGTCTCATCCGCAATTGGCGAACCAGGTTGCCGCTCATCTTGGCATCCCGTTATCGAAGACGACCGCATTTGATTTTGCCAATGGCGAGATCTTCGTCCGATTTCAAGAATCCGTGCGCGGTTGCGATGCCTTTGTGCTCCAGAGTCATACAACGCCAATTAACCAATGGATCATGGAGCAATTGATCATGGTCGATGCGTTAAAGCGTGCATCGGCCAAGCGTATAACCGTCGTGATGCCCTTCTACGGGTACGCCCGTCAAGATAAGAAGCATCGCGGTCGCGAACCAATCTCGGCTCGGTTGATGGCGGATCTATTCAAGGCTGCTGGTGCCGACCGCTTGATGACAGTTGATCTCCATACCTCGCAGATACAAGGGTTCTTCGACGGGCCAGTTGATCACCTGTTCGCGCTGCCACTACTCGCATCACATGTTTCGAGCAAGATTGACCGCTCCCAGATCACCGTCATCTCACCTGATGCTGGTCGGGTGCGGGTGGCAGAGCGCTGGACAGACGTGCTCGGTGCGCCGCTGGCGATAATCCACAAGCGACGCAATCCTGATGTGCCCAATCAAGTCCGGGCGCTCGAAGTCGTCGGTGATGTTGAAGGTCGGGTCTGCGTCGTTGTTGACGACATGATCGATACCGGGGGCACCATCGTGAAAGCGGCCGAGACGCTATTTGGCAACGGGGCGGCCGATGTGATCGTGGCGGCCACCCATGGCATCCTGAGTGAGCCGGCTGCCGAGAATCTGCAAAACTCGCGGATTACCGAGGTGATCATCACTGACACCTTGCCGATCGCCGATAGTCATACTTTCCCCAAGCTGACCGTGTTGTCCATCGCGCCTATTTTGGCCATGGCGGTTAACGAAGTATTTACCGATGGTTCGGTCACCAGCATGTTTGAGGACCCAGACACCTCAGCGGTCAATTCCTCGCACTAGGCCGGCCGGCTAGCGCAGGGGTGCCGGTGGCCAAAATTTGGCCCGGGTTACACTTCGATAACACTTCGGCGAGGGTGCCCTGCCTGCTGGTCACCGTGATCGACGCGGTCGGCGCCCAACGCGCTTCACCGAGGTGAACATCGCCTAAGGAGAAGTACGTTGTCCCAAGTAGCCATCACCGCCAAGGCCCGCTCCGAATTCGGCAAGGGCGCGGCCCGCAAACTACGCCGCGAAGGCCAGATCCCCGCCGTCATCTACGGCAGTGGGACAGAACTCCTGCACATCACGCTCCCTGAGCATGAACTCAACTTGGCTCTGCGCAAGCCTCGGGTGGTGCTCGCTGTCACCTTCGAAGGCTCTACCGTCATCACCAAGCCGCGCGATGTGCAGCGCGATCCGGTCAAGCGGGTAATTGAGCACCTCGACCTAGTCATCATCTCCAAGCTCGAGGCGGCAACGCGTGGCAACATGGCCGATGCCATGAAGGTAGCTGAGGCAGCGGCTGTTGAAGCCGGTATCGACCCGGGCACGGTGGCGGCTGCGATGCAGGAGGCAATTGCGCGCGGCGAGGATCCGATGGCCGCGGCATTGCACGCCGTCTCCGACGTCCGGGCGCAGGCCGAAGCCTATTCTGAGGCCAATGCTGCGCAGGCCGAAGTTGATGACGCAGCTGCAGCCGCGGTAGCAGCAGCAGCCGCTGCGGCAGCTCCCCCGAGTGCACCAGCCGAACCGGCTGGCGAGTAGCTAGCCGTCGAAAACGCAAACCCCATGACCTGGCTCATTGTGGGCCTGGGCAATCCTGGTCCGGACTACGCCGCGACCCGGCACAACGTCGGGTACCAAGCGGTCGCCGATTTAGCGACTCGGATGGGTGGGCGGCTAGCAAAGCACAAACGTGCTAGCGCCCTCGCCTTGGAAGGGAGCCTTGGCCTCCCCGGCTATTCGGTGACTGCGGTGCTGGCACAGCCCCTTTCCTATATGAACCAATCAGGTGGGCCGGTCAAGGCATTGATGCAGTTCTACGATGTGACCGAGGAGAATTTGATCGTCCTGCACGATGAACTTGATATCCCATTCGGCAGTATCCGGGCGAAGTTCGGTGGCGGCGATAATGGGCACAATGGTTTGAAGAGCATCCGCAAAGCGCTCGACAATGGTGATTATTTTCGAGTACGACTTGGAATCGGTCGCCCGGTGGGGGCTGCGGATCCAGCAGAGTTCGTCCTCAGGCCATTCGCGGCTGCGCAGCGAGCCGAGGTCGAGGTCATGGTGGCGCGTGGCGCAGATGCAGCGCAGTCATTAGTTTTCGAGGGGCTCGAGCGCACGCAGAATGTTTTCAACGGCGACGGGGAGGTGGAGTAGGTGCAGATGCTTCAGGACGCTGAACTATCACGGGCCATTGCGGCCGAGGCGGGGCAGGTGTTGCTTAGCCTGCGCTCCACCTTGGGTGACCTAGACCCAGCTGATGAAAAGCGCGCGAATGAACTGCGTAAATCCGGTGACCGCACCGCGCACGAGTTGATAGCCGCCTTCTTGGCTGAGCACCGACCACATGATGCGTTGTTGAGTGAGGAAGGTGCCGACGATGATCGGCGGTTATCGGCCGGCCGGGTCTGGATCGTCGATCCACTTGATGGCACTTGGGAGTACGGCCAGGGCCGGGCGGACTTCGCCGTCCATGTTGCACTTTGGCTCTCGGCCACGAGCAGCCTTGCCGCCTGCACCGTCGACCTGCCTGCGCAGGGAATGTCGCGTTCGGTGCTCGATGAGGTCAGTGCACCTGCCGCGCTGCCAGCTAATCGACCCATCCGAATCGTGGCATCGCGCACCCGGCCACCCGCGACCTTGCCGATGGCCGTTGAACTGCTAGCGGAGGAATTAGCGAAGGCCGGTATAAGTGAGCAAGGTGTTGAGATTGTTGATGTTGGTTCGGTGGGCGCCAAGGTTAATGAACTTCTTTGTGGGCGCGCGGAGGCTTATGTCCATGACACCGGCTTTTATGAGTGGGATGTAGCAGCTCCTTATGGGGTCGCTGCACACTACGGTTACCTTGCCAGCCATGTTGACGGGAAGCCTGTCACTTTCAATCACATGCCACCCAAAGTCACCGACCTGGTAGTGGCCCACCCGCAGCTAGCGCAACTTCTGCGTGAGTGCCTCGCGGAGGCGGCTCGCCAGTGAGCCTTACCGGTCTGATCAAGGCCGTTGCGAGTTCGCCGGACTTCAAGCGGCTGAGCGAATCCACGGTGGCGACCGCGGTCGCACCCAAGTCGTTGGCGCCGATGCTCCTAGCCCAGCTTGCCGCCCCGATGCCACTTGGCTCCGGCCGGCGGCTCTTAGTTGTCACGGCAACCGGCCGCGAGGCCGATGACCTAGCCGAGACCCTGCGGACTTTGGTGCCGACGCGAAACGTCTCAGTATTCCCATCCTGGGAGACCTTGCCCCATGAGCGCCTGTCGCCGTCCCTTGACACCGTAGGACGTCGGGTTGCAATCCTGCGCCGGCTGGCACATGCAGCTGCCGCTGACCCACTCGTTCAACCAATTGAAATTCTCATCTGCTCGGTGCGCGCGGTCTTGCAACCGATGGCCGCGGGCCTTGGTGATGTTGAACCGGTGCGGCTGCGCCATGGGGTGATCGCTGACCTCACGACGCTTGTAGAGCGCTTGGTTGAACTGGGTTATGAGCGTAATGATTTAGTGGAGCGACGCGGGCAGTTCGCGGTCCGGGGCGGCATCCTTGATGTGTTCCCACCACCAGATGAGCACCCCTTGCGAGTTGAGTTCTGGGGTGATGTGGTCGAAGAAATCCGAACATTTTCAGTTGCTGACCAACGATCGCTCGAGCTGGCGTCCGATGGGCTGTTTGCGCCGCCTGTTCGTGAACTGCTTTTGACTTCGACGGTGCGGGAGCGAGCGCGAATTATTGGGGTCGCAGCGCCGGAATTGGCTGACATTGTCGGTCGAATTGCCGAGGGCCTACATGTTGAAGGTATGGAGACGCTGATCCCGGCATTGGTCGACAAGATGGTCACCCTGCCGGAGTTAGTGGACCCGTCATCGACTTTGGTTCTAATCGAACCCGAGCGGATCCGAACACGGGCCCATGATCTTAAGCGCACCGCCGCCGAGTTCTTGGCGGCGTCTTGGCATAACGCGGCCGTTGGCAACCAAACCCCGATTGACCTAGCCGGGGCTTCCTATGCGTCGGTCGATGAAATCTTGGCGACAACCAATGGTCGGTCCATGCCTAGGCTCTCGATCACCCCGCTCGCGACCGATGTTGAACTCTTGGACGCGAAAGATGATGAAGTATGTGATTTAGCGGCGGTAGCTGCGCACGAGTATCGCGGTGATGCCGGGTTGGCTTTTGCCGATATCGCCAAGTGGACGCAGGCCGGGTGGCGGGTGGTAGTAGTCAGCGAGGGTCACGGCTCCGCTGAACGCTTCGTCGAGACCTTAAACGGTGAGGACATCCCAGCTCGCCTGGTGGAGTCATTAGACGAGGAGCCGCAGCCGGGGGTAGTCAGCGTGACAACGGCGAGCATGGCCCACGGTTTTGTCCTTGCGGGGTGCGAACTGGCGGTGCTAACCGAGACCGACATTGTCGGTCAACGCTCATCGACGAAAGATATGCGGCGGCTGCCATCGAGCAGGCGCCGCACCATTGACCCGCTGACGCTGGCTAAAGGTGATTTTGTGGTTCATGAGCAGCACGGGGTCGGTCGCTACGTTGAGATGGCAAAGCGTGAAGTCGGTGGTGCATCACGTGAATATTTAGTGGTCGAGTATGCGCCCAGTAAGCGGGGGCAGCCGGCGGATCGGCTTTATGTTCCAACAGATCAACTTGACTTGGTCACGCGCTTTATCGGCGGTGAGTCACCGAGTGTGCACCGGCTGGGCGGCGCGGATTGGGAGAAATCGAAGGGGCGGGCTCGCAAGGCGGTCAAGCAGATAGCCGGCGAGCTGATCCGGCTCTACGCTGCCCGTCAGGCTACCAAGGGCTATGCGTTCGGGGCCGACACACCATGGCAGCGTGAGCTCGAGGACGCGTTCGCATATGTCGAAACCCCCGATCAGCTCTCCTGCATTGATGAGGTAAAAGTTGATATGCAGCGCGAAGTCCCGATGGATCGGCTGATCTGCGGTGA
>SXGR01127732.1_pt1 | contig 40305 bp, 29 predicted proteins | sample 3174711 | NCBI WGS metagenome assembly SXGR01 (sample SAMN11356860, study PRJNA531348) | freshwater metagenome | isolation source: freshwater sample F1-60 | place: China: Fuxian Lake, Yuxi | collected 2017-12-25
GAGCGCGTCCATAATCGTGTCTTGAAACGCGTGACCCATGTGCAGCGTTCCGGTGATATTCGGCGGCGGAATCACGATGCAATAGCCCGCCGAATTTCCTCGCGGGGCAAAGCAGCCTGTGCTTTCCCAGCGCGCGTAGGTGCGCTGCTCGATGTCGCTGGGCGAGTAGACCTTGTCCATGACGGGTGTTTACCGCCCTGCGCGACGGACCAAAAAGTCGGTGAGCAGAGCCATCGGTCGACCGGTGCTGCCTTTGTTGGCGCCGCCCGCGTAGGTTGAGCCTGCGATGTCCATGTGCGCCCAACTCATGCCCGTCGTGAACTTGGCAAGGAATGCCGCCGCCGTCAGCGCGCCACCATCACGACCAGCGACGTTGGCGAGATCGGCAAAATTGCTCTTGAGTTGTTCAGCGTATTCTTCGGTGCAGGGTAGCTGCCAGGCCCGGTCATCAGCACGCAGCCCCGACTCGACCAGCTCTTGCGCGAGCGCGTCGTCGTTCGCCATGACGCCCGTATGATGATGGCCGAGTGCGATCACGCATGCTCCGGTCAGCGTCGCAAGATCGACGACGGCTTGCGGCTTGTAGCGTCGCGCGTAATGCAGCGCGTCACAAAGAATCAGTCGGCCCTCGGCGTCGGTATTCAGGATTTCGACCGTCAGTCCGGCGGCACTGGTGACGATGTCGCCCGGTTTGATGGCGCGACCGCTCGGCATATTTTCGCAGGTGGGCACGAGCGCGACCACGTTGAGCGGCAACTGCAGTTCGGCCACGGTCGCCATAGCGCCGATCACAGCGGCGGCACCGGACATGTCGAACTTCATTTCATCCATCGCGCCCGGATCTTTGAGCGAGATGCCGCCGGTGTCGAAAGTGATTCCCTTGCCGACCAGCACGATCGGCGTACGTCTCGCCCGCGGTCCTTTGTATTCCATGATGATGAAACGCGGCGGTTGCTCGCTGCCGGCGGTCACAGCCAGGAAGCAGCCCATTTTTTCTGCACGAATTTCGGCTTCCTCCAGCACGCGCACCGAGAGGTTCGCGTGCTGTTCGCCGAGGCGCAGGGCCTGCTCGGCAAGATAGCTCGGCGTGCAGATGTTGCAGGGCAGGTTGGCGAGATTACGCATGATGAACGCGCCATGACCCGATGCGTTGCCGTGAACGAGACCGCGACGTGCGCTCGCGGCCGCAGCCGGACGCACCGGACCTAACTTGAGGCGCGCGAGTGCCGTTGGCGCAGGCTTCTTGCCGGACTTCAAATCATTGATGCGATAGAGCGCCGCGTGGGCGATCTCGGCAGCCGAGCGAGTGAACAGATAATCGTCGAGTTCACGCGGAGCGGGGCGGGTGAGTGCGATCGCTGCGGTCTTGCAGCGCGTGCGCAAGAGCGCCGACACGGCCGCGTGTAAGGCTTTGCGCCAGGCTTTGCGGTTGACCTCGGCGCGCCCCTGACCGACGAGCAGAATCCGCTCCGCTTTCATGCGTGGGAACGCCGGCAGCAGCAGGGTTTCGCCGAGCCGACCCGCGAAATCGCCAAACTTTAAAAACCGTGTGAGCTTACCCGCGCACTGCCGATCGAGCGCCGCGGCCAGTGGTGAAAGGGCGCTGCCCTCGTGAACGCCGATGACGATGCAATCGGCCTTAACCTGCGCCGTGCTACCCGTGAAAATCTCGAACTGCATGAAAACCTCCGCGAGGATACGGCCAGAGGGTAGAAGGGCGCTTCCCTGCACCACGGGCCGTGCCAGTTAGCGTAATATTCTATCGTTTTCCGGGCCCCTTCAGGGGTCGCGACCCTCGGTAGCGAAGTTCGTGGCGCAAATCTTTTCCCGATACATCCTGCGCGAAACCCTGGGCACCTGGCTCGGGGTGACGACGGTGCTGCTCGTGATCCTGCTCACCAATCAGGTCGCCGCCGTGTTGGCACGAGCGGCGGAGCAGGGTTTTCCGCGGGACGTCGTCCTCGAGCTCGTTTGGTTCGGCGCCATCAGCAACCTCTCCGTGCTGCTGCCGATCGGGCTCTTGCTCGGTGTCATGCTGGCCTTCGGGCGTCTCTATCACGATAGCGAAATGACGGCGGTCCTCGCCTGCGGTGTCGATCGCTGGCGTATCCACGCCCCGGTGACGCTGCTGGCGCTCGTGGTGGCGGCGATCGTCGCCTGGCTCACGTTGGTGACGGCGCCGGCGGCGGCCGCACGGGTCGAGGCGCTGCGTTCGAGCGCCCTGCAGGCCGGTGAATTCGAACCGATCGCCCCAGGCAAGTTCCGCAGTTTCGGTGGCGGTTCGGCGGTTTTCCACGCGCAGTCGGCGGCTGCGGATGGCACGCTCGCAGGCATCTTCGTCAAGAGTGTGCGCGATGATCGCTACGAAATCGCGATCGCTAAGCGCGCGCGTCATCAGGTCTCTGCCGACGGCAGCCTGCACACCTTTACGCTGTTCGACGGCGAGCGCTACGAAGGTACGCCGGGCTCACGCGAGTTTCGAATCGTGCGCTTTGCCAGCAACGTCATTCCGGTGCGCGTGCCGCCCATGGCCAGTCGGACGGGCGAACTCGACGCGCTGCCCACCGTAAAACTTTGGTCTACCGACGATCCCGATCTACGCGCCGAATTTCATTGGCGACTGGCAGCGCCGATCATGGTGTTCGTGCTGGCCTTGCTCGCGGTGCAGCTTGCGCGGCTGCGGCCGCGGCAAGGTCGCTACGCGCGTATCTGGCTCGCTATCGTCGTGTACTTCGTCTATTTCAGTCTCGCCTCGGCCGCGAAAGTTTGGCTTGCCAAGGGCGCGGTACCCGCGGTGCTCGGACTTTGGTGGGTGCATCTGCTCGTCGCTGCGCTGACGCTCGGTGTGATCGCCTTGCCGGATATACGCGCGCGTCTGCGCCACCGCGACATATCGGCGGCCGTTTCACCTGCCGCGGAGGCGCGCGCATGACCTTTCTGGGCGCGCTCGAGCGTCATGTCATCCGCGCCGTGCTCGGCGGCGTGTCGATGGTCGTCCTGGTGCTGCTCTCGCTCGGGGCGTTGTTTTTGTTCATGGGTCAGCAAGACGACATCGGCATTGGCAGCTATTCCACGGTCGACGCACTGCTGTTCGTGCTGCTCAATATGCCGCAGCAGACGTGGGAGTTGCTGCCGATCAGTACGCTGATCGGCGCGTTGACAGGGCTAGGTAATCTCGCCCGCGGTAGCGAACTGCTCGTCATGCGAACCGCGGGGCTGTCGATCTGGCAGGTCGCGAGGCCGGTGGCGATCGCCGGGGTGGTGCTTGCGGTCATCGGCTCGCTGCTCGGCGAGGCGTTCGGGCCACCGCTACAGCAATTGGCTCGTCAACAAAAAGCCTTCGCTAAAGTCGCTAACGTCAGTTTTTCGGGCTCTGGCGATGCCTGGGTTCGAGACGGCAACCTGCTCGTCAACGTCGAGAAGCAGACCGGTGAGGCGCGCTTCGGCGGCATGATGGTCTACGAAATAGGCAGCGATGGTCGACTCGCGGCGATGGGTCGAGCGGTGAGCGCAAGTGCGGCAGAGGGCGGTTCCTGGGCGCTCGAGCAATACGCCGAGACGCGCTTCACAGACGATCGTGTCACCAGTCAAAAAATTCCTCGGCGCGTGCTCAAGTCGAACGTCACGGCCGAATTCCTCGGGATCGCGGCCACCATTCCTGCGCAGTTGCCGACGGCGGTGCTGTGGCGCATGGTGCGGCATCTCGACGCCAACGGACTCGACGGTCGCGAGGCGGCTTTTGCGTTGTGGTCGAGGATTGCCCGTACGCCGGCACCCATCTTTGCGGCGCTTCTTGCCTTGCCGTTCATGTTCGGGTCTTTGCGCTCGAGCGGAGCGGGGGTACGTGTGGGGCTTGGCCTCGTGCTCGGTATGGTTTTTTTCTTCGTGCAGAAGATGCTCGAAAGCAGCACCATGGTTTTCAATGGCAACCCCGCGCTCTTCGCCTGGTTGCCGCCTGTGCTGATGGCCGTCGCCGCGCTGACGCTGCTGTGGCGTACGCGGTGAGCGGATTAGGCCATGCACGGCAACTTTTGCGAGTGAACAAAACCCATGCTCACTGAAGTCGACGCGATCTTTCGGCCGCTCGTCAAACGAACCACTTTGATCGTGTGTCCGATCGATCGCTCGGTCGCGTTCTACCGCGATGTGCTCAGGCTCTCGGTTTGGTACGACGGCGAGGTCGTGCTCTCCGACGTTGGGCTGACGGCGGGCGCGAAGGGCGATCGCATCCATCTCGTCATTTTGAAGGCTGACGATCCCGTGATTGGCATGATCGGGATGCATGAATTTACGGACCCGCGACTACCCGAGCCTGCAGCACGCTCCCGTCTCGGCACCGGTGACATCGTATTCGTGATGCAAGGTCGGAACGCCGAGGCAGTGTATCGACGGGCATTGGCGTTCGGTGCGCGCATCCACACGGCGCCACATCGTTTTGAGGTTCGTGGCGTGGCAGGACAGATGATCTCGATGACCTCACTGAGCCTTTGGGACCCGGATGACTTTTTCATCGAGTACAACGAGCGTCATCAATCCGCGCCGTGACTCAGCCCGAGCCATGAACGTGAACTCCGATAAATCTCAACTTGTTTCGACTCGCGAGATTTCCGTGTGGGATCCCTGGGTACGTATCACGCATTGGGGTCTCGTGATTTGCGTCGCCGGGTCTTGGTTGACGCGCGAACTCGAAGGCGATTGGTTTGCCTGGCACGTGCGCTTCGGTTACGCAGTACTGGTGCTCGTGATAACGCGAATTCTTTGGGGTTTCGTTGGCACTCGTCACGCGAGGTTTTCGGATTTCGTCCGTGGGCCGCGCGCCATCGTCGCTTACCTCAAGGCAGCGGCTCGTGAGTACCCGCAGGGGCACAATCCGCTTGGTGCGCTGATGATCGTCGCTGTTCTTGCGCTGCTGCTCGTGCAGGCGGTGACCGGTCTTTTCGCCAACGATCAGGTCTTCGAAACGGGGCCGCTGTTCGGTCACGTGACGATCGAGACCAGCGATTTTCTGACGACCCTGCACAAGCAGACTTTCGACTGGATCACGGCCGCGATCGGTGTGCATGTCGCGGCTGCGCTTTTTTATCTTTGGGTAATGCGCGAAAACCTGATTCTGCCGATGATCACCGGTCGCAAGCGCATCGATGGCCTGTCGGCATCGACCGACCATCCGCAGGCTCCGCCCGCGCCAGCCACCCGCGAGCCCCGGTGGTGGCTCGCGGTGCTGATCGCCGGTCTCGTCGCCGGCGCGCTGGCGTGGGTGGTGACGACGGCCCCGGAGGCGGGGCTCTACACCTTTTAAATCGATGGCCTAAGCCCTTGGTGGGTCTAGTTCCGTTGGCATAAATTAATTGCCGCTAAGCCCGTCGCTTTTTTAACTGCCGCCGAGTTCGCGCAATAGATCCTTCGCGACATACACCTTTTCGAGCGCTTCGCGCATGATCGCAGGATGAACGGCGATTGCCCGATTCTTCTCGGTGTCGAACCAGTAAGCGCCCGATATCGAGTGGATGTTGCCGTCGAACATGAGGCCGACGACATCGCCACGGACATCGAGCAGCGGACTGCCCGAGTTGCCGCCGACGATGTCGCTGGTCGTCGAGAGATTCACCGGAACCTTCATGTCGAGCGTATCGCGAACGCGCTGCCAGCTCTCCGGAATGCGGAATGGTGGCTGGCCGGTCGCGCGCGCAAAGGCCGTTTCTAGGCGCGTGAAGGGCTCGACGGGGCGCCCCTTCTCGAGCCAGCCCTGAACGGTGCCGTAGTTCAGGCGCAGCGTGAAGGTGGCGTCCGGATAGACCGCCGTGCCGTAAAGCTTGAAGCGCGCACGCGCGATTTTTTCCTCGGCGGCGCTGGTCGGCGCCTCGACCTCATCCTCGTACCGCTTGCGCAGCGCGCGCGCCTCGGCATCGATACTGCGGGCGAGCTGGATGAAAGGATCGTCGGCGGCGGTGACCGCAGCCGCGCCACCGCTCCACAGCGTAAGGCGCACCGCCGGATCGCTGAGCTTGGTTTTGGCGATCAAAGATTCGGCCAAAGTATCCGGTGAATCCTTGGAGAGCAGCTGGCGCACGACCGGGTGATCGGGGCCCAGCCACTCGCGCATGCGCTCGAAGCCGAATGACAGCGTCAGTTCTTCGAGTTCGGGATAGATTGGCGTCGGTGCGGCGAGCTGCTGACGAATGCGCGGCAGGGCTGCATCCGTATATTCGCGCAGCCGATCAGTGTTCGCCTTTTCGCGTTCTGCCGTGCCACGCAGCAAGGTGCGTGCGTAGCGAAAATAGCGACTGTTAAAGCCTGCGCCACCCTCGAGATATCCGAGTTCAAGATCGAGATTGCGGGCGATGGCGTTGGCCTTTTCGATCTCGGCCCAGGGATCGCCCATCGTGGCGAGCTCCTTGTCAGCGCGCACTCGAGCGCGCACCTCGGCCTCCTCGCGACGCTTCTGCGCCATCATGTTTTCGTCAAGTAGTGCATCGAGCTGTTTGCGACGAACCTTGATGCCGTTCTCGAGCCCCGTCAGCGAATCGTCGACGATACGCCGCGCCGCATCGCTGGTCTTGACGAATTGAATGTATCGCCCACGCAGCTCGTTGCTGCGCAGCAGCGCCGGAGGTAGGTCGCTCTCGCGCAGCTTTTGCAATTGCGCCACGGTGAGCAAGCGATCGGTGGAGCCCGGATGTCCCGAGACCAGCACGAACTCACCAGCCTTCGGGCCGGCAAAGTTCATCTTCAAGTGGTACGCCGGCTGTACTGGCTTGCCATTTTCGTAGGCACGCAACAGCCCCATGTCGACACACCAGCGGGGGAACTGGAAATTGTCCGGGTCGCCACCGAAGGCGGCGATACCCGCCTCCGGTGCAAACGCGAGACGGATGTCGGTGTAGCGCTTGTACTGATAAAGAAAATATTGCCCACCGTTGTAGAGCGCCACGCTCTGACACTTGGTATCGGTAGTTTTCTCACAGGCTTGTTCGAGCTCGGTGAGTGCCTTCTTGCGTACGTCGTTGGCGACGCGGTCATTGAGACCACGCGTCGCGGCTTCTACTTTCGCCGTGATGTTGTCCATGGCCATCAGCACATCGGCCACTTGCGTCGGACATTTGATTTCCGCATCGCGACCCCGGGCAACGAAACCGTCGTCGAGTAGGCTTTGTTCTTTGTTCGAATTTTCCGCAAGGCAGGCGGCGATGCAGTGGTGGTTGGTGAGGATCAAGCCCTCGCCCGAGACGAATGAAGCTGTGCAGCCGGCGAGGCGGACGGTCGATTGGCGAACGCGATCGAGCCACGCGCCGTCGATCCGCGCGCCATATTTCTTTTCGACCGCTTTACTCGGGAAGTTGTCGTAGGTCCACATGCCCTCATCGGCGAGCGCGGACGAGGTGGTGAACAAAGCGGCAAGCGCAACGGCAAGACGGCTTTTCATCTAGGGAACTCTAATTTAGGCGATCAATGCGAAATTAAAGCACATCCGCCGCATTTCTGGATCCGCAGCAGTTTTCGGGACGGGCCGCGCATTTTTTACGCGCTTGCCGATTTCACGGGCGGACGCAAGCGGGGTCGTCGGGTTCGAATTGGCCGCGCCGACAGTCCGTCGGCGATCCCTTCGGAGATTTCATCATGGGGCCGCACAAAGCACTCCGGCGCAAAGCGGCCGGGTAGGGAATGACCGAGTGCATCATCGTCGTCGTACTCACCGCAGTCGCCGCCATCGGCCTCTACAGCGCTTCCGGCGATATCGTCCACGGCCAAAAATCGGTGACCGCCGTCTCGCGCTGTCTGGGCGCACGGCGACCTCCGGATGCAGCTTCGTCACCGAGGCGCGGGGTCGCGCCAATGACGAGGCGAAGACCGCCGACCTCGCGGTGTCTTTCCGCCCCGACTCGCCGCCTTGGGTGGACGTCGGGCCGTCCGTGGCCAGGGTCTAGCGCTGCTGTTGCCAGTGCTGGCGGCATTTGTTCCCGTGCTGTGGTGGGTAATCGAGACCGGCGAGGGCGTCGCCGAAAAGCAGCGGGTGCGTCATGTCGCCGAAGCCGCGGCGCTCACGGGCGCGGTACGGCAGGCGAAGGTTCTCAACTCCGATACGCATATGAACCGTGCCATCGTCGCCAACGAGGCGGTGATCGCCCAGTCGGTCAATCTGCGTGGGTGGTCGCCCTACATGGACAACATGCTGTCGTTGCTTTCTTGGTGAATCGGCGGTCTTCCGCTGGCCGTTGCGGTGCTCGTCGTGGTGCTGATCGCACCGATGGCGGTGTCTCGCTGGTTGGGGGTGCGGCTTCGCCTCGCACTAGAAGCAGTGAGTTTCGTGTTGATTCGCTGCATCGCCAACATCCAAAGTGTGAGTACAACGTCAGGCGGGGTAGTCGATGCTGTCGGCATTACCATGGTTGATCGCGTTACTCGCGGCAGTCGCCGTCGAACCGACGGCGGCGTGGCTCGGGCCGCACATCCCATACCGATTCGTGGGCGCGTACAGGAGCAACTCAGGCGCGTCGGCATCGAAAGATGAACTCACGCCACCGCAGTTTTTATCGCTTGCCGCAACGTTCGCACGGGCCATCGGAGCAACTGACTCTGGCACTCGAGGCGGGTGGCAGTCTAAGCGTCGCGCTGCAAGGTGGCGACCGAGCGCTCACCGGACAGCGTGCTGCGACGTGCGTTCCTCTGCGTGCGGGTCGATCACGTGCCGAGGTCCTGCGTGCACTTGGGGAGAGGCTGGACATATTGGCGATCAGCCCATGGCGGCGGCGTTCGTGCAGGCGGGTGCAAGCGGCGGTAGCCTTGCCGCGGTTTTGCGAGCGCAGTCCGAGCAGCGTCTTAACGAGCGTCGCGCTTGCGCGGAAAAATACGCCATGGAGGCGCCGGTGCGCATGCTTGGTCCTTTGAGTAATGTATATTTTTCCTTGCACCTTCCTGATTTCTGGCTTTCCGATCGTGATGTGTTTTCCGCATGCGTGAGCGCAGCCGTGGCGAGTCGTCACCGACCCGCGAACTCGGCCGTATTTCGAGTTCCGTGCCGGAGTGGTCTGCGCCTTGGGCGTCGAGCCGATCATGGGTCTCGGACAGTGGCAGCTCGCGCTCGCAGAGGCGAGCGCACCTAATCGACTGTAGATCACGGTCAAAGATAACTTGCTGCGGACTGCGGACATCGAGGTCTGATTGCTCGAAGCGAGCTATTATCGCAAGCTGTTCTTCGTTCCCGCCAAGATGCTGATTCCGGAACTCATGACGCTTTGGACGATCGACCCTTTCAAATTGGCCTGCCTCGCCGAGGGCCGGGTGCCGATCGCGGCGACAGCCCGATGAGCTGATCTCGATTTCCTTGAGCGAGGCGAGGAGTCCGTGACCATTGCGCGCTCGGGTTGATCACGATGTCAGGGTTCGAGCGAGTAAGGCGAGATCCTCGGGCGTATCCACGTCGTAAGCTGCACTCTGCATCGGTACGCGGGTCAGGGCATCGATACTGCGCAGCAGCGACTTTGCGCCTCGATCACCCGTCAGCTGCATCGCGGTGTCGAATAGCTGTCGCGGCAGAATGCAGGGTGCACCGATATCGCCGGCGTACTCGGCGGCTACGGGCTGATCGGGCTTGGCCAGCCACGCGCGCGCAAGGTTTTGCAGATCGACCGCCGTGATGGCTGGCTGATCGACGAGCATGACGAGAGCGGCGTTCGCGCCGGCAGGCAGCGAGCGCAAACCATGCTTCAGGCTTTCGGCGAGACCCAGCGTCCAGCTGTCGTGGGTCACGAGTTGCCGAAGGGGAATATCGATGGCGGCGACGATCTCGTCGGAATGCGCGCCCAAGACGACGGTGTAGCGATCGTCGAGGAGTGATTGCGCGCGCGCGATCGCAAGCTCGAGCAGTCGCTGGTCGCCGAGTTTCCCTAGGGCCTTGGGCGAGCCGTAGCGACGGGCGGCTCCCGCCGCGAGGATCAGCGCATGCAAGTTGCCGATCGAAGCGGTACTCACTGTCGTCGCGATTTGTAATATACGACCAGCGCAAACACCGCGAGCACCCCGTCCGCTGCGCCTAAGAGAACGTAGGGCGCCGAGGGTTTCCAAGCATCGAAGAGGATGCCGCCTACGAAAGTCGCCATCATAATGCCGGCCGCACCGAACATGCTGAAAACCCCGATGATGGCGCCGCGGCCGCGATCATCTGCCACCTGACCGATCAGCGACTGGGAGGCGAGAATGGCGCTCATTTCGCCGATGCCCATCAAGGCTGCCGCGACGTACATGCCACTGCCGAGTGGATCGTCGATCGAGCCGACGATGAGATAAGACGCCGAGGCTAGCACCATGGCGAGCGCCAGCGCCAGAGTTCTATCGAGCTTGTCGATGAAGGCGATGACGACGAGCGCCCACAGCGTTGCCGTGACCTGCGCTAGACCAAAGAATTTAGTGCCGGCGGCTTGCGCTTCTGCAGGACTGAGACCCTGACCAATGCCGTAGGTGGTGATCCACAGCAGGAAAAACGTCGAGAGTACGGCGAGATCGCCGCGCGAGACCATGGCGGAGAAATAGGCAAGAAGGACACGCGGCTCGCGAGCGGCCTCGAGGCCGATACGTAGCGTGGTGAGGAGAGGATCTTTTTTCTCGATGCGTGCGGGCGCGCCCGCCTGCAGGCCGAAAGCGACGATTAGGAAGGGCAGAAAACATAGAGCGGCTACGGTCCAGTAAGCGCAGCGGGCGGCCATCACGGGTTCGGCGCCCATGGCCTCTATGATTTTGGGCAAGCGACCGCCGAAAACGACCAGTGTCGCGACCCCGATGCCAGTCAGAAAAAAGCAGATGCCTACGAGACGTCCCCGCGAGGATTCCATTGCGTAGTCGGCAATGATGGCGGCGAGCATCGAGGACACGCAGGCCGCACCGAGTGCAAAAATTCCGCGGAACAAAAACAGCTGCGAGGCCTCGGTGGCGAGCGGGTACAGCACGTAGGCCGAAGCCATGATGACAAAGCCGAGTGCGTAGAGGGGCCGGCGACCCACTTTGTCGGAAGCGGCGCCGATGAAACTCGCTGCCATCAAAAAAAGAATTTCGTTGAACGAAGCGAGACTGCCGCTCAACTTGCCTTGTTCGCCGATCGGTACCGCGAGCACGGCATTGAACAGATAGGGTTGAAGATTGCCGACTAGTGTCATTAGTCCGATGGTGAAGAACGAAGCACCCAGCAGAGCGTTGAAGTGCACACGCCGAACGCCGGCCACGAGTTCCCAGGGGCCGATCTTGAGCGGCGGTGGTAGAGCGAGCGGCTCGGCGCTGCCGGCCGAAGTGCGTGCTGGGATACTCATTGGGTCAGCGTCCCAGAGTTGCTCGATTGCTGGCAAGCAAAAAGAAAAAAGGCATCAGGTGTCATCCACCTGATGCCCTTTCGAGCAGTCACCCTTCGGGCTCGTATGCCTTGAGGTGGTGCCTTTGAAAGACCGTCGAGGCGTACGCTCAGCCGCCGCCTGCCGCCCGCAGCGTTGCTTGCGCGGTCGCGGCACGCGCGGGCATGCGCGGAGCTTCGTCGAGCACCCACGCATTCGATTCGCGACGCGCGGGGCAGGGGATGGCGAACACCACGTCGCCCTTGTCGCGTGCGTCTTTAATGGCCGGCATATCAAGCTTCCAGCCCCGTGACTCGAACTCATCGAGTTTGTCGCGGTACTGCAGGATCACCTTGTCCGCCGGCATCATCAGCTCTTTCGAGCCTGAGGGCGGTGTGAGCGTGGGCCGCACGCTAGTCATCACCTTGATGTCTTGGGAGGCAATGAACATGTTGCGCTCGTTGATTTTTTTGTCAAGCCAGACGTTGACGCGCGGCTTGATCAGCTTGCCGATGGCGCCCATCTTGCTTGCCTTGAAGAAGCCGACGTTGCGCTGGTTGAGCAGGAACACGCGGGTGCGGTTCTCATCGATCGGCGCCTCGAACATGTACTGATGCATCGCCGTCTTGGGCGAAAAGTTGATGTAGGTCCACATGTGGTTGGGACCGTAGGTGCCCGAGCCCGCTTCCATCTTGCCGCCTTCCTTGCGGAACTGACGCATGATGGGATTCTTGAGCGGCGGGGCATCGAAGGTCGAGAGAAAGCCGTCGCCCCAGGGGTTGTTCTGGTGCGGCCGCAACTCCGTCATCAGGTAGGTGTCTTCACGCTCGCCCTGATAGCCGTGCGTCGGATGGACGTACTCGTTGTGCGCCGGGTCAAGTCCGTTCTCGATCGAGCGCTCGTAGTGGTAGTTGATGTCGAAGGTGACAAGCGTCGCGCGCCACGCGTCGGTGCCGTGCTCGTCGACCGGCATAATAGGTGGCCGTTGCTCTTCGGGAAGGTCGCCGAGGAACGCGAAGACGATGCCGTATTTTTCCTGTACCGGGTAGGCGTCGACACGGGCGCGCGGCGGCGGTTTGGTCGCCTTGCCGATCGAGGGAATGCGTGTGCAGAGGCCGTCGCGGTTGAAGCGCCAGCCGTGGTAGGGGCACTGTATCGTGCCGTCGTCCTTGCACTTGCCGCCCGAAAGCGACGCGCCGCGGTGGATGCAGGTGTCGGCGAGAACCGCCGGCTTGCCCTGATCGTCGCGGAAAACGACGAAGTCGTGCGCCAAGATACGCACCTTTTGCGGAGTCTGGCCCAAGTCCTCGGCCCTGACCACCGGATACCAAAAGTTCATATACATATTAAGTGTGACCTCCTTGCCAACCTGATCCCGACGTGGGGCGCCACCGACCCGCCAAAACCGGGGGGCTCATACGTCACTAACGCGGCCGAGCCTAGCGCGCCGCGACGGGTACGTCCACCTCTCGGACGCCGGGTGTGCGCGCGTTGGCGAACGGGCGGCGAGGCGGCAGTGTGCCTAGCACGGGAGTGGCTGAATACTTTGCTCAGGAGTCCACCATGCAAACAAATCTTATCTCGGCTGCCGCGAGCGGCTTCGAAGGCCGGGAAGAGATGCTCGGGCAGGCCGTGGGTCTTGCGATCCGCACCCTCAAGGACTCGATGCCCTACCAGCATGAGATGAACGATGCGCTGGTCAAAATGCATTTGAACTCGGTGCAGTTCGCCAAGAACAAGGGCTTGCTCAAGGAATACGTGGCGCATGATGTGAAGGCCATGGAGCCAATGCTGAAACGCATGCGTGTCGAAATCGAACGCACGGGCGATCGCGAGATCGCGCTCGTGGGTATGTTCGAGCGTACCGCCTGCCTCTACCAACTCGTTCTCGATCTGTCGGTCAGCCCGGGTCGCCGCACCTTCAGCTTCCCGTTCAGTCACGTGCTCGAGGTGTCACGGCGTATCGGCCAGTTCGATCTCACCAACGAAGAAATGCACGAGCATTGGCTGAAGGCGCGTCTCGTCGGCTACGCGGCCGTGCTGGGTTTCGAGATCGACGTATCGGACATCGGACCTGACAATAAAGTCACCGTTTCGCTGCGCTGAGTGACTCTGATTCTTTGACTCTGGATCGCTGCAGCGACCGTGACGAGCCGGTCTGGCCTGTCCACTAGTTGGACCAGCAGGTCGCCGCACTCGGGTCAGCCTTGCTTGCGGTGATAGAAATCCCCCTCAAGCAGCGGGCACAAGCTGTTTAAGTCCGGGCATCGCTTGTTGCCTTTGGGCAACAAGGGTGACTGGGTCGGTCATCTGATTGGGGGTCTATATTATGTCTAGATATGCCAAAGGGCTACATGGTCTTTGGGTGGCGCCGCTCACGGTTTGCCTGGGATTGCCCGCGTATGGTCAAGCACCAGATGAAGGCCCGGTGCTCGAGGAAATCGTGGTCACCGCGCGCAAACGCGAAGAAAATCTGCAGGATGTGCCAATCGCCGTCACCGCCATCAGCGCCGAGACATTGCAGCGCGAAGGTATCAAAGACGTGCAGGACATCGCCGCGGGCGATCCGAGTTTGGGTTTCGACCAGGGCATCGCGGCTTACGATACGCGTATTGTCATCCGCGGTCTCTCACCGACGCGTGGTCGCCCGAACGTGGCCACCTTGGTCGATGGCATCGACGTCTCGAGCGAATCGATCGGCGTGGCCGGCGGTTCACTACTTATCAATCCGCGGCTCGTCGACATCGCACGGGTCGAAGTGGTGAAAGGTCCGCAGAGTGCGCTCTACGGGCGTAGCGCGTTCGCGGGTGCGATCTCCTACATCACCGCTGACCCGGATGACGAAGTGTCGGGTAACGTCGCGGCGGAATACAGCCAATACAGCCAGTACGACATCAAGGCCAGCCTGTCGCTGCCGATGAGCGACACCTTCGGCATGCGACTCAACGGTTATTCTTTTGACGAGCGTGGCTATTACAAGAACTTGGCGGGCGGCGAGTACGTCGGCGGCGGTGATGGCATGGGTGGATCGCTCACGCTGAAGTGGGAGCCGAACGAGAATTACTCGGTCAAGCTGCGTCAGGAATACGCCGACGATCACTTCGATCAGCCCGCGCAGGCCAGCGTCGCGCTCAATACTTTGGGTATCGTGCCGGCGGCGGCGTCGAGCTGCCGAACGTATTCGGTCACCAATCCGGCGGGTGGTGCGAATCTCGTGGCGCCCGGGCCCGTGCTCGACGCCTCGTGCACCCTGATGGATGCAAACCCCGCCATTCCGGCGAACACCGTCAACCTTGTACGCTTGTTCGAAGTCGCAACCGGCAGCAAGGGGTACTACAACGACATGGCCGTCCCCGCGTTTCGAGGTCAGATGGTCCGTGCAGGTGCGCTGGCGGTTCGGTACAACAAAGATTTCACCAAGTCGCTGGATAATGGTTTGACGGCGCCGGCGTTCCCGGGCACGAACCGACAAGTGTCGCGCCTGACGGTCGTGCAGGAATACCAATCGGATTACGGCACGTTCTCGCTGCTCTCGGGCTACACCAAGGCGGACGTGTCGACCGACCTCGACTTCGACAAGTCCGACTTGCTGACGACGATGCAGACCATCAAGACTAACAACGAGACCTCGCAGTACAGCCAGGAGCTGCGCTTCACGTCCGACTTCGAGGGCCCGGTGCAGTTCATCACGGGCCTGCAGTACTGGAAAGAAGAGGTCTCGCAGATCGACAAGAACAACACGGTGTTCGGTGCCGGAGTGACATGCCCGCTCGCGAGCGGCCCGCCGTTCACGGCGCCGCCGTTGCCGCCGACCTTTGCGCCGAGCTACGCCTGCACGGGTAACTCGAACATCGTGCCGGCGTTCGCGCGATACACCTACACCGAGACCAGCGTCGTGCCGTATATGGACGACGTCGGTCGTGCCCGTGTGCCGACGCCGGTGCAGCGCAACGCCAAGCACAAGTCTGCATACCTCGAGTTCGAGTGGGACGTCACCGAGCAACTGCGGCTGATTGGCGAGGCGCGCTACATCGACGAGGACAACTCGATCGTCGCGTCGACGACGGCCGGAAGCCAAGGTTCGGGCACCGTCATTCTTTGTGGTGCGACCGGCGATTGTCGGGCGGCGGCGAGCATTCCGTATGCCGCGGCGCCGGGTGTGCCGGCCTCGTTCGCGGGTCTGGGGGCGCCGCTCACCCGTCTGACCTACAAGCGCAACGACTCTTACGTCTCGCCGAAAGCCACCGTGCAATGGAAGGCTTCGGAAGATCTGAACACCTACGTGTCGTACTCGATCGGCAAGAAGCCGGGCGGCTTTGCAACGCTAACGATCGGTGCGTTCGGTCTGCCGTCCCAGGCGGACGTCGAGTTCGAACCCGAGCAGGTGAAAGTCTACGAGCTCGGAGCCAAGTGGACCTCACCCTCGCGTACCCTGCAGGTCAACGGCGCGGCCTTCCTGCAGGACTTCACCGACAAGCAGGTGAGCACGCAGGTGATCATTGGCAACACGCTCGGTAATCGCATCACCAACGCAGAGGGTGGGCAGGTCAAGGGTCTCGAGCTGGCGGCCACCTGGCGCGCGACCGAGAACCTCACTATCGGCGCCGGTCTCACACATTTCTTTGCCTACGAGTTCACCAACTACCGCACGCTTTCTGGCGGTGCGGCAGAAATCGCTCGCGTCGGCAACTGCACGCCGGTGACGACGGTGGTGGTGGAGTCGGGCGTCAACAAGGCGCGCGCCACGTGCTTGGTCGATCGCACAGGCAACAAGTTCGAGGACGTGCCGGAAACGGCGGCGGCGCTCAACTTCGGCTATCGCAAGCCCTTCGGCAACGACTCGTTCTGGTTCGTCGACGTCGACACCAGCTATGTGGGTGAGCGCTTCATCGAGGACGACAATACGGTCTGGCTCGAGGCCTACACCAACGTCGATTTGCGTTTCGGCGTGGGCAGCGACAAGTGGGAGGCGGTGTTGTTCGTCAACAATGCGACCGACGACGACACGGTCCGTTCGGCGGGTTCCGGCCCGGCGAACGCGCTCGCGACGGTACGTCTCAACCAGACGATCGGCGCGGTGGGCGCTCGGGTTCCGGCCAACATGCGTAGCCCCTTCGGTGGATCGCCCTTGGGTCTAAGAATTCCGACGCAGGTGTTCGCCAACATGCCCGATCCGCGTGTGGTCGGTCTTCGCGTGAACTACCGCTTTTGATTGATCGTTGACTTGACGACATCGACGTTATCGCGTCGCTCCTGGCTCAGCCGCTCGCTGGTGCTGGGAGTCGGATTCGGAGCAGGGGCCTCGTTGCCCCTGCCCGAGGCCGATGCGGCCACCCGTGCCGCGTTACCCGATTTCGCTAACCCCGCCGTCAACTTGCGCCAGATGGTGCGTCTGCAGGGCAGCTTGCGCGAGACGGACGTGCCCTGGTGGTTCACCGGCGTGATCTTTGCCGTGCGCGGCGACAACGAAACGCCGCGTCCCCTCGTGCGTTTCGAGGGCATGGAAATTTACTGGTTTCAGCACACGAGTACGGGATATCAACTCGGCGGCAATACCGTGACGTTTTTCCGGGACGTTGAGACTCGAGAATTTTTGTACGAGTATCGCAATCCGTGGACCGGTAAAACCGATGCGGTGAAGCCCGCAGTGCAGGGCGGAAATCTCGGTTTCAGTTATGGCGTCGAGGGCATCTGGCCGGTGCGCCTCGACGGTACGCCGATCGGCGAGCCCAAGCGTGCGCCGTTGCGTCTGCAGTGGCACGCCATGGGCGATCACGTTTGGTTGCAACACCAGACGGTGTATCCGCCCGGAGTACCCGCGATGCACGGCCAGCGACAGACGCTCTTCGCGCGTGTCAGCGATCTGCGAGACGACAAGCTCGAGGCGCTACCAGCGACGTTTTCGTCGACGGTCTTCATGGGCTGGCTGAAATGGATGGACATGAAGGGCGAGCCCGGTCATGTCATCTGGCACGCCTCGGGCGCCAAATTGCACAGTCTCGACGAGTTACCGCGCGAATATCGTGAGCGCGCGGAGCGCGAGTACCCGGAGCGCCTGAGCGCAAGACCGAAGTCCTAGCGAATCGTAAACAGAAAACTTTAGATCGACATCAGAGATCGATAGTGCAGATCAACAACAGGGAGTCATCAACGATGAGAAAAAACCGTCTTGCAAAGCGTCGTCTTGGCACGGCAATGGTGGGCGCCATGGCCACCGTCATGGCGATGCCAGTGCTTGCCGACAACGAGGCGGGTCTTGAAGAAGTGGTGGTCACCGCGCGCAAGCGCGAGGAAAACCTGCAGGATGTGTCGATGTCGATCACCGCGATTCCCGCAGCCGAGATCGAGCGGCTCGGCATCCAGGACGTCGACGACGTCGCTCGGCTCGATGCCTCGCTCATTTACGACAAGGGCTATTCGGCGACCGACAATCGGATCTCCATCCGCGGTCTCTCGCCCACCCGCGGTCGCGTCAACGTCGCCATTCTCGTCGATGGTATCGACACTTCGAGCGAAAGCATCTCGTTCGGTGGCGGGTCGCTGCTGGCAACCAACCGTTTGCTCGATTTGCAAGCGGTCGAAATCGTCAAAGGTCCGCAGTCGGCGCTCTATGGACGCAGTGCGTTCGCCGGTGCCGTGCAATACGTGACCAAAGATCCCGCAAAGATTTCTGAGGGTAACATTCGTGGCTCCTACGGTGACTATGGGCGCTACGATCTTTCGGGGAGCTGGAGTGGACCGCTCAGCGACAGCCTCGGGCTGCGCCTGAATGCGGTCTATTGGAATCAGGACGGCATCTACACTAATACGGTGACCAGCAACAAAGTCGGTGACGGCGATGGTTGGGGGCTTGCCCTTACCGGTAAATGGGAGCCGACCGACAACATGATCGCCAAGCTGCGGGTCGGATACGCAGACGATCATTACGGTCAGTCCCCCACCGTGCAGGTGCCCATCAATTTGGTGAGTGTCCGCCCGACGGCGGGGTCTCAGTGTCTCGTGGTGGGCAGCGGCGCTGCGGTAGCGGCGGTCAGCGGCCGCTGTCCGACGGGTAGCCAGCGCGTTTACTCGGGGACCACGGTGCTGCCCCCGGGCTTCGTGTTGCCGCCAGGGTCGGGCAACCCGGCGTATCCCGGAACATTCTTTGGTAGCAACCACGTGTACTCGTCGGTAGGGCGCGTGCCCAAGGCAAGTCAGCTCGCGGTGAAGCTGGACCGCAATCCGTACACCGGCGGCGAATACGAAGGTAGCAACCGCGAGGTGTTGCGGGCGTCGGCGATCCTCAACTGGACGGCGGAGCACGGCACCTTCACCTCGCTCACTGGGTACACCGACGCCCACTTCAGCTTTGACGAGGACGGCGACTTCGATTCGGGTGTGGTGAACGGAGTCGATCTTGCCTCGCGTGCCGCGCGCTTCGATAACGAAAACGACACCAAGCAATTCAGTCAGGAATTACGTTACCGCTCCGACTTCGATGGTCCGTTCAACGTCATGGCGGGCGTTTTGTATTGGCAGGAGAAAGCCGCGCAGACCACGCGGTCGATCAATACTTTTTGCTTGTCGCCGGTGCCGTCGAACACCTTCTTCCCGGGGCAACCGCCAATTCCAGCGAGCTGCACGCAGGGTGGGCGAGTGCTTACGGCCAATCAGGTGATGGCACAGATGACACCCATTCCACGCCTCAACGCGCGCGACATCGAGCACACCTCGATATTTGGCATGCTCGAATACGAGTTCACCGACAGCTTTAAAGTTTCGCTCGAAGGCCGCTACGCCGACGAGACCGAGACGGTGGTCGGCGTGAACTGCTCGGCCAGTCTGACGACTCCTGGCGCGGGGCCCCCGGGCACGCCACCGGTCGCGTGCCAGGATCCCTCGTTCCCGGGCTTCCAGGTGTTCGGCCCGTCGATCAACTATCTCTATCCGTTCTTCAATCCGTTCGCGCCCTCCGCCCCGGGAGCCGGGGTGCGACAGGCGCCGGGCACGCCGGTCGAACTCGAGAGCACGCACAGCTACTTCACGCCGCGGGCGACGCTCGAGTATCGATCCAACGACAACGCGCTCTACTACCTCACCTGGGCGAAGGGCGTGAAGCCGGGCGGCATCTCGACCGTTACTGCTGGGTCGTGGCAGGACGCGGATTACGACGGGCTCTACGAAGAGTTCAAGTTTAAGGACGAAAAGATCCAGGAGTACGAACTCGGTGCGAAGCTGCAGACCGAGGATGGCCGGCTGCGCTTCAACCCGGCGATCTTCCTGATCAAGTACGAGGACAAGCAGACGGGCGCGCAGCTGATCACACCCTCGGGTATTGCCGTCGGGCGACTGCTGAACGCCGGCAAGGCCGAGGTCGAGGGTCTCGAGCTCGACGCGCAGTGGGCGCCGAGCGCCAATTGGCTGTTCGGAGTCAACTACTCCTTCCTGCGTACCAAGTTCACGGACTTCCCGTTCACTTCGGCTTCGGCCACCGATGCGGTGCGCGTGAATGGCTGCGGGCGGCAATTCGACACCGCGGCAAATGCGCGGCTGTGTTACTTCAATTTGAAGGGCAACGAGCTCGAGCGAGCGCCGAAGCACTCGGTGGTGGGGCTTGCTCGCTGGTCGTCCCCGATGGGTGATTTCTTCGGTGGCTCCGGCGCGCGTTTCTTCATCGAGGGTGACATGCAGTATCAGTCGACGCGCTTCGTCGACTTCTTCAATCGGGTACAACTCGATAGCTACACGATCGGCAACCTGCGTATCGGTGTCACCTCCGATCGCTGGGACGTGCTCGTCTACGCGAACAACGTGACCGACGACGACACCTTCCAGAGCGGCTCCGCCAACCCCGGCGACGTAGCGCAGTCGCTCGCCGACCCGTCGAACTTCTCGCCAGCCAACACGACTGGGCTCACGATGCCGGATCCGCGTATCGTCGGCATACGCTTCGGCTATCGTTTCGGCGGCAATTGAACGAATCGATTTCTAACCGAATTAAGGTAGGGGTAACATCTACCGACTCGAAGGGCTGCGACCACGCGTGGGTCGCAGCCCTTTTTCTTTCTGCGCTCGATCCCGCACCGACCTAATATCGGACTAGTTTCGACGTGTGTGAGGGGGCCATGCCGATGAGATCCAAATTATTTCCGGCGCTGGCGGTCGTGCTGCCGCTGTGTGTCGCCTTACCGTCCGGGGCTGCGCCATCCGCTGCCGCGCCGATCCGCTTCAAAGACGAGGCTGTTGCGCGCGGCGTACAGGATCTCGCGGTCAATGCCACGGGTCCGACGTTTGGCGACTACGACAACGACGGCGATCTCGACGTGTTCGTGCCCGTCGAGGATTTAGGTCCCGGGCTGCACGATCGGCTGTTCGAGAACGACGGCAAAGGTCTCTTCCGCGACGTGGCCGCCGAGCGCGGTGTGCAGAATCCCGGCAGTTTCAGTCGCGGTGCCGTGTTTTGCGACTTCGACAACGACGGCGACCTCGATCTGCTTTCGGCCAATATGCCGCCGGGCCAGTCGCGACAACGTCACGTGCCGACCACGCTCTATCGCAACGACTTGCGCGAGAGCGGTAAGGCGAGTTTCGTCGATGTCACGCGTGTCGCGGGATTGATGCGGACTGGCAACGAAAACGATCAAAAAATTGGCGGTATCGGTGATACGGCAGGCGGTGTGGGCTGTGCTGATTACGATCGCGACGGTGACCTCGATATCTACTGGAAGAATACCGATGGCGACATCGACAACGCGCTCTTTCGCAACGAGGGTGGTTGGCGATTCACCGACGTCACGCTGGCGGCTGGTGCTGCCGTGCAAGCGAAGCTCAAAGACTCGAATTCGCAAGGATCGCCCAATTGGATCGATTTCGACCAAGATCACTGGCCCGATCTACTGGTCACCAACGAGCGGGATAGCAAGCTGCTGTTGCGCAACCGCGGTGACGGCAGTTTCGTCGACGTCACCCGCGAGCGACGGCCACCCAATGCCTTGCCGCTGATCAACCCGGGCTACGCTCAGGGCGCCTGCATCGCCGACTTTGACCATGACGGCGACATGGATATCTACCTGCCGATGGCCGATCAGGCGGGCCGGATGCTGGCAAATCGGCTCAAGGAAAAAGGTGCGCTCGGGTTCGAGGACGTCACGGCGAAGAGCGGCGCAGGGGTGATCCGCGGGGCGCGGGGCTGTGTCGCTGCCGATTTCGATAACGATGGGCATATCGATCTGTACCTCAACAACGGCGGTCCTTCGAACGTGCTCATCAACGATGTCATCGCGGATTTCCCGCCGTTCGTGCAGTTCTACATTGCCTGGGAGCAGGCCGAGAACACCTTGCTGCGCAATCGTGGTGACGGCAGTTTCGTCGAGGTGACGCGCGGCTCGGGAGCCGAGGGACTCGGCATCGGCTCAGGGGTGGGCGCCGCCGACATCAACGACGACGGCTTCGTCGATCTCTTCGTCACCAACCGCACTTATTACGCGATGGGCAAGCAGGTGAGCCCGGTCGCGGGGCAAAACCGCTTGTTCATCAACTCGAGCAATCGCAACGCTTGGATCAAAATCGCGCTGCAGGGCACGCGCAGCAATCGCAACGCCTACGGTGCGCGGGTACGGGTGGTTGCCGGTGATCTGGTGCAACACCACGAATTGCAAAGTGCGCATGGCTACAACTCGACCAACGACCCCGTACTCACCTTCGGGCTCGGCGGGCGCGAGAAGGTCGACCGTATCGAGGTCACCTGGCCCTCTGGTGCGCTGCAAGTCATCGAGGCGCCGGGCGTACGTCGTAAGCATCTCCTCGTCGAACCGGCGCAATGAAGCCGACGTCTAAGGACGGTTTGATGCTGATCGATGGTGAGCTCACCGCAGGCGAGGGCGGTGCAGCAGGGCGATGGATCGAGTCGTACGACCCGTCGACACTGCAGCCCGTGGGGTGTGTGCCCGCAGCAACGGCCGGCGACGTCGATCTCGCGGTGCGGGCAGCGGCACGCGCCCAGGTCGCCTGGAAAATGCGATCGGTGTGGGAGCGTGCGGCGCAGCTGCGTGTGCTGGCGGCGGCGATCCGGGCGCGCGGCAAAGAAATCCTCGAGCTCGAGGCGCGGGATACCGGCAACACGCTCGCCAAGCTGCAGGCCGACATCCAGATCGCAGCCGGTTACCTCGAATATTTTGCGGGTCTCGGCTCTGAGCTCAAGGGCGAGACGATCCCGGCGACAGCACAGGGTTTGCACCTGACGCTGCGCGAGCCTTACGGGGTGGTAGCCCGTATCGTGCCCTTCAATCACCCGTTCATGTTTGCAGCCGCGCACCTTGCAGCGCCGCTGATGGCCGGCAATGCCGTAGTCGTCAAAACGCCCGAGACGAGTCCGCTGACAGGCGCGATCCTTGGTGAGTTGTGCCGTGACCTGTTGCCCCGAGGGCTCGTCAACGTCATCCATGGGCATGGCAGTCCGGCGGGCGATGCGCTCGTGCGTCACCCGCTCGTGCGGCGGATCGGTTTCACGGGTTCGGTCGCCACCGGGCTCGCCATACAGCGCGCGGCCGCTGAATGCTCGGTCAAGCACGTCACGCTCGAGCTCGGCGGCAAGAATCCCTTCATCGTATTCCCCGACGCCGATTTGGATCGCGTGGTCGAGATGGCTGTCGCCGGCATGAATTTTTCGTGGGCGGGACAGTCCTGCGGTTCGACCAGTCGACTGCTGCTTCACGAGTCGGTGCACGACGAGATCGTGGCGCGCGTCGCCGCCAAACTGTCTGCGCTGCGGCTCGGTGATCCGCTATCGCTCGAGTCGGAGATGGGGCCGGTCAACTCGGCTCGTCAACACGCGCGTGTGCTCGACTTCATCGCCTCGGCGAAAGCCGACGGCGCGCGCGTTGTGTACGGCGGTGGGCGGCCGCCGGGCGAGGCGTTTGCCAAGGGATACTGGATCCAGCCGACCTTGTTTACCGACGTTCGGCCTGAGATGCCTGTAGCGCGCGAGGAAATCTTTGGCCCGGTGATATGTGCGCTACGCTTCACGACCGAAGAGCAGGCGATGGCGCTCGCCAACGATAGTGACTACGGTCTCACTGCGGCGGTGTGGACGCGCGATCTGCCGCGGGCGCTGCGTATGATGCGTGCGCTCGATGCAGGCACGGTGTGGATTAACACCGCAGGACAGCATTACGTGGGTTCGCCCTTCGGTGGCTGGAAGGACAGCGGTCTCGGCGGGGAGGAGTGTCTCGAGGAGCTCTTCAGCTATTCGCAGACGAAAGCGGTTCACGCGTTCGCCTGAAGGCCTTCCAGAGTAACCAGGCTGCGAGCGGATTCGCGAGCAGCGAGGTGAGCGACAGCGAAAGCCCTATTTTTTTCTCGTCGGCGAACAGGAAGTCGGTCATGAAGCCGACCAGGAAGGGCCCGAGGGTGGCACCCACCAGCACCAGCGACAACTGATACGCCGCGCCGAACTGCGCGCGCATCGGTTCGGGACTGATCGACTGCACGTAGGCGCCCGCGGGGCCCGTGGCCGCTGAGCCAAAGAAAAAGACGAAGAAGATCACGGCGGCGTGGGCGTGCATGCTCGGCATGAAGGGCGCCACGATGCCCGGCAGCAGCAGACCAAGGCCGCAGCCGCACAGCACACGCAGTTTGGCGCGCGTGTCGCCACGCGATTCGAGTTGGTCGGACAACCAGCCGCCCGACAAGGCGCCGAGCAAACCGCCGAGCAAGGCCACCGTGCCGATGACGATGGCGGCTTCCGGGATGCTCGCGCCGTACTGTCGCTGGTAGAGCGCCGGGGTCCAGGTCATCACGGCAAAAGCTGTGATCGAGGTCGTACCGTAGCCTGCGAACACGTAACCGTAGCGCGGCAGATGTTGATGGAAGTAGCGCCAGACCTCGCTGCTCGAAGCGCGGGCGAAGCCGGCGCCGCGCGGTGGTTCGCGGACCAGCAACATCAGCAGCGCCACGGGCAGACCGAGTAGACCGATCAACACCATTACCAATCGCCAACCGCCGAATTCGCCAAGCAGCGGTATGTCGATCTCGCCCTGCGCAAACACCCAGCCGATCACCGCGCCACCGAGCAGATAGGCGATGCCGGTGCCGGCCGTGACGCCGGCACTGAAGAGGCCGATCGCGAGTGCCAGTCGTCGTGGCGGGAAATAACCCGCCAGCATCGAGTACGCCGAGGGCGACAGCGTCGCTTCGCCCACGCCGACGCCGATGCGGAACAGGAATAGGTGCGCGTAGGAACGCGCCGTGCCCGAGAGCGCCGTCATGGCGCACCAGAGGGTCACACCCGAGGTGATGATCCATTTGCGGCTGTAGCGGTCCGCCCAACGGGCGATGATCAGACCCATGCCGCAGTAAAAGATGGCGAAGGCGGCCCCCGCGAGCAGGCTGAACGTAGTGTCGGAGATGCCGAGTTCGGCTTTGATCGGCTGCACGAGCAGCGACAGGATCAGGCGGTCGATGAACGATACGCAGTTGGCAAGTGCCAGCACGGCAACCACGAACCAAGCGTAAGCGGAACTGAACCCACCGGTGGCGGGCGCGCTCGGCGGCGGCGCGACCGGTGTTGTCGCTGCGGGAGTGGTCACGGGGTTCACGGCCTGTTTGATTGGACGACCCGCCGGAGTATACGTCCCCCCGAAGGGAGGCCCGTCCATGCGTTGGATCAACAGAATTCTTGGGATGCTGCTCGGTTTGATCGCTGTGGTTGCCCTGCTGCTCCTCGTCGGGGCTGTGGTGTACAGCGACGTGCCTGCAGGCGAAGTCGAGGCCAAGTGGGCGCGGCCGCCTTCGAAGTTCGTGGTGATCGACGGCGTGCGTCTGCACTATCGCGACGAGGGTAGCGGTCCTGCGGTCGTGCTTTTACATGCCAATTACTCGAGCCTCTTCATGTGGGAGCCTTGGGTCGCGAAACTGAGTGACGACTATCGCGTCATCCGCGTCGATCTGCCGGCGCATGGATTGACCGGCCCCGAGCCCCACGGCAACTACACGCTCGAGCGCATCCAGACGCTGTTCGAACGGTTCATCGACGAGCGCGGTTTACAAAGATTTACGGTGGTCGGCACATCGATCGGAGGCACGGTAGCCATGCGCTACACGGCGGCGCACTCGGAGCGCATCGAGCGTCTGGTGTTGATCAGTCCGGGCTCGCTCGAGGCCCGCGTGCGCGGTCGTACGACTCCCGCCATAGTACCGCGGGTCGCCGACCTGCTGGCGTACGTCACCCCCAAAGCCTTCACGCGGTTTTTACTGACCAACGATTACGGCGACCCGGCGCGACTCAGCGACACGGTGACCGATGAGTGGCACGAAATGTGGATGCGCGAGGGCAATCGGCTCGCCATGATCAATCTGCTGCGTCAGTACGTCTCGGGCGGCGTCGAGGACAAGATTCGCGCGGTCAAGGTGCCGGTGCTCCTAATCTGGGGCGAGAAAAACAAGCGGGTCCCACTGGCGCTCGCCTACGAGACGCAACAGCTGCTCGAAAATTCGCCTGAAGTGAAGCTCGAAGTATTACCCGGCATTGGCCACATGCTGGTGCAGGAGGCGCCGCAGCAGAGCGCGCAGCTGATTCGCCGCTATCTCGATGAGCGTACGCCGCTCAAAACCGTGGCCGACGCTTCTCGATGAATGCGCGCGTACCTTCGAGGAATTCGGCCGACGAGAAGCTCTCGTCGTAGTGCCGGCGCGACTCAGGCGTTTCGGTGATCACGCCTGCGGTGATCATGTTGACCACGGCTTTTGCCGCCCGTACCGAGTTGCCGGCGTTGTCGGTGATCTCGCGGGCGAGGGCGACGGCGCGTTCGTCGAGCGCCTCTGCTGCGACGATTTCGTTGATGAGACCGAGTTCGAGTGCCTCCGCAGCTACGATCCGTCGACCGGTATAAAGAATTTCTTTGGTCCGCGACGGACCGACGAGATCTTGGAGGCGCTTGGTATCGGCTAAGCTGTAGGCGAGGCCGAGCCTTGCAGGCGGGATCGCAAAGAATGCATCCGGCGTCGCGAGTCGCAGATCGCAGGCGAGGGCGAGACCGCAGCCACCGCCAGTGCAGGCGCCGCGGATCACGGCGAGGGTCGGCATGGGCAGGCGCTCCCAGGCCACCTGGGCATCGAGTACGGCCTGCTGCATCACCTTCATGCGTTGCGGGTCGGCAAGCCCCTGCTGCATCTCGATGATGTCGGCGCCGGCGCTGAATGCGGCATCTCCGGCGCCCGTGATGACGGTAATCTTGATCGTCGGGTCATCGTTAAGCCTTGCGGCGATGGCCTCGAGTTCTTGCCACATGGTGTTCGAGATGGCGTTGCGCCGATCGGGTCGATTGATGGTGACCCGCGCAAGCGGCGGGTGGATATCCGTGACGAGGTCGATCATGCGATGATGTTAACAGCCGTCCGCCAGGATGCGCTCCATAGCAACAGCAACACCACAGAAGGCTTGAGGGCACCATGGCTATGTATGCGGATTTGGCGGGCAAGGTCGCCATCGTGACGGGATCGGGTCGTCCCAAGGGCCTCGGCGAGGCCATGGTCAAGCGATTGGCCGCGGAGGGTTGCAAGGCGGTGGTCAGTGACATCGGCGCTCCGCAAGGCGAGGCGATGCCGGCGTCGGCGATTGGCTCGAGCAGCGAGATGCAGCAGACCGTCGCCGAGATTCGTGCGAGCGGCGGTGAGGCCATCGGCCTGACTTGCAACGTGCTCGAAGAGTCGCAGGTCGCGGCGCTCGTGGCGCGCACCGTCGAGCACTACGGTCGCCTCGACATCATGGTGAACAACGCGGGTATCGGCTATCTCATGAAGCCGATCGTCGAGATGAGTCACGCCGAGTGGGATACCGTGCTGGGCGTGAATCTGCGTGGTGCATTCTTTGGTATCAAGCATGCCGGCATGCAGATGCTGAAGCAGAAGCAGGGTGGCCGGATCATCAACATCGGTAGTCAGGCTTCCAAATCGGGCTTCCCGTTCGCCTCCGCGTATACGGCTTCGAAGCACGGCATGGTGGGTCTCACGCGCAGCGCCGCGATCGAGTTTGGCCCCCATGGCATCACGGTCAACACGATTTGTCCGAATCACGTGACTACAGGTCTCGGCGTGTGGCAGAACCAGTTCTTCAGCGCAGCGACTGGTCGCAGCGAAGAGAAGTATCTCGCCGACATGCGAGCGCGCATTCCGCTCGGTCGCCCCGGTTTGCAAGAGGACATCGCCAGGGCTTGTGCATTCTTGGCTTCTGGCGAGGCGGCATACATTACCGGTGAGGCGATGAACGTCTCGGGCGGCGAGGAGTATCACTGATGGGCTATTCGTGGCCGGGTGGGGCACGCCTCGCATTGTCGATCGTCGTCAACGTCGAGGAAGGTGCGGAGTTCAACGTTCAGGATGGAGATCGTGGCCCGGAGCCGGTGGACGAACTCGGTATCACCCTCAAGAAGCCGGTGCGCAACTTCGGCAACGAAAGTAACTACGCCTACGGCATCAACGAAGGCGCGGCACGGGTTCTCGGTCTGCTCGCGCGACACGGCATACCGGCAACGTTCACGGCGGCGGCGGTGGCGCTCGAGCGTGCGCCTCAGGTCGCAGCGGGCATCGTGTCGGGTGGACACGAGGTCTGTGCGCATGGCTATCGCTGGGCGCATCAACTCGGCATGAACGAAGAAATCGAGCGCGAGTTCATTCGCAAGGCCACCGCGAGCATCGAGAAAACGACTGGTACACGACCCGTCGGTTGGTTGTCGCGCTATCTGCACACGGGCGAGACGCGGCGCTTGCTGCTCGAGGAAGGCTTCCTCTATCACATGGACGATTACAGTCGTGACGAGCCGTTCGTCGATCCTTCGTTGGCGCAGCCGATGGTGGTACTGCCGTACGCGATTGACTCCAACGACATGAAAATGTGGAACGCCCCCTCCCTTACGCCGCGCGATTGGCTGGCATACGCGATCGACAGCTTCGACTGGTTGCTCGCCGAGTCTTCTGCGCGCCCGCGCATGATGTCGCTCGGCGTGCATTTGCGGATCATCGGCCGGCCCGGGCGGATCGGTGCCCTAGAAAAATTCTTGCAGTACGTTCGCGCGCAGGGCAAGCAGCGGGTGTGGGCGGCGCGCCGCCGGGACATCGCGGAGTATTACGCCGGGCTCGTGCGCGGCGGTCTCGAATAAGCTGCGCTGTGTTCGAAGTCAGCGGCGAGTCTGCAGGCCAAAGAATCTGCGCCCGCATGCGTGACGATTTGTAGACCGACGGGTAGGTCATCACCGCTCGGCAATGGGATGGAGACGGCTGGCAGGCCCGCAGCCGTGGCCACTGCGGTGAGGTCGGCGAGATCGAGCGGCGTCGGTCCCGCGAAATCGAAGGCCTGTCCCGGCGTGGTCGGCAGCACGAGCGCTTGCAGGGTCTGCATTCGTGTATGAACCTGTCGTGCGAAATCTTCGATGCGCGACTCAAAAGCGGCGATCTTGGTGTCGTCGAGCGAGCTGCCGTAGCGCAGCATGGCTACGAGTGCCGGAGGATATTTTTCCGGTTCGTGCTGCAGCCATTGACGATGCTGCAGCCACAGGGCGTGCTCGCACAACGAAAAAATCGCGCGCCGCACACGGCCGGGGTCGAGCGGTGCGATCGCCACAGGTTCGAGTTGTGCGCCGAGCTCGCGCAGTTGTTGAACGCCGCGCTCGTAATGCTCGAGCACCGCACCGCAGGTGCCGACCACGGCGGCATCGACTACGAAGCCAACCCGCAACCCTTGCCAAGACTCATTAGGCGGCGCGAGCCTGGTCGCGGGGTGGGTGATGGGTTCGTCTGCCAGTACGCCCCACAAGCTCTCGAGTTGGTGGGCGTGCGCCGACATCGGTCCAACGTGATCAAAACGCGAATGTAGCGGCAGCACGCCTGCGAGGCTGATTCGATCGGTCGCGGGTTTGAGGCCGCTGATGCCGCAGTAGGCCGCCGGGATACGCACCGAGCCGATGGTGTCAGTGCCTAGCGCGAAATCGACGTGACCCACTGCCACGGCCGCGGCCGAGCCCCCGCTCGAGCCACCGGCGGAGTGTGTGGGACGACGCGGATTGCGGATTGGCCCATCGATCGAGCGCCCCTCGGCGCCGAGTGCGCCTGCGTCCATGTGCGTCTGCCCGAGCAGGATCGCCCCCGCGGCTCGCAGTCGGCTGACGACCGTCGCGTCTTCGCTTGCGATGAGGCCACGGCGCACCGGCAACCCGCCCTCATGAGGCCAGCCGTGAACCGCAATGTTGGCCTTGAGGGCGACGAGTTGGCCTTCGAGGGCGCGCGGCGCGCGACCTGCCGCGAGCCAAGCGGTCGATTCTTTGGCGGCGGCGAGTGCGCCCTCGCGATCGAGGAATGACCAGGCATTGAGGTGACGATCGCATTCGATGCGTGCGAGAGCTGCCGTGACTGCGACGCTACGATCGCTCACGCGTCACCGCGGCTCATGACTTCGCCTTGGGGCGCTCGTCGATCAGCCGGACCGGTTTTTGGCGGCTATCGATCTGTGTGAGTGCCGCGGTGCCACCTTGGGCGACGAGCTCGGTCTTGATGTCGACACCGACGCGACGCGTGATCAGTTCGGCAAACGCCTGCTGCAACTCTGGCGTGCGAGTATTCGCGGCGCCGCGAGTTTCGATGATGACCGTCATGTCATCGCGACCCGACGCATCACGCGAGGCGCGACAAATGTATTCGCCGGCGAACTCGGGACGGTCGTTGAGGATGGCCGCGAGCGCCAGCGGGTAGACGTTGATACCGCGCAACTTGACCATGTTATCGCTGCGACCGAGCACCCCAACGGTGCGCCGCAGCGTGTAGTTGAGTGCCGAGCTGCCGAACTTCCAAGCCGACAGGTCGTGGGTGTTGAAGCGAATTAGGGGATAGACGTCGTCACGGTACAGCGACGTGACGACCATATCGCCCGGTTGTTCGTCGACGATGGGACGGCCGGTGCTTTCATCGACGAGTTCGAGATATTGCGCATCTTCCATGACGTACATGCCATCGCGATCCGGACCTTCGGCGGCGATCGGACCGGTGTCGGCTACGCCGTACCAGTCGTAGACCTCGGCGCCACCCCAGGCGCGCGAGAGCGCGGCACGCGACTCGCGGCCAACGTGACCGAGTATCGCCCGCACCGGCAAGTCGCGCCCTGGCTCGAGTCCGAGGTCGCGCGCAGTCTCGGCGAGCTGCCGGATGTAATCGACGAAGCCGACTAGCACGGTCACGCGCATGTCCCGCATCAGCTCGATCTGCGTGACCGAGCGCGTCTCCTTGCCGGTGCCGGCCGACAGAAACAGGCAATTGGTGTAGTGCAGCGCGGCTTCGCGGACGAAATGTCCGCCGTTGATCATGCCGTGACCATAAACGGAGTGGATGACGTCACTCGGTTGCAGACCCTGCATGCGCCAAATGCGCGCGACGAGCAGTGCCTGCACTTCGCGGGATTTAGGGCTGAACAGCACGACCTGTGGACGGCCCGTGGTGCCACTTGTCGTGTGCACGACGGTGAGCGGGCGGTTTTCGAGCGGCCATTTTTCCCAGCCGTGGTAATCGCCGTAGGGCGGATGTTCGGCGAGGCTCTGCATGAGATCGCTTTTGCCGAAGATCGGCAGGCGACCGATGTCATCGAGACTGCGGATGTCAGCCGCTTCGATCCCGTGGTTTTTCCACAGTCGCTGGTAGAAGGGGATTTCCGCAGCGCGCGCGACGCAGCGCATGAAAAGTCGATTTTGATGTTCGCGGATCTGCTCGCGGGAGGCGCGCGCAAAGCCTGTCGTGAAAGACTCGCCGACCGGAAAGTCGCACAGCATTAGCGCGTAATCGAATGATTCAAAATAATGCGGAAAGCTCATGGGGTATCCGGGTCGAACACCAGTGCATCGATGAGCCGACGTAGCTCCTCGAGTTGTTCGAGATCATCGACGAGCTGCATCAGATGGTCCATCGCAGTCGCGCTCATCGGCCGCAGACCGGAGGCGGCGGCACGGCGAAATTTCGCGAGATGTCGCTCGCGACCGAGGGGGCGTCCAGGTGCGCCGAGCACCGCGGGCAGATCGAGCGCCAGCTCACGACCATCTCTCAAAGAAATCTCGATCCGTTGCGGCGCGAGCGCATTTAGTGAGGAGTTTTGATCGCGACAAACGCGGATTCGTGCGGCGAGCGCATGGCGCTGCGGATCGGCGAGCGCGGCGGGCTCGAAGTCATCGACGCCGACGCTGCCAGTCAGAAGAGCGGTTGCGGCCACGTATGGCAGGCAGAGCCGTGCATAGGAGGCCGCCATGCCCGGTGAGACCGCACGATCGACGAGTTGTATGACGAGTGGCGGTGCGAGCACTCGGATCTCGCCGATCTGCTCGAGCGCAAACCCATGCTGCTCGCGTAGCGTCAGCACGCCATCGACACCGCCATGCGTCGCGCGACCGCTCGGAAAGGGTTTATGCGACAACTCGGTGATGGACTCGCGGCTTTCAAGCCTCGCGAATTCCGTCGAGTCCCACTCCGGGTCCATCAGCGTGAAATATCCGAACGGGCCCTCAAGGAAATCGACAGGCCCACGTACACCGCGGCGGGCGAGTCGTATGGCATCGAAGGCCACGCGGGTGTTGAAGCCGATCTGCATAGGTAGCACGGGTGAGCCTTCTATGTGAGCCTGCATGGTGCCCGAGAGTTGGCTGTAGGCGAGGCCGAGCGCGCTGCGGGTGGTCGCCGCGTCGAGGCATTCGATGTTAGCGAGGCCAGCGGTCGCGCCGAGCGCGCCGCACATGGCGGGCCTGAAAAAGCGCAGCTTGTTGCGTGCGGCGCGGCCGATGCCGGTGGCGACGTCCACCGCAACGCTGCAACCACTGATCAGTTGCTGGCCGTCGACGCCGCCCCGCGCCTCGCACCAGGCAAGGAGGGTCGAGAGCACGACCGCCATTGGGTGTACGACGGCGGGCTCGTGTACGCAGTCCCACTCTTGATTGTGGATTTGATAGCCATTGATGAAGGCGGCCGTCGCTCCGGGAACGCGACGGCCGCTGCCCCAGATACGTGCCGCATCGCTGCTGCCCCATTCGGCGGCCACTGCCTCGAGGTCGCGCACCATGGGCACTCGAGTGCCGGAGAGAGCGACCCCGAGAGAATCGAGGATGAAGGTTTTCGTCGCTTCGATCGCCGCCTTCGACAGATACTCGTAGCGCCGTTGCGTCACGTGTTCCACGAGGCGGTGGGTGAGGGTCGCGGTGGTGGCTTTTAAACTGTTCATCAGGGGCGCGATGCTACAATTTTAGCCATGACACGCGCCACACGGCTCGACGCGGCACCCCCTTGGTCGGAGGTGGGTGAGCACTCGATGTCGCCACGGGCGACACATGACGAGATCGCGCGTTTCAATTTTCTCGCCAACTTTAACAAGTACATGTCGAACGTGGTGGTGTCGGGCAATGCCGTCGCCTACGAGCGACGCGTTGCGCCGCGTTGGCGCGCGCAGCATGGCGTCGACCCTGCCAACCGGCGCGAGATTCGTGCCGCGATGGGCGAGGACTCCTACTACCAGATGTGGAGTGCACTGCGTCGCAGTGGCATGGAGATGCGTCAGCAGGCAGGCCGTTCACTCGTGCTGCGACAGATGCAAGCGCTGCGTGATCGGGCCCGGGCGCTCAACGCCGCGTGCGCTGCGACGCTGCGTCTCGATGAGTCGATCACGATTCCTCGCTACCAAAGCGAGCTCGACAATCACTGCATGCCCGGGAGCTATTACGCCCAATACATCGAGGGCGACGTGTCGGCCGCGGCCAACTACGACGCGGGGATGTTCGCCACCACGGCGGGCCTCTTCGGTCGCTACCTCGATGGTGCGGGGCGTGGCACCGCGCAATGGCTCAGGCGCCATCGGCCGGGCTGGCAGCCGCGCCGCATTCTCGATCTGGGCTGCGGACTCGGTCACAACCTTTTGCCGCTCGCGCGCGCTTATCCCGATGCCGAGGTGATCGGCGTCGACGTGGCTGCGCCGATGCTGCGCTACGGTCACGCCCGAGCGGTCGGAATGGGGCTGGGGCGAGTGATTTTTCAGCAGGCGAACGCCGAGGCGCTGCCGTTTGCCGGTGCATCGTTCGATTTCATCTACAGCACCATGTTCCTGCACGAGACCTCGCACGCGGCGTTGCGCAATGTTCTCGGTGAGGCGCGGCGACTGCTGGCGCCGGCGGGTTTGCAGGTGCACCTCGAGCAACCGCCGTATTGCGGCATGAACAATTTCGAGCAGTTTTTACGCGACTGGGATTGCCACTACAACAACGAGCCATTCTGGAGTGCGCTGCACGAGACGAATCTGCCGGCGCTGCTTGCGGAAAAAGGTTTTGCCGCGACCGCGATCTTCGAGACCGAGATTAACGCCGTCGTCGAAGACGAGATGCCGAAAGTCGCTACCGAAGTCGAGGATTTCGGACGCGGTGGCCTGTGGTATGCCTGCGGCGCCACGGCATGAACGAACTCGATCTGCAGCGCTTGATCAACGCCGCCGCCAGTGGCAAGCGCCCCCATTTCTTTGGCGATCACGACGTCGATCGACTGCTGAGCATCGTGTGGGCGATGGCGGCAGAGCTCGCGGTGACGCGCGAGCGACTCGATACGGTCGAGCGCCTGCTCGCCGAGCGTTCGCTGCTCGATCGGGCAGCTATCGACGACTATCGACCCGATGCTGCGGCGGCCGCAGAGCGTGGCGAGTGGCAGATCGACTACATCGCGCGTTTGCTACGCGTACTGCAACAAGAGGTCGACGTGTTGCAACGCGACTCGCGCTGAGCGCGGCTGTCGATCTGCGTCAAAGACTCCAGGCCCAAAACTTCCAGTCGAGCACTCGCGTCTCCTGTTCGGGTTGACCGCGCGAGGCGTAGCAGTCGGCTGCGAGGCGCAGCAGGGCGCCACCGCCCTCGGCCGTGCTGAGCGGTACGATCTCGGTGACGGTGAATTCGGTGCGCAGGCGATCGCCTTCAATAACGGGTGCGAGGTGATCGCAACTTTCCCAGGCGAGCATCGAGAGCAGATTCGGCAGTGCGCGGGTGATTTGCGCGAAGCCCATGAAAATGGTGTGGCCACCGTAAACGAGCCGCTCGCCGAGATGTGAGAGCTTGGAGTCGGTGTGCGCCATCGCCATGTTTAGCGACAGGCGCACGAGCTCAGGCGCCGCGGTGATGGTGTCGCGAGCCTCGATCCGAAATCTTTGACCAAGCGCAAGATCTGCCGCACGTGGTCCGCTCCACGTTGCCGCGGCGCCAAGCGACCAGTCGCGTGGCACGACTTTACGGATGAGATCGGCGTCAACTAAGCGGCCGATTGTATCGAGATCGTCGGCATGGGAGGTACGCGCTTCGGGGTCGCGACAGGGAATCATCGGGCAACGCCAGAAATGCAGCACGGTCGCGCCGCGCTGGTTGGTCGTCGTCATCTCGAGCGCGACGATGCCGGTCGCCGCGCGGCCCGCTTGCGTGCGGTTCTGGCGCAGACCAACGACTCGCGTGCGCGTGTGCAGGGTATCGCCAGTGAACACGGGTTGTTGCAATGCGAGGCCGCGATAAAAGAGATTACCCTTGACGCGCTGCGAGGCCCAGGTCGATTGCCCGATCGCGAGGTTGATGGCCAACAGGGGATGGCAGAGGGGTTGCCGGGCACCGGTCACCCGCTCGGCCGTGACGGTATCGAGCGGCAGCCGTAAACGGTCGCCGAACAGCGCCTGGTGCAGAGCGACGTGCCCCGCGTTCAGGGTGATCGTCGGCGCGTCGAACTCGAGACCACGATGCAGGTCCTCGAACCAAGGGCCGCTGACATCGATGACATCGGGTGCATTCATGCGAAGGTCCTGAAGAGCATACGTAGAGCCACCAGGCAAAGAAACCCACCGAATATTTTGGATAGCGTGCGCTTATCGAGCGAGTAGGCGAGGCGCGCACCCGTCGGGGCGGTCAGCATCGACATGGGGGCGACGAGTGCGAGAACCAGCAGGCTGACGAGCCCGACAGTGGCGCCGGGCAGTGCGACGCCCGGGCTCGCCAGCAGGTAGCCGAGGGTGCCGGGTACCGACAGCAGCAGCCCAAAGAAAGCGGCCGTGCCAACGGCCCGGTGGATGGCGCCGCCGGTCAGGGTCATGGCGGGGACGGACAGCGTTCCACCGCCGATGCCCATCATCGAGGAAACGCCGCCGATCACGGTGGCGATCAGCTTTCCGGTGAGGCCTTTTGGAACGCGCTCGGAAATGCGCAGGTGATCGAGGGGCAAAAACATCTTGAGAGAAATGAGCGCGGCAACGACGCCGAACACCCCGGTCAGCACATCGTCGCTCGCGCGCGAGGCGAGCAGGCTGCCGGCAAGGCCGCCAAGCACGATGCCGGGGGCCCAGGCGCGGACGATGTCCCAGTCGATACCACCGCGCCGGTGGTGGGCACGTGAGGAGGAGATGGAGGTCGGTACGATCGCCGCAAGCGCAGTGGCGACGGCGACGTGCATGCACCACTCGCGGGGAAAGCCGGCCTGGGGTAGGGCGAGTTCGAGTACTGGCACCATGACGATACCGCCGCCCACTCCGAACAAACCTGCGAGCAGCCCCGCGACTAGCCCGGTCGCGATCAGCAACAGGGCGAGTAGCCAGAGGGTCGAGGGGTCGAAGGCCAATGCCATGCGGGCAAGGATTGTAGGGGAAGTTTCGTCCGGGGGTGGCAACACGTAGAGTGCAAGCCATGCAGCGGAAGAGCACCACCGATCGTCGTCAGTTCATGATTCGCGCCGCCGGCGCAGCGAGCGGCGCTTGGCTGGCCCTCGATCTGTCCGTGGCAGGGGCTCTCGAACGCCAAGCAGCGGGCCCGTCCTCGTCGCCATCGGCTTGGCGCAGTTCCGCATGGCTGACGATGCAAACCGACGGGTCGATCCTCGTCACTGTGCACAAGGCGGAGATGGGGCAGGGCGTACTGACGGCGTTGCCGATGCTGATCGCCGAGGAGCTTTCTCTGCCGATGTCCCGGGTCGCTGCCGCGCTTGCCCCTGCGGCCGATGAATTTCGCGACGAGGGCGGCAATCAGTCGACCGGCTACTCGAGCAGCATTCGCACGAGCTATCTGCCGTTCCGGACGCTCGGCGCCACGGCACGCGAACTTTTGGTCGCCGCCGCAGCGCGCGAGTGGCAAGTCGACCCCGCGCGGCTGCGGGTGCAGGATGGCAACGTGGTCGATCCTGCGAACGATGCGCGGCGCGTGCCGTTTTCGCAATTGCTGGCAAGCGCGCGAACGCTCCCCGTGCCGGCCAAGCCGGCCCTCAAAGATTCCCTGCAGTGTCGGCTGCTCGGTACGCGTCCGATGCGTCTCGACACCCCTTCGAAGGTTGATGGCAGTGCCGTGTTCGGCATCGACTTCAAGCTGCCCGGCATGAAAGTGGCGGTGCTCGAGCGCACGCCCACCTTCGACGGGGTTTTGAGCGACGTCGACGATACCGCAGCGCTCGCCATCCCGGGGGTGGTGTCGGTGCGGGTGCTGCCGTTAGGCGTTGCCGTGATCGCCGATTCGTTTTGGGCCGCGCAGCGGGGGCGCGCTGCGCTCAAAATCGATTGGGATCCGGGCGCCAACGAGGTGCAAAACTCCGCGCAGCACGAGCGCGAGTTGACGGGGCTGATGACCGATCAAGGCCGGCCGGCGCGGGTGCTTGGCGACGTCGATGGTTTGCGTCGCGATGCCGGCAATCGTTGGCTCGTCGCCGATTACTTTGCACCTTTCCTCGCGCATGCGGCACTGGAGCCGCTCGCCACTACGGTCTGGTTCCACGATGGTCTCTGTGAAATCTGGGTGGGCACGCAGGCGCCGTCGCGGGCGCAGGATGCGGCGATGAAAGTCACCGGCTTGCCGCGCGAGCGCGTCAGGGTGAACTGCCTGCAGATCGGCGGTTCCTTCGGTCGTCGCGGCGAGCGTGATTACATCACCGAGGCCGTGACCGTTGCGCGCGGCGTGCCCTCGACGCCGATCAAGCTCATGTGGAGTCGTGAAGATGAGATGCGCGCCGACTTCTACCGGCCGGCGAGCGCCCATCGGGTGGTGGGTTGCATCAATCCGCGTGGCGAGCTCATCGGTCTCGCTCATCGTGTCGTCGCGCCATCGGTCGCACGCCGTCGTGCGCCCGAGATGCTGACCACGGGACATGATTTTTTGATGACGCAGGGCAGCGACGACTCGCTCTACGAGATCCCGCACCTGCGCGTCGACTACCACGAACTCGATCTTGGCGTACCGGTCGGTTTCTGGCGCTCCGTCGGTCACTCGTACAACGTGTTCGTGATCGAAAGTCTTATCGACGAGATGGCAAGCTTGGCCAAGCGCGACTCCTTGGATCTGCGGCTCGAATTGCTACGCAACGACCCGCGTATGCTGCGCGTGCTGCGGGCGGCGGCGGCTGTCGCCGGTTGGGGGCGTAATCCCGGGGTGGGCATCGGTCTCGGTATCGCTTGCTCGAAGAGCTACGAAACACGGGTCGCCGTCGTCGCGCAGGTCAAGGTGGAGGGTGCCAGTTGGCGCGCCGATCGACTCTGGTGCGCGGTCGATTGCGGCAGCGTCGTGCACCCGGGGCAAGTCGAGCAGCAGATTAAGGGTGGTCTCGTGTTCGGACTCACTGCTGCCCTTTACGGTGAAATCACTTTCGACAAGGGTGCCGTCAAGCAGGCGAACTTCGATGGTTATCCTTTGCTCGCGATGTCGGCGATGCCGCGCATCGAGGTGCAGCTCATTGCCAGCGACGAGGCGCCGACGGGCGTCGGCGAGCCCGCGACACCGGTGATCGCGCCCGCCGTGGCCAATGCGCTGTTCGCGGCGTCGGGTCAGCGCCTGCGGCGGCTGCCGCTGAGGCTTAAAGAACCGCCGAAAGACCCCGCAAAATCGCCTGCAACCTTGCGGCGTCCGCCCGCCGACCGATAAAGTTCGTTGTTTAGGTCAGCGCAGGTCGACATCGCATGTCGCTTTCTCCTTGGGTCGTTCACAAGTTCGGTGGATCCAGCGTCGCCGACGCCGCCTGTTTCGAGCGGGTGGCCGCCATTTTGGACGCCCAACCTGTCGGCAGGCTCGGTGTGGTGCTCTCCGCCTGCAAGGGCGTGACCGATGCACTGCTCGCGCTCGTGGTGCAGGCAGAGCGCCAGGATGCGACCTACAAGGCCGGGCTCGACGCGCTGCGCGAGCGGCACGTCGAAATCGCCTCGGCGTTGCTGCCGACGCAGAACGCGCAGCAGTACATGGCGGGGTTCGACAGCGATCGGCAGGACATCGACGGCATCCTGCAGACCGTCCGGTTGACGCGCTCGTCGGGTCGGCACATCACCGATCTCATCGCCGGATTCGGCGAGATCTGGTCGACACGGTTGTTTCGCGAGTTCTATGCCACGCGTGCGCAGAGCGCCAAAGCGCGATCGGGCACGGTGCGTTGGCTCGATGCGCGCGAAGTCGTGGTCATCGAGTGGGGCCCCTTGGGCCCTGCAGTGCAGTGGGAAGAATCGCGGCGTCGCATGCAGTCGGCAGTGAGCGCGGACTTCGCTGGCACGCTCATCATCACCGGTTTCATCGCGGTCGATCAGCGCGGCGTGCAAACCACGCTCGGACGCAACGGCAGCGATTTCTCCGGTTCGATTTTCGGCTCCTTGCTCGATGCCGTCGAGATTCACATCTGGACCGATGTCGATGGTGTGCTCTCGGCCGATCCTCGTCGCGTACCCGATGCTCAGGTCATCGATTCTTTGTCCTACAACGAAGCGATGGAGCTCGCGTATTTCGGTGCCAAGGTCATTCACCCGCAAACCATGGCGCCGGCGGTCGATCGCGAGATTCCGATCTGGATCCGCAACACCTTCGCGCCCGACAACGCAGCGACGCTGATTTGTGCGCGGCCGCAGTCGGCGTTGGCGGTCAAGGGCATCACTTCGATCGAGAATATCGCCCTGCTCAACCTTGAGGGTGCGGGCATGATCGGCGTGCCCGGGACGGCCTCGCGTCTCTTCGGTGCGTTGCGCGAAGAGGGGATCTCGGTGGTGCTCATTTCGCAGGGTAGCTCCGAGCACTCGATCTGCTGTGCCGTGCCGCGTGAGCAGGCCGATCGGGCGGTCGCCACGGTGCGCACGGCTTTTGCGCACGAACTAGACGAGGGGCAGGTTCAAGCGGTCGAAGTCGATCTTGAACTCGCCATCCTTGCGGTGGTGGGAGACGGCATGGCCGGTATCCCCGGTATCGCCGCCAAAGTATTCGATGCCTTGGGCACCGCGGCGGTCAATGTCCGCGCCATCGCGCAGGGTGCTTCGGAGCGCAACATCTCCGTGGTCGTGCCCGCCAAGACAGCGACCCGTGCGCTGCGTGCTGTGCACTCCAGTTTTTATCTCTCGGCGCATACCGTGTCGGTCGGTGTGATCGGTCCGGGGACGGTCGGCCGGGTGTTGCTCGAGCAAATCGCCTCGCAAAGCGAGCGTCTGCGTTGCGACTTCAAGCTCGATCTTCGGGTGCGTGGCCTGATGTCCTCGAAGCGGATGCTGCTGTCGGACAAGGGCATTTCTTTGAATCACTGGCAGGACGAGTTGGCGGCGGCAACGGCGGCACCCGATCTGCAGAGCTTTGCCAATCATGTGGGCGTCGATTACCTGCCAAAACGCGTGATCATCGATTGCACGGCGAGTGGCGAGATAGCCAAACACTATCCCGCGTGGCTCGCTGCGGGCATTCACATCGTGACGCCCAACAAGAAAGCCAACAGCGCGCCGATGGCGTTCTATCGCAGCCTGCGCGATGGACGTCGAGATGGCAGCACTCACTATCTCTACGAAGCGACCGTAGGAGCTGGTTTGCCGGTGATTCAGACCCTGCGTGATTTGCGCGAAACCGGCGATGAGGTGACGAGCATCGAGGGAATTTTCTCCGGAACGCTCGCTTATCTTTTTAATGTTTACGACGGCTCGCGCAGCTTCAGCGACATCGTAGTCGACGCCAAGCAGCGCGGCTACACTGAGCCCGACCCGCGCGACGACCTCTCCGGC
>SXGR01628780.1_pt1 | contig 40236 bp, 37 predicted proteins | sample 3174711 | NCBI WGS metagenome assembly SXGR01 (sample SAMN11356860, study PRJNA531348) | freshwater metagenome | isolation source: freshwater sample F1-60 | place: China: Fuxian Lake, Yuxi | collected 2017-12-25
CACCGACGTTGTCGCCAACGATGTCGGCGATCACCGCAGGGTTGCGAGGGTCATCCTCGGGGATTCCGGCCTCGACCTAGCCGACGAGGTCAGCGCCAACGTCGGCAGCCGTCGAGAAAATGCCTCCGCCAAGACGGGCGAAGACGGAGATCAGTGAGCCGCCGAAGCCAAGGCCGATCAGCGCGTCAACGGCCTCTTTTGGTGTCTGATCGAAGTGCGAGGTCAGCAGACCGTAGTAGCCGGCCACGCCGAGCAGCGCGAGGCCGACGACGAGCATGCCGGTGATCGCGCCGCCACGAAAGGCGACTTTCAGCGCAGGGCCTATGCCACCTCGGGCCGATTCAGCAACGCGAGCGTTGGACCGAACCGAAACGTTCATGCCGATGTAACCGGCCGCGCCGGAGAGGATTCCACCAATCGCAAAGCCGATCGCGACATAGATGTCCTGAATGAAGAGCAGCGCGATGAAGAGCACTACTCCCACGCCTGCGATTACGAGGTACTGGCGGTTTAAATAAGCTCGGGCACCTTCCTGGACGGCAGCTGAGATGCGCTGCATCTCGGCGTTGCCGGGCGAGAGAGCAAGCAGATGTGTCGTAGTGATAACTCCGTAAGCGACGGCAACTAGGGCGCATACAACAGCAATGATGACCCCATGGTCGGTAAGAAATGCAGACACGTTGGTTGAGTCCTTTTGAAGTGATTGAATTGATAGCGGCCGATAAGGCCGCAGGCGCGTTGCGGTAGGGCTATTTGCTGACCCCAGCGCTCATAAGCACGCCAATCTTATCGGTATCAGCGACGAAGGCGCTCTGCGGTGCCCTACGGACCAGGCGTCCAGAGTCCGCCGCCCGGTTTTTGCTCGGCTTCCGCAGAGCCGGCGGCGGCGTCGGGCGATGCCCCGCCGCCATCGGCAGCGTCCTCGGTGCTGTCAGGGCCTGCCTCCACGCCCGTCAGCTTTGTGAAGGCAACCTGAAGCTGCGCCAGCGCATCCTTAATTGAAGCGGCATTCTCGCCTAGAGCGGGCTCTACCAGCGGCAGCAGGCGTCGAATCCCTTCGATCGCGATCCCAACCTGAACCGGATCGGTCTCGTCCTCAGTTCCGGGAAGCAGGCCTGCCTTGCGCGCGCCGAGGTTCAGCAGCGAAACGACGGTCTGAGCGACGAGGTCTTCGACGCGCAGGTTCTTCAGCTCGGCCTCGTAGGCGGCGCGCATCTCTTCCTCGCTCGGCGGCGCCTGCCCTTCGGCGGCTGCGAATTCTTGCTCGGCTGCGATCTCTTCTTCGGGCTGCTTAGGTGTTGCGGCTTCGTCGGTCACGACGCTGATCCCTCCGTAGAACTGATGGGCTGATCGCCCCCGAATGACTGGCTTGTCTGCGCCACTGTAGAAGCGTAGACGTCAGTGATGCTTTGACCCTCAGCAAAAGCAGCGGCTTGTCGCTCGGCGCCGTTGAGCCGCGGGAAGGTTGGTTCGAGACCGAGCTCGGAGCGGACAGGCGCGGTCCATTCGAGCAATTGATCAAAGGCGGCCCGCGCGGGCAAACAGACGCCGCGTTCGAGATCGATCAGCTCTCCGGCGGCGCCCCAGCGGATCGCGCGCCAGAGATTCTCTTCGATCAGCCGCGCAGGCGGTTCAAAGACTTGGCGACCTTCGTCATCGTCGCGAGCCGCCTGAAGCGCACAGGCGACGATCAACTCGATCAGCGCATCCGACTCAGCCGCCGTCGACTGGGCATCGCAGATCCGAACCTCGACGGTGCCAAAAGCGAGGTGCGGTCGCACCGACCACCAGACCTGCGTGTCCTCCTCGATTGAGCCGGTTGCCAGCAGCAGCTCAAGGTATTGGTGGTAGCTGTCCCAAGAACCGTACGCGTCGGGGACGCCGCAGCGTGGAAACGACTTTGTGAAGCTCTGCGTGCGAACCGACGCCAGCCCGCTGTCGAGCCCCTCGAAGAAGATTGAGTTGGCGCTGAGCGCGAGCAGAGTCGGAAGCAACGCGCGCAGCCGGTCGCAGACGCGCACGGCGCGATCGGCGTCCTCGATTCCAACGTGAACATGGAGTGAGAAGGTGTTGTTGCGCCTCGCCACATACTGGAGCCCGTCAACGACGCGCCGATAATGGTCGGATTGAACGTTGGGCTGCTCGCGGTAATCGGCCCAAGGGTGGGTGCCGGTCGAGCCAAGTTCGACGTTCTGGCCTGCTGCCAGCGCGAAGAGGCGCTGTCGCATCTCACGCTGGCGCGAAAGTGCGTCGCCAATGTCGCTCCCGGCGCCGGAACGGATTTCAATCTCCGAGAGGATCAGTTCCGACGAGATTGAAGCCGCTAGATCGAGGTCGCTCTCCCGCGCCTGCTCGCTAAGCTGCTCAAACCGCGGAATAAGATCGAGCGTCTCGGGGTCGAGAATCGCGAACTCCTCCTCGAGCCCAACCGTGCCGTCGGTCGCTTGCGCGAACGCTTCGCGAGCCTTCTCGAGATCAATCAGACTCATGAGAGGTAGAAGTAAAGCGCGTGCAGCAGGTCGACCGCCGGGTTTGAAGTGTGAACCGTCACCCCTGCCGGCACATCGAGCAGCGACTCGGAATAGTTGAAGATGATCTTCACGCCGGCCGCAACGAGCTTGTCGGCGAGCTCTTGGGCGGCCTCGCCGGGAACAGCCAGCACGGCAACCAGCACGTCCTCGGCGGAGATCACGCTATCGGCATCGTCAATCGGCCGAACCGACTGACCGCCGACTTTGACGCCGAGCTTCTTCGGGTCGACGTCAAAAACGGCGACGACATGGAAACCGTGGTCGGCAAAAATATCCGACGAACCGATCGCCTTGCCGAGATGGCCGGCGCCGAAGAGCGCGATGTTTTGCTGGCCTCCGGTTTGGAGAATCTCGCGAATCTCATCTGCGAGCGCGTCGACGTTGTAACCAACGCCGCGCTTGCCAAACTTTCCAAAGCCTGAGAGGTCGCGACGGATCTGCGTGCTGTTGACTCGGGTGTATTCCGAGAGCTCCTGCGACGAGAGCGTCTCGCGGCCCGTCTTCTGTGCCTGCGTGAGTACCTGCAGATAGCGCGAGAGTCGCGCTGCCACGCCAAGCGAAAGCCGAGCCGACCGGACATCGGCGACGATTAGCTCAGCCGGGCCGTTTGTGATCTCGCCGCTTGCCATTGCTTCGATGCTACCGCGCTGACGCTGCCGACAGACGACTTTCTAGATCGGGCAGGTCAATCTCGAAGTCGTAGAGCTCGGCGCCGTCCAAACAGATCACTGGAATCCGCTCCACGTAAAGAGCGTGGAGCTCCTCGTCTGCCTCGATGTCGACCTGCACAAGCTCGAACTGGAAGTCAGCTTGGAGCTGCTCAAGCAGAGTCGCCGCGATCTCACACAGGTGGCATCGATCGCGCTGGTAAATCGTTATCTGCGGCTTCATCGCTGCGCGCCACTTGGGTATGCGTCGAGCGTCAGCGCAGCCTGCTGCGAGCAGTCGGGAAGGAAGCGGGCGGCGCTGGCGATCATCGCCGCGTTGTCGGTGCAGAGCTCGCGCGCGGGAATGTGGCTGGTGATGCCGAGCGCCTCCACGGCCGCGCGCAGGGGACCATTGGCAGCAACGCCGCCCCCGATCGCCACGTGGTCGCCGCCGTCGGCTTCGAGCGCGCGGCTAAGCCGGTCGACAAGCGCTTCGACGATTGCTCGCTGATACGACGCCGCGAGATCTGCTCGCCTGCGTTCGGCCTCCCCTTCTCCAAGGTCGCGGATTGTGTAGAGCAGCGCCGTCTTTACTCCAGCAAAAGAGAAATCGAAGCCTCTGACGTTGCGCGCGGTTGGAAAGTCAAACGCTTCGGCGTCACCGCCCGCCGCCAGCGCTTCGAGTGCCGGACCTCCCGGGAATGGCAGCCCTAGCATCCGAGCTCCTTTGTCGAACGCCTCTCCTGCAGCGTCGTCGAGCGTCTCCCCCAGCGTCGAATAGGAGCTGTGGTCTTCGACGCGGGCCAGCAGCGTGTGGCCGCCGCTGGCGATCAGGCAGATGAACGGCGGCTCGAACGGTTCCGGCGAGATGAAGTTGGCCGCGATGTGACCCTGCAAATGATCGACGCCGACGAGCGGAAGTGAGCGCGCCGCCGCAATCGCCTTCGCTTGGCCAACTCCAACTAGTAGCGCGCCGATTAGGCCGGGGCCCTGCGTCACGGCCACGCGCTCAATTTGCTCAAGGGTTAGCTCGGCCTGCCTGAGCGCGGCGGCGATCGTTGGGGTCAGCAGCTCAAGGTGGTGGCGAGCTGCGATCTCCGGCACCACACCGCCGTACTTGTCGTGGATCGATTGAGACGAGATCACGTTTGAGAGGATCGAACCGTCGCCCGCGAGCACGGCGGCGCAGCTGTCATCGCAGCTGGTTTCAATCCCGAGCATCGGCCCGCTCACGGCGCAACGACCGGCCTCGCGCCGGCGGCTGGCACGTCATCGAGCGCACCTCGCAGCGTCGCTTCGGTGCGCCACATGATCACGGCGTCCTCACCGTTGTCTTGGTAGTAGCGCGGGCGCGTTCCGGCAGCGAGAAAGCCAAAGCGTTCGTAGAGCGCGATCGCTGGAGCGTTGGTCGGCCTCACCTCGAGCGTGATCTGAGCCCCGTCGCCGACGCGTCCGAGGATCTCGTTGATCAGGGCTGAGGCGATCCCGCGGCGCTGCAGGTCGGGGTCAACAGAGACGTTCATGATGTGCCAAACCTGATCGAAGCGTGAGCAGATGATGTAGCCGACCATCTGATCACCGCTAAGCGCAGCGAGGCAGATCCCTTCCGGCTTACTGAGTTCGAGCACGAACATCGCCAGCGACCAAGGAGTCGGAAAGGCCCGCCGTTCAATCGCCACGACGGTCGGCAGATCGGCGAAAACGAGGCGGCGGATTTCAAGTTTGGTTTCGGTCATTTGGAGTCTGCGCGGACCTGCCGTGAAAGCTCTGCGTCCGGCTGGCGGACGTAACGGGGAACCAGCGCCGCTGCCTTGACCGGCTCGCTAGCGTCGGCCACCTGACAGAGCGAAGAACCAACGAGCTGATGCAACAACGAACCGTCATCGGGGACTGTAATCGCCCCGCTTTCCAGCTCCTTTCGAAAGATTAGCGCGCCTTCACCGACGGCAAACGTCGCTGCCTCTTCTGCAGCTAAAACTGCAGCGAGCTGCGGCGGCGGGCAGGCCTGATCTGCGACGACCTGGTGGCCGTCGGGAGCCCAGGCGGCGATGTACGCCTCACCCCTGCGTGCGTCTGAAACGGCGGCTATCTGAAGCGCAGGCTGAGCGCCCCGGGCCGGGAGCGCAAGCGCTTGAAGCGTCGGGACGGCGATCAGCTGTGCAGCGTTGGCCTGAGCTAATCCCTGCGCCGTCGCAACGCCGATCCGAAGCCCGGTGAAGGTTCCCGGCCCGATGCCAACGCCGATGCGCCCAAGTTCGCCCCATCCGATACCGGCTTCGCCGAGCGCCTGTTCGCAAAGCGCCAGCAGTCGCTCGGCGTGGCGTGGCCGCCCCGCCGCCGCGGGCCTATCGGCCAGCTCGCAGACCACGTCACCATCAATGCTGAGGCCGACAACGGTTGCTGCTGTCGCCGTGTCAAAGGCCAGTAATACTCCGCTTACTGGCATCGGGCCGGCTCACGAATAATCTTAATCGAGCGTTGCGACTGGCTTACGTGACCTAGCTCCACTCGGATCGAGGCTGGAATTTCTGCGAGCGCTCCGACGGCGTCCTCCGATTGCTGCGGCCACTCAATGAAGCTGATCCGGCTAGGGCCAACCTCGTCGTCCAGTAGCCCCGCCTCCTCACCTCTGGCGCCCTCAAGGCGCTGGCAGTCTAGGTGCGAGATCAAAAGATCGCCTTGCTCATAGCGATTGCAGATCGTGTAGCTAGGGCTTGTCACCGGCCCGCTAAAGCCGAGCGCGCGGCAGGCTCCGCGGATGAAGGTCGTCTTGCCAGAGCCGATCTCGCCGCAGACGTGGATTACGGCGCCGGCCGCGAGCTCGCAGGCCAGCTCGGCGGCAATCGCTTCAGTCTCGTCGGCTGAAGCGCTGAGCGCCGCGTCAGCCGCGCTCATTGGCGATGTCGCCAACCACGAGCGTAACGTGCTTTACCGGCACCGCGACAAGCGGGCCAATCCCTGAGAGAGCATTGATGTCGAGCGCCGGGGGCCCGGACGGTGCGCCGGCGGGGGCCTTTGACTTGCCCTTCGCTTCCTCCGATTCAGTCGCCTCGGTCACCTCGGAGGCGACCTCGACGGCCTCCCCAGTCGCGGAGTAGCCATTTGAGGAACCGTCGGCTGAGCTCTTCTTCTTCGGGCGATCATTTCCGCCTGAACCGGTAAGCCCGGCAAGTGGATCGACGTACTGATCATCGGACGCTCCATTAGCGAGCGCTGCGGCAGGCAGCGCGAACGCGCAACAGGCAGCAATGAGAGCCACTTTGCGGATGCTGAACACCTTACGAGTGTAGGGCAGCAGCAACAACTGAGAGTCGGTAGAAGCGGCTGCAAGCCGCTCGCTCCGCTAGCGTCAATTGCGTGAGTGACTCCTCAGAGCCGCCGCTTGGTGGCCAGACGCGGCGTGATCGAGCCCGCGAGTCACACACCGTTCGAGCCGCCGGTGTCGCCTCGGCGCAGATGGCGGCGAACATCTTGGCCCTCGTCACGACCGTCGCGCTTGCCCGCGCTCTGGGCACCGCGGACTATGGCGAGCTGGCAAGGATGTTCTCAGTCTTCACGATTTTGATGGTGCCCGCCACAGCTCTTCAAGCCGCGGCGGCGCGCGACATGACGCTTGGAAGGCTCGGGCTTGGTGGCCGCGCCGCCGCGGCTCTTCAGGGCTGGCTTGGGCGAATTCTGATTATCACTGCCGGCCTACTTGTAATCTGCGTCTTACTCCGTCACCAACTCGCCGATCTCCTCCAGGTCTCCCAGCCGTGGGCCGCCGCAGTCGTCCTCCCGTCGGCCGCGCTCTGGAGCGCCCTTGCGCTGCAGCGCGGAGTCCTGCTCGGGGTGAGCGGTTATCGCCCCGTGGCGATCAGCCTGATCGGTGAGCAGACATTCAGGTTGCTTTTCGGTTTAGCGGCCGCGCTGCTTGGAGCGCAGGTCGGGCTAATTTTCTTCTGCTCGGTTCCGTTGGCGACTCTGCCAATCATTGCCGCCACAGGTTTACTCGCGCGACGGAGACTAGGGCCGTCGGACCACAGCCATGCACGCGTAAGCCTGCGCGAGCTGGCAACGCGAAACCCAGTTCCGGTTGCAGCACTAACGCTATTCGCGGTCCTGCAAAACGCTGACGTCATTGCCGTTGGGCACTTCTTCAACACGACGATCTCTGGTGCTTATGCACAGGCGTCAGTTGCAGCGAAAGGCGTCGTATGGGTTGCCGTCGGGCTTGGCCTCTACCTACTCCCCGAGGCCGCGCGCGAAGGCGCGAAGGGCATCGACCCACGGCACCTGCTTACCCGCACAGCCGGCCTGCTGATGCTGATCGCGATTCCGATCTTGGCGCTGTTCAGCTTTGCGCCGGAGCTCGTTCTTTCGCTCGTCTTTGGTGACAAGGCAAAACTTGCAGCTCCGGCGCTGCCTTGGCTGGCAGGCGCGATGACATGTCTAAGCATCACCTACCTTGCGCTGCAGTTCCTGCTGGCGCTCGGAAGGCGTTCGTTCCTGCCGGCGCTCGTCGTCGGTGCGGTAGCCGTGCCGCTCGTAGTTGCGCTGCGTGACAGTTCGCTCGAGTCTGTTGCGATTGGACTGCTGATCCTTGATGCGCTGCTCGCGGCCTTGATGCTCGCCCTTTCGGTCAGCGCGCGTGGGCCGGGCAAACACGGGCTTAGTGAGCAGGACGCCGAAGACTTTGCGCTCGCGGAGTCGAGCGCGGCTGCAGAAGCGGCGATCCCTTAAGCGGCGCCGCGGCGACGCGCAATCCGCGCCGAGGCAGCCTTCGCCCAGCGTCGTCCGAGCGCGATCCCGGGCGCCTCGATCAGGCGGTAGCTGACCGCCGCCGCCGCCACAGAGCAGACGAACGACGCTCCGGCCACTGCGACCCAGCCGAGATCGTGCAGCCAGCCAACCTCGTTCAGCTTGACGATGAATGCGAGGTGGTAGAGGTAGAACGAATACGAAACTAGGCCGAGCAGCATCAGCGGCCGCCAGCCGAGAGCCGCTCTCACTCCCCCGCCGAGCGCGCCGCCGAAGACCGCAGGCGCGAGTACGCAGACGCCGATCAAACCCTTGATGACATGGCGGAAGAGCCCGGCGTCAGCCCAGCTGGTGCCTAGGCCAACAGCGCCAATCTTGACCCCGAGCAGCGCGTATAGCGCGAGAGCGGCTAGGACCCAGATCCAAGGCTTCCCCTCAACTAGGCGGAGCGCGCGCGGCCGCTTCGATCCACTGTGGACCGCGACGCTCACAACCGCCATCGCCATTCCGAGCGCAAACTGGTCAGCGAATGCCGGCAGCGAAATCTGGGCGATCAGATAGCCCTGGTCTCCGGGGAGAAAAAGCGGCGAGACAACCAGCTGCCAGAGAAACGAGGCGCAGAAAAGAGCGGCGAGCGCCCAGAGCTCGCCGCTGATCATCTGCCGCCGTCCGCTTCGAGGCAGCATGCGGCGAGCAAAGAAAGCCCAAATCGGCAGGGCGATGTAGAAGCTGACCTCAATGCAGAGCGTCCACGCTTGGCCGATGCCGCCAACCACGGTGCCGATGTCATAGACCTGAAGGAAGCCGAAGTAAGTGACGATCCCACTCGGCGTGAAGACCGACGCTTCAAGACCGAGAATCAGCGTAACGATGACGAGCGCCACCCAATAGGCCGGGACGATGCGAAGAGCGCGACGGATCGAATATGGCTCGATGTCCGGCGCGGGTTCCTGCGCGAAGCGTTTTGCGACGAAAGGCCGGTAGATCAGGAAACCCGAAACGACGAAGAAGATCGGGACTCCAACGTTGAGGTTGCCGAGGTAGCGCGAGAGCAGATCCGTGTTCAGCAGCCCGAGGTGGAAAACGACGTGGAAAGCAAAGATTGTCAGCGCCGCGATTGCGCGCACGCTGTCAATCAGCGGGAAGCGCGCGTGGCTCGCAACCACCGGCTCTACGCTGGCGCCGCTCATCGCCAGCCTCCCGCCGGAGGCCGAATTTCCCACACCCGCGCGCAGCCGAACCGCCGCGCTGGGCCAAGCGTGATCGGCGCGAGCTTCGCTTCAAGGTCGGCCGTCACGCGGCAGGAGGCGTAGACGAAGCGTGCGCCAGCTCGCTCCACCAGCGCCTGATCTTCAGCCGCGCTGCCAACGCCGTCGAAGAACGCTGTGAGAGCGAGACCGCGCCACGCGAGGTCGGGAGTCCACGACCCGGCGCCGGCCCAAACCTCGCGGCCTGTATAGGCGGAAACGTATGCGCCGTCGACGAGCGTCGCCAAGATTCCACCGGCGCCGGGTTGGCGTTCAAGCCACCTCATCGCGTCTCGCTCGCCAGGCTCTAGGAAGAAAGCCTGTCTTCCAGCTTTGACAGCTCCCCGAATCTGGTCGGCACGGTAGAGCGTGCCGGGAACGACCATCAGGCCAATCGCCACGATCGTCCAAAGCAACGGGAGAGGCTTGCTCCCCAGCTGGCCCCTAACCGCGATGACGGACAGAATCGCGAGCGGCAGCGCGAGCCCTTGGAAGGCATGGAACGGGAAGGTACCGACCGGCAGATAGAACACGAGGAGCCCTGCGACAGGCCAGATCCGCAGCATCCACCCAGCGAAATCAAGCGACCGGGCGCGATAGGCGAAAAGCGCCGGAATCGCAAGCGGCGCGAGCCCGACGACCGTTACCCAGAGCGGCCAGCGCCCGAAGCTGTTGACCTCGCCAGCCAGACGCCACGACGGGTCGAGTTTTGACAGCAGGAAGTAGTAGACGAGCGGCAACGCGGTTGCGACCATTACCGGCGCGAGCAACCTGCACGAGGTAAGCAGCGCGGAGCGATCCCGTCGATCTGTCATCAACGACGCGCCAATGAGTATCAGGGCGAATGTCGCGCCCTGCCACGGCTGGAACCAAGCGACGACGAGGCCTACTGCAGCTGCCGCGACGAGATACCGCCCGCGCCCGCCGCTGCGGGCTCGCTCGAATGCGAGCAGACCGAGTGGCATCAGACCTACTGCGACCGCCGTGAAGAGGTAACCCCAGAGATATGTCCCCGTCCAGAGTTCGCCACTGACAAAGTCGAGATCAAACTTTGTTGCCGAACCCGCTGCGCTGGTCCAGCCGACGACGGCGGCGATCGGCGAGGCGAAGAAGAGGCCTAGGATGATCGCGACGCGGCGATCGCCGGTCCGCGGCAGGAAACGCGACGAGAAGAAGAGCGCTCCGGCGAAGAGCGCTGCGATCGCGACCGGCTTCCAGACCATGTACGCAAGGACGACGCCAAAGCCGAGCCGATATAGCGCTCCCGATATCAGCAGCCCTGGGTGAACAAAACTGTGAGGCCCGGGCGCGAGGTCGTAAAGATTGGCTGCGGCGCCAAAATCGCCTGACTGCCGAAGCCAGCCCACGTACTGCATCGGGTCAAGCACGAGAAAGCCGTCCGCCCCGGTTATCACTCCCCCCTGGGTCCACACGCGAACAAGCAGCCCGATGAGCGGAGCGACCGCCATTGCAGCAAAGACCGCCAGCACAACCCAATCGCCGCGCGCCATCCGCAGTCGCCGGTACTGCGCCGAAGGAGTCTCGACCGTGCTCACGCAGACCGCCCGCCGCGCGCGGTAGAGCCGACCTGCTTGGCCACATTTGCCTTAGCAGCGAGCAGCTCTCTGATCACCGGAATCAGGATCCGCCCCATTTGCAGACGTGAGCCTTCGCGGTCGGTCCAGACGATTCCGGTCTCGCTGACTCGGTAACCAAGCGCGCGGGCCATCGCGATCGCTTCAGCGTCATAAGTCCAGCCGTCAAGGCTCAGTCGCTCGAAGACGTCCTCGGCCGCCTCGCCGCGCCAAAGCTTGAAGCCGCAGAACAGGTCACGAGTTGGTTCGCTGAGAATCGCCCGGCAGCACTGCTGGAAGCCACGGCCCACGAAGCGTCGCGGCAGCGTTTGACGTTGACCGAGCTCAGCGCCGGCGGCAAGTCGCGAGCCAACGACTAGATCGCTCGCTTCGAGCAGCTCAAGCATCTTTGGCAGCGAGGCCAGTGATGGCGCGCAGTCAGCGTCGCAGTGGAGGCGTATCTCCCCCCTTGCCTCGAGCATACCGCGGCGAACTGAGAACCCCTTGCCAAGATTGGCGTCGTTGACGAGCAGGCGAATCTTGTCACCATCCAGCAGCGGCTCGGCATGAGAGCACGTTGCGTCTGTGCTGGCGTTGTCAACGAGCAGAATCTCGTAGCTCTCGCCACGCGCTTCGAAGTAGTCGCGGATGTCGACAACCGTTCCGGCAACGGCAAACTGCTCGTTAAAGAGCGGCACGACGACTGAAAACCTCGGCTCGGGCACGGCGGTCAGCCTACCGGCGCGGGAGCGCAGGCTTGCACGGCCGCGTGGCTACCGGCGTTAGGCTGTTGTGCCGATGACGACGACTGCCACCTGCGGAATCTGCCAGGGCGTGCTCGAACTGCGTTTCGCAGGTTCCGGCGAGCCACCCCAAGCTGGAGACTTTGCCCCCACCTGCCACAGGCCACGCGCCTATGGCGATCTCTACCGCTGCCGTGAGTGCGGAACGATCCAGCAGCCGTCACTGCCGGAAGGGGTTGATCTGGTCGACCTCTACCGCGAGATGGGCGACAGCGACTATCTCGCCGAGGAAGCGGGCCGCCGCCTAACTGCAAACTGGCTGCTCGATCTCGTCGAACGCCGCCGCGCGCCGGGCCGGATGCTCGAGATCGGCTGCGGACATGGGCTGCTGCTCGATGAAGCCCGCCGCCGAGGCTGGGAGACGCGCGGCCTTGAGCTCTCCGAACGTTCGGCCCGCCACGGCCGCGAAGAGCTGGCGCTGGATATTCGCGAGGAGCCCTTCGAAGCTCTCGGAAATGAAGAGAACGGCTGCTGGGACGCGCTTCTGATGGTCGACGTGCTCGAGCACCTCGACCATCCGCGCGAAGCAATCGAGCGCGCGACGAAGCTGCTCGCCCCGGGCGGCGTGCTCTGCATCGTCACCCCCGACCCCGCGTCGCTGACCGCCCGCATCGCCGGGCCGCGCTGGTGGGGCCTGCTGCCCGCTCATACCTATCTGATTGCGCGCCGCACGCTGCGCGAGCTGCTGATCGGCCAAGGCTTGATCCTCAGCGATGACGTGCCCCTGGTGCGCAGTTTCTCTGCGCGCTACTGGGTCGAAGGCTTCGCAGGCATCGCTGGCCCGGCTACCGCTGCCGTGCGCCGCGCGGCAGCCAAACTGCCGCCGCAGCGCTCGCTGGCGCTCTCGCTCGGTGACGAACGCGTAATGCTGGCCGTCAACGAGAAAGTCCAAGAGCCGCAGCAGTGTCTAGCGCGGGAGCGCGGAGGTAACGATGAAGTCCACGTTGTGCTGCCCGCCTACCACGCCGCGCAAACGATTGAGCGGGTCGCCGCCGATCTGCCGATTGAATCTTTTGACCGTGCACTGCTCGTTGACGACGCCAGCGGTGATGACACGGTCGCAGTGGCGCTCGCAGCAGGCTTTGAAGTGCTGCGCCACCCAGCCAACCGCGGCTACGGCGCCAACCAGAAGAGCTGTTACAGCCGCGCAATCCTTGACGGCGCCGACGTGGTCGTGATGGTCCACGCTGACCATCAGTACGACGCCGCGCTCGTGACCGAGATGGTGCGTCCGATCATCGAAGGGCGCGCCGACGTCGTGATGGGCTCACGGCTGCTCGAAGACCGGGCGATCGCGGGCGGCATGCCGCGCTGGAAGTGGATCGGCAACCGCGCGCTGACCTGGACCGAAAACCGCGCCTTCACGAAGGACTTCTCCGAGTACCACACCGGCTACCGTGCCTTCTCGACCGAGTTCCTCCGCTCGATCCCGTTTCTGCGCAACAGCGACGGCTTCGTTTTTGACCAGGAGATCTTCGCCCAGATCGTTGACCGCAACGCGCGCGTAGTTGAGTTGCCGATCCCAACCCGCTACTTCCTTGAAGCTTCAAGCGTCTCATTCCGCGCGTCTGTCCGTTACGGGCTTGAAACGCTGACCGTGCTTGCCCGCTACCGGGCCGACGAGAAGCGCCGCCGCTGGTCGTTGCTGCGCAGGCCAGCCGTTGATCTTCAGCCGAGCGCCCAGAGCGCGCCAAACAGCGAACCGGTTCCCTGAGCCCCTCGATGGCGCGCGTGCTCGTTGTCTGCGCTGAGCCGATCGGCCCGCAGGTCGCCGGTCCGGCAATCCGCGCGCTCGAACTGGCTCGCGTGCTCGCCGCCTCACACGAGGTGACGATCGCCGCGCCCGCGCCAAGCCAAACCGGCGATGATCGAATCGCACTGGTCGAAGCAGGCTTTGTTGACTACGACGCGCTCTCCGCCGCCGTCGCAGCGTCCGATTTTGTCGCCGCCCAGTCGCTACCGCCGCGGCTACTCTCGAAGCTGCCGTCGATGGGAACGCAGCTGATCGCCGATCTCTACAACCCGACCGTCTTCGAAGTGCTCGAAGCTGGCCGTGACAAGCCAACCGCGGCGCGCAGGCGCCAGCAGCGCACCGTGACGCTGGCCTCGATTGCGCAGCTCGCCGCCGCATCGTTCGTGATCTGCGCAAGTGAACAGCAGCGCGACCTTTGGCTCGGCGTGATGGCGGCCGGAGGCCTTATCCAGATCGAGGACTACTCGCGCGACCCGACGCTGCGCTCGGTGATTGATGTTGTGCCGTTCGGCCTGCCGAGCGAGCCTCCGCTCGCTCCCCCAGCGCTGCCAATCCGATCAATGTTCCCTGCGATCGCAGCGGGGGACCGCATCGTGCTCTGGGGCGGCGGCGTTTGGAATTGGCTCGACCCCGAAACGGCGATCGACGCGATCGGCCTAATCGAAGAGCGCCGCAGCAGCGGGCCGCGAACGCACCTTGTGATGATGGGACTCGGGCGCCCTGCGAGCGAAGAGCTCGACGCGATGCGCGCCGGCCAGCGGATGCTGGGCCACCTGGTGCGCAGCGGGCTTGAGGGCGAGGTTGTCCACGTGAACCGTGGCTGGGTTGATTACGACGAGCGTGGCGGCTGGCTGCTCGAAGCCGACCTTGGCGTAAGCACCCACCACGACCATCTCGAGAGCCGCCTCGCCTTCCGGACTCGAATGCTTGATTACATCTGGGCGGCGTTGCCGATTGTGGCGACCAGCGGTGACACGCTGTCGGCGTTGGTCGAGCGTGACGGGCTTGGACTTACGGTTCCACCGGCTGACAGCGCTGCGCTGGCGCAGGCGATCTCCGAGCTGCTCGATGACCCCGCGCGGTTAGCTGCGGCGGAGCTATCGCTGCAGCAGCTTGCGCCGCGGATGACCTGGCAGAACTCGGCTGCGGCGCTGGGCGCGATCTGCGCTGGCGAGATCGCGACAGGGGCGCCGGACCGCGCCGCACTTCGCCGCGCGACGCTGGCTCAATATCCACCGCTGCTTGCCGAGACCCACGCCACTCACGGCCTTCGCGGCGCCGCCAGCCGCGCCTGGCGCAACCTGCGTCGCGCGCTCACGCCGGGGCGCTAGATGAGCGACGTTCCTGCGCGCCAAAGCCTGCTGACCCGCGCCTGCGCGAAGCTGCGGCTTGATCCGTTCGAGCTTGGTTGCCTGATCGTCCTGACCGCGTTTGCGTTTGCGCCGCTGATTGCGCTGGCCAGCAAAGGTCGTGATCTCTCGGGAGCCGACGGCTTCTTCGCGACCGACCAGATGCAATATCTGGCTTGGATCCGTGAAAGCTCCCAGCACATCTTCATTGGCAACCCTTGGGATTTGGCGCCCGGGGAGAGAAGCTTCCTGCACCCGATCGTACTTATCAGTGGCGCCGCTCACGGACTGCTTGGAATGTCGATTGGGCTTTCGTACCTTATTTGGAAGCCGGTTGCGATCGGCGTTGTGTTCGTTGGTGCGCTGCTCTACAGCCGTCGGCTCTTAGCGCACGGAGGGGCTCGCCACGCAGCACTGGCGCTGATTCTCTTCGCCGTCGGGCCGGTCGTCGCGCTTGTTGCGTGGAGCGGCTGGGGCGGCAAGCCGCGCCAATACACCTTCGACTTCATCTCCGGTGAGATGTGGACGGGTCAGTACCTTTGGGGTTACCTGCCGACGGCGATCGCGGTTTTCCTGATTCCGCTCGTGCTACTCGGCCTTGAACGGGCTCGCGAAGGCGGCCGCGGCCGTCTGCTGCTGGCTTCAACGGCTGGAGCGTTCTTAATCTGCTGGCTGCAACCGTGGCAGGGCGCCGAGCTGGCGCTACTGATCTGGGCGGTAGAGCTATGGCGCTGGCTTCGCGGGCAGAGCCGGCCAGCTTGGCCGATGCTGGCACTGATCAGCGTCGCAAGTGCTCTACCTGCTGCCTATTACTACTGGCTCTCGAAGACCGACCCGGCCTGGGAGCTTGCCGGCGCGGCCAACAGCGCCGGAGCGCAAGAGCTCTGGTCGTGGCCGTGGTGGGCGATTCTGCTGACGCTCGTTCCACTCGGTGTGCCCGCCCTTCTTGCTTACCGCATACCGGCCAAAGACTGGCAGCAAAGCGCGCTGCGCTGGTGGCCTGCCGCCGTGCTGCTCGTCTACCTGCTGCCATTTGGCACCTTCCCCTACCACAGCTTTCAGGGTCTCCAGATTCCGCTCGCCGTCCTAGCCGTCATTGGCGTTCACTCGCGCTGGCCGCGCTGCTCGGTTCCTGTGGCAGTTGTGCTTGCGCTGGTGATGATCGTGCCGGGAACAATTCACAAGACCACGGTCTTTGGAAACAGCGTCAAGGTTGGCGGCGATCCGTACTTCGTATTTGATGGCGAAGTCGATGCTCTGGACGCGCTCGAAGGGGATTCGCGCCAAGGCGGCGTCCTCGCACCAACCTACTCCAGCCTTCTCGTGCCGGGGCGAACCGGCCGCGAAACGTGGGTCGGGCCATTTTCGTGGACGCCCGACTGGGAGCAGCGCGCAACGGCGGTGAACGACCTTTTTGAGGGCCGGCTGACGACCGCGCAGGCCCGCGCAGTCGTAATCAAGTCACGCGCCCGCTGGCTCTTCGCCGACTGCCGCCCGCTCGCGACCGCCGTGGTTGAGCGCCAGTTGGCGCCGCTGCTGGCACGGGCGCCGCAGCGTTTCGGCTGCGCGACGCTGCTTGAGATCCGCGAACGCCCTGAGATGCTGACCGCCGCGCCCGAAGCTCCCGCCAAATGAGCGGGCAACTGAGAGCCGCGCTGCCAGCCGCAGCCTTGATGCTCGCCGGGATTGTCGTCTGCTCGCTGACCGCGCTGATTGGAATTCAGGTCAACGACGAGGGCTTGATGCTGCAAGCGGCGGCGCGGATCGCCGGCGGCGAGGTTCCTTACGCGGACTTCTGGTGGTACTACCCGCCGGGCCAGCCTTACCTGCTCGGCGCGCTTTGGAAGATCTTTGGCCCCTCACTAATTGAGTGGCGCGCGGTGCGCGTTCTCGCAGATGCCAGCGTCGCCGTGCTCGCCTGGCAGCTGGCGCGTCGCTACGCGAGCCCGAAACTTGCCCTGCTGGCCTGGGCGGTCGCGCTGCTGGCGATGGCCTACCCCAGCGGCCCGCACCCCTTTCCGATTGCGCTCGCTTTGGCTTTAGGAGCGCTGATCTGCTTCAACAATCGTCCAGTACTTGCCGGCGTGCTGGCCGGCCTCTGCGCGGCCTGGCGGCTTGAGTTCGCGGCCTATCTGGGACTAGGCATTTTGATTTCATACGGCGCAGCGCCGACTCCCTTTCGCCGCGGCGGCGCGGCGGCGCGATTCTTGCTCGCCGCGGCGGCCACAGCCGCCGCGGCGTTCCTGCCCGTCGCACTGGCAGCAGGAATTCGCACCAGCTGGGATCTGCTGATCGCCTACCCGCTGAACGACTTCAGCGCCTATCAAGGACTGCCACTCGAGCTGATTTACAGCGGCCCGCTCAACACCGCATCGCTGAGCGGTTTCTTCAGCGACAGTTTTGAGAACCTGCTGCTCTTCTACCTGCCCGTGGTGGTGCTGCTCGGATTCGCTGGCGGCGCGCTCGCCCTAGTGCTCACGTTCAGCCGCCGGCACGACTACGCACTATTGGCGCTGCTGACTTTTAGCCTTGGCATGGCGCACTATCTGATCGTCCGCCCCGACGTCTTTCACACCGCGCCGCTGGCGGTCTGCGTTGCAGTGATCGGCGTCATTGCGATTGCGCGCAGCGCAAAGCGCGCCGCCGAGCTCGCCCGCGGCAAGGCAATCTTGATTCGGGCCGGAGCGTTGATCGCGGCCGCTTCACTGGCGTACGCGCTGGTTGAGGGGCTTGACCGCCAGTTGCTGGTACTTCGCGAACCGACGATCGCACTGGCGGCGCCAACCGCAAACGGCGTCCGCGCCGCGCCGGCTGTCGCTATTCCGCTGGCAGCGGCTGTAGCCGATGTCCGAAGTAGAACTGCGCGGGAAGCGCCGATCTATGTGATCGGCCAGCGCGCCGACATCACGACCTCTGGCGCTCCACTCTTCTACACCCTCGCCGAACGGACGAACCCAACCCGTTACGACATTGCAGCGCCGGGTGTCGTGACCAGCGCACCCGTGCAGGCTGAAATTGTCGCCGACCTTGAGCGCGCAAAACCGAAGCTGATTGTCCGCTGGCTTTCACCGTTGACCGCCGCGCCGGAGCCAAACCTTGCGGGCCGCTCGTCCGGTGTGCGCCTGCTCGACCGTTACATCAACGCCAACTACGTCGAAAGCGGCCGCTACGGCGACTGGGTCGTGCTCGAGGCGCGGGCCGCAAACTGATCAGCGAACTCGCTGCGCCAGCGCTTGACCCCGGCCGGCGTTGGTCTGATTGAGAGCGAACAGGCCAGAAAGCCAGCCCAGGCAATCGCCGTGACGGCTAACACAACCGCAAGCGCCCAGCCGACGGGGATTGCACTGGCGGCGAGCGCCGCGAGCGCCCCACCGACGAGCGCGAATAGAACACCCCAGAGAGCCGCCCTTAAAAACGTGGCGGCGGAGCGCTCTTCAATCTCCGGCGCGTGGTCGCGGAACTTCCGCGTGAACCATGCAGCTCCAAGCAGGTAAGCGAGCAGCGTGCCGGCCACTACGCCGCCGGCACCGAAGATCAGCGCCAGCGGAACCGTGAAGGCAAGGTTGAGCGCGATCAAGAGAACTGCGAGCCGTGCTTCGAGCGAGCCACTGCCGCGTGCGCGCAGGTATGCGATCCGCACGCCAAAGAGCAGGTTCGAGCCGTAGGCAGCGATCAGCATTGCAGCAAAGCCACCCGCTAGGGCGAAGCCGCCGCCAAGCCAGCCCCGAATCACCGATGGGGCGATGGCGACGGCGATCAGCGTCGCTCCAGTCGTCGCGGTAACCCAAAGCCGATCGACGCTTACAAACGTCCGCCCTAGCGCGACGTGATCAGCGGGTGATTGGAGAGAGGCAAAGCGATTGAAAATCGGAACCAGCGGCGCAGCGGCAACAAGCCTCCCCGACTCTGCGAGCTGTGAGGCGATGCCAACCTCAGCAACTACTGCCGGTCGCGCCACCAGCGCCGTCACGACGCGGTCACTTTGACCGTTGATGATCAGCGAGGCAACTGAGAGTTGGAGCCTTGCCGAGAGGCCCGCGATCGCGATAGCGTCCTCGCCGCTGACGAACCCAGGCCGCACGCGCAGGCTGCCGGCCGCAAGGAGCGCGCGGCTAACGAGCAAGACGAGCTGCTGCGCTATCACCGTCCAGCCGAGCTGCGCGAGCGTGGCGCCGGCAGCGACGAGCCAGATCACGGCGGTCAGGTAGCCAATCGAGCCGAGCGCGGCCGTGACGGCAATCGAGGTGAAGCGGCCCTGGCCTTGGAGCAGGTTCGCGAGCGCCGCCATCGCCAGCCCGAGCGGTACTGCCAGCCCGACGATTCGAAGCAGCTCGGTCGCCTCCTTTTCAAGCCCGCCTGGGAAGTCAAAGAGGCCTGCGATCTGCGGCGCGAGCAGCTCAATGATCAGTGCCGCGACAATCCCGATGCTGAGGTAGAACGCGAGCGTAGACCAGAACACGCGCGCCGCGCCGGCGTGGTCATCGGCTCCACGGGCAAGAGCGATGTAGCGCTGCACCGCGGGCGCCATCCCCGCCTCAATAATGCCGATGTAGATCACGATCGCCATTGAGACTGTCCAGACGCCGTAAGCGGCTTTGCCGACGTGATCGATGATCAGCGGCGTCGCAATTAGGACCGCAACGATGCCGATCAGCGCAGTGATTACGCTGGCACTGATATTTCGTTGGGCGCCCCTCACCGCACCAAGCCTACGCGCGCTGGTAGAACGAACGCGATGGGAGCCATTCGAAACCGCGCAGTCGCCCTGCTTCCGCTGCGCCTGCGATGGTGGCTTGGGCAGCGACGCGAGTACGAACTCGCGGCTCGCTACCTCGGCGGACTTAGCGGCGTCGAGATTGGCGGCAGCGCCCACAACCGCTTTCCGGTCGACGCAATCAACATTGACCGCTACGCGCAGATGGACACGATTTACAAGGACGAGGAGCGGCGACTCGCGGGAACCGCACTTGCGGTTGATCTCGTTGCGCCCGGTGACGATCTGCCGCTAGAAGACAACTCGGTTGATTTCGTTCTCGCCTCACACGTGATTGAACACTTCCCCGACCCGATCAAGGCACTGCTCGAATGGAAGCGCGTCGCGACCGACTACATCTTTCTCGTCGTCCCCCACCGCGACCGCACCTTTGATTCGGACCGCGAGCTAACGCCGGTAGACGAGCTGCTCCAACGCCACGCAAGCGGATTTGGATCTGACGAGGACCGGCACTGGTCGGTCTGGAGCTGCGAATCGTTCGTTGAGCTGTGCCAGCGGATTGGGCTCAACGTCGTTGAAACCGAGGACCCGGACAAGAAGGTCGGCAACGGCTTTGCGGTTGTGATCGCGGTCAGCGCTGAGCGCTAGCCGCGTCAGAGATCTCTTCGTTGGCGGCGACGAGCGCTCCAGCAATCAGCAACCCGACAAGAGCGACCGCCGGCATCTCCCAGTCCCAGTCGAGCCCAGCGTGGACTGCGAGCGCAGCGAGTGCGGCCACCGCGCCGCTCGCCTCAGCGCGGCGGACGTAGACGACGCTGCTGGCGCTCCAGGCAACGCCGCCGATGAAGAGAGCAAGTGCCAGCAGCCCGAGCAACCCCAATTCGGCCGCCGTTTCGATGTAAAGCGAGTGGGCGTCGAGCGCGGGGTCAAGGATCGTCCGCTCGCGCCGCCAAACCACGCGGAACGCTCCGGCGCCATCGCCAAGTACCGGAGCGGCGACGAACATTCCGCCAGCGACCTTCCAATATGAATAGCGATTGCTTTCGAACGAAGCGAGGCGCCGACTGTCGGCGCCAAGCCGCGGCTGGCCGGCGCTACTACCGTTGCCGGCCGCTGCGGCGACGAAGCCCAGCACGATCACGGCCAGAACGCTTGCCACAAGCACGCGCGAGGAGGAGAGCGGCCGCTCGCTTGCACTGCCGGCCCAGCGCCGGCCAACGAAGAGAACCGCGGCGATCACGATCGCGATTCCCGCCAGCAGAACCAGCCCCTCACGCTCGCGCGTGGCGAGCGAACCTTGCAGCGTGCGCGCGGCCGGCAGCAGCGCGGCCAAGATCGATGCGGCGACCGCGCCGCCGATTCCAACAGTGATCACCCTCATCTGACGGCGCTCGCGGGAAAAGACACTCAGCAAGAGTGCGCCGACCGCAACGGCGACGAGGGCCCCGCGCGAGAAGGTCAGGTAAACGCCAACGCCGAGTGGTACAGCGGCGCCGAGCGCAAAGTCGCGTAGCCTGCCCGCGCGGCTCGGATCGGCCGCCACGCGCAGCATCAGGATTAAACCAACGGCGGCCACTATTCCGCTCGCGTTCCAATAGGTGAGCGGCTGTTCAAGCCGTCCGGCTGCCGATTGGGTCGCCGCTTCGTTGACGACACCAGGCAGAACGCGCGCCGCGAGCGCGTAAAGCGTTACCAGCAGCGCTCCCGCTCCAAGCGCCGGTTCGACGATCGTCAGGCCCGCGCGGCCACGCAGCAAGGCAACGGCAACGAGGAACGCACCGAGATAGAGAAGCAGCCGCTGAAGATCAGCTTGGGCAACGCTGCGAAGCGGCGCCCAGAGGATTGACAGCCCGACCAGCAGCGTCAGCATAAGCAGGCCAATCAGCGCCCACTGCCCTGGTCGCTGCCGTAGCCAGGGTTGCGGCACGAGCCACGCAGCCGCGATCATTAAGGCCCAGATGAGCGCCCCGGCGACCAGCCGCGGCCCCGCGAAGTAGCCGCCCGAGAAGAAGGCCAGCACGGTCGGGGCGGCCAGCAGCAGGGCGCCAGCGGATAAGCGGAGTGCTCCAGCCATCGGCCGCGAGCGTAGTGAAAGCTGCGGCTCCCGTGCGGTAATCGCCTACCATCGCGCCGTGGCGATCAATTCAACACCGGCGGCGCGCAGCGCAAGGATCTTGCTCTCATTGCTGGCGGCCGCAATCATCGCTTGGCTTGTCATCAGTTGGAACGATGACCGTCTCCAAACTCAGGGAATTGTGCTGCTAGAGCGCCAGCCGCCGCAGACGGCTGAGGCTCTGGAACGCTTCCGTTCAGCGAAACTCCTAAACGCGAGCCTGCAGCCGGGCGCGTTCGAGGCTTCCGTGCTGCTGCTAACCGGTGAGCGCGCGCGCGCGATCGCTCAGCTCGAAGAGCTTTTGCGCAGCGAGCCGGAGAACCGCACAGGCTGGCTGCTGCTTGGGAATTGGCTCAGCAGCGAGGATCCTGCCGGAGCTGCGCGCGCCTTCGAGCGCGCGGCTGCGCTCGACGGCGTCAAGCAGCCCGCGAAGCCCTAGCGCTAGGAGCGCAGGCGGCTTTGGCGAGCCAAGCCACGGCCGCGCACGCGCCTCGCAGGCGCGGAACGAGGTGAGACGGCCGGGCGTGTCGGCCCGTCACTGAGCGTCCTCTCGACCACGGCCGAAAACTCTTGGCTGAACCGTTCAGGGCTGAAACGCTGCGCCTGGGCGACGCAGTCCCCGGTTGCGAAATCGGCGGCGTCGAACTGCTCGAGCACGGCGCAGAGCGCGGCCGGATCAGGCCGCTCAAAGAAAAGGCCGGTCTTCCCTTCAGCAACGGTTTCAACGAGCCCACCGGCGCGCAATGCGATCACCGGCCGCCCGGAGGCTTGAGCTTCCACTGCAGCGATCCCGAACTCTTCCGTCGCGGCAACGACCATCGACTGCGCACCGCGGAGCAAGCGCTCTGCTTGATAGTCGCTAACGCGGCCCGCGAAGCTAATTGAGGGCCCGGCGAGGCGCTGGAGCCGTCGCGCGTCGGGGCCATCACCGGCCACAACCAGAGGAAGCCCAAGGCGACTGAAGGCGCGCACAACAACCTCGATCCGCTTGTGAGCAATCAGCTCCGACAACACGAGGTGGTAATCCTCGACCGGCCCCGGCGAAAAGCGCTCAATCTCGACCGGTGGGTAGATCACTGTCGAGTTACGCGAGAAATAGCGTTCGATCCGCTGCTGCGTCGTCTTTGAATTGGCAACATAGGCGTCGACTCGCTGGGCGGCAATGAAATCCCACTGGCGCCAGCGGTGCATCACTTGAGCCAAAGCTGGCCGCACCAACACGTTGCGCGCGCTGAGCGTTGCCTCGCGCTCCGTCCACGCGTAGCGGAATGGGTTGTGGCAGTAGCTGACGTGCACCGCATTCTCATCGGGAATCACGCCGTGCGCCCAGGCCGATGAGCTGGAGACGACGAGGTCGTAGCCACTGAGATCGAGCGATTCGATCGCGGCCGGATAGAACGGCAGCAGCGGGCGGAAGTTGCGCGCCGTTGGCCGCAGCTTCTGCAGCCCGGAAGTGATCACGTTGCGATCCTCGAAGCGGCCCTGCGTACCTACCGGGTCGTAGACGGCAGTGAAGATGTCGGCCCCGGGAAACATGCCGCAGAGCTGCAGAAAGACGCGCTCGGCGCCGCGCAGGTCAAGCAGGAAGTCGTGAACCAGCGCCACGCGGGGGTTCTCTGTTGCGGGAGTTACATACATCGCTTCTGTTCACACTACATTGCCCCGCCGCTCAAGGTGGAATGCGGCCGCCCGCATCAGATCATCTAACTTGCTCTCTTGATGCGAGTGGCTATTGACGCGCGACACCTCGGCCAAGGTCGCGGAATTGCGCGATACCTAGAAGAGATGCTCGCCGCGCTGGCGGTCGGCTTCCCTGACGATCAGTGGGTCGCAGTCGTACCCGGCGACCGCCAGATTGCGCCACCTAGCGGCGTCGAGCTGCGTCGCGCCCGCATAGCCTCAAAACCGCTCTTCGCGGCCGCAGCGCTGGCTGGCAGGCCGCGGCTTGAGAAGCTCGCCGGTGGTGCCGACGTCAGTTGGCTCCCCGCCCCAGCCCCGGTCGCCTGCGGGCGGCGAACGCCGTACGTGCTGACGATCCACGACCTCTCTTTCGAACTGCGCCGCGACGACTTCACCGCCTATGAGCAGTGCTGGTTGAAGGCAGCCCGCCCGCGCCGACTGGCCCAGCGTGCAGCTCGGATCGTCGTCGACAGCGAAGCAACGGCGGGCGATCTAATCGAAGCTGGGTGGGTGGCCGACGCCGCGAAGCTAACCGTCGTCCGGCCCGCGCCGTCAGCGTCGCTGCTCAGAGCCACCGACCAAAGTGCTGAAAGCGCCCGCGGCTACCTGCTCTACGTTGGCGCGCTTGAGCCGCGCAAAGGCCTCGACACTCTGGCTCAGGCGGTTGGGATTGCACGGCGGTCGGGACTAACCGCACCGCTGCTGATCGTCGGCGAAGGCCGGCTAGCGAGCGAACTGGAAACGGCGCCCGGGATCCGCCTGCTTGGCCGTCAGAGCGACGAGCAGCTAGCGCGGCTTTACGCTGGCGCGCTGGCTCTCGTCATGCCTTCGCGCCTTGAAGGGTTTGGCTTCCCACCGGTCGAGGCCGCTGCGCACGGCGTACCGAGCGTAATAAGTGATCTGCCGGTCTTTCGCGAAACGCTCGGCGACGCCGCATTGACCTTTCCCGTTGGCGATGCTGAAGCGCTGGCAAAGGCGCTTGTGCTGGTCGGCGGCGATTCGGCGCTGCGCGCCCGTGTAGGCGAAGAGGCACAACTTGCTGTCGCCAGCCTGAGCTGGGCGAGCGCGGCGGCATCGCTTCGCGCCGTTCTCTCCGAGGCTTCCGGGGAAGCGCAATGAGCTTCGCCGCAGCGATTGTGCTCCACAACTCGGCGCGCGAACTGACGGCGCTTCTGGAGTCGATTGACGCTCATTTAGCGGCACGCCCGCAGGTGATATGTGCCGACAGCGGATCAAGCGACGACGGCGCGGCTGTGGCGCGCAAATGGGGCGCCGAAGTCCTCGTAATGGACGGAAACCTTGGCTACGGCGCAGCCAACAACGCTGCACTTGAGCGGGTGCGCGAAGAAGTGACGGTGCTCCTCAACCCCGATTCGCTCTTGATCGATGGCGGCATCGTCCGCCTGGTCGAAACTGCCCGTGCAAGCAGGGCGCTAGTCGCACCAAGGTTGCTCAACGATGACCGCAACGTCCAAGACAGCGCCCATCCGCTTCCGGGCGGCCGGGACGGCTATCTCGCCGCGCTAACCGTTCCTCGCCTGCTCCCGACGAAGTTACGCAATCGCCTGCAACCGTTTCGCTCGACGACGCGGACCGAGGTCGGTTGGGCTATCGGCGCCTGCTTGGCTGCGAAGACAGAGCTGCTGCGTCAGCTAGGGCCGTTCGATCCCGCCGACTTCCTGTTCGCCGAGGATCTTGATCTCTGCCTTCGAGCACGTGCCCTCGGCATCCCGACGATCTTCGACCCGGCGGTCTCTTTGGTTCACAGCGGCGCGCACACCAGCCGAGGGGAACTGAAGCAGGAACGCTTCGACCTTCAGGCGCGCCGCCGCCGCGATGTGATTCTTCAGCAGCTCGGAGAGGGCGCGCTGCGCCGCGATGATCGCACACAGGCCCTTACCTTCAAAGCCAGAGCAGCGCTCGGGCGCGACCAGTCCCGCAACAAGATGTTGCTCGCGGCGCTGCGCAGCGCTCAGAACAGATCTAGCTGAGGCCGCGCGTCTGGCTTTGGCCCCGGCGGCTTGGCGGCGCCGCGGCCTTCGGTTTGCTCGGCAACGTTGCGGGCTGGCACCGCTTCAGCTTCGCGCTGCGATTCGACCGCAGCCTGATCGGGTGAACCGTCGGCGAGCATCTGCGGCAGTCGTGAGAAGTCTTCGCGCAGCAGCTCCAAGTTCGGCCTGCGGTAAAGCGCGGCGGCCGGGTGAAAGACGGGATAGAGCCTGACGGTCCTTCCACCAAGTGAGCGTAGCTCTGCTTGGCCATGGATCACTGTAATTCCCGCATCATCCTGGCGCAGCAACTTGGTCGCGAAGTTACCGAGCGTGACTACAACGATCGGCTCAACCAATCTGATCTGCCCGATCAGAAACGGTGAGCAGTTCGCAATCTCATCGCTGCGGGGGTCGCGGTTCTCCGGCGGCCTGCACTTAAGAACGTTGGCTATGTACACATCGTCGCGGGTCATCCCGATTCCTGCCAGCAGTTCGCCAAGTAGCTTGCCCGACGCGCCAACGAACGGAACGCCCTCGCGATCCTCACCCGCGCCGGGCGCCTCACCAACAAACATCAGATCCGCATCGCCGTCCCCAGCCCCAAACACGACCTGGCTACGACTGGCAACAAGCTGAGGGCACTTCTCGCAAGCCTCAGCCGACGCCCGCAGCTCACGTTCAGCCGAGCGCCCGTCAGCCGCCATCCGCGCTCCTGCGGCGGCGCGCAAGAATATCTGCAGCGGCGCCAGTAATCAGGCCGATCATCGCCGCAAGAGCAAGCCAATGCTCGACGACGTGGTCGAGCGGATAGTCGAAATTAATCCCCTGCGCTGCCGCTGGTCTAATCACGTAGAGAAGACCGACGACGGCAACGCACATCGCGGAAGCAGCGAAAAGCCAGGCCGACAGGCGCGGCCCACGGCTCTCCTGCATAGCTGGCACAGAAGATTCCGGGCGCGGCGCCACCCTTAGTTCAACTCCTGTGGCCGTATTCAGATCAACTGCCCTCTTGCCAGAGTGCTGCCGGCCCAAGTCCGCGTTCCGTGTTGCTCCACGGCGGCGCCACAAGCCTGTGAGAATGCAGGCCAGCAGCCCGAGGCCTGCAAGTCCGGAGATCCAGTAGCCAAGGTCCGCGAATCGCTGCGGGCCAAACTCGAAGCGAGCCGAGACACAGCCTGAACCGTTGATCCTCCAGCCGTTGGCGAAGCCGTCGATCTGCCGAGGCGCGCCGAGCTCGCGTTCGCGGCCCGATCTGTCGCTACACCAAGCGCGCCAGCCCGGCGAGAAACTCTCCCCGAGGACGAGCCAACCCTCGCCAACTAGGTTGACCTTGCCGTCTGTGCCGATCATCGCCGTAGGCGTACTTCGCGCAGGCGCAACCACTGGCGCTGCCCCGCGAAGCAGCAGCGAATCGACCGAAAAAACTCTGCCCGGCTTGGCAACCACCAGGTTTGAGCCGCGCGCAAGCAAGAGCCGCGCGCTGCTGTTGCAGCCGACAAAGCGGAGCGCCTCGCCGGCGTCCATTGCGGACAGATCTCCCGAAAATCGGAGCGCGACTGATCTGCCATTGGAGCGCACAGTTGCAGCGCCACAGGCCGTCGTGAACTCTCCCTTTCGCCTCGGTTTGGCGGCGGGCAGCCCTGGCACCTGAATCTCAGCGAGAGCTACGGAGCGTGGCACGCGTGCCCCCCGGGCAACACGCCGCAGCCGCTTGACCGAGAGGACTGTGACCTTCAGTTCGCTCGCCACCACGGTCCTCGGGAGTAAGACCTCGCCGCCCGCCGATACGGGTAGATCGAACCCCCCGTAAGGAGTTGCAACCGATACTCGGGTTGGCTTGAGATAGCGGCCCGGGAGCCTCTTGAGAATGATCCTTCTAACCGCGACCGCCTGCTCGCCTCGCCATCGGATCCAGGGTGGACTCTTCGGGTCGTACTCTGAGACCCACGCAGTCCGCGGATCATCGTCAAATGCCGATGACGCTCGGTTAAGCGGCACTCCTTCGAAACGCGTGGAGCTTTCGTACAAGTTTGCGCTTGGGACGCCGGCTAGGCGGTCGAGCGACGAGTCCGAGGCAGATGGCGCGATGCTGCCCCAGCCCGATGGATTGAAGGCTCGTGCGACGGGCAAGTTGACAATCCGCCGCAGGTCAGGCTCCGCGTCAGACATGTCCAGAGTGTTAAATGAGATCAAACCGCTGACCGGCGTCCCAGACTTGCGCGGGAAATCCGCAGTTAACCGCTCAAGAACAACGTTCATACCCGAGCCCGACAGATCTTGCCCGGCGGCAAGGTCAGCAAGCCGTGTTGGAAGGCGCAGGGCCTCTGTCACTCGCAACCCGGGGATTTCGACTTCGTCAAGGCCGCCCAAGGACACGCCATAGATGGTTTCGCGCGCGGGGATCCGGATGCGAAGACTCTTGGTCATAGCCTCATTGAGTGGAACGTCGTTCCAGCCGGGACTAAGGCTGATGCGCCGCTCGACGCCGCCGTTGATGCTCAGGAACACCTCGGAAGTAATCGAGCCACTATCTCGATGAGGGCGAATCCGGATCTCCTTCAGGGGCATCGACCGCTTGAGGTTGATCTCAAGGAACCGCCGCGCGGGATCCGTCTCGCGCGTCATCCAGGCTGTGTCATTACGGCCGTCGAGGGCTGCAAATGGACGATGTTCGGGGAACAGAGAGAACCCAGGAGTAAAAGGCGAGAAGAGTGCTTCGAGTCCGCTGTAGACAGCGACCGTTCGCGATCCACTGCCGACGCGCCTAAATGGATCGTAGTCGGGAAATTCGCGAGCGAGCGGGTCGTTCACCCCAAGGGGGGCTGACGTGTTGGCGACTACCTTTGAGACAAGTAGCCCGCGTCGTCTATTCGAATCAGTGAATGTCAGCGTCGGTTTGTCTGCGAGGAGATTCTCGAACGATGGCCTCGAAAGGTCTCCCGCGTAGAAGCTGGTTCGGGTCGGGTCAAGCGCACCGACACCAGCCATCGCGACAATGCCTTCGGCGTCGCCGTCGACGACGGCGGCTCCTGCGGCGTTGTAAACACGAGTAACGCGGGGGATCGCTGGCCGAGGTGCGGCATAGGCGCGAACCTCAGGAAGCCGGAAGGCAGGGCCTCCCCGGTCCGGCGGCGGGCTGAAGCGCTTTTCAGCTCCGAAAGTTGCGGCGGCCCTAGCAAAGCCAGGCTGTTGCAAGAGTTCCTCTTCCACCCTGGCCGGATCGAGGGATTCGCTCCGACGAGGAGATGAGTCGGTACCGACGAGGACGCGCCCGACGCCCATCAGCTGAAGCAACGGAGGTAGTTGACCCGGAGTCAAACGGCCCTGCTGGACGCGCGCGTCAACACTGTCGAGAAGCTGAGCTGCCTGCTCGCTCGCTGATCTCACAATCTGTCGCACAAGGACCGGCTTTTCTGAGAGCCCCGGCGCAACTGAGTTCTGGGTGCCGCCCCACGTGTACCAGCCGAAGAGGTCTCCTGGCAAAACCATTATTCGCGTGTCGGTGGGTGTTGAGCGTTGCGCCTCGTCTACGGCCGCAACCCACGGCGACGGAACTTCCGCGAAGAACAATCGTGCGTCAACTGCGTTGCCGGCCCAAAGCGGGCGACCCCAAAAGAGCATCATCACAGCGATCAGCATCACCAGCACCGCTGAAGCAGGCCACACGGCGCGTACGACGCCGTTCACGTTGAGTCGGAGCGAGCGCAGCCAGTCGAACGCGCTACCAAGGCCAACCCCGGCCAAACATGCCAGCGCCAACGCTGCCAGCGGCGCGGCCTTGTAAGTCGTCCGCATGAACTGAAGTGGGCCAGCGCTGTAATAAGCATCGGTGACGACGCGACCGATGGCGCTCTGCTGGGGGAACCCGGTTGACATCGCGAGCACCGACAACCCCAGCAGGAGGCCAAAGAAGGCTCCGTAGCGCCACCGCCGGAGGAATACTAGGCTCCCGATCGCAATCATCGGTACTGCAAAGGTGGCGAGGATCGTCGGTGCGCTGAGCAGATACCCGCCGATTGCCGGCAGCTGCGGGTCGAGGTCAGGGTAGCCGTTGACGTAGGCGACCCAGTACCCCATAAGCCGCAGCGATTCCGATGCACTCGGGGTGTGCAAAATGGCTTCGGCATGCTCGGTGAAGGTCAGGTAGTTAGCCCCAAATCTGGCCTGGATTATGACCGGAATTACCCACCACAGCGACGTTAGGAAGCAGAGAACTACGGCGCGCCAAGTGAACGCCACGACGGTTCGCAGGCCGGCTGGCCCGACGGCCTCAAAGAGTCCGAAAAGAGCGACCGCTGCCACCAGCCAGACCAGGACTGCGGCATTCAAGCCGCCGCCCGCCGCCGCTAGGAGCAGCGCTACGACCGACGGCGCTACCCAGCCGCGCGGGTTGGCGATGCCTTTGCTGACCCAAAGCAGTAGCCAAGGCAAGAGCGACGCAGCTAGCAGCCAGGAGGTGCCTCGGTTGAGCCCGATTGTGATGAAGGGGCCGGTAATGAAGATCAAGCCGGCGACGAAACCCGCGCTCTGCGACTGCGAAGGAAAGAGACGCTCGACGAGGCGTACTACGCCCCATGCGCCGAGCGCCAAGATTCCTGCGATCCAGAAGCGTTGAACGATCCAAACCGGGATGCTGGCAGCGTCGCCAAGAGCGAAGAACGAACCCATCGGGAAGAGGTAGCCGACAAACTGGCTTGTCTGGATGTGCCCCAGATCGATCGTCGACGACCAGACGTCCCCGACCTGAGAGAGAAACCGCCCCGGCGCCGTGATCAGCTCGATCCGCTGATCGGTATATCGCATGTGCGGTCGTTGCCAGAACGAGATCGCAGCCGCAATGACCGTCAAGGCTAAGGGCGCAAAGAGTCCCCGCTGTGATATTTCGCGCCTCAAACTCATCAAGAGCAGCGATGATACGCGAAGCAAAGTCGCTCACTGACACGGCGGCCGGTTCCACTTAAAGCGCTGGAGCCGAGGTCAATTGAGCCTATTCGCAGCATGCCACCACTCGTGAGTCCCAAAGCTCGATTCCGGGAAGGCCAGATTCTCCCGCACGACGAACTGATTGGGGCTGAACCTAACGTTTGCGAACCCAGATCACGCAGTTCCAAGCGAGCACTTCGCGTACCCCGGCGATCCGCATAATCACGCGCAGTCGCGGCCAGTATCGGGGCTCGACGCGAACGACCGTCAAGCTCGAATCGGCACGAAGCTGCCGCAATGTCGAACCAATATGGACCGCCCAGAGTCCGTCGCCATATGCATTCTTATACGGAGGGCCGCCGTGGCGCCGCTCGTAGAGCGCCGGGCCGAGCCGAGTCCCAAAGTAGTGCCACGGTGAGATTGCGTGCCCGCCCCATGGTGAATACCAGTTGGTCCAAGAGATATAGGCCCACCCACCAGGCTTCAGAATCCGTGAAATCTCATCAAGTACTTTCGGCGCATGAGGTGTATGCTCCAAGAGGTTCGAGCAGTAGACGCCATCAAAGTCACCTGTCGGAAACGGGAGGTTCCCGGCGTCCGCTAGGACGAAGCCCGGCGGGGGGTCGCCTTGCAGCGATGCTTCGTCGATCGAATTGTCGACCGGCACCACCTCCGCTCCCGCACCTCTTAGACTGCTTGTGAAGAAGCCTGGTCCGCAGCCGAGGTCTGCGATTCGTTGGCCCGCAAGAAAGCCTACCTCGCGCTCTAGGTCCTCGATCGCTTCTCGCGCCATCAGATCGTAGAACGGCACAGGGTCGTCCGGTTCGTTTCGCCAGAGCCGAAAGAGCTGGTGCGCACGCGCCACGCCTTTTCGTCGTTGCGGCCCGGTCGACGACTGCGTCATGCAGCCGCCTTCATCACTCGGAGCCGAAAGCGGATTTCTTCCGGGGTTAGGAGCGTTGCGAAGAAACGCTCGAAGATCACTGGCTCGACGTTGATCAGATGATCGAGCCAGCTGAGAACCGCGAAGTTGGAGAAATGGAACCTCTTTGATTCAACGACGAATCGCGCCGGGCTCTGATAGTTCGTACGCCCTGACAACTTCCAGCGCTCATAGAACTTCAAGTTGCGATCACCTAGAAACTCGTAGTTGTCGAAACTGCGAATCCCAAACGGAATGCGATGGTCGGGCTCGGAGTAGAACTTGGTTGATAGGAAGAACGGAACAGCCACGTCGATCAGCGCGTCGGGTTCACAGATCCGCCATAGCTCGGTGACGACTGCGTTGAAATTGTCGAGGTGCTCGAGCACGTGCGAGGCGCTCACTTCGGCGACGCTGTTGTCCTCGAACGGCCACGGATAGCTGTTGAGGTCGATGATTTCATTACCGCCGTAGTCGGCGATGTCGACGTTCACCCATCCGGAGCGCACGTCGGCGTTGCAGCCGAGGTTCAACCTCAGCGGGCCGCCAGCGCGATCAGCCACGACGGATCCCCGTAAGTAATGCGACGGCCTCGGTGAGTCCCGCGACGGTCGCTGCGTTCACCGCGTTTGTCGAAGCTTCCGGACGGTCGGTCACGAGAATCGCGAGCGCGCCGATCTGATTGGCGGCCTCAATGTCGCTGCTTGAATCACCAACCACCGCTGAATGCTTGTATTCGATCTGCGGGTCAAACTCAAGCGCCTGCTCAAAGAGACCCACCGCCGGCTTGCGGCACTGACAGCTGCCCGCAAGGTGAGGGCAAACCAAAATCTGGTCAATCTTACCGCCGGCCGACTCAACGGTCGCTCGCAGCCCGGAGTGGATTTGCTCAACGGCCTCCGGATCAGTTACGCCCTTCGCCAGCCCCTGCTGATTGGTCACGACGATCACTTTCATGCCCGCCCGCGTCAACTCGACGAGCGCGTCGACGGCGCCGGGCAGCAGCTCGAAGTCGTCGACTGAGTTGACGTATTCACCTTCGGACATCTTTCGGTTGATCACACCGTCGCGATCAACGAACACGGTCGTTATCGAGCTCACAAGTCAAAGCCCATCCGTTGCTCGACGATCTCGCAGATCACGTGGCCAACGACACAATGAATCTCCTGCACTAAAGCCGTCTCCGACGATTCGACAAGGATCAACGAGTCGGCCAATAGATCGAGCTCGTGACCAAGCCCCGTCAGCGCGACCGTCGAAATCCCCATTGAACGCGCTTGGGCGAGAGCGGCGAGTACGTTCGGTGAACGCCCGCTGGTTGATATCGCGATCGCAACGTCACCCGGCTGCGCAAGAGCCTCCAATTCGCGTGCGAACGCCTGATCGTAGGAAAAATCATTCGCGAGAGCGGAAGCAACGGCGGAATTCGCTCCGAGTGAGAGCGCTGCCAGCGGGCGACGATCGGCGCGAAAGCGACCCACGAACTCGGCGGCAATGTGTTCAGCGTCGGCGGCGCTTCCGCCATTGCCGAAGAAGATCGCTTTCCCTCCGGATTCGATACTCGCTGCGATCATCTCAGCAGACCGTTCGATCGCTCCAACACTGCCTGCCGTCAAAAGCGCGCTCAGCAGACCGTCGTGTGCGACACGCCGCTGCTGGAGCGCCTCGGCGGCCGCCATCCCCCCGCCATCCTGCCCAGTATTGTCATGCACCTGTCCACGACTCCAAGCCGACGTCGTCAAAGTAAACGTTAAGGACACTGAAGCCATCCTCAGCAAGAGCTTGCGCGACCTCGAAGCGGCAATCAAACGGCGCGTAGAAGAGCATGTAACCGCCGCCTCCGGCTCCGGTGATCTTTCCACCCAGCGCGCCGGCGTCGAGCGCGATTCGGTGGGCAGCCACCGCGGCCTCGGTCGAGATTAGGGGGGAGAGCTCTTGCTTCGCTAGCCAAGCCTCATTGAGCAGGTAGCCAAAATCGTCGAGCCGTCCCGCGAGCAGGGTTTGCGTCATCTCCAACGCTAGCTCCTTCTGACGGGCAAGCGCAGCACCCGTTGTACCATCATCATTGTTGTAACGCTCGCTCTGATCGTCGATGATGGTGGCCGATTCACGCGACGCCCCGAGATGACAAAGAAGCAGATTGTGTTCAAGCGTTGCGATCGTCGCGGAAGGCAGCCTCAGCTGATTGACCGTTACATCGTCGGCGTTGAACTCAAGAAAATTGACGCCTCCGAACGCGGCCGCGTAGTGATCCTGAGTCCCCCCGGCCAGACCGAGATCTTGACGCTCGATCTCAACCGCTGCTCGAGCTATCTCATCTGCCGACCCACTGCGACCGTATGCAGCAAGCAACGCGCCCACGACCGCGACGACAATGGTTGACGATGCGCCAAGGCCTGAGCCTGGAGGAGCCTGCGATTGGACTCGCAACTCGACGCCGCGGCCATCTGAGGCCAAGCTGCTGATCGGTCCGCTCAGGAGGTGAAGACGCTGATCGAGCTGGCTTAGCTCGCCAATCCGTCCTTCTGAGGTCAGCCCAAGGTCAAGGCTACGGATGACAAGTTGATCATCTTCACGAATCCGCGCCGAAGCGTAGGCGTAACGCCTAATCGCAGCGCTCAAGACCGCGCCGCCCTCCCGCTCTGGATAAGGCGAAACATCGGTCCCGCCTCCAGCGAAACTGATGCGCATCGGGGCTCTGGCAAACGCGCGCGCGTCGGATTGCACAGCAATGTTTCCAAGGCGCGACCGACTTCTGGCAAGAGACCCCATAAATCGAGAAGCTACAACACTGGGGGAACCGGTCTCGCAAGTTGACGGCCGGTCTTAAAACTGGCATACTGGCGCTGGCATTGGATCGAAGAAATCGTCAATGTCGACGAAAAAACTTCCGTAGATCCGAATGCACATACTGATCCTGACAGACCGTGACTGGGACCACCCCGATGCTGGGGGTACAGGGGTTCACTTGACCGGCCAGATTGGCCATTGGGTGCGCTGGGGTCAGAGCGTGACTGTGATCGCCGGCGGTTATGAAGGGGCTACTACGGTCGAGCATCGGGATCGGCTGACGGTCTACCGCGTTGGCTCGCGAGTCTCCGTTTTCCCAAGGACCATCATTCGCGGCATCGTCGGCCGGATCCCCAAAGCCGATGTCACGCTGGAAATCATCAACGGAATCTGTTGGATGACGCCGCTCTGGTTGAAGGGTCCTCGTGTTTCGCTGATCCACCACGTCCACCGCTCGATGTACGTCGACGAGATGGGCCAGAAGGGGCGGCTTGCTGCGCTGGCACTGGAGACGCTGCCACTGCGCACTCTCTACCGTCGCTCGCACTTCTTGGTGGTCTCCGAGGCAACGAAGGGTGAGGTCGAGCGAACTCACGCGATTCCCAGCGCTTCGATCGACGTTGTATACCCAGGAGTCGACGGCGAGTTTTTCCAGCCTGGGCCAAAGAGCGAGCTGCCGACGATGATCTTCCTCGGCCGGCTCAAGGCCTACAAGCGCGTTGAAACCCTTCTCGACGTAGTCAGCGCAATCGACGGGCTGACACTCGACCTAGTCGGCGACGGCGATCATGGGCCGGCGCTGCGGGCAGAAGTTGCCGCACGCGGGTTGGCGGATCGGGTTCGCTTCCATGGCCACGTCAACGACGAGAAGAAGAAGCTCTTGCTCAGTCGCTCCTGGCTAGCGGCTACGGCCTCGGCGGCGGAGGGCTGGTCGTCGGCGACGTTGGAGGCCGCGGCAAGCGGCACGCCGACCGTGGCCCACCCTGTGGGCGGTCTTCGGGAGTCAATCGTGGATGGCCAAACGGGGTTCCACGGCGAGACGCTTGGCGATCTTGTCGCCGCTGCCCAGCGACTTGTCGATGACGAACCGCTACGAACGCGACTGAGCGTGCAGGCTCGCGCGCGCGCCGAGGTGCTCAGCTGGGAGCGTTCCGCGCGCGGCACTCTGGGGGTACTTCAGGGTGCTGCCGACCAGGGGTTAGCGGCACCCCCCGCTGATATGGAACCCCAAAACGCCGCCACCGTGGGACGACAGACGCGTTGACGCCAGATTCCGTAGGGACGGCTGCTACCTTTCTGAAGGTTGGCCGTAACCCTCGGGTGCGAACCGTGTACAGCAGTTAGAAGTTGGTTGGCGGAGCACCACTCAATGCGCGACCGGTATCTCGTAAGGGAACTGGACCGAAATGACAGAACGCATCGTTCAAACGATCCGAACAGTCCCCGAACTGAGGGATGCGATTGTTGCGCGCCGCGCCGACGGGGCGACGGTTGGTTTCGTTCCGACGATGGGCGCGCTGCACAGCGGCCACTGCGCACTGATAGAGCGCGCCGCTAGTGAGCACGACGTTGCCGTCGTCTCGATCTTCGTCAACCCAACGCCGTTCAATCAGGCCTCCGACCTTGAGCAGTATCCACGTGACGAGGCGGCCGACGTCAAGGCCGCCGCCGCGGCCGGAGCGACGATCTGCTTTACACCAAGCGTTGAAGAGATTTATCCAGCCGGCTTTTCCACCCGCGTGCAGGTTCGCGGGCCGCTAACCGAAACGCTTGAAGGCCAAGAGCGCGGCGTCGGCCACTTCGACGGAATGGCAACCGTCGTTGCGATCCTGCTCAATGCGGTGGGACCCGACGTCGCCTACTTCGGCGCAAAGGACGCACAGCAAGCGCTGGTCGTCCGCCGTTTCGTCACCGATCTGCGGATTCCAACCGAAATCGTCACCGCGGTGACGGTCCGCGACCGCGATGGCCTAGCCCTCTCTAGCCGCAACGCAAGGCTCTCCGCCGCCGGCCGCGAGCAGGCCTTGGCGATCTCGGCCGCACTGCAGGCCGCGGCCAACGCGATCAGCGATGGCAGCGCCACATCACCCGAAGCCGCCAGCGCGGCCGGCGTCGAGCGCCTACGGGCGGCGGGAATTACGCCCGAGTACTTCGCTGTCACCGACCCGGCAACGCTTGAGCCTGCAAGCCAGCTCAGCGGCAGGCTGCTGATCTCCTGCGCAGCCACCGTTGACGGCGTCCGCCTGATCGACAACTTGACCGTCAGTGCCAATCGAGAGGCGGCGACCGCCAACGTTTAGGCGGCGTCGACCGTTAGAGAAGGAGCAGACGATGTCCACGATGCCCAACCAGATCGAGATCCCGGCCGACGCTTCGCGCCTGCCGATGACGCTGCCGCGGCTCGCCCAGATGAAGCGGCTTGGCGAGCCAATTGTGATGGTCACCGCCTACGACTATCCAAGCGCGCTCGCGGCCGAGAAGGCTGGTGTTGACATGGTTCTCGTCGGTGATTCGGGCGCAATGACCGTGCTCGGTTACGACTCCACCGTTCCGGTGGAGCTAGATGAGATCCTGATGCTCGCGAAGGCTGCCCGCCGCGGCCTTCAATCGCCATTCCTGATCGGTGACCTCCCATTCGGTTCATACGAAGTCAGCGACGAGCAGGCGGTGACGACTGCGCTCCGCTTCGTCAAAGAGGCCGGTTGCGCTGCCGCCAAGCTCGAGGGCGGCGGCCCAACCTCGGTTGCCCGCGCCCGCGCGATCAGCAGCGCCGGCATCCCCGTAATGGGCCATGTTGGGCTAACCCCGCAAACGTCGACCGCGCTCGGCGGCTACCGCGCTCAAGGGAAGACGGCAGAGCAGGCGCTGCTAATCCGCGATCAAGCGATTGCGCTCGATCAGGCCGGTTGCTTCTCAATCGTCTTCGAAGCGATCCCATCCGAGCTTGCGGCCGAGATCATGCCGCAGATCTCAGTTCCCGTGATCGGCATTGGCGCCGGCGGCGGCGTTGACGGCCAGGTGCTCGTCTTCCATGACCTGCTCGGCATCCGCGAGGGGCTTGGCGCTCGCTTCGTCAAGCGCTACGCCAACATCCTCGACGAGATGGTTGACGGTGTCAGCGCCTTTGCCGAAGATGTCCGCAGCCGCTCTTTCCCGGGCCCTGAACACGGGTACTCGATCGACCACGACGAGCTGACCGCCTTTCGTGGCGACAGTTCTGCGCAAACGCGCTCAGAGCAATCTAGGGACTGAGTACCTCCGCGGCCTTGACCTTGATGCACCCTCCCCCTCCGCCCCAGAAGCCGATCGTCACTGAGCTGCTGAGAGCTGGGATTACAGCGCGAAACCCACTCGGATAGCTAGCGATCTCATAGACGTAGAGCGGGAGGGGCTCGGTAGAAGATGTCAAAGCGATGACTCCTCTGGAACTTGAATTCTCTAGCTCAACGCTAACCATTATCGTCTTCATCGAGTTCAGAATTGGCGCCGCCATCGGGAACTGAGCAGCGTAGGAACCGGGACCGAGCCAGCTCGACTGCGCGGCCGAGCGCCCGCATGGTCGACCGGTGCTCGACAGCTGACGCTGCGGTCCGATCCGCACCGGCCGCAGTGCACCGGTGCCGTCGGCTTGCCAAAGCGTTCCGCTGGGGAGATTGACCTCTGGCAGCTTCGCGTTTGGCGAGATTACGCGCGCCGCCTTCTCAATCCGGTTGTAGCCTGCGGTCGTTGGGACCTGAAACACGACGAAGCCGGGAAGATGCCCGTCAAGGACCGTCAAACTGGATCGATTTCGCGATAGTTCGCTGATCGAGTTGCGAAGGTTAGCCGAGTACGAAGCAACCGCGATGATTCGAGCCTGAGTACCTTGAACGCTGCTGCGCAGGTTGGCCAGCCACACCACAGCGAACACGGCGGCCAACCCGGCCAGCAGGCCGAGCGCCCATCTTCGTCGCGGCAAAGGTCGACCCGATGCGGCCCACGCCGTCGGGATGAGGAGCACGCCAAAGAGAAGGCTCAGATCTTGATATCGAGAGATCGCAGCGATGCCCTCAACCCCAAGAACCTCCAGCCGTCCGGCAGCGATCTGAAGGCCGCTGATTGTCGTGAGCAGAATGAACGCGAGCCAGATCATCGCCGACGACCTGTTCCTAACAGTTCCAATCAGCAGCGCGCCAATCAACAACAAGCCTCCGGCAAGAGAGAAGCCCCACTGCGGCTTGATGCCGACGAGATCTTGCCCTTCCGTCGGGCCCGAGAAGTCATTGATGACCGTCGCCGAGACGCCACGGCCCCACCAGTTGAGCGCCACCTCGACCCAGGTGCCCACCGGGGCATTGGCAAAATAGGAGAGCCCGCCACTGGTATTGGCCTTCGCCAACAGTACCGTGAGTACGACTTGGCTGATGGCGATTGCGAAAAGACCGGCTAAGAGCGGGAGTGCCGAACGCGTGCGGTCGAGGAGTCTTCTTACGGTCGGGGCGTCTGAGCTGGGCGGAAGGACGAGCAGCACCCACACCAGCAAGGGGATTATCACGGCGCGGTCGGAGAATGCGCATGCGAGCAGCTGTAAGAGCCAGCTGAGGACAAGCCACTTGGTGGCGCGACTGCGCCTCCACCGCAGCGCGAAAAGAATTGTTGCTAGCGCTGCAGCAACCATCGTCAGGCCGGATGACGCGGTGGTCCACCAACCTGCCGTCGACACAACTACGGACGAAGTTCCAAGCATCGAAGCAGCACCCAATGCAACGATCGGGGAATCGGTGAGTTCCCTGACCACCAAAGCTCCGAGGACGACGATCAGGCCGACGCAAAGCGCCGCAAACCATTGGGCCATCCACCACTCCGGGCCGAGCGCTCCGATCAGCCAGGAGAGGCCGCCAGCAGCCGGGTTGAGGTGGTCACGCAGTTCAGGCGTTCCAAAGAAGGTCGTCATCCCGAGGCCGGCGTCTTGGCGCAGGCCGATATTCACGAAGTCGTCGTCGCGAAAGGCACCCGCTCTGAGCGCGCGCGCCGTGATCAGCGCGCAAACAATGGCGAGGGCGAATGCCAACCAAACGAACCGGGTTCGGGCGAGGCGCCGCCCCTCCCCAAGCCAGTCCCGTTGAGAGCCTTCAGACCCGCCAGCGATTCGTTCAGACACTTGGCTGGACTCTACAGTCGTCTTCGCGTTACTGCGCGAGCCGGCACTCGGCGTATCTACACGCCGTCGAACTCAATCTCGCGCAGCACCCGCGCCGGGGCGCCGGCGGCGATCACGCCGGCCGGGATGTCGCTGGTGACAACGCTGCCTGCACCGATCACCGTTCGCTCGCCGATAGTCACGCCGCCGGTGACGACCGAGTTGGCTCCGAGCCAGACGTTGTGCCCGACGACGGTGGCGCCTTTGTTCGTGAAACCTTGGTGCGTAATTGGCCGCGTCGGATGATCGAAACGGTGGTCGGCGTCGGTGACCATGCAGCCGTTTGCGGCCATACAGTGGTCGCCAATCGTTACCGATTCGATCGCCGCGACCATCACGATCTGGTTGAGAAATACGCCCTTGCCGATCGTGATCCGCCCAGCCTCGCCGCCGGTCAGCCAAACGCCAGGCTCAAACAGCGTTCCCTCCCCCACCTGAAGCCTTCCCTGACGAAACATCTCGAGCGGCTCTCCTTGAAGCGGCCAGCGCGCGAAGGCTCCTCGCTTTGCCAGCTCGCGGTGAATTAGGTAGCGCCGCCAAGGAAGTGAGTCGCGCTCATACCAGCGCCACTTGACGGCCCAGAGGCGCGCCATCTCGGCTGTCAGTCTCTGGGCAGCCATCGCCCCGCGCTAGGCCGCGGCCTTCGCCGGCCGCTCACTGGCTTTACGCCGCGGCGCGGCGGGCTTGCGCCCCGGCTTCGCTTTGGCCGCCGGCTTCGCCGCGACGACAAGCTCAGCAAGGAACTCGCCGGTGTGCGAGCCAGCCGTACCGGCAACCTGCTCAGGTGTTCCCTCAGCAACAACCAGCCCGCCCTCGTCTCCGCCCTCGGGGCCCATGTCAATGATCCGGTCTGCCGTTTTAATCACTTCAAGGTTGTGTTCGATCACGACGACCGAGTTGCCTGAATCGACCAGCCGGTGGAGCACCTCAAGCAGCCGCTGGACGTCGGCGAAGTGAAGCCCGGTCGTTGGCTCGTCGAGAATGTAAAGCGTCTTGCCGGTTGCGATCTTCGAGAGCTCGGTCGCCAGCTTTACCCGTTGGGCCTCGCCGCCGGAGAGCGTCGTAGCCGGCTGCCCGAGCCGCAGGTAGCCGAGCCCCACGTCGCTGAGCGTCTGAAGCCGGCGGTGAATTTTGGGAATGTGGACGAAGAACTCCAGCGCCTGCTCAACCGGCATGTCGAGCACGTCGGCGATTGTCCGCCCCTTGAAGCGAACCTCAAGCGTCTCCTTGTTGTAACGCTTGCCGTGGCACTGCTCGCAGGGCACGTACACGTCGGGCAG
>SXGR01326143.1_pt1 | contig 40224 bp, 29 predicted proteins | sample 3174711 | NCBI WGS metagenome assembly SXGR01 (sample SAMN11356860, study PRJNA531348) | freshwater metagenome | isolation source: freshwater sample F1-60 | place: China: Fuxian Lake, Yuxi | collected 2017-12-25
CACGCATAGCTAAGATTGACGTTGGCGGCGTGACGGGGCCGCCGCGCCAGATCCTTGCCGCGATTAGCGTTGCCGGACGAGGTGTTCTCTGTATCGGTCAAGGTATAGTTGGCGTCGACGGCGAACCGGTCGATTTCGGCCGCCAGGGCCAATTCGATGCCGTGGGCCTTGGTGCTGGCGATATTGTCGTAGTAGCCGAACCGCCCGGTGCACAAGGGACTGGGCGTGGTGCAGGAGAAAAAGTCGATTTGATTTTCGACCTTGCGCCCGAAGACCGTGGCCGATGCGGTGACCGCGCCGTTGACGGCACGGTGCTCGACACCCGCGTCCCAGGTGTCGGCTGATTCGGGCTTGAGCGCCGTATTGCCGAAGGCGCTGTAGAGCTGAAACAACGTCGGCGCCTTGAACCCTTGGCCGAAGCCGGCGCGGATCATCGTTGCGCCTTGGTTCGGAGACCAGGCCACCGAGCCCTGCCCGACGGTCTGCCCGCCGAACGTTTCGTGGTCGTCGTGACGGAGCCCGAAGACAACAGACACACCTGGCACAATATCGCCCGCCACTTGCGCATAGCCGCCGGTGGTGTCGACGCTCCTGACCAACGGCGCGAGCGCCGGCGCAAAGGACGACGGCGACGCCGTGCGCGGCCGCGACGTCCAGAATGGGACGCATGTCGGCGGCCTGACCGAAGAGATGGACGGCAAGCAACGCTCGTGTGCGCGGCGTGATCGCCGCGGCCATCCCGGCGGCCGAGACATTGAAGGTAGCGGCGTCGATATCCACGAACACCGGGCGCGCGCCGAGTCGTGCGATCGCACCCGCCGTGGAAAAGAATGAATACGCGCTGGTGACGACCTCGTGCCCCGGGCCGATGCCGAGCGCCATCAGCGTCGCCAGCAGCGCATCCGTGCCCGAGGACACCGCGATCGCGTGCGGAAGGCCGAGGTGGGCCGCGAGTTCGCGCTCCAGGGCCTCGACTTCAGGACCGCCGATGAAGCGCTGGCTGTCGCAGACGCGGGCGATCGCCTGCAGGATCTCCGCGCGCAGCGGCAGAAATTGCGCGGTGAGATCGACGAGCGGTATCGTCACGAGCGGGCGCGCGCCCGCAGCAGGTCGACGTACACGGCGTTGACGCGCTCGACCATCCGCTCGATGCTGAAATGTTCCGCCGCGAAGGTCCGGCCCGCCTCCCCGAACACCCGGCACCGCTCCGGGTCGCCCAGCAGCGCGATGGTCCGCTCGGCTATCTTCGCCGTGTCGATGGGCGGCACGAGGTAGCCCGAGATGCCGTCGCGAATAACCTCCGGGGCGCCGTCCATGGCGAAGGTCACGACCGGCTTCCCTACTGCCCCAGCCTGCGGCAGGACCCGCGCGATGCCCTCGCGCAACGACGTGTGCACGACGACGTCCATCGCCTGGATGCAGTCCGGCACGGTGTGGGGCGCCACTCTCCCGGTCATGACGACGCGCTCACCGAGACCAAGACGCGCGGCGTCGGCGAGGAGCTGATCGCGCAGCGGGCCGTCGCCGACGAGCAGGAAATGCACGTCGGGCACCGCCCTCGCGATCTCCGCCGCGGCCGCCAGAAACTCGTCGTGACCCTTGAGTGGAAACAGCCGCGCGATCTTGCCGACCACGGGGGCATCGGGTGGAAGGCCGAGGCGCCGTTTGGCATCCGCGACGCTCAACCGATCCCTCACCGACAGAAACAGCCCGAGGTCGAATCCGCTGAAGATCGTGAGGTGCTGCTCTGGGCGGCCGATACCGCGCTCGAGGACCGCCTGGCCGACGCTGTCGCTGACGCTGATGAACGTGTCCGTCACCGGCGCGCACAGCCGCTTCAGCACGATGTACAGACGGTTCTTCCACTTGGACTGGAATTCGTGGAAGACGAGGCTGTGCAGCGTGTGCACGACGATCGGCACGCCCGCCGCCCACGCCGCGAGACGGCCGACGATGCCCGCCTTCGACGAGTGGGTGTGCACGATCGTGTACGACCCGCGCTTGAGGAAGCGATACACGTCGAACACGGCCTTCAGGTCACGCAGCGGCCGGATCTCGCGCGCCAGCGACGGCACGACGACGGTCTTCACCCCGGCGCGCGCCGCTTCCTCGAACATGTGCCCTTCACCCGCTTCGTCCACGCCGCACAGCAGGGTGACGTCGAACCGTGGGTCACGATGCTGACCGATCGCCGTATAGAGGGTGTTCTCCTGCGCGCCGCCGAGGATCAGCCGCGTGATGATGTGGACGACGCGGATCGGGGCCGCAGCCGCCGACACCGCACCGCTGGCAGAAGGCGTCGAAACGATGGTACCCGTCGGGACGGGGCTCTCGAGCTGATTGATCAACCTGAACACGTCACCACTGGCGCGGGGATGAGCACGAAGGCTCCGCGCCATCATATGCGATGGATCGGCGAGCACCAAACGGCCTGCGTGATAGCATCGCCTGTCCATGCGGCTCGGCCTCCGCCTGCTGCTCCATCGCCCGGCGAGCAGGCTGATCGCGGGCGTCACGCGGTCGCGCTGGCTCGCGGCGCGCCTGTTCGGCGTTCGCTTCCGTCCGCTGCCCGACCCCTCTCTCTACTACTTCGACGTGACGACGCCGGTGCTCGTCAGCGTCGCCGCGCGGTACGTCACGCCGCGCATGCGCGTGTTGGACCTCGGCACCGGCGCCGCGGCCATCATCGGCCTGGCGCTGTGGCGCCGCCGCGGATGCCGCGTCGTCGCCGCGGACGTCAACCCGTCGCTGGTGCAGACGGCGCGCGACAACATCGCGTTCAACGGCGCCCCCATCGAGGTGGTCCGGTCGTCCTTCCTCGACAACGTCCCCGGGGAGCTGGACGTCGTGACGTTCAACCCGCCCTACGTGACGACCACGCACGGTTCGGCGCGCGGCCTCGACCAGCCCTATCGCGTGCAGTGGGACGGCGGCACGGAGGGCACCGAGGTCATCTCCCGTTTCCTGGATGCGATTGCCGCCGATGCGCGCCGCCCGGTCGTCCTGATGGGCGTCAACCGCTGGCACGCCACGCCGGACCGCCTCGAGGCGCTGTGCACGGCGCGGCCCACGCTCACGCGGCGCGCCGTCGTCAGGCACCAGTGGCTGCCGGTGAACGTCTACGTGTTTCAGAGAACGGGCTGAGCGGCTGCGGGCACGACTCGCGCACGCGGCCGGCCGCTTCGTGTGACCCACTGATCCCCGAGCACGAGCGCATCGACGCCCGAGCGCTCGAAGGTCGCCCGTGCGTCCGCCGCCGAACACACAATCGGCTCCTGAATGTTGAACGACGTGTTCAGCAGCACGGGCACGCCCGTCAACTGTTCGAAGCGGTCGAGCAGTTTCCAGTACCGGGGATTCACGTCGCGGGCCACGGTCTGGGGCCTGGCGGTGCCGTCCACGTGCGTCACGGCCGGAATTACCTCCCGCTTGTCGGGCCGCACCGGGACGACGATCGTCATGAACGGCGACGGCTGCCGGAGCTCGAAATACTCGCTCGCCGATTCGGCTTTCACCGAAGGGGCAAACGGACGGAACAGCTCGCGTTTCTTGATTTTTTCGTTGATCACGTCGCGGATGCCGTCCGAGCGCGGATCGGCCAGGAACGACCGGTGGCCGAGCGCACGCGGCCCGTACTCCATGGGTCCCTGGGCCCAGGCGATGACCTGGCCATCGGCGAGCGCCCGCGCCGCCATGTCGATCAGCACGTCTTCATCGAGGCGCGTCGCCTGCAGCACATCGTCCGAGCGGGACTCGAAACCGGCATCGCCGATCGGCGGGCCGAACTGCGCGTGCACGAGCGGCTCCGGCCGCTTGCCCGTCAATTGCGCGTGCAGCAACATCGCGGCGCCGAGCGCGCCGCCCGCGTCGTGCGGCACTGGCGGGACGTAGATCTCGTCGAAGATACCGGCGCGGAGGATACGGCCGTTCGCGGTGCAGTTCAGGCCGCAGCCGCCGGCAATGGCCAGTTTGCTCAACCCGGTGCGCCGCCGCAGCGACGCGGCCAGATCGCAGACGACCTCCTCGAAGGCGCGCTGGGCTGACGCGGCGATGTCGCGATGACGATCGGTGAACGGCGCGTCTTCCGACGCTTCGCGCGCCGGGCCGAAGTGCGCCGAGAAGGCGCCGTCGAAATTGCCGCGCAAGGCGCGGTGGTAATCGAGCGCGCGGTAGTGCAAGGCATAGCGGCCCGGTGCGGGAGTCACCAGGAGGTGACTCCGGATCCACGAGGCGGCGGACGGATCGCCGTAGGGGCTGAGCCCCATCATCTTGTATTCGCCGTCCAGCATCTGGAAGCCGAGATAACCGGTGACCGACGAGTAGAAGTGCCCGAGCGAATGCGGCAGGAGATGTTCGTCCAGGTTCCGCATCGCCGTGCCGCGACCTTCCGCGGCCGTGGTACACGCGGCCTCGCCCGCGCCGTCCATGACGAGGATCGCCGCCTCAGGGAACGAGGAGCCGTAGAAACAGCTCGCCATGTGGCAGGCGTGGTGGTCGAGGTAATGAATCCGCCGCGGCGCGCTGCCGATGTGGCGGCGCAGCAGCGTCGCCGTGCGGAACAGGTCCAGCCATCCCGCGTTCGGCCCGGCTGCCTCGTCGCGCGACCACACGGTGCCGGCCCGCCGCAGTTTTTCGAGAAAGAGCGCCGGGTCCGCGAGCAGCGGTTCGATCACGGTGCGCACGCGCCGCCCAAGCTTCCAGCGGTTCCAGTAGACCGCCACGTGCTCCACGTCGGCGAGGGTCAACCCTTCCTGCGCGAGGACGAAGGCAATGGCGTGGTACGGGAATCCGCCGCGGTGCTTCACGCGGACGAAGCGCTCTTCCTCGGCCGCCGCGATCACGCGGCCGTCGCGAAGGAGCACCGCGCTTGATTCCGTCATGGTCGTGAGACCGAGGATGTACATCAGCTCACGTCCGGGCCGCGATCACGTCGCCAATCGATCCGAAGGCAAACTCGCGCAGCAGCCGGACGAGCTTCGGACGGGTGGACTGCAGGTTGGCGTAGTGCGTGAACCGCGGCTTCCAGGCGAAGGACACCTGCGGATGGTCGGGATCGAGCTCCCATGGATGCAGATAGAAGATGACGCTGCGCCCGAGCCGTTCATGGGCCTTGAAGTTGGCGCGCGTCAGGCTGTACGGGTAGAGGCGGAAATACGCTCCGCCCGACACCGGGATGGTCTGTCCGTACCGCTCCACCACCGAGATCGGGAACTCCCACAGCGGTCCCGACGGCGTCTGCACGAGCACCGGATCGCGGCTGAAGTCCTCGATCCCGTAGCGCCAGTTCCGGACCGGAAAGATGCTCGAGTCGTAGGAAAATCCGAGCTCGGCGAGGACGTCCAGCGCCCACAGCGAGTCGCGGGTAATCGAGAAATACGGTGCGCGAAACGCCGTGACGGGGCGGCCGGTGAGATCGGCGATGGCGTCGCGTGCCCGCCGCGTATCCTCGGCGAAGCGCTCCGGCGTCATCGTGTAGACCAGATCGTGCGACCACCCGTGACACCCGAGCTCGTGCCCTTCCGCGGCGATGCGCCGCAGCACGGGGGCGTGCTTGTGGACGAGCGGCCCGAGGATGAAGAACGTCGCCCGCGCGCCCCGCTCCGCCAGCAGGTCGAGCAGCACGTGCAGCCCCCGCTCCAGCCGCGGCGCGGCGGCTTCCTTCATTTCCCGGTTCACGGGGATGCCGTGGTACCAGTCCTCGACGTCCACGCTGAACGCATGGCGCACGAGCTGCTCGTGCGCGGCGGCGGCGGCGCGCGGCGGCGCGGTGACCTCGCCGGCGACGACGTCGTCGCGATTGACGGACCGGGTGAGCTGCCGCCACTCGAGACGGAAGTGATAGAGCGCCACGCCGTAGCGCGCGCAGAGCGGCTCGAGGCCGTGAGCGTCGGCGGAGGTATGCGTGATGACGACGGCGTCGACCACACCGGCCATGATCATGTCGGCGAGGCGGTCGTAGCCGCCCAGCACGGGATAGCCGTGCACGCGCGCGTTCTGCTTGCGCCAGTCATCGTCGACGAACCCGACGATGCGGTAGCCGTTCTGGAAGTCGTGCAGCAGGTGCCGGATCGTCATCGAGCCGGAGTCCGCAGCGCCGTAGATGACCAGGCGGCGCCCCGTGTGCCGGCGGCGCTGCAGGAACTCGGTGATCACCCGGAACGACGCACGCGACCCGCCGAGCAGCAGGAACAGCAGCATCGCATAGCTGGCAAAGACGCTCTGTGAGTAGCCCTCGAACTGGTACAGAAACAACAGCACCGCCTGCGCCGTGACGACGCCGACGAACACCGCTTTGGCGAAGGTCAGCGCATCGCTCAGGCTGAAGTAGCGCCACATGCCGCGATACGCGCCGACCATGAACAGCGCAACCATCTGCACGGCGAGCACGATCGGCAACGAGCGCACGAAGTAGACGAAGTTGTCGGCCGCCTCGATGCCCTCGAACCGGAGCCGGTAGGCCCCGTAGTACGCCACCGTCACGAGCAGCGAATCGAGCGTCGCCTCGACGAGCCGGCGGCGGTAGTCGAGGCCGATGCCGAGCGGAACGATGGCGCCGGCGACCTGGTCAGGAGCGACGTCCTCGTGCACCTGCACGCGCGCCAGATAGACAGCGAACAGCGCGATGGCGATGGTGAACATCGCGGCCAGGATGCCGGCCGGCCCCGTCGCGCTGTTCTCCGCGAGCACGGCAATCAGCCCGCTGACCGCCGCCAGCACCCACAGCAGGCCGACGGCCGCGCGTTCCGACAAGCCGATGGCGACGAGCCGATGTGACGACTGCTCGCCGGCGCTGCCGCGTGTTTCCGACGTGAACCGCGAGATGGCGAGCAGCGTGGCATCGAAGATCGGAATCAGGAGGAGCAGCAGCGGCACCGCCACGACCGACAGCAGGCTGCTGCCGCGGCCCGGCGCGAACTGCAGCGTCAGCGCGGCCATGTTCAGTCCGATCACGAGGCTGCCGCTCTCGCCCATCGTCACCGAGGCCGGGTGCACGTTGTAGAGCAGGAACCCGCCCAGCGCGCCGAGCACGAGCGCCAGGTACTCGGTGCGCAGGAACAACGCGCTGTCCGGCTCCACCGGCACGACCATCAACAGGAACGCGGTGCCCGCGATCAGCGCGATGCCGGCACAGAGGCCGTCCATGTTGTCCAGCAGATTGAAGGCGCCGGTAATCCCGACAATCCAGAACACCGTGGCGATGCTGTCCAGCGTCATCGATTCCGTCAGGTGCAACCTGAAATCGAAGAACAGAAAGACCGAGGCAATCACCGTGAGGGCGACGACCTTGGTCGCCGGCTTCAACGAGAAGAGATCGCAGGCGAGGCCGAAGACCAGGAGCGCGGCACTGCAGGCAAGCAGCACCGGCACGGCAGAGAACACGCCCGTCACGGCCGCGCCGATCAGGACTGACGCGAAGATGGCCACGCCGCCGAATCGCGCTTTGGGCTTCGCCGATTCAGGGTCTCCCGCGGGAATCGCGATGTACCCGAGGCGAAAGGCGACCACCCGGCCGACCGGGACGAGCACGGCCGACAGGAAGAGCGCGAGGAGAAAAACCAGCGCCAAACTCATTCTGGGGAGACGTCGATGAAGCTGCCGTGAAAAGACGAGGCGATATCTTAGCGCACCACGCAGATGTTCCGCAAATTCAACTAGTTAGCGGGCGTCCGTCGCCCTCCATGGCCGAAACCGCTCGCCGGCCGGACGCGCGTAGTCTCCCCTGCTCAGCATCTTCTCGAGCCACACGTACAGCACGATGAACAGATAGCGGCCGCCCATCTCCTGCATCCGCAGCGCCGAGACACCCTTCAGCCGTTGATGCCAGCTGATCGGGAGAACTTCGTGCGAGTAGCCGCGGACGATCGCCTTCAGCGGCAGTTCCACGGTCAGGTTGAAGTGCGGAGAGAGGAACGGCCGGCAGCCGTCGATCACGCTTCGACGATACGCCTTGAATGCGTTCGTGATGTCGTTGTACTGGAACCCGAACAGCAGACGGATGAACGTGTTGGCGAGACGATTGACGACCAGCTTCACCCTCGGGTAGTCGACGACCGTGCCGCCCGGGATGAACCGCGAGCCGAACGCGCACTCGGCCCGGTCGCGCAGACTCTCGTAGTACTGCAGAAGGTCCGCAGGATCGTCGGACCCGTCGGCCATCATGATGGCGACGGCGTCGCCGGTGAAATGATCGAGGCCCCGGCGAACCGCGTAGCCGAACCCGTGCGGCGCCCCGTTGGCGACACGCCGGACCCGTCCATTCGTCGCCGAGCGCGCCGCGACTTCGCTCGCCGTCCCATCGGAGCTGCCGTCGTCGACGACGACGATCTCGTAGTCGATGCCCCGCTCCACCAGCGCCGCGGCGATGCGATCGACGGTGCGGCCGATGTTCCCTTCCTCGTTCCGCGCGGGAATGACGAGGGACAGCTTCATGCGTGCGCCAGTACCGCTTCGAGCTGAGCGCGATTGTCCACCATCCACCGCGTCAGCTCGTCGACGATGTGCTCGGCGCGCAGTTGCGGCGTCCAGCCGGTCAGCTCACGAATCCTGCGGCAGTCGGACACGTAGGCGCGGACGTCGCCGGGGCGCGTCTCCGGCACCGGGCGGATGTCGAGGCGCCGGCGCGTTGCCTGCTCGCACAGGGCGGTCAGCTCCCGCAGCGACACGCTCACCGGCCTGCCGCCGCCGACGTTGAACACCTGCCCGCCGATCTCCTCGAGCCGCTGCATCTGCAGCTGCAGCAGACGGTACAGGTCGTCGACATGGAGGATATCCCGCACCTGCTTGCCCGTGCCGCCGTAGCCGATGTAGGCAAGCGGACGTTCGAACACGTGGCGCGCAACCCAGAACGCGACGACGCCCTGGTCCTCCTTGCCCATCTGCCACGGCCCGGTGACGACGCCACAGCGGTTGATGACGGCGCGCAGGCCATAGACGTCGACGTACTCCTGCACGAGGATCTCGGCCGCGAGCTTTGTGGCGCCGTAGATCGACCGGCCGCCCTCGAGCGGAAACTCCTCGGACACGCCTTCGGCCGACGCGCCGCGCGCGGGTTGCTCGTCCACCAAGTCGTACCGCGTCTCGATCTCCCGGAACGCCAGATCGTTCAGCCCGCGAATCGGGTACACGCGGCTGGTCGAGAGAAAGACGAACGCCGCCGCATGGCGTCGAGCCAGCTCCAGGCAATTGAGCGCACCGGTCAGGTTGGTGTCGATGACGTAGGCCGGTGTGCTGGCGTACCCGGCCAGCACCGACGGCTCGGCGGAACACTCGATGAGGCAATCGAGTGCCGCGGCGACCTCGAGGTCCTCCTTCTGCCGGACGTCGCCATGGACGAACTCGACGCCAGCCGCCTTCAGCCGCGGCACGTTCAGCTCGGAGCCACGCCGGCGGAGATTGTCGAGGGCGATCACCCGCACGCCGGCGACGTCGCGCTTGAGGCGAATCGCGATGTTGGATCCAATGAAACCGGCGCCGCCTGTTACCAGATAGGTCCGCATGCCTACGCGATCGGCGCGGCGTTCACTCCCGCAAGCTCCTCGAAGATCTCGTCGAGTGACCGCGTCACGTCCCAGCGCGGGTAATCAGCCTTCAACCGCCTGAGATCGCTGATGTAGCAGATGTGGTCGCCGACGCGCGGCGTCTCGACGTAGGTGGTCTGCAGCGTGCTGCCGAACAGCTCCTCGAACCGGGCAATGGCCTCGAGAATCGAGACGCTGTTGCCGCGTCCGCCGCCGAGGTTGTAGACCGCGGCCGTCTGCGGCTGTTCGTAGAACGCCAGGAGCGCCGTGCAGACGTCGAACGAGTGAATGTTGTCGCGAACCTGCTTGCCGCGGTAGCCGAAGATCCGATACGGCCGTTGCTCGCGCACCGCGCGCGCGAGGTAGGCGAGAAACCCGTGGAGCTCGGCGCCGGAGTGCTTGGAGCCGGTCAGGCAGCCGCCGCGAAAGCAGACGGTCGGCATGCCGAAGTACCGGCCGTATTCCTGCACGACGACGTCTGCCGCGACCTTGGAGGCGCCAAACAGGCTGTGGAGAACGCGATCGATGCGACAGGTCTCGTCGATGCCGTGGGCGAACCGCGGGTCGGCGTAGTCGTACCTGGTGTCGAGCTCGACGAGCGGCACGTCGTTCGGCGCGTCGCCGTAGACCTTGTTCGTGCTCATGAAGGCGAACGGCGAATCCGGGCAGTGCTCGCGCGCCGCTTCGAGCAGGTTCAGCGTGCCGACGGCGTTGATGTCGAAATCGTCGAACGGACGATCCTTCGCGAGATCGTGTGAGGGCTGCGCGGCACAGTGCACGATGAAGTCCGGGCGTATCCGGCGGACCAGGTCGCGAATCGCCGCCCGGTCGCGCACGTCCACGTCGTGGTGCGCAAACCGCTTCGTGACCGACTGCAGCCGCCGGAGGTTCCAGGTCGTGTCGCCGTCGCGGCCGAAGAACTCGAGCCGCATGTTGTTGTCCAGGCCACTGACGTCCCACCCGCGCGCGTCGAAGAACTCCACCGCCTCCGAGCCGATCAGGCCGCTGCTGCCGGTGATCAGGACACGGCGTGTCACTTCGACTCGACCCCACGCGCCGCCAGCGCCCGCATCAGCGGCGTGACGGTCGCGTCGACAACCGTCAGGGATCCGCCGCCGACCGCGTCGAACATCGCCTGCGCGAAATCCATGTGATACACGAAATACGTGCGGCGCGAATAGATCGCCACCGTGTTCACCCCGCACAGCGGCGCGAGGTACGAAAAGCCGCCGTAGGTCCCGACAAATGCCGTGGCGCCGGCGATCACGGCCGTCTGGACGGCGAGATTGTTCGCCGGCGTCATCAGGTGATCGACGGTGTGCACGCGGTCGGATGCCGCCATCGAGAAATCGTGGTGATCGTCCACGCGCGTGCCGCTGCCGAGCACCACGACGTGGGTCTCCGCGCTGAGCGACCGAATCGTGTCGTCGATGAGCGCCCGGTTGTCGGCGGTGTCAGGAAAGCAGTCGCTGAAGTAAAAGCGGACCGCGACGTATTCACGCGGCAGCTGCAGTCCCGTGACGCGCGGCGGCGTGATGCGGGCGAACGTCGCGTAGTCCTCCACCCAGCGCCTGGACTGCTGCTGCTTCCAGTACGGCATGAACAGCGCGTACATCATCGCCGGATGCACGACGCCGGGCCGGGCGTCCATCGCACGCGCGACCTGCCGCAGCAGCGTGCGATCGAACAGCTTCAGCCGCCGCTGCTTTCGCGCGTCCACGGTATGGGCGCGGAACTCCGCCGGCGAGCGGAGATCGAGCACGTCGACATAGCGTGCACGGTCGAGGCCGTACCACGACGCCGTGCCGCCGCGGGACATCAGTGTCACCGTGGCGGGATCGACGCCGTAGCGGTGAATCGCCCAGCGCACGAACGGGGTCCAGTAGAGCAGCTCGAAGCCGACTTCCCCCGTCCACGGCCCGACGAGCAGCGGCGCGCCGCGACGCGTCACGTGATGCAGCCGCCGCAGCACGCGCTCGCGCGCGAACTCATGCTCCTGTCCCTGGTGGAAGTCGCGCGCCAGCCGCTCGGCCAGCGTCGCCTGCCGGCGCGTACTGAGCCGCAGTGCCGTCACCGCGCTGTCCAGGTGATCGATCTGCCGGCGGTCGATCTTGTCCACCCGCTGCGTCACCCGCTCGACCTGGTCGCCGAGCTTCGACAACGAGGTGCCGACGGCTTCGATGCGCTTACTGAGCGCCTCCTCACGGCGGCGGCGGTCCGCGGCGTCAGGGTCGACCAGCGGCTCGACCAGACGGCCGAGACGACGGCCGATGCGCGTGAGGATGCCTGTCATGTGGAAGGGGGTGGCCGCGTGCCAGTGTACCAGCTTCGCCGAAACCCCACGGCTGCCAGAACGGCCAGGGTCGTGAGGATCACGCCGGCATAGAAACTGCGCGGGTGAAAGCGAAGATTGACTCTATAGCTGCCGGGCTCCGTGAGTTGAACCGCGACCAACCCCTTGTGCTCGAGCAGCGTTCCGCGGTCGGCATGCCAGTCGCGATGGTAGTTCTGGTTGATGACGACGGTTGCCGGCGACGTCAGCTCGACCGAGACGCGCATCGCGTTGGACTCGAATTCCGCACCGGTCACCTTATTGGCGCCGTTACTGTCGAGGACGTACGCCTCGCCTGGATACTCCGGGTTCTCGACGTATCGATCGTCTTCACTGACGATGTACTTCGGCGAGACGCTGGTCGGAATCGGCGCCGGCGAATAGTTGTCGAGCGTCCCGATGTTGCGGAGAACGTTCAGATATGGGTAGGCCCCCAGCGGATGCGGGCTGGCCCGGTCCTCCTCGTCGACGCTGAAAAAGGTCCCCGGCTGCACGTCGGGATGCTCCATCGGGAACGCACTCGACAGCATGCTGACGTTGCGCGGGTAGAGAAATCCGACGCTGAGGCCGGTGAGGACCAGCGCCAGAACCACCTCGGCGCGCCGCGGTTGAAGCTGTGACAGCAGCTGGAACGTGCGGCCGCCGAGCACCGCGATGATGAAGGCGATCTGGATGCTGAAGTACTTGTAAGGCCGGTACACGGTGTCGAAGACCGGAAGGTTCCACAGCGCCTTCAGCAAGTCGACCGGCGCGTGGTGCGCGAGGATCAGCCACGAGAAGAAGAGCAGGGCGATCCCCCACCCCATCGTCTGCCGCCAGAACACGGCCAGGGCCACCGCGGCGAGCACCGCCGGCACCATCCCGACGGTCACAAGATCGCGGTTGAGCGTTTCCGCCGCGGCGCTCCTGCCCCACCCGAGGACGCCTTTCCACAGCTCGTCGACGCTGAGGCCGTGGATGGTCTCCGGGCTGTAGACGCCCGGGTGTGCGAGCAGCATGGGCGAAATGCCGCCGTTCTCGATGATCACTTCGAACGCGGGGAGCAGACGCGGCAGGCCGATGACGACGCAAACCGCGACAATCGTCAGGAAGCACGCCACCGGCCGGTGGTCGAAGCGGCGAGGCACTGCGCCGCGGACCGGAAAGACGCTCAGCCCCGGCACCGTCGCCAACGCGCAGAGCACGCCAACGAAAAAGATCGCCATCACGGCCGTGAGCTGGCCGTCCGTGATCATCGTGTAGAAGACGAATGCGGCGGCGACGATCGCCCACCGCCGCCGCTCGAGCGCCAGCGCGGTCAGCAACACGCACAGGGGCACGAACGCGCCGACGACCTCGTTCGGATTGCCGCCAGCCATGCGGTTCGGCACGAACAGGCACCCGCCGAACACCAACGCCGCGTAGAGGGCTCCCCATTGCCCATACCCCAGAAAGCGCCGCGCGAACGCGTACGTCCCGAGTCCGGCGATCAGCATCGTCAGGTAGCCGATCACCTTCACGCCCTTGATGGCGCCGAGCGCCACGGAGAACAGCACCATCGGGTTCAGGGTCGGGTCCTCGGGATCCGGCAAGGTATAGAAGCCGCCGCCGAACCACTGCGACCGCAGCGGCAATTCACCGTATTGACGAATCGACTGTGCGACCGACTCGTGGCGCGAGGTAAAGAGAAAGAAATCGCGGTTCATCATCAGCCGGTCACCCGACAGCAGCGCCGGCAGATAGGCGAGCGTGATCACCGCCACGATCACAGCGACCGCGGCGACCGTCGCCGGCCGGGCACGCACCAGGGGCATAAACCGCCAGACCACCACGAGCGCAACCGCGCCGACGCCGGCCAGGACCGCCCACGCGAGGATCGGCGCCGTGCGGCCCGGCGGAACGGGCTCTGGGCGAAACCGCGTCCGGTGCAGGCCCTGGGTATCGGCGGCGCTCGGATGCCCGACGAGCTCGCGGATGTTATCGAACGAATAGTCCCGCAGGTAGTACGCCCACGTGGCGCCTTCGGCCTGCCGCCCCTCGACGAGCGAGAAGCGCCGCTCGAGCTCGACGCGCGCATCGGCGGCCACGCCTTCGCTCCAGCGGACCCGCACCGGGACCGTTGGCGCCGGCAGAAGGATCCACAGCACCGCCGCCGCCAGCAGCGCGGCGGCCGCAAACGCACGTACGACGAGCGGTAGACGTCGCAGCTGCATCGGGAGGAACTTCAATACGGGTCGAACCAGCGCCGCGTCCACCGCGGCGTCTCGTAGAGCTGTGGGACCGGCCGTCGAATGACGTCATCCTGAAGCGCGAAGAACAACCGCTCGGCGTCAGGATGCCGCTCGCGCCACTCCGGCCGATTGTGTTGCAGGTATTCGTCGGCTACCGCCCAGTCGCCGCGGTTGACGAACGCCGTGGCGCGCATCGACGCGACCAGGCCCGCCGCTCGAAGTGTCCAGCCTGTGGACACGATCAGCAGCGGCACGATCAGCGCCACGGCGACGCCGAGCGTCCGCACGCGCGCCGGCTCCAGCAGGCTCCTGACCGCAACGAACAATGCGGCGGCATAGAACATCCCGGCCGGACTGACGATGACGTCCTTCGTGTACGGGTAACTGATCACGGCGTTGCCGCCGAGCACCGCGAGAAACAGCAGCAGGCCGTCGGTGTGTTCCAGCTCCGCGCCGCGCCGCACGGCGAGCATCCGTCGAACGATGTGCACGGCGATGATCGTCGTGCCAATCACGGACACCGTGACGTTCACCATCGACCACGGCGGCACGTCGCCGCGGGCGATGAACGACATGAACTGAAAGACGCCGGCGCGCGGCTCGGAGAACAGCACCGTCAGCACCGATGAGACGATGTTGTAGAGATAGAACTTCCACGGCGCATCGCCGAAGAGGTTCTCGAGATCTCCAGTGCCGCGGACGCTGAAGCCGTAGCCCGAGCTCATTGCGGCCAGCCCGCGAGCGCCGACGTCGAGCACAAGGAAGCGCACGACGAGATACGCGACCAGCACCGCCGTCGCCCCCGCGAGCGCCCTCCACGACAGGCCGCGCCAGCGCGCGAGATACACCGCAACCATGCACACCCAGACGAGCAGGCCTGTTTCGAGCGTCAACAGCGCGTAGGCAAAAATCACGACGGCCGCGGCGTCACGCCACCAGGCCGGCCGCGCGAGCGCCAGATTCGCCACCGCGAGGCAGCACACCAGGATGGTCATGAAGTGGTTGACCGGATACGCCTCCCGCATCGTCACGTTGAAGGTGTGCATGCCGAGCAGGGCCGCCAGCGCGAGCGGCAGGGCCGTCAGGTCCGCCGCGGTGCGGACGCGCAACAGCCGCACGAACAGCGCGATCAACACCACGAGTTGCAGCGCGTGGAAGGCCTTGAACGTGTCCCAATAGGCGCCACCCGGGGCGAGCTGGAACAGTGCCTTCTGCTGCATCCACTGCAGCGGCCGCAGCGATCCGTCGCCGGTCAGGGAGTCCTCGACCAGGCCGCGGTACGACTGGAACTGCATCACCAGGAGGTGCTCCAGGTCGTCGGACACCTGGTACGGCATGCGGACGATGAAATAGACAAAGCCCAGCGCCAGCACGATTCCGTAGGCGTACGCGAGCCGCGACCAGGGACACCCCTGGAGATCACCCGGGCGTGGCAACATGCGCACAGTCGGGCGGCGCGGGCGGCGCGCCCTGGCTCAGGAAATCCAGAATCTCTCGCGCCTCGTCCTTCTCCGCCAGGCAATACACGACCGCGCGCGCGCGCGCGTCCAACCGCGCGCCATTCGCCAGCAGCAGCCGCATCGCGTCAGGCGTCCGTGTCCCGACCGACGCCTCGAGCGGCGTCAGCACGAGCTCATCGTCCTTGAGGACGCCGGCCCGGACGCGGCCTGGCGCGTTCGGATCCGCGCCGGCGCGCAGCAGGCGGCGCATGGTGCCCCGGTCCTTCAGCGCTGCGGCCTCCGCAAGTGTCAGATCCGGCTCACTCCAGAGCGGATGCCACCCGAAGAGACCGCCGACGACGACAGCGGCGGCGGCGAGACCAAGGACCGCGGGAAGCGCCACCACGACGCGGACGAGGCGCGCGGTCATCACGGACACGTCCGGCACACGGCGCAGAGGTTGGCCGGCGGCAGCGCCAACCGTCGATCGGGCGTGAACCGGCCGTTGTCCCAGTCAAACGTCCGCCGCTCGATCGTGACGTCCACCACAGACGTGCCTGCTGGCACCCGCGGGCACAGCAGGTCGCGCCCATCCTGGCTGTACCGATCTCCCTCGGCCGCGCGGATGAGCGTGCTGCGGGCGTCCTGGGGCAGGGCCAGCACCCAGCTGGTTGCCGCGCCGGCATCCACGATGCGCGTAAAGCGCGCACGCATTTCCTGATCGAACTCCGCCGGGTCCGTGTAGGTCGTCGAGTACATCGGAAAGTTACTGATGTACGGCTCGCGTTCAATCCCCCCGAATGCCGCGACGAGCTGCACGGCGGCGACGGCGATGGCCGCCAGAACCTGGCCGCGCGTCGGGGAATCGGCTTGCTGTGTAGACGCACGCCCGTGCCACGGCAGCAGGGCCAGCGCACAGACCCACCACAAGGGCCAGAAGACGCCCTGCATCAGCAGGAACCCGAGCAGCAGCGCAACGAGCGCGCCAAACACGACCAGCCGCACGCGCGGGCTGGCGGTGAAAGCGCCGACGATGATCGTCGCTTCGACGACGATCGCGGCGGCGGACAGCGCCACGGAAGCCGGGTACGAGCCGGCGATGCTCAGGCCAAGGTCCGTCGGCGCGTTCGGCGAATCCATCACGAAGTGGTACCTGACGGCGCCTGATGTGACCCAGTCGAATCCAGTGCGCTGCAGTTTCGTATACGCCGCGGACGCCATGGCGAGCCCGAGCGTCAGACTTGGCCACCACACGGCAAAGCCATACGCGCGGCTGGCCACAGCCCGTGGCGCGTGCCACGGTACGAGCAGCAGACCGATCAGCGTGAGGACGGGCAGCCCGAGGTCGTGCACGCTGCGCTGCTCCGACTGCAGCAGCGTGAACCAGGCAAATGCCGCCACCATCGCCGCGAACGCGATCCGTGGCCAGAAGCCGATGGCGAAGGCCGCCGCGGGCACCACCACTGCAGCGGCGAGCGGCCATGACATCTCGCGCGAGAGGATCGCCACGAGCGCGAGCGCGCACGCGAGCACGACACGCCACGCGCGCAGCTGTGCGGGCGAGATCGCCGGAATGAACGAGAACCCCCGCATCCTGTCGAGTGGAATACGCCATCTTACCGAAACGCGCGGAGAAACCGCTATCCCCATCGGTATACTGGGTCGTTGCCGCCCCCGGATCTGTCGATTGTCGTGCCCGCACTGAACGAGCAGCGGCAGATTCCGGCGCTCATCGAGCGTGTTCGCACCTACCTCACGGCCTCGCCCTGGTCATGGGAGCTGGTCGTCATCGACGACGGCAGCGCGGATCAGACCGCGGCGATGGTCGAGCAGGAAGGGCGACGCGACAGTCGCGTTCGACTCGTGCGCGGCGAACGGCGCGGCAAGGGCGCCGCTGTCCGCCGCGGACTGCTGGAGGCACGCGGCAACTGGCGGTTCATGGCCGACGCGGATCTCGCCGTGCCGATCGATCAGCTCCCCCGGTTCATGCACGCGCTCACGGATGCGCAGGCCGACATCGTCATCGGTTCGCGTGAGGCAGCGGGCGCGGAACGGGTCGGGGAATCGGCGGCGCGCCACGCGCTCGGACGCGTGTTCAACGCGGTCGTCCAGGCCATCGCCTTGCCCGGGATTGCCGACACCCAATGCGGATTCAAGATGCTCCGCCGCAGCGCCGCGGAAAGGATCCTGCCGCTGCTGACCATTGACGGATTCGCGTTCGACGTGGAGATGCTGTTCATCGCCCGCCGCGCCGGACTGCGCATCGTGGAAGTTGGTGTCGTGTGCCAGTACGAGCCGGGCAGCCGGGTGAACCCCGGCCGCGGCGCGAAGGCCTTTGCGGACGTGCTGCGCATCCGGTGGAACGCCTGGCGGGGACGCTATCGCGCCGTTACGGCGTCGCGGGCAGCGTCGCTATGACCTTGTCACGATAGAGGCAGTAAAAGCCGCCCTTCTCCCAATTGAAGCGGCACTGATCCTCGAGCACGACGAATCCCTTCGGGGGCGGCTCGTCGGCTGGCTGGCACGCCACCACTTCCGCCGCGCGTTCGGGCACCGGCAGCGTCGGATCGATCAGCGCCTCGGACATCGGGCCCCCGATCCGCATCGCACAGTCGGTCAAGTCGCGCCGCCGGTCGCCCTCCTCGATCCCGTGAATACGGCGGACGGTCCCGGGGTTTTCGCTGTCGTAATCGGCCGGCGACGCATGGGTATCCGAATACATGTCGTACTGCGACCCGAACGGCTCGAGCTCGATCTCGGCGGTCGAGGTGACGACCTGCTGGAGCGCGAGGCCGATCGCGCACAGCAATTGCCAGCGCCGCGGCACGTCGCGGGTCGCGGGCGCAGTCGCCGGTGCCGACCGATCGAGCCACTGCCACGGCAGGAAGCCGAGCAGCAGGATCCACCACGCCGGCCACAGCAGTCCCTGAAACAGGTAGAAGCCGGTCAGCAGACCGGCCGCCGCCAAGCCGAGCGCGACGCGCAGCAGCGGCAGCGTGACGAACGCGGCAACGATCGTGGCTGCCTCCACGGCCACGGCCGCGGCGGACATCGCCACCGCCAGGCGCGGCATCGTGGCGACCTTCAGGCCCCAGTCGACGGTCGCATAGTCGATGTCGGTGACGAAGTGGTAGCGGACCGTTCCATTCGTAATCCAGGCAGGCCCCTCACTCACTTTTGCCCACGCCGCGCCGGCGAACGCGACGCCGAGCGCGAAGCACAGCATCCACGGCGCGTAGCCATACCGTTTGCTCGGTGGTCGCGTCTCCACCGGACGTGCGCCGAAGAACCGGTAGAGCGGCGGCGCGTCACCCCGCGGCACGGCGAGCAGCGCGAGCAAGGGCAGCAACAGCACGCTATAGGCATGGGTGCCGCCGCGTAGCGTCAACGCCAGCAGCCACGTCGTCACGCCGACCATCGCCACCGCATATGCCGGACGCGCCGCGATGCCGACCGCAAAGATCGCCAGCGCCGCGGTGGCGACCGCCTGACCTGCCCGCACGAGGGGTGGCCGCTCGGCCAACCAGTGAACCGGGGCGACGTAGACAAACGCGTCGGTTCGATACGGATCCGGCGGTACGCGCTTGTCGGGAAACGGCAGGTCGAGGACGTAGTACGCGGCGATCAGGCCGAAGACGAGGCGGAACATCGCAAGCGTTCGCGGCGTGATCGACGGAATGCCGCGCGTGACGGCGGCGCCAGTCCGGTGACTGACGGCGCGGGCGACGTCCGGTCGCGCGGCGTACCCACCGGCAAGGAGCGCGAGGACGACAAGCACGGAAGGGCCGTAGTCCGACATGAGGTACGCGACCGCGGGCCAACGCTGGCCGAGTGGTCCAGGCCTGCGCTCATCGCGCGGCGCATCGCCGGCGACGTCGAAGTCGGCGCGGTCGATGTGATGCGTGTCCTCGACATCCGGATGCTGAACGATGGCGGCGATGCTCCGCGCCGACGTGTCGTGCAGCTGGTAGCGCCAGGTATCGCCCTGCAACTGCTCGACGGGGCTGAGACTGAGTTGACGCTCGAGCGCGGCGCGCTGCGAGTCGGCGATGCCGGGCCGCCAGCGGATGTTGATGCGCGGGTCGCCCTCCTGAACGAGCAGCGACTGTCCGGCGACGACGGCCAGTGCCGCTGCCACGCACAGACTGGCCACGACCCCAGCGGCGCGACGATGGAATGCAGGCGGGTGGTTCACCATCGCAGATTCCATCACGCCGCCGCCTCCGCCGTTGCATCGGCGGCGCGGCCGGCCACCGTCCCGGCCAGGCCGAACAGAACGGCCAACGCCAGCAGCGGATATCCCATGCCGCTCCACTCCAGCGGCATCCCGTCGACGAGCGCGAGCACGATGGGCAGCACCAGCGCCCCCCGGACGGCGAGCCTCGACGCGCGGCTGTCGCGTCGGTTCGCCGCCAGCATCGCCTGAACCCACATTCCCACCAGGCACAGCGCCGCGATTCCGCCAACCTCGCGCGCCGCTGCCTGGGCCACCCGGCGGGGGGAGTCGATCAGCGGCAGGACGCCGCGAAACTCGTCGGCCAGGTCTGCCGTCAGCTCCGCGCGCGCGTCAGCCTCACCGTCGACGACCCGCGCGATGTCGCGGCCCACGTCCCCGAGGTCCGGGAAGTCGACGTGTGGTGCGCGCAGCCCCCAGCCCGTGAGCATCACGCTGGTCACCAGCGCGATGCCGAGCGACGCGATGATCGCGTGACGGGACGCCTGGTGCTGCGCCAGGCGCGTGACCGCGAACGCGACCACGGGAAACAGCAATTCGCGCCTGAAATCCGCCCGATCGCCAAGATGAGGACTCAACGCGAACAGCACGACGGCGGACACCGCGTAGGCGACGTACCACCACCCCCGCCCCGTCAGTCGCGGCGGCGGTCCGATACTCAGCGTGAGGAGGGCGACGGCGACGGCCACGCCGGCGGTGAGATAGCCGGTCGCCGGCGTCACCGGCACGAAGAGACAGCCGACCAGCGCGATGCCTGCATATGGCGCAACCGACAGGACGTTGCGCCGGCACCAAGCAACCGCGGGCTCGACGGCACGCGCGGCGTACGGAATGAGTGGCAAATACATCGCCAGGAGCAGCCGGTCCCGATAGACGAATGGATAGAAAACCACGATCGTCGCGAAGTGACTGGCGGCCGCAAGGGCGGGAACAAGGACCAGGGGGCTGTACTCGCGCCGGCGCCGCCAGATCGCGATGCCTCCGAGCACCGCCAGGATCCAGGTCCCCACATACAAGGGCGGGGTTCCGTCGACGGTGGCGTCGGCGAGGCCGCTGCTCTCGAACAAGCCGAGGGAGTACACAATTTTTCGCACCATGTTCCCGGCAAAGGCTTGCGGCTGCTGGAAAGCGTACTCGCCGACCGTTTCAGTCTGGCTGGATAGACCCAGGCGCCTGTACCAGGCGGCGCGCTCCGGCGGCGTGGGTCCGACCGGGGCGGCGGGCGTGTTGCCGACGTACAACGCCATGCCGAAGCTGCTCGTGACGGGTACGAAGCCGCTGGTGACTATCCAGTTCCGGATCGTCGCGAGACTGACGACTGCGACCATCACGACGACCATCACGGCGACGGCACGGCGCCGGCGAGCAGGGAGCGCAGCCGACCAGACCGGCAGCACGAGCATCCATCCCAGCACGAGCGTGGCACGAACCAGCGTCGCGAGCCCGCCGACGATCCCGGCAAGCACCACGGCCGAGTCGCGAGTGCCCCGTCCCTGCGCTGCGCGAATGAGCAGCCAGACCCACAGCACCAGCAGCGGCACGAATGCCGACTCGGTCAGCAGGATGCCCGCCCAACGACCGGCGGTGCCGTAGACCACGAATCCGCCGCCGATGAGCGCAATCCAGCGGGCGCGCGCGCCGAAGAAGGTCGCCGTCATGCTCCCGATCCCGGCGACGACGCCCGCCAGCAGCAGACGCTGGACGAAGTAGGGACCGAAGAACGAGTCACCCGTGATCAGGTGCACCGACGCGAGGAAGTACGGATACAGCACCTGCGCGTAGTACGGTTGGCCCGACGTCGCCTCACCCAGCAGGACATCGCCGAGGACGATCGACCGCGCGTAGGACTCGTAGATGAGCCAATCGTCGCCGCCGGTCAACACGACCACGCGGTCGGCGCGCGGCAGCGCGAACAGCACGGCCTCGACGATCGCGGCGCCGAACAGGAGGCGCCCCCACCGGCGTTCGTGCCACGCAGTGCGCGTACGGACCCCAACCAGAACAACGAGGAAGCCGAGTGCCGCTCCATCGACGACGGTCGCAAGCCAGCGGCCGATGCGATCGAGGTTGCGCCGCACCTCGCCCACCGCATTCACATAGACACTGCCATCGTCGAATGGACGGCGCATGCCCTTGACGATCTCCCCGGCCTCGATGCGGCGGCCGGCCCCGTACGGCGCGGCGACGCGGATCGTCAGCGCGTGCCACCCCGGTGTCAGTGGCGCGGTGGCGCGGCCATTGGCGGCGCCGTCGATGGCGACCAGAGCGCGGCCGTCGATGGACAGCTCGCCGCGGATGCGCTCGCCGGCGTTGAGATAGAACGTGCGGTCCGCGCCATCGCCGTCGATATGCCCCGACCACACAACCGAGTAGGCAAGTCGGTCGCGGGCCGGCTGATCGGCCCCGAGGTGATTGAATCGCAGTTCGTTGACGAAGTGGAGCGGAAGGTCAGGTTGAGTGTCGTCCCCGAACGCCGTGCTTTGGTCAACGCGAGTGATATCGCGGCGCCGGAAGTCCAGGCTGGGCTCCACGGGAGGCGACCAGGACTCGTTCGCGTAGTACTGTGCGGCGAGTCCTCGATCGACGAGTAGCGCGCCGACCGCCACTTTCGCGACCAGCAGCCCTGCGATCACAACTCCGCCGGCGATCCGCCGATCCGCCGCCCAGATCCACCAGACGAACGCCAACGCCGCGGCCTCGAGCGGGCCGAGGGGTCCGCCGTCGAGCCATCTCCATCCGGCAACCGGCAGGAGGATATACGCCGTCCATACAAGCGGCGCGATTGCGGGGATGATGACGCGCATCAGCTCCAAAGGACACGCTATCTTACCGGGGCGGCGCGTCCGTCATGAGGCCGAAGTCGTACCGCACCGCCTGACTCGCGTCAGTGACCTCGACGATTCGGGAGACGTCACTGGTCGGAGTCGTCCCCTGCGGTGTCTGCAACGTGAGACGGTAGGCGCCAGCAGCGAGGCGATCGAACTGAAATCGTCCGTCAGCTGCCGTGTCGGCAATGGCCAGCGGCCTGCCACCCCATCGCGTCATCAGGACGATCGACATGCCGCCGACGCCGTCCTCGCCCGCATCAACGGTGCGGCTGGCGTTGACGTCGCGAAACACCACGCCGGAAATCACACCGCGGCCGACGAAGACCGTTGCCGACGTCTGCCTGGTACCGACGAGCGCGCTCACGTCCGGCACCAGCGCCGCCAGGCTGCCGAGCACGCACGGAATCACAAGCACGCGTGTCAGCATCCGCTGGCGCGTCTCGCCCGGTGCTCCACCGTGCGTCATTGCAGTGGTGTCCCCATCGCCCGCGCCAGCGGCCGCGGCCACATCGTCGGATGCGGCACAGACTGATCGGCACCCTGTCCGGCGAGCATCGTCATCAGATCGAGGTACGTCGGGCGGTCGGCGAACTCGACGCGGCGCGCCGGAGCCGCGACGGTCCACTCCAGCTGATTGTTCGCGGCGTTCATGCGGGCGCGCTCCAGCGTGCCGATCGCGCGGAGCTGCCACGCGAGAGCGAGCAGGACGGCCAGCACCGCGCCACACATGAACTGCCACCGCGGCCGCACGAGCAGCGCTGCACAGGCGGCGCGGAGTGCGTGAAACGCGGCCAACGCGTAAAACACCGTCGCCATCCCGCCGAGCCGATCGCGCGAGTAGTTGAAGCTGAGCACCCCGGTGGCGAGCAGCGCGACGACGAGGACCGCGATCAGCTGCGCGTCTGGGCCACTGCCGGCTTCTCCTTGCGAACGCCACGCCCGGACGCCCCACCAACCGATGACAAGCGTGAGCGCCGCAGACGAGGCGACGTGCATGAGCTCGTGCAGCGGCGGCCGTCCATCGGCGGCCGCCTCAACCACGATCAAGACTCCGCGCGTCGGCTCCGATAACAGCACGTTCAGGATTGTGCTGGCGCCGCTGTAGGCGTAGATCAGGTACGGAAAGCCGCCGAACCGCCCGACGGCCTCGTCCGGGCTCATCTCGATGAACCCAAATCCGACCGCCTGCTCGAACATCGCCCACTCCCCGCGCCACATCAGCCGCACGGCCACGTACAGGGCGCACAGGGCGACCGTCGCCACCGCCAGCCGGCGATCCGCGCCGCGCACACCGGTGACGAACGCCGCGAGAATGACCGGACCGAGGACGAGCCCCTGCTCCTTGAACCCGATCGCCACCGCCATCAGCAGCAGGATCAACGCGGCGCGCGACCAGCTCGCCGGGCGCTGAAGCAGCAGCCAGACGCCGAGCGCGATGGGCATGCCGACCAGCGTGTAGGTGAGCGGAATCTCCAGGTTGTCGCGGAACCCCGGATGACCCAGCAGCGCTCCGGCCGCGACGATCGCCAGCACGGTGTCGAGCCACGTTCGCGGACGTGTGCACCACACGAACAACACGCCCAGCGCCACGACGGCGGCAATGCTGATCAGGTTGATCGCGGCGAGCCCCGCGGGCAGCGGAAGATCGCTGTTCCAGATCGCGGACAGGGTCACGTGGAACACCGGCCGGTAGTACGAGAGGGTCGGCACCAGAAACGACGCCGCGGGACGGTTCGCCACGTCCTCGAGCAGCGCGACACCCTCGCTCAGCGGAAATGGCGTGCGCCAGAGCGTGAAGGCAATGGCCAGGACGAGCGGCGTCACCGCCAGCAGGACCACACCGCGTCCCGGCTTCACGTCAGTCAGCCACGAACAGCGCGTGGAGCTTGTCCGGGAGGAGATTGCCCGATTCGTCGAAGACGTCTGACGGATCGAACCGCGGCAGTTCCAGGGCTGTTCGAAGATCCGCCGGCTTGACGATGGTAGGGGTGCGCGTGACGCCGCTGGTAAATCCGGCTTCCTGAAGCATCCGCCGAGGCGTGAGGTCGCACGTGCCGTTCGGCCCGTACGCGTGCGCCCAATGCAGCGCGCGCACACCGAACACCGACTGAAAATGGTCCGCGGCCGCCCGAAGCTCCCGCCGCTGCTCGTCTTGTGAAGCCAGCGTGTAGATCATGTACTGCCGGCTGAGAATCCCGACTTCGAGCCCCGCGTCCTGCCACCGGCGAGCGTCGTGTGCGGAGGTGGAGGTGGTCAACGGCCACGCACAGTAGATCGTCGCCGCCACACCCCAGCGCGCGAGGATCGGCAACACGTCGTCCATCCGCGCGTGCACGCCGCAATCGAACGTAACCACCGCCACCGACTCAGGCAACCGGGCCTGCGGGTTCACCAGTTCCCCGATCGTGGTACAGGCGAAGTTCTGCGTCAGTGCTTTCAACTGACGGTTCAGCAGGTCCGCCGCCACCGACTCGTAGCGCACCACGAGTGCGTAGCGCTCGGTGACGCCGGACGGCGTCGGCTCGGACTCGATGTCGACGACCTCGACATGCCGCGCATCGATCCGCCCGCCTTCGGTGAGGGCAGGCCACCGACCCGGCAAGACGTGCAGCAGGCTGTCCGCCGCGTGGTCGTAGATCGAGACGATCTCGATGTCGTCCGGCACGGACGAGCGAAGGTCGTCGGCGACGATGCCCTGATATTCATGCGTCGAGACGAGCACCGCGACGACCCCGTTCCAGTCGACGTCGGGCAGCGCGCGCTCGGGAGAGGCGTGGAACTGGGCGCGCTCTCCCGGACGATCGTCGAGCGGCACGAACGCGCGGACGTTCAGCTCGTCGAAGGCGTCGATGTAGTCATGCAGGCAACGCGTGTGGCCCCGCGTGCCGACGATCACCAGCGGCGCGCGGGCGGCGCGCCACTCGAGCATCTTCCTCTCGAGCTCGTACGTGGCGCGGTACTCCCGGTGCCACTCGGCGATGCGATTCGCCTCGGCGAGATACGAGTCCCGCTCCGCTTTGTCGTACCGCGTGAGGTACCGGGCGGTAATCCCGGTCCACTCCTCATCCAGCACCTTCGCGCGATCCGCCGTCAACTGCTGCACCAGCTCGGGACGGGCATACGGCTCGCAGCGAATCAATGCGCCGTCGAGATAGAGGTAATCGATGGCGGTGCCAAAGGCGCAGATCAGCGCGTCGATTGGCGTCTCGACGATTGGCTCGCGGTTGATGTTGAGCGATGTGTTCAGCACCAGCGGCACGCCGGTCAGCCGGTGAAATTCCCGGATCATCCGGTAGTACGCCGGGTTGGCCGTCTCGGTCACCGTCTGTGGACGCGTCGTGTGATCGACGTGGGTCACCGCCGGAATGAGCGCACGCTTGTCCTCGCGGACCTCGACGACGAGCAGCATGAACGGACTGGGGCCATCCAGGTGAAGCCAGTCCGCCGCGTGCTCCTGAAGGATGCTCGGCGCGTACGGCCGGTAGGGCTCGCGGAACTTCACGCGCCGGTTCAGGATGTCCTTCATGTCCGGGTCGCGGGGATCCGCGAGGATCGACCGGTGCCCCAGCGCGCGCGGCCCGAACTCCGACCCGCCCTGATACCAGCCGATGACCTTGCCGTCGGCGATCAGGCGCGCGACTTGCTCCGGCTCCGCGGCTTCGTGTTCGACACCGTAGCGATCGAGGAGCGACGTGATCTCGCTGCGCGGATACGGCCGGCCTGTGTACGCCGTCGGCATCGACACGGTGACGGTCGAACGCGGGCCGGCCTGAAGGTCGGCCGTGACACGCGCGTGACTGATCTCCTCGTAGTACCCCCACAGCGCGGCGCCGAGCGGCAGCCCCGTGTCCGAGCACCCCGGTGTAATCCAGACGTCCTCGAATGGCGTGTCCTGCAGCATCCGCGCGTTCGAGAGCCCGTTGAGGCCGACGCCGCCGGCAATGCACAGATGCCGCGCGCCGGTCCGCTCGTACGCGTAGCGCGCCATCCGCACCATCTGCCGCTCGCACTCCTGCTGCACGTCGTAGGCGGCGCGCGCGAAGTACGGGTCGAGCGCCGCTTCGCGGTCCTCGCACTTGCGTACGCCGGGCGCGACGATACGCGGCAGCGGCGCACGCGTCGCGAACGCGCTGTAGTCGGTGGTCATGCCCGTGTCGCGTGCGTTGAACCGCAGCACCGGCCCTGGATGCACTCGCCCGTACGGCGCCAGCCCCATCGTCTTGCCGTACCCCTTCTCGGGTCCGTACGGCAGGACGGCGCTCGTGATGAGCGCATACAGGCGTCCAATGCCCCAGTAGTCGCCCCGCTCGATTTCCTTCGCTCCACCATCGCGGGTGAAGTGATAGAGCGTCTGCACATTGCTGCGGGATCCAAGGCCGTCCACGACCAGCACGGCGGCCTCGTCGAAGGGCGACGGATAGAACGCGCTCGCGGCGTGGGCGTCGTGGTGATCGACGATGCGAATTCGGTCGCGCGGATAGTTCAGGCGCAGCTTGAGGTAGTCGTGCTCCAGCTTGCGATAGCCCGGCCCGCTGTTCATCCAGCGCGGGATGCGCGCGTAGTCCGTGTAGATGTAGTCGACCTCGTCGAGCGAGTCGAGGCCAAACGCCTGCAGGCAGTGATGGACGCCGCGCAACGGAAAGGCATACGCGTGCTTGACGCGTGAGAAACGTTCTTCAGCGGTGGTGACGTACTCGATGGCGCCGCCGTCCCGCGGTACCTTAATCAGCGCCGCGGTGGCCTCGTAGTTCGCGAAATTAGGCACACCGAGGACGTAGAGAAAGGGCTTCATGCCGGCGGCATTGTCTCTGTGGCTTCATGGTAGTCGATCTACACTGTCGCTGCATGGCGGCCGGCAGGGCGCTCGGACTGATCCTCGCCCGCGGCGGATCGAAGGGCATTCCGAGAAAGAACCTCGCGCTACTGAGAGGCCTGCCGCTCATCGCCCACACCATCCTGAGCGCCAGGAAGGCCGCGTCCATCGAGCGACTGATCGTCACCACCGACGATGAAGAGATCGCGGGTGTCGCGCGGGACTTCGGCGCTGAAGTGCCGTTCATGAGGCCGGCGGAACTCGCCGGGGACCTCACGCCCGACCTGCCGGTGTTCGTGCATGCGTTGACCTGGCTCGAGGAGCAGGAGCGCTATCGACCCGAGCTGATCGCGCACCTGCGCCCGACGTCGCCGCTTCGCACCGCCCGCCACATCGACGAGGCGGTCTCAATCTTGTGCCGCCACCCGGAGGCCGACTCGGTGCGATCGGTCAACGAGCCGTCTGAAAATCCGTTCAAAATGTGGCGAATCGAGAGCGGGCTGCTGTCGGCGCTGCTGCCGACCCTTCCACCGGGCTCAGCGCCGGCGGAGACGCCGCGGGAGCCGTGGAACAGCCCGCGGCAGGCGCTGCCGCCGGTGTACTGGCAGAATGCCTGTATCGACGTCATCCGCTACCGTACGATCATGAGCGCGGGCTCGATGAGCGGCAGCCGTATCGTGCCGTACGACATGACCGGGCAGGAGCTGGTCGATATCGACACCGCGCGTGACCTGCGCGTGGCCGAGCTGATGTTGCAGGAGCGGGAATGACCTCAGGGCCGGATCGGTTCGACTTCGACGGTCTGTTCGTCTTCGAAATGGCGAACAACCATCAGGGGAGCGCCGCGCACGGGATCCGCATCGTCGACGCGATCGCCGACGTCGCGTCGGAGGCCGGCGTCCGCGCCGCGGTCAAGCTGCAGTTTCGCGAACTCGATTCCTTCATTCACCCGGCCCACCGATCGGGCAGCGGCAACAAGCACAGTCGCCGCTTTCTGGAGACGCGGCTCGGAATTGACGAGTTCGCCGCGATCGTGGGCGCCATCAGGCGGCGCGGGCTGATCGCCATCGCGACGCCATTCGACGAACCGTCGGTGGAGACCGCGGTTGCACTCGGGATCGACGTCCTGAAAATCGCCAGCTGCTCGGCGCACGACTGGCCGCTGCTCGAAGCCGTCGCCGCCACCGGCAAACCGGTGATCTGCTCGACCGGTGGTTTGTCGGTCGCCAACGTGGACAAGACGGTCAGCTTCCTGCAGCATCGCGGCGTCCAGCTGGCGCTGATGCACTGTGTGTCGCTCTATCCCACCCCCCCGGACCGGCAGTGCCTGAATCACATCGAAGTGCTGCGCGAGCGATATCCGGACATCCCGGTGGGCTTCTCCACGCACGAGCGCCCGGACGACGACACGACGATCCGGGTGGCGTACGCGAAAGGTGCGTGCCTGTTCGAGAAGCACGTCGGCATTCCGGCCGACGGCGCGGCGCTGAACAGCTATTCGGCGGCTCCGGAGCAGGTCCGCCACTGGCTGCACGCCTATCGCGACGCCGTCGCGCTGTGTGGCGGGGCCGGGCGCCTCGTGACTGGACCGGAGGAGTCAGAACTGCGCGCGCTCAAGCGCGGCGTCTTCGCGAAGCGTCCCGTCCGGCGCGGCGCGACGCTCATACGGGAGGACGTCTTTTTCGCCATGCCTGCCGGCGACGGCCAGCTGGACACGAGCCTCTGGCACGAGGGGCTCGTCGCTGACGCCGATTACGAGGCCGCCGCCCCGCTGCGCGCGAGCATTCGTCCCGTCGCGCCGACGCCGCGGGAGATCATCTACAACACGATTCACGCCGTGAAGGGGCTGCTCAACCAGGCGCGGATTCCGGTCGGCTACGACGTCACGTCAGTCGAGCTGTCGCACCATCATGGGCTCGCCGAGTTCGGACGCGTCGGCTGCACCATCATCGAGTGCTTCAACCGCGAGTACGCGAAGAAGGTCATCGTGCAGTTGCCCGGCCAGCGCAACCCGCTGCACTACCACAAGCGCAAGGACGAGACGTTCCACGTGCTGCACGGCGTGCTCGACGTGGACATCGAGGGCAATCAGCGAACGCTGCACCCCGGCGACTCGCTCTGGGTGCCGCGCGGCATCGTGCACGGCTTCGAGACGGCGACCGGTGCCATCTTCGAGGAAATCTCCACGCACGCGGAGCGCGAGGACTCGTTCTATAACGACCCCATCATCGCCGCGATGCCCCTGGAGAGCCGCAAGACCCGCCTCCACAACTGGGGACGCCATCAGTTCCACGACTGGGATGGGGAGGAGGACACCGGCGCCGTCCGACAGGCGTGATGACCCGGTGGCAGATCCGGGCCATCGTCCTGGATTTCGACGGCGTGCTCGTGGACTCGAACCGGATCAAGGTCGACGCGTTTTTCCAGGCGCTCGAACCCGAATATCACGCGACCCTGCGCCGCGCGCTCACGCGCGGACGCGAGCTGCCGCGCCGCGCGCTGCTCGGCGACGTCCTGAGTGCCTCGGGCCTGCGCGGGCAGGCGCTCGAGCGGGCGGTCGAGCGCTACGCGCGCCGCTACTCCACCAACGCCGCCGCCGCGATCCTCAGGCGAGGACTCATCCGCGGCACGCTGCCGCTGCTGGCGCGGTTGTCACGCCGCTGGCCGCTGTACGTCAGCTCGACGACGCCGCACGGTGAGCTGCTCGTGCTGCTCAAAAAACTCGGGGTGCGCCCGTTGCTGCGCGGCGCCTCCGGCTGGCCTCATCCGAAGGTGGACGTGGTGCGACGCGCGAGGTCGGCGGGGTTTCCCGCCCGCGAGGTCCTGCTCGTCGGTGACGGCAGGAGCGACCGCCGGGCAGCCGCAGTCGCCGGCTGCCGCTTCGTCGGCATTGCGAACGAATTCAACGAGTGGGTCGTCGACCCATCCCGCAATCAGATCCGCAGCCTGCTCGACTTGCCGGCCCTGCTGGATTTGCGCTCTTTTTCCTCTCGGCGACGCGCTTTCTCTTCGCGCTGACGGGCCTTGCGGGCCAGCGCCTCGGCGCGACGCCCGGCTTTCTCGTGCACGCGCGTCGCCGTCTCGGCTTCGCGCTCGTCGAGCACCAGCATCCGCCACCGCGGATGGTTCTCGATGGCGGCGAGCACGCGCAGCGCAAGGCGGCCGAAGGCCGACGCCCCGCCCCGCAGCGACCCGGCACTCTGAAGCCTCTCCAGCGCCTCGACGACGGCTGCGGTCGCGGGCACGTCCATGCCGCGCGGCCGCACGAACTGCTGGACGAAGTGCGCTTGACGCTCCATGACGCCCGGCGGCGGTCCGGCCAGCATAGCCGCCAGCTGTCGCGTGTGCTCCTCGAGCGAAGCGCCCATCGTCAGCAGACCGCCTTCGGCCTTCAGCAGGTACTGGAAGTGCAGCGAGTCCTCGTGCTCGAAGGTAAGACCCGGGTCGTAGAACGACATGACCGGCCGTCCGACGACGGCGGCGTCAAGAAAGGCGGTCGTCGTAATGCCGACGACGGCGCCCGCGTAGTACATCGAGTCGAAGAAATCGGTGCGCGACGCCTCGTCGACCGGAACGGTGCCGAACATCGTGATGTTGCCGAAGCGGCGCCAATCGACGCCGTCCCATTCGTGCGTGCGGGCGGGGTGCGGCCGGATCAGGATGGGAACATCGCGCAGGGCGGGATCCGGCGACTGGCGAACCGCATCCAGCCAGCGGAGGACCACCTGCGGTTCGGGCGGGCTGCTCGGCAGCAGCGCTGAGCACACCCACATCGCGTACGGGCGATCGTCGTCGAGCCCGGCGGCTCGCGAGAACTCCGCCCTCGTGCGCGACGGCGCACGCCCGAACCACCGATCCAGGTTCTGCGCACCCGTGACGACGACGCGCTCGGCCGGGACGCCGTGCATCGCGGTCGCTTCCCACCGCTGCGTCTCGTTCCACACCAGCAGCGCATCCGGCACGTCCCGGATGATTGCCTTGCTCGACAGGTTGTCCCAGCTCCAGATGATGACTGCAGTCGGGATGCGGCGGGCGATCGCGGCGCGAAGGAGATCCGGCTGCGACGTCGCGGCGAGGCCGATGAGCGGCGTGATGACGACCGCATCCGGCCGGCGCTCGTCGAGAAACGCCTCGATCGCCGGGCTCGGGGGCACCGCCCGATCCATCGCATCGAGCGAGCGGCGCAGCATCCGCCGCACCGGTTCGTTGTCGAACGCCCGCAGGCCGCACAACCGGACGATGCCGGTTGGCGTACGCTCACGCGCCATCGGCAGCAGCCCTGACGTGCGCGGATATCGGGGGTGGAGGTACCGCAGGTAATCGCCGCCAAGGCGGACCTTGGACGCCAGGAAGAGCGACTCGGGCTCGCGCGGCGGCACGGGGCCGCAGCTGATGTTCGGATACCTGGCGGTGAGCTGCTCGACGATCGGCTGACCGCCGAACCTGGTGTCGGGGCGTTCGGCGCCGAGGTACAGGTCGTGCCCGCGCCGTGCCAGCGCGTCGATGACCGAATCGAGGTTCCGATAGTCGCCGTTGTGCAGCGCGGCGAACAGAATTTTCACCGCATCAGCCCGACAGACGCTGGCTGACCAGCTTCAACCGGCCATCGGCATCGAATTCGGCGACCCCCTCGGCGACACCTCGTGCCACGACGTCGGCCCACTGGGAAGCAAACCGGCCGCGAAACTCTGTCGGCAGCGCGAGCACGGCGCGGTCGCGCGCGTTCTCGTATGCCCGGATGCGCGCGTCGCGCTCCTCGGAGGTCATTGGCGTCCAGCCCGCGCTGCTGCGGCGGGCCAGGCACATGTGATTGAAATTCCGCCGCTTGATGAAGACGACCTCCAGGCCACGCGCGCCGAGCGCGCGGACCAGTGAGCGCTGATCGAATGTCTGCAGGTGCAGCGGGTTCAGGTGCGCCAGCATCGACTGTCCGCCCTGCAGGAATTCGGCGTCGTCCGGCTCGTTGTAAAGGTAGAGATGGCCGTCCGGCGCCAGGTGCCGCAGTACGGCGGCAAAGAAGCGATCGGGCCGCACGCTGTGCGTGACCATGTGCTGGGCGACGATCAGGTCGAAGGTCCCCTCGTACGGAATATCGAACTCGTCGAAGTCGATCAGGCCGCGGCTCTCGATCCCGTAGACCTCTTTGAGGAGCAGCTGCTGGCTCTCCCAGATGGCCATCGCGTGAACGTCGGCGCCGAACAGGCGGCGCAGTCCTTCGCTGATCGTGCCGGCGCGCGGCCGAATCTCGAGCACACGCGCTTGCGCGGGCCAGTGTGGCGCCACCAGCGACGACAGCAGGTCGAGGTGGACGCTGTTGTCGAACCGGTCCTTCACCAGCCCCTCGAGATACTCGCTCTTGCGGAGCCCGAGGTGCTCGGACACCCACACACCGCGCGACACGAGCTGCTTCAGCCGATCGCGGTCCGCATCCGACAGCGCGTACGGGTTGAGCAGCGGGTTCTTGATCTCGGCGTCGCCGCCCGCCTTCCCGGTCACCTCGCCGAAATGCCGCAGCAGGAACCGATAGCGGGACGCGACCGGCCGCCGCGAGGCATAGGCGATGCCGCAGGCGTGGCAGATGGCAAAATCGTAGCGCGCCGACATGTGGTCGGGCGCTTTGTCCATCAGCACGAACTTGTTGAAGGGATTGACGATCGTCCGGGACTCATGGCCGCAGGCGGGGCACCGATCGAGCGAGAGCCATTCGCGCCCCTCCGGGTCCGGCGGCGCCTCACCGCCGCCGACGCCCTGCCATGCCATCTCCCGGCCCTCGTCCAGGTGCAGCGGCAGCTCGCGCCACGACAGCCGCGGGTCGGCCTCCGCATCCGCCGTGCGCGCCCGCGACAGGCGGCCGAGCAGCAGGTTGTACTGCAGCAGCCGATCGCGCAGCTCCTTGCGGAGCGCGCGCCCGTCATCGCGCGCCGCGCGAAGCTCCTGCTGCAGCTGCTCGACGCGCCGTTCCAGCCGTGCGGTCGATGTCGCCGATCGACGGACGTCCTCGACCAGGCCCGGGGCCGCCGCCAGGAACCGCGCGAACTGCCGCGGCAGGCGAACGAGATTCGCGATCCGGCGCATCAGCGCCATCACCGTGCTCCAACCGCGTGGTGGGATGCGGATTGACCGGGGCCGCGGCGGGCGACGAGCAGCATGTGCACCCGGCCGCGGGAGATCGGCTTGTCCATGCCGACGGTCCAGTTGATCGCGTCGAGCCCGCTGGTCAGCGCGTCCCGGTCTTCTTGCGCCACGGTCACAAAAATCGTCTTGAGCTCCTCGCTCCTCAGCAGGGCCGGTGCCGCCCGCAGCACTTCGACCACGGCCGTATGCTCGCCGCACCGCAGGTGGTTCGGCGATGGCAGCGAGTAGCGCGCGCGTGCCGCCTCGAGCGTGATCGCGCAGACCGGCTGCACGAACGCGCGTTCGTCGGGGCCCGCGCGCCTGGTGCGCCAGGCGCCGGGATGCACGACGTGGCGGTCCTCCCCGGGCCGCCCTGACGCGTATTTCAACTCCGCCAGTCCGTCCTCGCCGCTCACCGCCAGCGGCAGCGGTATGACCGACCCTGCACAGCCGTTGAGACGCAGGTTGTCGCACAGCAGCTTGAACGCGGCATAGCCGGGCTCGAAAGCGACGACGATCGAGCCGCGCTGCGTTGCGGCGATGACCGTGTAGGCGCCGATGCCGGCGCCGATGTCGTAGACGACCTCGCCGATACCGACGTGCTGCCGAAGCCAATCCACGGTGGCCGGATCCGGCTTGAACCGATCTCGCGCGGCCTCATCGTCATGCTGCGGAACATGGAGATGGAGACCGGCGAGCTTCCCCTTCAGCGGGAGCGGAGCGTGTGCGGCTTCGGCCTCGAGCGTGACCTCGGGCGCCGCAAGGTCCGGCGCCGTTGCCGGCGCGACCTCGGACCCCGCACACGTCCGATCGATCGCGTCCGCCAGCAACGGTGCGACCGGCCGATCGATCCCGAGTGGGCGGAGGAAGTCGCACACGAACGATCGCAACACGTCGCGATCCGTCGGGGCTCTGAGCTCCGCCTCGAGCATGTCGACATGCTCGCGCAGCGTTCCCGCGGTCTTGACGAACCCGCCGTGCGCCTCGACGAGATAATGAAAATGCACGGTTCCGCTCTGGCCGTCGGCATCCTGGCTGTCGGCGAGCACGGTGAACACGGGAACGCCCGCGATCGCCGACTCCAGCTCCGCGCTCGTGTTCAATCCCACCACGGCCGCGCTGTGCACGATCGACTCGTACAGCCCCTGCATCGCACGGTCGGACGTTCGCAGCACGATCGCGCGGTCCTCGCCGAACGGTTTCCAGACCAGCCCGCGCAGCGCCGGCAGCGCGGCCCAGCGAAATTCCGTCATCGGCTCGTCGCGGGCGACCAGATCGATATCAGGGTGCGGCCGGACCACGATATTCGCGTCGCGTAGCGGCTCGTAGGGCGCGTGGCGCACCGCGTCGATCCACTTGCGGACGAAGCCGAGCTCGGTGCCGGAGACGAACGGCGACGAGCACACGTAGAGGCACGTCGGCCTCGACGGGTCGAGTCCGAGCGGCGCATGGAACGCCTCGCGCGTCAGCTGCGGTCGCTTCTCGAAGAACGAATCGAAACGGGGCGCGCCGGTGACGACGATACGATCGGCGGGAAAGCCGTGCAGCGCCGTGGCCTCGCGCCGCTGGCGTTCGTTCCAGACGAACATCCAGTCCGGGTCCCGGTGCAGGTACCCTTTGGTGCTCAGGTTGTCCCAGCTGAACAGCAGCATGCCGACGGGCACGCGTGCCGCGCGCGCCGCCGCCACCACGTCCGCCTGGGCCGAGCCGAAATGCACCAGCGGTGACACGAGCACGAGGTCGGGCGCCTGCTCGGCGATGAACGACACCCAGAGCGGATCCGGGGGCAACGCGTGTTCGGTCAGCTCGAGCAGCTGCCGTAGTCGCTCCGTCTGCGGGAGCGGGATCGCGCGCAGCGCCGCCGCCACCGCCGCGTCGCCGTCCGACAGGTGCAGATCCTCGCTGAGCTTTTTCACGCTGCGCGTCTGCAGCTTGACCGCGCCGCGCAGCTCCGGCTGCAGGTAGTGGGCGCAGTCGCGCAGGCTGCGGAGCAGCAGCGCCGTCTCGGCCCACGCGTCGGTCCGCGCCGCCGGTCCGCGCACGGCGGCGAACCCGGGGAACTCCGCGTCGCGCCCGATCCAGTCGTCGCGCCACTCGTGCCCCTCCTGCACCATGAGCGTGACGCGGTGGCCGCGATCGAGCAGCGCCCGGATCGTGCTGGCAAACGTGTCGACGTTTTTCTTCTGCTTGACGACGAAGAGAATCTTCATCGTCAGTAGGTACCCCGCTTTCCGGCCCACGCGGCCAGCTCGTCGCCCGACAGCAGCTCGCACAGCGCGCGAACCGACTCCGCCGACGGCCCGATGCGGAACTGATAGATATAGCGCTCGAGATCCGGCGGCTCCGCATCAGGAGGAATGCTCGCGCCGTGGGCGCCCCAGGAATTCAGAAACGCGAGGGCCGTGTTCCGCTGGAACGGGACATCGACTGTCCTCCGGCACTGCGCCGGATCGATCCAGTGCGGCGCCGCGCCGCGTGCGGTCGTGTCCTCGTCGACGGAGTACAGCTGGGTGCCCCATTCCGGGCTGTCACCCTTGCGCGCCAGGTAGATGATGACGGTGATGAAGCCCCACTTCGGATCGCGATGGGGGCGGATCGCATATCCCCGGCGCCGAAGGATGATGCGCCCTTCCCCGGTCTGCAGGTCGACCGGCGGCCCGAGCGGATTGGACGAGAGCGAGGGCCAATTCCTCGCCATCCACTCTTCGAGGGGAGCGCGGAACTTGGCGACGAATTCGTCCTGCATCATGCGGGGGACGACGTCGGTGACGAAGTATTTCCAGATGCGGCGGGAGAACACCGGACCCACCGACAGGGGCACCGTGAGCTGCGGCTTGGCGTTGGTCGGGCTGCCGAACAGCTCGACGGGGGGGATCCCGCGAATCAGCGCGGCGTAGAAGTCTTTCGGCAGGACGTCACGGATCACCGCGTGCGGAAACGGATCCGTCACCAGCGGCGCCGCCGCGATGGCCGCTCGGATGTGTGCCGTCAACCGTCCCTGGTCGCACAGCGCCGCGAGGCCGTCGAGACTGTCGTCGAGCTCCGCATCCCGCCGCGCGACGGCCCGCAACTCGCCAAGCTCCAGACGCACGTCACCGACGGTCCGCGCCAGTGCGTCCATCCGCGACAGGACTTCGCCCTGCGCCGCGTGCAGCTGCCCGAGACCCTCCTGCACCCGCCGCAGCGTCTCGGCGGCCGCATCGACGGCATCGCGCGTACGTGCCGCGGTGCGGGGGCGCAGCAAATCGATCGCGTCCTTCAGCCGTGTCAGCATCGATTCCTCATACTGCCGACGCAGCTTCCGCGGAGACGTGGTTCCGAGCGCCAGCGACGCGCACGCCCGGCTTCGCCATCACGTGCGACTCGAGGACCAGGACGTCCATGTGCGTCTTCATGAAGCAGCGATAGGCGTCCTCCGGCGTACACACGATCGGCTCGTCCTTCACGTTGAACGACGTGTTCACAATGACGGGACAGCCGGTCAGCGCGTCGAACGCGGTGATGATGTCGTAGTAGAGGGGGTTGTCCTCGCGGCGCACCGTCTGAATCCGCGCCGAGTCGTCGACGTGGGTCACGGCCGGAATCGTGGAACGCGGCACCTTCAGCTTATCGATGCCGAACAGGGTCTCCGTCCCCGGCGCGGCGGGCAGCCGCCGCGCCGCCGCCACCCCGGCCACGAGCAGCATGTACGGGCTTTCGCAGTCGAGCTCGAACCACTCCGCCACGCGCTCGCGCAGGATCGCCGGCGCGAACGGCCGGTAGGACTCGCGGAACTTGATCTTCAGGTTCTGGACCGACTGCATCGAGGGCGAACGCGCATCGCCGATGATCGACCGCGCCCCGAGCGCGCGCGGGCCGAATTCCATCCGCCCCTGGAACAGGCCGATCACCTTGCCGTCAGCAAGCAGCTGCGCCACGACGCCGGGGAGTTCCGGCCGCGACAGGCGCTCGGCCGCAAGGTTCTGGGTCCGCAGCCACGCCGCGATGTCGTCGTCCGAATACCGCGGACCAAGCAACGCGCCCTGCATCTCGTCGGCGTACGGGGGTAGATCCGCCTGAAGGCGGACGCGACCCACCTCTCGTTCGTCGTGTCCGGCTTTCGCCGGGCCTCGCGGCACCCACGCGCCGCGGCCCTCGGCGCTGCGGCGCGGCTGCCCGAGATAGCGATGCCAGAGCGCGTAGGCGACGCCAAGCGCGCCACCGGCATCGCCGGCGGCGGGTTGAATCCACAGGTCGACGAACGGTCCCTCGCGAAGCAGCCGTCCGTTGCCGACGCAGTTGAGCGCCACGCCGCCGGCGAGGCACAGCCGGGTCGAACCAGTCTCGCGGTGCGCGGTGCGCGCCATCCGGAGCATGACGTCCTCGACGATCTCCTGCACCGATCGCGCGAGGTCCATTTCGCGCTGTGTCACCGGTCCGTCCGGCCGCCGCGCCGGACCGCCGAACAGCCGCTCGAAGCCGTTGCCGGTCATCGTGAGGCCGTGCACGAACTCGAAGTGTTCCAGGTTCAACCGGATGCTGCCGTCCTCGTGCACCTCGACAACGTGGTCGCGGATCGCCTGTTCGTATCGTGGCTCGCCGTAGGGGGCGAGGCCCATGACCTTGTACTCACCTTCGTTCACCTTGAAACCGGTGAAATAGGTGAAGGCCGAATACAACAGGCCGACCGAGTGCGGGAACCGCATCTCGCGGAGCATCGTCAGGTCGGCGCCGCGCCCGTGACCGATCGACGAGGTCGTCCACTCGCCGACGCCATCAATCGTGACGACCGCGGCTTCCTCGAACGGCGACGGGTAGAACGCCGAGGCGGCGTGTGATTCGTGATGGTCGCCGAACAGGATCGTCTGCGTCGTGCCGAGCTCGCGCTGGATATCATCGGCGAGCCACAACTTGCGGCCAAGCCACAGGGGCATGGCCATCAAATAGGACTGGTAGCCGCGCGGCACCGACGCAAGATAACTTTCAAGCAGGCGGTCGAACTTGACGAGCGGCTTCTCGTAGAAACCGATCGCGTCGACCTGGTCGATGCTGATGCCCGCCTCCTTCAGGCAGGAGGCGACCGCGTGAGACGGAAATCGCTCGTCATGCTTGACGCGCGTGAAGCGTTCTTCCTGCGCCGCCGCGACGATCCGCCCATCGCGCAGCAGGCACGCCGCCGAGTCGTGGTAGTAGGCCGACAGGCCGAGGACGGTGGACGGCATCACCCTCGCCGGTTAGAACAGCGTGTAGATGAACGGCGCCACCGCGCTGCTTTGCGCGAAGACCAGCAGGAGCCCGAACAGCACCAGCACGAACACGATGGGCGCCAGCCAGTACTTCTTTTCCTGCTTCAGGAACATCCAGAATTCGCGCAGCACCTGTGACTTCGCCATGAATTCCTACATCCCCTCAGAACAGATGTTCGTAATGCCGCGGGTCCGCGCGCCGCGCCGGGTACGGCGTCCAGTTGGTGCCGGTCGTCGTCGGGCGCAACGGGTTGCGGCCGACGAGACGCATGAGGATGCCCGCCGGTGTCAGCACGAGCGCGAAGAAGGCGGTGAGAATGACCCGCGTATTGAACCATCCGAGCGCCTGCGCGAAGCGCCACCAGATGCGGTTCGGCATCCGCAGCGCCGGCGGGTACGTCGCGCCGAAGCACACGAGCAGCGCCCCCACCACGCCGAACACGACGGGAGCGGCGGAATACCCGCGCCACGCCAGCACTCCGGCAAGCGCGAGGCACACGCCGCCCACACTCAGGCCAAACGTGCGTTCGCTTGGGATTGGAGCGTTCACCGCTGCCTCGACTTTACAGCAGCGCGGGTTTCGCGATCCACCTCGCGCCGACGGATGGTCTCCCGCTTGTCATGCATCTGCTTGCCCTTCGCCAGCGCCAGCAGGACCTTGACCCGCCCCTGCTTGAAATAGAGCTCGAGCGGCACCAGCGTCAGCCCCTTCTCCGCGGTGCGGCCCACGAGCTTCCGGATCTCGTGCTGGTGCAGGAGCAGCTTGCGCTGCCGCTTCTCGGCGTGCGCCGCATACCCGCGATGGCTGTAGGGGCTGATATGGACGTTCATCATCCACACTTCCCCGTTGTCCACCCGCGCATAGCTGTCGCGCAGGTTCACGCTCCCCTCGCGGATCGCCTTCACCTCGGTGCCGAGCAGCACGAGTCCGGCTTCCCAGGTGTCGAGCACGTGGTAGTCGTGCCGCGCCTTGCGGTTTTCCGCGATGACGCGGCGCGCGGCCTCCCGGGCGTCCTTCTCCGGCACGCGCGGATCGTACTACGCGCCCGCCGCAGCGTGCGCTCTACAATGGGTGAGGATCGCCGTGGCACTCACCATCGCGCTCGCGCAGGTCAATCCGGCCGTCGGCGACATCGCCGGCAACGCCGCGCTCGTCCGCCGCGCGCGCGACGAAGCCGCCGGCGCCGGCGCGGACCTGGTCGTCTTCCCCGAGCTCGTGCTTGCCGGCTACCCGCCGGAGGATCTCGTGCTGCGCCCCGCGTTCCTCGAGGCCGCCGCCCGCGTCCTCGCCGAGCTCGAGCTGGAGAGCGCGAAGGGTGAACCCGGACTCGCGGTGACGCTGCCCTGGAGTGAGGGCGGCAGAGTCTACAACGCGGTCGCTCTCGTCGCCGACGGCCGCACCGAGCTTCGCTTCAAGCGCGAGCTGCCCAACTACGGCGTCTTCGACGAGAAGCGTGTCTTCATGCCGGGTCCGCTGCCGCAGCCAGTCACCTTCCGCGGCACGCGGCTCG
>SXGR01202101.1_pt1 | contig 40192 bp, 48 predicted proteins | sample 3174711 | NCBI WGS metagenome assembly SXGR01 (sample SAMN11356860, study PRJNA531348) | freshwater metagenome | isolation source: freshwater sample F1-60 | place: China: Fuxian Lake, Yuxi | collected 2017-12-25
GGGGATGAATCCGCAAGGAAGTATTGTATCAGCTGGCAATTTTCTACAACAAGGTTTGCCCCTATGCCTCGCCTAATACTCCGCCGAGGTTTTACGAGGGAACGGCTTGCCTCGGAGATTAGGACGAGGTCAAACTTTATTTTTAGCATCAAACCCGCTGTATTTAGGTCACGGTTTTGCTGTGTTCTTATCCACCTGGGTTGGTTGCGTTTTTAGGGGATAGGCATACTATATGATGATTAATCATTGTTTATATTAACTCCAGTGTATGTTAAAAAATAAATTATTCACTGCGGTTCTCGTTTTCTCTTTCGCCATCGCCCCGTTCGCTCACGGCGATGCGGTTTCGGATTTGCAAGCCCAAATCAACGAAATTCTAACCAGAATTAAAACCCTTCAAACTCAACTAAACAATGCGCAAGGCGGTTCTTCGTCTGCCGTTGGCAGCTCTTCATCGGCAGGTTCTACCGGTACGGCAGGATCGTCTGAACCTTTTGAAGGCCAGGGCTTCTGCCGTACCTTTACGCATCCTCAGGTTGTGGGTAGTAGAGGAGAGGACGTAGATGCACTCATTACCGTTCTTGTTAAGGAAGGATTTATCTCTAACCCATTAAATGAGCGTATTTTCGGTGAAGACTTCACTGAAGATGTTGCTACTGCGGTTATTGATTTCCAAACCAAATATGGTATTCAAAAGACTGGTACTGTTGGGCCGAAAACCCGAGCAAAGCTTAACAGTTTATACGGTTGCGGGTTGATTAAACAACCGGTAAATACTTCAGTAACAACCCAAGATGCCGTCACCGCGCCGGCAAATGCCGTTTCAAACGCGAAGCCGACCATCACTTCTATAAGTTCCAATTCAGCTCCTGCGGACGGGAAAACTCAAGTGACCATTACGGGTTCGGGTTTCCGCAGTGATTCAGTCATCGGATTGGGTAACGGTATTCCAGTGTCTCCGATTTCTCAAACAAGTAACACTCTCAAATTTACCATACCGACATGGTTTAGCCCAACCACCAACGCTTTAATAAGTGTTTCAAACTCGCAATCTAGCGCCGGTCCTAGTAATGCGATGAACTTTAGCATTACTGCGCCAGTGACCACTTCAATCCAACCCACAATCACCATCCTCTCGCCGAATGGGGGAGACAGTTTACGAATCGGTAGCACATATAAAATTACATGGAAAGATACCCGAGAAAAAGGTGTCACTCCGACATATGTGGTAAGTAAGTTGGGAGGGGATGGAAAAGAAGAAATTCGTGGGGGCTCTGTTGCCTGCACGAGCGGGACATGTTCTATGGATTGGACAATTCCCGGCCATATTTCTGCATCAACTAATAATCAAATTGCTATTTACGATGTAGCCAATGACCCTGGTGGAAACATTGTTGGCAGAAGTGGTTTTTTCACCATCACCGCGCCGGCAAATGCCGTTTCAAACGCGAAGCCGACAATTGCTTCCGTAAATCCTAGTTCCGCTCCTGCGGACGGGAAAACGCAGGTGACGATTACAGGTTCCGGTTTCGGTAGCGATTCGGTTATAGGTTTAGGTAACGGTATTCCGATTTACCCGATTTCTCAATACACGACAAGTAACACTTTGGTCTTTACGGTCCCGACTTGGTTTAGTCCGAAGGCCGGTTATGTGGTAAGTGTTTCCGGAACCCAGTCAAACTTGGGACCGAGCAATACGGTAAGTTTTATCGTTACCGCTCCCGCTGTAGAGCCGACGGTTGATTTAAGAATTAACGGCTCGCAAGGTCCAGTTACGCTTTCCTCTGGTACGCCTATTACCCTTTCATGGTCTTCGACCGATACTAATCGGTGCGAAGGAGTTTCTGCCAACGGTGCGACACATGGAACTTATCAAACCGTCGCCGATCAGAATGTGCCTAGTTATCTTATTCGTTGTTTTAGCGCGACTGGGAAGGAAACAAGCAAAATTGTGTACGTGACGGTAACCGCGGCGAGCGCCCCATCATCTATTACAGTTCTCGCTCCAGCTTCGGGGGAGACTTTGACCACCGGTTCGCCGTATAAGATTTCATGGAAAGATACTCGCAGTGGTGGAACTACGGCAAAGTACATCATAAAAATGAGCGGAAGCAACGGCACATGGACGCTCTTTGACGGGGTTTCCGGCACTGTTTGTAGCGGAGGAATGTGTTCAATAAATTGGTCGCCGGACAGTGCTTCTACGAACAATCAGATTTCCGTTTATGATGTTGCCAATGACTCTGGTGCTAAGATTGTCGGATTAAGCGGTTACTTTAGCGTAAAAACAGCAACAACCCCTCCTCCACCCGCTGGCCAATTGCAAGGAACGCTTCTCCTAACATCTCTTCGGAACGGCTCGGAAACGTGGGTAGGAGGTCAGTCCTACAACATTACCTGGACAGCTACCAACTTTAGTTCAAGTGACAAGGTAGATTTGGTTTTATATCAGGGAAGCAACTACGTCCTGACAGTCGCGAAGGAAATTTCGGCAAATTCGGGAAGCTATCAGTGGACTGTTCCGAAAACGCTTTCAAGCGGGAATTACACCTTGAGAGTAAGCAGTGCCACTGTATACAGTATTTATGATGATTCCGATAATTCTGTCTACGTACCTCTTATTACTTCTTCGGCAGAAACTGTCTCACAGATGGCGAGCGTACTTGAGAGCGTAAGGGCAACCCTTGAGGGTATCAAGGCTTCGCTCGGACGATAATCAAATTTTGGAGAAACTATAAAACAAAGCCTCGGCGCGCTTCGCGCGCCGAGGCTTTGTTATTGTAACTACGGATAATACCCCGGCCGAGTTTGCGAGGGGACAGCTCTGCTGAGGGGATTAGGACTAGGCCAAACTTTATTTTCGGCTACCCCCAACAGCTTTGTTGACATTGTATCGTGTTCTGATAATATGGTTGCTATTGTCCTAGGCATTCTTTTTGTCTTTGTCCCGTCCCGCGAAGCGGGACGGGACGAGGAACAACCATTTATTAGTTTAATAATTATTTAAATATGGCAGAATTTAATCGAAGCAAGCCCCATGTCAACGTCGGTACCATCGGACACGTTGACCACGGAAAGACGACTTTGACCGCCGCGATTTTGAATTCCCTTCATCTCGCAGGTAACACAGTCAAGCTAAAGAAGGTTGACGAAATCGACTCCGCGCCTGAGGAAAAGGCTCGTGGTATTACGATTGCGCTCTCGCACAACGAATACGAAACAGCCACTCGACACTACGCTCACATTGACGCCCCTGGTCACGCCGACTATATCAAGAACATGATCACCGGCGCCTCTCAAATGGACGGTGCGATTTTGGTGATTGCCGCGACCGATGGTGTGATGCCTCAAACTCGAGAGCATGTTCTACTTGCAAAGCAAGTGGGTGTTCCAAAGATTATTGTGTTTTTGAACAAAGTTGACATGGTTCCCGATGCGGAGCTCATTGACCTCGTTGAAGAGGAAGTCCGCGAACTTTTGACCAAGCAAGGTTTTGACGGAAAGGGAGCTCCGGTTATTCGCGGCTCTGCTTTGAAAGCCCTCGAAGCAACGTCAAAGGATGATGAGTGGGTAAAGAAAGTATTGGAACTCGCTAATCAGCTCGATACATATATCCCTGTTCCCGTTCGAGATGTCGAGAAGCCTTTCCTCATGCCCATTGAAGATATTTTCTCAATTGAAGGCCGAGGTACGGTAGTAACCGGAAGAATTGAACGCGGAATTGTAAAGGTGGGTGAAGAAATTGAAATCATCGGTATCAAGCCAACAGCCAAGTCTACCGTTACCGGTATTGAAATGTTCAACAAGTCTCTTGCCGAAGGTATGGCAGGGGATAACGCCGGAATTCTGCTTCGTGGCACCAAAAAGGAAGATGTCCATCGTGGCCAGGTTTTGGCGAAACCCGGATCTGTTACTCCTCACACTGATTTTGAGGCTGAAGTGTATGTTTTGAAGAAGGAGGAAGGCGGACGTCACACGCCGTTCTTCTCTGGCTATAAACCGCAGTTCTATATTCGTACGACTGACGTGACCGGAGATGTAACTCTTCCCGAGAAAACCGAAATGGTTATGCCCGGAGATACCATCACTTTTAAAGTAAAGCTTGTTGCTCCTGTTGCTCTTGAGGAAAAACAGCGTTTTGCCATTCGCGAAGGGGGTAAGACTGTTGGAGCGGGAGTGGTCACCAAAATTGTCGCATAAAAAGTAAAACGCTTAATCTGTATACAGAAGAAGATTATTTGACACGATACACACTACACGCTCATGTCCACCAAAGAAACAACAGAAAAGACCGCAGTGAAGCCTCGGGTCGCACGAGCTAAAGCTAAGGCTCCTGTCACACCAAAGAAAGACGTGATCCAAAAACTTCGCATTCGCGTCCGAGCGTATGAGCATAAAATTCTCGATGCTTCGGTGAAGCAGATCATGGATACGGCGCTTCGCTTTGACGCGACCATCTTGGGCCCCATTCCGCTTCCTACCGAGATTAAGAAATATACGGTCAATCGTTCGGCTTTCGTCTACAAAAATGCGCGAGAACAATTTGAGATGAGGGTGCACAAGCGATTGATTGACATCATGAATCCTAACGCAAAAATTATTGAATCTTTGACCAATCTTTCATTGCCCTCCGGCGTGAATATTGATGTCAAGATGATGTAAGGGTCGCTCGGATATATTTCTTTGTAGAACCAGAAAGCCCCTCCTGCGAGGGGCTTTCTTCGTCCTCGGAAAGTTTTTCCGATAAGAATCGGAAACCATGCAAATTTTCCTGTGAATGTTCTATAAAGAAAATATCCTCGCTCAAGTCACCGCCAACTTCGGAAAGTTGGCGGTGGTTCAAAAGTTGTGTATTCATTATGAACCTGTGGATTCCACATTTTTTGAATATTTATCAAAATAAAACCGGCCATCGGGGATGGTCGGTGTACTTTCGGAGAGTGAGGTGCTCATGCCAAGCGGCTGTCTCGAGTCTTTTCGCTTTCGCTACTCGATCTGGTTAACTTTTGGAGGCAAAGGTCGAGTTTGGCCATGAGAAGCTTGAGTCTTTCCAGCATTTGGCTTTTGGCTTCGGACCGGATGGTTGTCGAAGCAAAACCTCCATGTTCCGCGGTCATCATTGAGGTGATCAGGTTGTATAGCGAGAGTGATGTTTTCGGATAATCACTTATCAATGCGGTCCCGATTTTATCGACGAGTTCGCCGAAGCGCTGGTACATAAGAGGCGCGTAAGTTGCGGGCCAAAAATGCCCCTGGAAGCAACGGAGAATCGTTGAGTTGAAGCCGGCTCCCGGACCCCCTGTTTTTTTATCTATGCCGCCGTTATGTTCGAAGTCGGTTAGGAGCCCCCTCAATCCAATCATGCTTTCATCTGGATTACCGTATACGTGGGCCGTAGAGAAACACTGCAGGTAGATTTCTTCCAGTCTCTGAATGAAATAGAAGCGCAGGGGATTTGTTGGTCCATCAAGGCAGTGTTCCTGAAAGGGGATCATGTCGAGTGTGAGTGCATAGGCCCAAGAACCCGTTGCTAGGATTTTTTGCATGGTCAAGCGATTCGCGGGGTTTTCTAAGCGCTCGGTATCAATCCACTTCCATGTTTCATTCAGCTCTTTTTGGAGCGCCAACATTTTGGGCTCGAGTTGTTTCAGGAAATCTGCGAGCGCTTCTCCTCGATAGTGGACGCGCCAGGCACCTCCGCCGAGTCCGTAGGTAACAAAACCGATTTGCGACCCTTCAAAAGTAATGAACTCTTTTTCGCTTTGATTTTTCATAGAACAGCTTTCCGTCTTTTTGGTTTTGGTTGACCGTCTTTCCGTCCATAAAACTAGCACAAGACAGGTGACATGCCAATGCGCTTTACTTTTTCCATGGGGTTTGTTAGGCTACTACCCATTGTTACCGTTATTCTGAATGGACGTTTAATGCAGAAAAAGGAACCAACAGCCTAGAGCTGTGTTCTAGGACTTAGTGGATTTGGATGCAGTTCGAGAAGCCGGCGAGTATTGCGACCAAGCTGTAGTTAATACCTACTGCGCGGGAGCAAACGGAGCAGGCGACGAAGAAATGCGCCAAAGACGAAAGTCCTACATATATGAAATTTATACTAGGAACAAAACTGAATATGGCCCAAGTGTGGGGAGAAAATGGCGCGGTACAGCCTGTTACCGTTATTTCTGCTGGCCCGAACATTGTGACGCAAGTTAAGACTGTGGCCAAAGACGGTTATTCCGCTCTTCAGATTGGTTTTGGTGATCGTAATCCTAAAAACTTGAGTAAAGCAGTAAAGGGACACGTGAAGACGCTCGGCAGTTTTTCCGCACTCAAAGAATTTCGACTGGAGGCTGATTCGACTAAAGTGTTGGGAGACAAAATTGACGCTTCGGTATTTGCAGTGGGGGACGATGTCATCATCTCTTCAATTTCAAAAGGACGAGGTTTCCAAGGAGGTGTGAAGCGACACGGTTTTCATGGAGGGCGCCGAACACACGGTCAGAAACATTCGGAGCGAGAACCGGGAGGCATTGGAGGAGGAGGACGCGCCGGAGGCAGGGTCGCCAAAGGTATGCGCATGGCGGGCCGCATGGGAGGCAATCGCGTGACCGTTAAAGGGGTACGAGTTGTCCAAGTTGACCCGGTGAAGAATATTATTTTGGTAAGTGGAGCGGTCCCAGGACGAAGAGGAACGTTTGTTGAAATTCGACAGGCATAAATTTATGGAAACAACTATTTACAACCAAGAAGGCAAAGAAGCGGGGAAAATCAAACTTCCTGAATCGGTATTCGGTTTGCCTTGGAACGCCGACCTTGTCCATCAAGTGGTGGTTTCAATGCAATCCAACATGCGTACAACGGTGGCTCACGTCAAAGATCGTGGCGCTGTTCGTGGAGGAGGTAAAAAGCCTTGGCGACAGAAGGGAACCGGACGCGCTCGTCACGGATCTAGCCGCTCCCCGATCTGGGTTGGTGGAGGTGTGACTCATGGTCCATCAAACGAAAAGGTGTATGCTCGCAAAATCAACAAATCAATGAAAGCTAAGGCTCTTTCGGTCGCGTTGTCAAAAAAACTAAAGGATGGCGAAGTGCTTTTTGTAGACAACTTGTCATTTAAGGCTCCAAAAACCAAAGAAGCTAAAACTGTGGTTACTGCACTCGCGGGAATTAAGGGTTTTGAATATTTGACCAAGAAAAAAACAAACGCACTCTTCATTGCAATTCCGGAGAAGAATCTTGCCGTTGAACGCAGTTTCAGTAACTTCGGTGCTATTTCAGTAGGGGAGCTTCGCAATATCAATGTGCTTGATATAGTAAATTCAAAATTTGTTGTTATTGTAAATCCGAAGGATTCGCTTAAAATGCTTGAAAACAAAGGCGCGTAAATTTTATGGCACTACTTAGCTTAAAAAAGAATACTGCTCCCAAGAAGGTTATCAAGAAAACCACTAAGCTTGCCGTGGTAGACGATAAAAAGAGTGTTATTCCCGCGACTATGACGTCCTCAATTGATCTTTCGGGTATTATCATTCGACCTCGAGTTACGGAAAAGGTGGCGCTTCTTTCAACTAAAGACCGAACCATTGTTTCTTTCGACGTATCAGCCAGAGCCAATAAGAGAAATGTTGCGGAAGCGGTAAAGATGTTGTACAAAGTTACCGCGGAGAAAGTTTCGGTACTTCGAATACACCCCAAGAAATCCGTGGTTCGTGGGAGAGAAGTAAAAGGCAAGACTTTTTATAAGGCGTATGTGTATTTGAAGAAAGGAGAGAAATTAGAAATCGTATAACACAATTTAGATTAGATAGGAAACTCTTCGTTAGACGCTACATGTTATGAAATCATATAAACCCACATCAAAATCTCGTCGACATATGACCACCATTTCCTATGGTGACATTGTGACTGCGTCCGAACCTCACAAGTCTCTTACCGGCGGTTTTAGACGCGCCGTAGGCAGAAATAACCGAGGCCGAATGACGACCCGTCACAAAGGTGGCGGTCATAAGCGTCTTTATCGGGATATTGATTTTATTTTTGAAAAACGAGATATTCCCGCCGTTGTCGAAACCATCGAGTACGACCCAAACCGTAGCGGATTTATCAGTCTGATTTGTTATAAAGATGGTGAGCGACGCTACATGCTTTTGCCTAAATCTGTGAAGGTCGGCGACACGATTATAGTATCCGAAAATGCTCCGCTTACCCCGGGGAACAGGTTGCCTTTGAAGAAAATTCCGGTAGGCACATTTGTATACAATCTCGAACTGCACCCTTCAGGCGGTGCTAAGATCGGCCGGTCAGCCGGAAATTATGCCGAAATTATCGCTCATGATGCCGGTTATACGCATATAAAAATGCCTTCAACCGAAATCAGAAAAATTATTGAGACCGCTTGGGCGTCTATCGGTGAAGTTTCCAATGATGAAAATCGTTTGGTAAATATAGGTAAAGCCGGACGTTCACGATGGCTCGGTATAAGGCCAACGGTTCGCGCTTCCGCTCAAAACCCTGTGGACCACCCATACGGAGGAGGTGAAGGCAGACAAGGCCGAGGACTCCGTTTTGCGAAGACTCGCTGGGGTAAGCATGTGGGTAAGGGACAGAAATCGCGTACCCCAAAGAAATACTCAAATGTGTTTATTGTTTCTCGAAGAAAAGTGGGGAAAGGGAAGAAGAAAAGCTTGTAGTTTTTAGTGATTAGTATAGGGAAACCGGCCACGACGAAAGTCGTGGCCGGTTTCAATTTAAAAAAGCCCCGTTCGCTCAGGCGAACGGGGCTATCTGTCAGTTTCGTGAAAGATAGCGGGCAATAAAGGCGACAGCGAAAGGAATAGCTGCCAGTAAGAGGCCAATAACCGCTTTCAAATCTGTGAAAAACAAATCAGTGACCCAGCGCCAGTTCGGTTTAATTAGGAAAACAAGCCCGTATGAAACCGTGAGAATAATTCCCAGTAGTAAACTGACTACGCTTAGAATACGGAGAGTGAAATTGCTCATCGTTCTGTTTGCTCCAGTTTTTCTTTGGTAACCTTAATTCCTATCGGTTTTCAAGCCAAGGTCGTGGGCGCAATAGTGGTTTCTTAATGGTGAAGTGTTGCAACCCAATTACGCTTCGCGGAATTAGGCGGGGTTCCCACGGCGGTTGACTTTTAAGCCTCTTCTGCTAGGATAGTAGCCACGCTCTGGAAAGGGCATATTTAATTTATATTAGATATGTCGCGGGTTTACTCGGGATTGTGTGGAATTTTTCCGCATTTGCCCGCGTTAGGTCCGCATCCATCCGCATTCACTTTATGACACGATCCCTCGCAAAAGGTCCATATGTTGACCCCCGACTTTTAAAAAAGATAGCGGGGAAAAGGCCGGAACAATCTGCGCCTATTAAAACATGGTCACGAGCCTGCCAAATTGCCCCAGAAATGGTGGGATTCAAATTTTTGGTTCACAATGGACGTGAGCACATTGAAGTGTTTGCTACTGAAGACATGGTGGGACACCGCTTGGGCGAGTTTTCTTTGACTCGGAAATTCATTAAACACGGAGGAAAAATGCAGAAGGATTTGGAAGTAAAAGCCAAAGAAGGTGAGATTGCCGCCGCACAAGCCGCTAAGTCTGCAACTGCCGATACCAAGAAGAAATAATCTACTACCATGATAACCGCCAAGCTCAACACCTACAGACAATCACCCCGAAAAGTTCGGCTGGTGAGTGATTTGGTAAAAGGCAAGCCCGTTTCGGACGCCATTCGACTTTTGTCGGTGACGACCAAGGCTGCGGCGGAACCTTTGGTGAAGCTTATCCGAAGCGCGGTGCAAAGCGCAAAGTCTTCTTTTAATATTGACGAAAAAGCTCTTTACATAAAAGATTTTCGAGTTGATGCCGGCGCAACGATGAAGCGGAGTATGCCTCGAGCTCGCGGAAGCGCCTTTCCTATTCTAAAGCGCACTTGTCACGTTTCCTTAACTCTTGGGGAAAAGGAAGACGGGAAAGCACCAAGTACCGGACGCCAAATAGTAAAAAAGACCGAATAATTTTGATTATTGTTTCTTGGTTTATTGATTATTTAATTACAATGTCCCATACAGTCCATCCATATTCTCATAGGCTCGGAATTATACGCGACTGGAAAAGTCGTTGGTTTTCGACGGACAAAAAATACAAGGAATTTTTGCGCGCGGATATCCTAGTGCGGGAGCTTTTGGAAAAGCGCCTTCGTGGGGCGTTTGTCTCGAGCGTTGACCTTGAGAGGAGCCAGAAAACTTTTCGTATAGTGATAAAAACCTCTCGCCCCGGCATGCTTATAGGCAAAAGCGGGGAAGGGGCGGTGAAATTAAAAAGTGAGATTGTGTCGCTTCTTCGGAAGGAAAAGGCTTTGACGACCCAGGAGATCAAGCTCGATATCGAGGAAGTTCGTTCTCCCGAATCAAATGCCGCGATTGTGGCGCAGATGGTTGCCGAAGGTTTGGAAAAGCGCATGCCGTTTCGTCGTGTGATGAAGCAGACCATTGAGAAGGTAGTGGCGAACCGCGATGTGAAAGGTGTCAAAATTTATTTGGGCGGAAGGCTTGGAGGCGCCGATATGGCGCGTTCGGAGGAATTGAAGAAGGGGCGTATCCCGCTTCAGACTTTCCGGGCCGACATTGATTTCGCCAGGGATAAGGCTCACATGACCTACGGAGACATCGGCATCAAGGTGTGGGTTTACAAAGGAGAGGTTTTTAAGTCGGAAAAGAAATAGGAATAGGACACTAGACTTTAGGCGCTAGGCACTAGGAAAGAAAATCCAAGTGACCGTAGTACCTAGAGCCTAGGGTCTTCTTTCCTAGGGACTAATTTTATGCTTTTACCAAAAAAAGTTAAATTTAGAAAATGGCAGACCTCGCGACGCAATGAAAAACGCGCGTGGGTTGAGACGCGTGGTACCGAGCTTTCCTTCGGTTCTTTCGGTTTGAAAGCAGTGGCTTCAGCTCGAGTGGAATCCAAACAGTTGGAAGCCGCTCGGAAGGTTTTGGCTCGCTCTGCCGGAAAATCCGGAAAGATTTGGATCAGGGTTTTTCCAGATCGACCTTTCACTCAAAAGGCTGCCGAAGTGGGCATGGGAAAAGGCAAAGGAGACCCCCAAGGATATTGCGCGCAAGTACGTCCAGGCAGAGTGATTTTTGAAATCGACGGCGTTGAAGAGTCGACGGCTCGCGAAGCTCTCCGGAAAGCTGGAACAAAGTTGCCGGTTAAAATTAAGGTGGTTAGTCGCGAAATATAGATTCGGTTAGACAAATAACCAATTTTCGTATAACATCCTTTTGCAAACCAAAACATTATGAAAGAACTTGCCGGTAAAACTTTTGGAGAACTCCAAGCGCTTCTCGCTGAAAAACGTGAAGCCCTTCGAGTATTTCGCTTTGATGTGGTGGCGGGCAAGATTAAGAATGTTAAAGCGGGTCGGGAAATTCGCACCGCTATAGCTCGTATTTTTACTTTGATGAATTCTACGAGTCGCTCCAAGTAGTTTTAAATTTTATGGAAACAAAAAAAACAGCAACGGCAAAAATCGGCAAAACCATTCAAGGAAAAGTGGTTTCCACGAAAATGAAAGACACAATCGTGGTGGCTGTCGATCGTTTTGTTAAACACCCAAAATATCAGAAGTTTCTAAAAGTCACCAAAAGATTCAAAGCACACGACGCAGGTAATACCAAGAAAGAAGGGGAAAGTGTCACTATCGTCGAGTGCAACCCGATTTCAAAGGAGAAGCATTTCAAGGTCGTATAACGAAATGTGTAACTTGTAACGAAAGCCAAAGAGGGGGGGGGGCCGAGGCTATGTTACACGCTACACGCTACACTTTATGATACAACCCAGATCAATCGTGAATATCGCTGACAACTCCGGCGCAAAAATCGGACGCATTTTCAAGGTACTCGGCGGCTCAATGAAGCGTTATGCCGAGCTTGGAGAAATTGTCGTGCTGTCGGTTCAAAAAGCCGAACCGCGTAAAGCAGTTAAAAAGAAGGACGTGCTTCACGCCGTGGTGGTTCGCCAGCGTAAGGCTTTTCGTCGCAAGGACGGTTCTTATATTCGGTTTGATGAAAACGCCGTCGTTATTTTGGAGAAAGGCAAACTTGAGCCAATCGCCGGCCGTGTATTCGGCCCTATCCCTCGGGAAATTTCCGAGGCGGGTTTCCAGACGATTGCTTCACGGGCGCCGGAAATAGTTTAGAAAATTGAGTGGCATTGCTTCTATAATTTACTAGGCCAAGTGGTGTTTTGCAGAACTTTACTTTACGGACGATTTTGATAGATTGTTGTAGCGGTATTAAAGTTTAGAGTACAGGTCGGTCGGTGAAAATGGTGCTGGGTCATTATTTTCTAAAACTTGCCGGTTTGTTGAGAAAGTATATGAAAATCAAAAAAAACGACAAAGTAATAATGATTGCCGGCAAGGACAAAGGGAAAACCGGCTCAGTTTCCAAGGTCATGCCTAAAAAGGACATGGTGCTTGTGGCAGGTGTCAACATGAAGAAAAAGCATCAGCGTCCCAAGAAGAGGGGCGAGAAGGGGCAGATCATTGATGTGGCTTACCCTGTTCACGTTTCTAATGTTATGGTGACTGATCCTGACACCAAGAAGGCCGTTCGTGTCGGTAAGAAGCTTGTTGGGGATCGTTTTTTGAGGGTTAGCAAGAAGAGTGGGCAAGAAATCTAAATAAGTCATCGGGTTGGGTATTAGGCCCTAGAGCAGAATCAATTTTTACCTAACACCTAGCGCCTAATTACTAAAAACCTAATCATATGAAAACAGTCAAAGAAAAAGAGAAGCAGTTTTTTAACGAAGCAAAAGCTGTTTTCGGCTATACCAATGTGATGCAGTCACCTAGGTTGGTTAAAATAATTCTTTCTTCAGGCATCGGTTCTTTCAAGGACAAGAAAAAGATTGAAATTGTCAAAGACCGCCTTTCCAAAATCGCCGGCCAGAAAATTACGACGAAGGGGGCCAAGAAGTCGGTCGCTTCGTTTAAAGTGCGTCAGGGAGACCCAGTAGGTTCGGTCGTGACGCTTCGTGGCGCTCGTATGCGTAGCTTTCTTGACAAGCTTTTAAATATCGCGCTTCCTCGTACTAAAGACTTTCGCGGTCTCTCCGTGTCCTCGATTGACCCTATGGGTAATATCAGCTTAGGTCTAAAAGAACATACTATTTTCCCTGAAACGACCGACGAAGAGCTTAAAGACGTTTTTGGTATCGGCGTAACGGTTGTTACTACGGCCAAAAACAAAAAAGAAGCAGAAGCCTTTTTTAGTCATTTAGGCTTCCCCTTTAAGAAGACCGAAGAAAAGAAAGATCAAAAGTAGCCCTTAGGTTTTCTGTTGACTTTGTAGGACTCTCTTGTTACCATACCTCGGAAGCTCGGACGAGCTTTTTACGTTCATACGCAGGTTATTTATGGCTAAAACATCAGTAATAGCGCGTTCCCAAAAGAAACCGAAATTCAGCACCAGAATTGTGCGACGCTGTTTTCGTTGCGGACGGAAGCACGGTTACATGAGGGATTTCGGTCTTTGTCGCATATGTTTTAGGGAGTATGCCAACGAGGGCATGATTCCGGGTATTAAGAAATCGTCTTGGTAGAATTTATAGGAGTTAGGCTGTGGGTATTAGGTAGCTAGGAAAGAAAATCCAAGTGACCGCAGTGCCTAGAGCCTAGGGCCTTCTTTCCCTAGAGACTAGAATAAAAAATGACACAAACAGATTCAATTGCGGATTTAATCACTCGAATGAAAAACGCGGTTCGTTCCGGAAAGGAGACTGTGGTTTTCCCGCATTCAAAAATGTTGGTTGCCATTAGTGGAGCTTTGGAGCGCGCCGGTTTTATCGAAGTGTTTCCCAAAAAAGGCAAGAAGATCCATAAACATATTGAGGTCAAGCTTTTGTATGCTGGGGGCAAACCTAAATTCAGAGACGCTCGACGTGTTTCAAAACCGTCCAAGCGCATATACAAGAAAATAAAAGACGTTTTGCCGGTTAAAAGCGGTTTTGGTCATTTTATTATGTCTACGCCGAAAGGGGTTTTGACCGACAAAGAAGCCAGAAAGGAAAATGTGGGAGGAGAAGCTTTGTTTCAGGTGTGGTAAAGGAGTAGGAGTTAGGCTGTGGGTATTAGGTAGCTAGGAAAGAAAATCCAAGTGACCGCAGTGCCTAGAGCCTAGGGCCTTCTTTCCCTAGAGTTTAAAAACATGTCACGAATCGGCAAAAAACCAATAACAATTCCTTCAGGCACTACCGTACAGGTGTCTGGTTCGACCCTTTCGGTGAAAGGTGCCCAAGGAACTTTGGTTCGGGAGTTTAAACCGGCGGTGATTTTTACTGTGGTGAACGACGTTTTGGAAGTTACACTTAGAAAAAAAGACAAGGCGTCTTTGTCGCTTTGGGGGACATACGCGGCTCACGCGTTAAATATGATCAAGGGAGTTTCGACACCGTTTCAGAAAAAACTTATTATCGAGGGCATCGGTTTTAAGGCTGAAGTGAAAGGTGAGGAACTTGTTTTAAATCTCGGTTTTTCTCACCAGGTTAAAGTAAAGGTCCCCAAAGGTCTTAAGGTGGTTTCTGAAAAAGGTACTTTGACTATTTCAGGAATTGACACCGAGCTTGTCGGGCAGTTTTCCGCAAAAGTTAGGGATTTAAAAAAACCGGAACCCTACAAAGGTAAAGGTATACGGTATGATAACGAAGTGATCAGGAGAAAACAGGGGAAGAAAACAGCCTAGGATCAAAACGTTTAACGCAATAGGAAAAACTCTTAAACCGTTACACGATACACGATTATGGACAAGAATAAAATTAAAATTGAAAAACGCGCTCGTAGGCACAAGAGAATTCGCTCGCGAATTTCCGGTACTGCCACTGTACCTCGACTCGCCGCGTATCGTTCAAATGGTTATGTGTACGCCCAGCTCATTGACGATGGAGCCGGCAAAACTCTCGTTTCCTCCTCATCTTTGGAAGTTAAAAAAAGTAATAAAACGGAAGCGGCTCGGGAGACCGGCAAACAGCTTGCCACTAAGGCACTTGAACTTAAAATCAAAAAAGTCGTATTTGACCGAGGAGGCTACGTATACGCCGGTCGTGTGAAAGCACTTGCAGATGGCGCTCGAGAAGGAGGGTTAGTATTTTAAAATAAAAAAGGAATTTCTAATTTTCAATATCTAAAAATGACTGATGAAATAAAAACTGAAAAAGCACCGGTAAACGTAGCGCCCGTCGCTGTCGCGACAAAAGCGGTTTCAGCCGGAGCCCCTAGAGATTTTCACGCTAATGGAAGAGGCGGTTTTAGGGGAGGTGGCGCTGGAAGGGGAGGTGATCGAAAACGGCCTCGTGAAGAACGTGTTCGTTCCGAATTTGACCAGAAGATTTTGACGATTCGCCGTGTTACTCGCGTGGCGTCCGGTGGTCGCAGGTTCAGTTTTAGCGTGGCGATTGTTTTGGGCAACAGAAAGGGATCGGTTGGAGTTGGCACCGGGAAAGCGGGGGATACTTCGCTTGCCATCGACAAAGCAACCAGGAACGCCAAGAAAAATTTGCTTAAACTTTCTCTAACCAAAAACTCATCCATTCCTCATGAAGTGCGCGTGAAATACTCAAGCGCCAGAATTCTTATTATGCCGGCGCGGGGGCGTGGACTTATCGCCGGAAGCGCGCTTCGCGACGTACTTGATTTGGCGGGCGTTCGGGACATTGCCGGCAAGATTTTTTCCGGCAGTAAAAATAAATTAAACATCGCTCGCGCGACCATTAAGGCTTTGGGAGAATTTTCCGCTCCTAGACAGACGGAAGTAAAAGTGGCTTCCACGGCAGTACCGTCTGAACCGGAGACTCTCGCTGACGTAAAATAAAACAATTATATGCAAAGCAACACACTACAACGAGTTCACCCTTTAAAGAAAAGCGTTCAAGTGGGACGCGGGGGGAAGCGAGGGAAGACATCCGGCCGAGGAGGTAAGGGTCAGACGGCTCGCGCAGGGCACAAGGTGCGTCCGGAAATTCGTGACATGATCAAGCGAATTCCGAAGCTTCGTGGACGTGGCAAGAACATTTTTCAATCTTTCCGCCCGCAATACTCGCCTGTCAATTTGAATCTTATCGAAAAACACTTTTCGGCCGGAGATGTCGTATCGCCGGATGTTCTTGTGAAAAAGGGTTTGGCAGAGATGTATAAAGGCGTATTGCCACTTGTTAAAATTTTGGCGGACGGCGAACTTACAAAAAAAGTGACCATTTCCGGATGCGCGATTTCGGCAAGCGCCAAAATAAAACTTGAAAAATCCGGAGGTTCAGTTGTATAGCGCAAGACGCGCAACGTGTAGCGAGAAAATCAAGCAAGGATAAGCCCGTTACAAGTTACATAAATTTATGAACAATTTTCTCACCAAAGCCAAGCTGATGTTTCAAGACAATCTTTTGCGCAAGAAGATTGTCTTCGTGGCGATTTTTTTGGTGTTGTTTCGACTGCTCGCTACCATTCCTATTCCTGGTGTTGATGTGACGCGTTTACACGCTCTTTTAGACGGCGATCAATTCCTGGGTCTTTTAAACATTTTTTCCGGCGGAGGATTGGATACTCTTTCTATTGTGATGCTTGGTGTCGGTCCCTACATTACAAGTTCTATCATCATGCAACTTTTGACCATGATGTCGCCAAAACTTAAGGCGATGTATCACGAAGAAGGGGAGGCGGGCAGATTGCGGTTTGCCCAGTATTCTCGCGTTATAACGGTGCCTCTCGCCCTCCTCCAGGCTTTTAGTTTCCTGTTGTTGCTTGAGAAACAGGGGGTGTTGGGTGAGCCTATGCTTTTCGAAAGAATTGTAAACGTCGTGGTGATTACGGCCGGTGCACTTCTTCTCATGTGGCTTGGCGAGCTCATGACGGAATTCGGGGTTGGCAACGGCGTGTCTATGATAATCTTTGCCGGCATCGTGGCGGGACTCCCAACCATGCTGAGCCAAGCGCTTATTACCTTCGAACCTTCCCAGATTCCCCTGTATCTTGGATTTATTCTCGCGTCCGTCGCCATCATACTCGGCGTGGTTATCGTAACGGAGGCTGAACGTCCGATTCCGGTTACCTATGCCAAGAGGGTACGGGGCAACAAAGTATACGGCGGGGTCTCAACTTACCTTCCTTTGCGGGTAAATCAAGCCGGAGTTATTCCCATTATTTTCGCACTTTCAATTTTGTTGTTCCCTCAACTTATTTTCAACTTATTGAGCAATGTGAGCAATCCGTTTATCAAAGACATCGCTACATATATGGCAGGCCTTGTCGCCAATCAATGGTTTTACGGTATTTCGTACTTCATTTTGGTGTTCATGTTTACCTATTTTTACACCGCTGTTACCTTTGATCCTGACTCTATTTCGACCAATCTTCAGAAAAACGGAGCTTTTATTCCCGGCGTCCGGCCCGGCCAGTCCACTTCAGATTACATTTCCAAAGTACTCACGCGTATCACTTTGGTAGGCGCGCTTTTCTTGGGCGTCATTGCGGTCTTACCTCTTATCGTACAAGGTCTTACGGGTATTTCGTCGCTCGCTATTGGCGGTACGGCCCTTCTTATTGTGGTGTCAGTGGTACTCGATCTCGTGAAGAAAGTGGGCGCGCAGCTTTCCATGAGAGAATATTAGGGGAGTTTTAGTTAGTAGTTGTTAGTTTTTAGAAAATAAAGTTCGACCTCGTCCTAATCTCCGCGGCAAGCCGTTCCCTCGTAAAACCTCAACGGAGTATTAGGCGAGGCATAGGGGCAAACTTTGTTGTAGAAAATTGCCAGCTGATACAATACTTCCTTACTTCCTTGCGGATTCATCCCCGCCGCAAGGCGGACGGGGTGCTCCGCAGTTACAATAAGTAAGAAGAATAGCAAAAACTGTACGATATATCGTACAGTTTTTGCTATTTGGAAAAAGTTTGATTTTATGATATAAAATGGCCATGAATCCCAAGATAAATACCATCCTCATGATGGGCAAAACCGGTTCCGGTAAAGGGACACAAAGCGAACTTTTGGCCAAGAAATTAGGGTACCAGATTTTTTCTACCGGAGATGAATTTAGAAAGTTGCGCAAGCAAGAAGGCTTTTTGGGGGGACGTGTTCGCGAGGCTTATGATCAGGGTCTGCTTATGCCCCATTGGTTTGCCTCATATTTTTTTGAAGCGGCGTTTCTTAAATTATCACCGGAAGAGGGTATTGTCTGCGAGGGTATTGGCAGAAAAGAGGCGGAGGCGGTGTTGTTTAATGATGTGGCAACTTGGCTCGCAAGGGACTATTTGGTCTTCGAACTTGTGGTCTCTGATGAGGAAGTGGTAAGGCGAATGCTTGCTCGGGACCGTGGAGATGGACTCAATGATGAAGAAAAAATAAAGGTTCGTCTTCGTGAGTATCGAGAGTTTACGGAGCCGGCAATTAATTTTTTCAAATCACAAGGAAAGGTTATTTCAATTGATGGTATGCCGACACCGGAACAGATTCATGCTGACATTCTCAAAGCTCTAAAGGTGTAGCTGTTATGAAAAATCCCACTATAATTTCTTTGGGAGGGTCACTCATTGTTCCCGATGAGATTGATGTTCCGTTTGTGAGCGCTTTCAAACAATTGATCGAAAAGGAAGTTGCTTCCGATAAATCATTTATTTTGATTACCGGCGGCGGAAAGATTTGCCGACGATACCAGAAAGCAGGTACAGAAATTTCAGGTCTTTCAAACGAAGAGCTTGATTGGCTCGGTATCCATGTGACGCGACTTAACGCCGAGTTTATGCGTATTGTGTTTGGTTCCGCAGCTCACCCGAATATCATTATCGACCCTACAACTGGTGGCTCCATTAAAGAGTCCCTTGCTATTGGTGCAGGATGGAAACCGGGCTGGAGCACTGATTTTGTTGCAGTACTTATGGCTAAGACCCTTGGAGCGAAGCGAATTGTAAACCTTTCAAATATTGACTATGCTTACGACAAAGATCCCAATAAATATCCCGACGCGAAAAAAATAGAAAAAATTTCGTGGAAAGAGTTTCGGGAAATTATTCCCGCCGAGTGGAGTCCGGGAGTAAATACCCCCTTTGATCCGATAGCCGCTCGGGAAGCGGAAGAACTTGGCATTGAAGTTGCCATTATGAACGGAAAAAATTTGGCAAATCTTGAGAGTTATCTAAACGGAAGAGTGTTTCAAGGGACGGTGATTTCCGGCTAATGAGTATAACTATTAAAACCAAAGAAGAAATAGCGATTTTGCGCGAAGGAGGGAGGAGACTCGCGGAGATTTTGCGTGAGCTTAAAGCGGCGGTTCGGCCGGGCCGAACCGCCGCTGAACTTAATCTCCTCGCCGAAAAGTTGGTGGCAGAAGGTGGCGATAAGTCCGCATTTTTAAACTACAAACCTTACGGGGCAAGTCGCCCATATCCGGCATCGCTTTGCGTTTCGGTCAACGATGAGATTGTCCACGGTATTCCAAACGAACAGGAAAAGATTCTAAAAGAAGGTGATATTGTCTCTCTCGACATGGGGCTTATTCACAAAAATTTATTTACCGATATGGCTGTTACGGTTCCGGTAGGAAAAGTTTCTCCGGACGCCTTGAAACTTTTGGAAGTGACCAAGGAGGCACTCAAAGCGGGTATTGACGCGGCCCGTGGTGGCGCGCGAGTTGGGGATATAAGCTTTGCCATCGAGTCTTTTATCAAGCCTCACGGATACGGTATCGTGGAAGAACTTGCGGGGCACGGAGTGGGTTACAAAGTCCACGAAGACCCCTATGTGCCGAATTACGGCAAGAAGAACTCCGGTCCCGTCCTCAAGCCCGGTACGGTGCTTGCGATTGAGCCTATGGTAAATGAAGGCACCAAAGCGACCATACTCTCTCCTGACGGTTATACCTATCGCACCGCCGACGGCAAGCGAAGCGCTCATTTTGAAAAAACTATTGTGATTACGGAAGGTGAGCCGGAAGTTTTGACACAGTAGTCCTCTGTTAGCGCCTTCACTAATGCGCTATAATTTCCCTTATGGAACAAGGCGGTTTTGTCAGTGAGAAAAAAGTATTCAGCTCTCCCGAAGAGGAGCTCCAATTTTTGCGACAGGAAGTTTTGCGGCATGAAGCTGTGGCGAAGCAAAATGGTTCCGAGGCGAACCCTGAAACTTCGGCACGGCAAGTGCTCGATAACTATGCCAAGGAACCCACGGCGCAAGTCTTGGCTCCCGAGCACGCATTGAGTCCCACGCAGGAAGGCGCAATCGTGCTCGAACTTTCTCCCGAGCCTCATGACAGAAAAATCGAAGAACTTATCGGGGTTCTGGAAACCAAAGGCATAAAAAACACTTTAAACATCATTCAAAAGCTCGGTGATTTTCACCTTGAGGACGATTTTCACCGATTTCTTGTCCAATACATAAAAGCCGGATTTTCGGTGAAGGGTCTTAAAGAAAAAACTCCGCTTGGAAAATCCCTTCACTCGACGCTCTATGAAGTTACTTTGCCCGAGCTATCCAAAGAGGAAGGCGAGAAGGAATTGAAACAGCTCATTTCGGGTATGGAGCAATTTTACGCGGGCATGATGGCGGTTTCTCCGGAAGAATCAAAACGTGATGAATCGTTCTCTCTTGAAATCTCCAACGCGAACGGCAGTGAAGAGTTCGTGTTTTACGCTTCGGTGCCGGATGACAGGCGACCGTTGTTTGAAAAGCAGATTTTGTCCATTTTTCATAACGCGAAAATTCAAGAAGCCAAAAACGATTACAATATTTTCAACGAAGCCGGCTCTTCGGTCGGGGCGTTCGCCGTTTTGGACAGGAACGGTGTTCTGCCTCTCAAAATGTACGACGAATTCGGTGTTGATCCGCTGAACGTGTTGCTCAACAGCTTTTCTAAGATCAATAAGCACGGGGAAGGGGCCGCTGTGCAATTCGTTTTCTATCCCGCACCAAAAGTGTATTTGGAAAAATACCGGGAAGCCTTGAGGAAGCTTCAAAAAGGCGTCTCCGCCCGGCGGGCTACCGACATCCGTCTTACCTTTTTTGGTGAGATGGCCAAGGGTTTTAGCGACGCGCTTTCCGGACGGCATTCCGAAACTAGGAAACACAAAGAAGACAAGGAGCCGGACAAAATTGACGACCTGGCCGTTGAACAGGTGAAGAATAAAATCGGAAGCCCCCTGCTTCTCGTTGATATTCGTGTTGTAGCATCGGCGAATGATACTGCCCGAGCTTTGGCGATTCTTGCCGATTTGGAAGCCTCTTTTAATCAATTTGAGAACACGCATGGCAATAAAATAGGTTTTAAGCGGTTCGATAAGGGGCGAAAACTTAAAAATCTTCTTCATAATTTTTCCTTCAGAATTTTTGAACAAAATGAAGCGCTTCCGCTCAATATTAAGGAACTCACCACCATGCTTCACTTTCCTTCGACGCGGATTGAGTCACAGGCCCAGCTTAAACAAGCCAAAGCGGGGAGTGCTTCCGCGCCGATGGATTTGCCTTCTTCCGGCGTGCTCCTTGGGGTTAATCGCAACCGTGCGGTGGAGACTAAAGTGCACATGACGAGTGAAGACCGTCTACGCCATTTCTATGTGATCGGGCAGACCGGAACAGGTAAAACGACGCTCCTCAAAAATATGATTATTCAGGATATCCAAAATGGGGAAGGGGTTTGTATGATTGACCCTCACGGCGCGGATATTCAAGATATTTTGGCGTCCATTCCGCCCAATCGCTATGAAGATGTGATTTATTTCGACCCGTCGCATACCGAACGACCCATGGCGCTCAATATGCTCGAATATGATCGGCGGTTTCCTGAGCAAAAAACTTTTGTGGTTAATGAGATGCTTTCTATCTTCAATAAACTGTTTGATATGAAAACAGCAGGCGGGCCGATGTTTGAGCAGTACTTCCGAAACGCAGTCCTCCTTACCATTGAAGACCCCGAATCCGGCAACACGCTTCTTGATGTTTCGCGAGTGCTTGCGAATAAGGCCTTTCGTGAAATGAAACTTTCAAAATGCACCAATCCGATTGTTACTCAATTCTGGCGAGAGGTTGCCGACAAGGCTGGTGGTGAAGCGTCCCTTGCCAATATCGTGCCGTACATCGTTTCCAAGTTCGACAATTTTCTGGCAAACGACATCATGCGTCCGATTATCGCTCAAGAAAAATCCAGTTTTAACTTCCGAGAAGTGATGGATTCCAAGAAGATTCTCTTGGTGAATTTGGCTAAAGGGAGACTTGGCGATATCAACGCCAATCTTATCGGCCTTATTCTGGTTGGTAAAATTCTTATGGCCGCACTTTCTCGTGTAGATTCCTACGGCAAGGATTTGCCTGCGTTTTATCTCTACATTGATGAGTTTCAAAATATCACTACCGACTCGATTGCCACCATTTTATCCGAAGCGCGAAAGTATAAACTGTCTCTTCACGTGGCTCATCAATTTATCGCACAGCTAGAAGAAGATATTAGGGATGCGGTGTTTGGCAACGTAGGGTCGCTCGCGGTCTTTCGAGTCGGTTCCGAGGATGCGGAATTTTTGGCCAAACAACTTGAACCGGTTTTCACCGAGCACGATATCGTTAATTTGGATAATCGTAACGCCTATTTGAAACTCTTGGTTAACGGTCGTCCAGTCAAGCCGTTTAACATAGAAACCATGGCTCCTCCGGCAGGTAACAAAGAAAACACCGAGAAACTAAAACAACTTTCCTATCTCAAATTCGGGCGCGCTCGCGCGGAAGTAGAAGCGGAGATTATGAAGAAATATCAGAAGTAGTATCTTGACTGTAAAAAAAAGGGGGGGGGTATTATTAATCTTATTTATTGATAACTATTTAAATATGAAAGAAAAGTCTCTTCAGACTGGTATATCGCAATTACTCACTGGTTGACAGCGGGGTTTGCGATACCCTTCATTTTGGCTTTGGTACTAGGTGTTCCTCTTACCCTCTTATTAAAAGACAATCCTCCTATATTTAGTCTGGCGTTTATAATTTTAGGTATTATAAGTATCTGGTTAGGTGTGATGTATTCTTCAAAATATCTTGATAAGACTTATTCCATAAGTAATGCGAATCATATCGTAATTTTCTCTACGATTTATCTTGCAGTTACTGGAGGAGGGTTTAGATTGCATAAATTTGTTCAAACAGGGGTGTTCCCAGATGAATACATAGGATTTATCTTTATGGTGATCGTTTTTTATCTCGCGAGCAAAAAATATATTAAGACGAATGCCTAGGCGTTAATTTTTTTCTTATACTACTTGTTGAGGTGTTGGGTGCTCCTTCCTCGTGAAATTTTCAGAAAAGTTTTTACTTATTCTTTTTCATTTTAAATTCGTAATGTAAGCCGATAATACCTAATATTAAAATTAAAGCAAAAATTACAGGAACCCATTCATGTGGGGTCGAGTTGTTAGTTTCTTCCCAGTATCCAAAAGCGTAAAGGGAGAGTCCTATAACAAGAGGAATTGATAAAATAAAAGCAACAATACCAGCTATGGTACTTTTCCACGAAAAAGAATTTCCTAGAATATCCGTATTTCTTTTAAGCATGTCAAAATTCCCTCTCACTATTGTAAAACCTAACAAGGCGATCAATAGACCTGTGATCAATGCACCACCTATCATTCCCATTATTCCAAATTTTTCAATCAAAATTGTCCCTATATCAAGTATGTAATTCATTTTGAAATTATATCATTAATCTATTTGACAACATGGGGAGTAAACGTGCCGGCATAACAAATGGTATTTGCAAAATCAATCTATTCCACACCGTCCGCAAGCGCTTGTACGCGATGTTGGTCTGAAGGAGCAGTTTAAGGGTCTCCTTTGATATTGCTTTTTTCTCAAAAAACCTATAAACTGCAACCTATTAACTAAAAACTAATCTCCATGCCACATCTTAAAAAAGAGCGAACATTTGTCATAATCAAGCCCGATGGCGTTCAACGAGGTCTTGTTGGTGAAATTATTAAGCGCTATGAACGCACAGGTTTAAAACTCGCGGGTATGAAATTCGGAGTTGCTGACGGAAAAAAATTCTGGGAACACTACAACAAGGAGGATGAATGGTTTCTCAAAAAAGGCACTCGAATCCTGGATGATCGAAAAGCGTCAGGATTGCCGATTGAAAAAGAGGCGATTGAGTACGGCAAAGATATTATCGGGCAATTGGTGAAGTTTATGACTGCAAGTCCGGTGCTCATGATGGTTTGGGAGGGCAATCAGGCTGTTGCGGTAGTAAAGAAGCTTACAGGCGCGACAGAACCTTCAACCTCCGATGTCGGTACGATTCGAGGCGATTTGACTTTGGATTCTTACTCAATCTCGGCGGCTGACGAACGCGCGGTCCGAAACCTTATTCACTGCTCTGATTCCGTTGATGAAGCGAAACGTGAAATCTCGCTTTGGTTTAAGGACGAAGAACTTGTCGAATACCGTTCAATCCAAGAGGCCATTCTGTACGACGTCAACCTAGACAGTATTTTGGAGTAGCCCAACGGAAAAATTTCGCACCTCGGGTATTTCGGCGGACTTTGTACCCCATACTTTTTTCAATTTTTCACCTATACGTTATAATTTAGCTATAGCTAAATTATAACGTATGGGGCATTTAAAAATCTTGGAAGATCAAGCACGCAGGCGGACAAAGCGGAAGAATTTACAGAAAATAATTCTTGGTGTGGTAGCCTCTGTTGGGCTTTTGAGCGTCGCCCTCGTTGCGCCAAACGCGCTTAAGGTGATGGAAAAATTCGGGTTTTTACCGGCAAAACGGCAGAAGGAATTTATCAAGGCGGCCCGTGAGAAATTAGTTACCAGAGGTTTGCTTGAGTGGCAGGGAAAATTTTTAAAATTAACCGACACGGGCAAAGCTGTGCTTACGAGACTTGAATTGAATGACTATAAAATCAAAAAACCCAAAAGCTGGGACGGTAAATGGAGGGTGTTAATTTTTGATATTCCTGAAGAAAGAAAGACTCAGCGTGAGAAAGTGAGGCGTACGCTTGCAAGTATCGGATTCTTGAGATTACAAGACAGCGTTTGGGTCTATCCCTATGACTGTCAGAATCTTATAACCCTTCTTAAGGCGGATTTTCAAATTGGTAAAAATCTTCTGTACATGATAGTCGAGGCTTTAGAGCACGATGAATCAATAAAAAAACAATTCAATCTTTCAGATTAGCCGGTTTTTTACTCATACGTTATCCATGTGCTATAGCGTAAAGATAACGTATACCAGTAAGAGGATGATAGTGAATGTGGAGACTATAACGGCAATTCCAACAAACTGTCTGTTAAATAGCGCAAAACTTGCATTTATTTTAGAAGGAGTATAATGAACATAGGATTACTTGAGATATTAACTCTATAATATTTTATAGGGAGACTCATATTGTTGTATTACGATGAGCGCTTCTCGATGTTCCGAAACCTTCGAGATGTCGAGAAGCGTTCTGACCAATACAATTGCGGTCACCCACCTAAGTTTTACTTAGGGCAATATCTTAAAGTAATCCTAAGCAAGAAACCGTCCCGTCCTGCGAGACGGTTTTTGCTTATATTCTTTGAGTCTTGCCATATTTTGTTCAAAAAACTTATTTGGTGGCTTAAAAACAAGCTTTCAATCTGATATAATCCTCTTATGCCTTCAGTCCGCCCGATTCGTCTGGCTTTTATCATAGTTCTCGTCATGGCCTTACTCCACGGACTCGCCATGACGTTTTTTCTGTATTCGTTTTATTGGTGGTTCGACTTACCCCTACATTTTTTGGGAGGTTTTTGTGCCGCTCTGGTTTCCCTCTACTTCTATTCGTTTTTTTTATCAAAAAATGTGTCTATCATAAACCCTTTCATTGTTTTTGTTACGGCGATTTTTGGGGCGGCGGTTGTCGGGTTGGCTTGGGAAATTTTCGAGTATTTCGCGGGTCTTACTTTCAACGCTTTAGGCAATTACCCTTTTGACACGGCAAAAGACTTAACGGTAGACGTCTTAGGCGGTGGCGCGGCCTTTTTATATTTTCTCTCGCACGGTTTCCATAAAAATTTTTGAATCTATGTCTCAAGCCAGCCTGACATTTTGTGGCGGAGTGGGAAGCGTGACTGGCGCCAACTTTTTGTTGGAAGTCGGTAACAAAAAAATTCTGATTGACTGTGGTATGGTCCAAGGCTCGCGGTTTGCCGACGAAGACAACAGAAAGTCGTTTCCATACGCTCCCCAAAGTATTGACTATCTTTTGGTGACTCACGCCCACATTGACCATATCGGACGAATTCCACGTTTGTGTGCGGAGGGATTTCGAGGAACGATTTACAGTACACCGGAGACGCACGCGTTGGCACGGATAATGCTTGAAGATGCCCTGAAGCTTATTGAAGAAGAGTGTCGCGAGAGGGGAACGTTGCCGCTCTATGAACACAAAGATGTGGTGGCGGCGCTCTCGCTTTGGAAAGATATTTCTTACCACCAAACCTTTGAACTTTTTCCGGAAGTATCCCTGTACCTAAAGGACGCGGGGCATATTTTGGGTTCCGCCATGTACGAAGTTCATTTTTCTACTAGTTCGGGAAAGCGTAGGAAAATAGTGTTCACGGGAGATTTGGGTAATTCACCGACACCGATTTTGAAAGACACGGAAGCAATTACCGATGCCGATTATTTGGTGATGGAAAGCGTATACGGAGATCGCAATCATGAAAATCGCGAATCACGTCTTGAGAGTCTTGGTCAGATTGTAAAGGACGCGGTGGCGCGAAAGGGGACACTCATTATTCCCACATTCTCCCTAGAAAAAACCCAAGTGCTTCTTTATGAATTTCATCAGCTTGAGAAAAAACACGCCATTCCTAGCATACCGGTTTTTCTCGATTCTCCGCTCGCGATTGAAGTGACGAAAATTTATCAGGCGATGCGACAGAATTTCAACAGTGCGGCGTTCGCGGAGGATGAGAAAAGTGATATCTTTAGGTTTCCGAATTTAAAATTCACACCTCACTCCGAAGAATCAAAAGCTATTTTGCGTGTACCCGCGCCAAAAGTTGTGTTAGCCGGCTCGGGTATGTCTCACGGCGGGAGAATTTTGCACCACGAAGTGAATTACTTGCCCGGCTCACAGAACACCATTCTTTTTGTGGGTTACCAGGCGGCGGGTTCTCTGGGGCGACAGATTCAAGATGGGGCCAAAGAGGTCCATATCAATGGGCAAAAAGTTCCCGTACGAGCCCGTGTCGAAACAATTTCCGGATATTCTTCCCACAAAGATTCGGAACATTTGGTGGAATTCGTGGAAAGCACCGCCAAAACAGTCAAACAAGTGTTTGTGGTGATGGGGGAGCCGAAAGCCGCCCTATTTCTTGTTCAACGGTTGCGCGATTATCTTGGTGTTAATGCTATGCATCCGGAGTTGGGGCAAAAAGTAGAATTGAAATAGAATAAAATTGACCACTCCGGTGTAACTTTTGGCAGAATTTAATTATAAAAAAAGGTGTATTGTCAATAGATTTAGAATCACCAAAAAAGCCCTACATAAGGGCTTTTTATCGTCAATCTTTAATCTTAAATCTACTTTGTAGCTGCCATTATCTTCTTAAACGTCTCGGGATTTTCTGTGGCAAGGGTCGCAAGAATTTTTCGGTCAATTTCGATATTCTTTTTCTTGAGCGCCCCGATGAATTTGCTGTACGAAAGGTCACCTAAAGCGGCATTAATGCGAACGTTCCACAATTTGCGAAAGTCGTTCTTCTTGTCTCGGCGGTGGGCGAAGGCGTAAGAACCGGCGTGAAAAATCGCCTCTTGAGCCATGCGCTCCTTGGTTGAACGGCCAAAACGATAGCCCTTCACTTGACGGAGCATGTTCTTGCGGGACTTTAGGGCGTTGACGGCTTTTTTTACTCTGGTCATGGATTTTTGAAACGTGTAGAGTGTAACTTGTAGCGTAATGAGGATTCTTTCTGCTTTCCGTTATACGTTTTACGTTTTGCGTTATTTGTTAATTCTTTGCTCCCGTTAAAAATCGTGCAATCTCCCTCCTCGTCATGTGGATCGCCATTGAGCGACGCTTGTTTTGTTGGGCTCGGCGGCTCTCCTTGGCGTTAAAGTGATTTTGTCCGGCTTTTCGTGCGGTAATTTTGCCGTTCTTGCTCACTTTAAGACGTTTGGTAAATGATTTGTTGGTTTTCATATAAATTAATTAGCTTTCTCGATCATAAGGGATACCCCTTTTGGTCCTTTCTTGGCAGAGTCGCTTACTTTATAGCTTTCAGTAAGGAGACGCAAAATTCTATCAATCCGCTCCTGGAAAAATTTCATTTCCATGTATTTGGCCCGCCCCGAAAGAAATAAATTCACTCGAACTCGATGGCCTTCTTTGAGCCACTCCGATGCTTGTTTGGCTTTAAGCGCGAGATCATGTTCACCGGTACCCACCTTTACTTGGATACTTTTTACTTCCGTAACGTGGGACTTAGCTTTTACCGCTTTCTGCTTCTTGTTTTCGGCGTACTGGTACCTGCCATAATCCATTATTTTTGCAATGGGAGGCGTGGCATTGGGCGAAATTTCGATGAGGTCAAGACCAAACTCCTCGGCCTTTTTAAGAGCTTCGGCTAGGCTAATAACCCCATAGTTTTGGCCTTCTTCACCGATTACCCGCAGCTGTGCGGCACGGATCTGATGATTTATTCTTGTTCTTGGTTCGTTACTCAAAGTAAGCTGTGAGAGCCTCTATTTAAGCATGTGTTAGGTTTTTAATCAAGAGGTTTTAGCATATGGCATGCCGGTATTAATTTTACGTAAAAAACTTCAATCTTAGGGTGGAAGTTGTGGGAATTTCTGCAATTTTGGCAGGCGACAGCCTTTTTTACTGCAGAGGGTTCTTTTTATTAGGACCGCTTAGGACCTTTTTGTTACTTACCGGCTGGGTTTTCCCTTCAGTTTTTGTTAGACTAGCAGACATGAATGAACCTAGCCGAGAAAAACATTGTCTAGACTGCGGTCCTGCTCCGGTTAGCCACTTTGCCGCTAAAACGAGCGTCATCCTCGGGTTTCTTATAAAAAAAATAACCAGACCGTTCGCTTTCATCGAGGACAGGATAGTCAATTTTTTGTTTCCCAGATTTGAACCGGTCATGCCATTTTTTTTTAAAACTCTTTCCTTTTTCGGTTTGGGAGAAGTTACCGACAAGTGTGCCGACGACAATATCGAGCGTACCAAGTGTTTGTGGAAAGCGGCGGAAAAGCGAGGTATCGCCATGCATCAGTTTAGAATTTTGAAACGTCCTACCATTATTTTTTTCGCGGATTTCAAGGGTAAACGGCGGGTTTTTGAAGGTTTGCCGCGCCCCGCGAAGCGGGGCGCGGCAGGCTCTTCTCTTGAATGGATGGATAACAAAGCCGTGATGAAGGAAAAATTTAAAGTTGGCGGTATTCCGGTAGCGAAAGGGGAAGTGGCAATGACGGAGAGAAAAGCCCTCGCTATTTTTAAAACTATAGGGCATCCGGTGATTGCCAAACCCAATTTAGGCTCGCGCAGTCGTCATACCACGATTCACATTTCAACCGAAGAAGCACTCCTTACCGCTTTCAGGAAGGCCAGTAAACTTTCTCCGTGGGTCGTTGTTGAAGAAGAGCTTTCGGGTTTTGTGTTTCGTATTACGCTCATAGGTGGCAAATTGGCGGGTGCTTTGCGACGCGAGCCACCTTTTGTAATGGGGGACGGAGTGTCGACGGTTCTCGCTCTCGTAGAAAAGGAAAATAAAAATCCAAGACGTCACAATGGGGTTTTTCACGAGATTGCTTTGGACAAGGACGCGGAGGAGGAGTTAAGTAGACAAAGTTTATCGTGGAAAAGTATTCCCAAGGCCGGCCAGTTTGTGACCCTCAATCAAAAAGTTGGCCGTGGTCAAGGAGGCTCAAACACCGAAATGTTACCCAAAGTGCACCCTGATAACGTAAAGCTTTTTGAAAAATTGGCGGAAGTGTTGGACGATCCGCTGGTTGGCGTTGATTTTATCATGCAAGATATCGAGAGGCCGTGGACGGAACAGAAATTGTGCGGGGCTATCGAGTGCAATAGTTTGCCGTTTCTCGACCTTCATCATATGCCACTTTACGGTGAGCCTCTCGACCCATCAGGCGCTCTATGGGATATAGTATTTCCGGATTCGGCGACGGCGTCAGCATAGGGAAGAAAAAAACCGCCCCGACTTTTCAGTCGGGGCGGTTTTTTTCTTCCCTTGATGTTTGAATGCAATTCAAGTTGCAAGCTAGAGCGAAGCAACGAAGAAGTGCGTCAAATAGGAAAGTTTTAGATTAGGCTCGATTCACATTGACAGCGTTAAGGCCCTTTGGGGACTCTTCAGTGTCAAAAGAAACGGCATCACCTTCATGGAGTTCGTTGAACGAAACTCCAACGAGTGCGTTTGAGTGAAAGAACAAATCTTTCGCCAAACCCTCTCCGGTGATAAATCCAAAGCCCTTATCTGTGAGCTTCTTGATTGTACCAGTCATCTTGATTGATGTTTAAACGGTTAAATACAAAAATAAGTTAGTTCGAAATCGACTTGTTTCTACACACTCTTTTGTACCAGTAGCCTATCATATATTGAATTTTTTGTCAACACCTTTAATTTTGAAATCCCAAAAGTATGCTTGTTTCGCTTGTTGTTGTGGAGATGGCGCGAATCGAACGCGCGTGCAAAAGGTGAATGCGAATGCGTCTACAAAGTGTAGATTGTTTGATGTTTTTAGGCCGGTAGTACTCGAAACAATCAAAATATACTATGGCCGATTTCCTTAGTTTCGGAAACACAGCGGAACGATGTGCTTCCTAGTTCGAGAATATAACACCCTACATAGCCTATCAAACGTCAGCTCTGCGGATGTCGCTTAGGCTCGCGCGTAAGCGAAAGCGGGGAAGCTCGCCATATAAGGCGAGAGCATTCCTTTCGCTTTTGCAACTACATTTTTTGCAGTTAGGTTTTGTGGCAGATTTAAGAGTTACCACAGCTCTACTTTGCAGCAGACGATATTCGTCCAATTGTCTAGGCCGATCATCCCCCTAAAACAAATTTTATCGGATAAAATTTGTTCGGGCGAACATTACTCTTATGAAGAAAAATGTTTTAGCCCCTAAAACTCCTTAGAATTTTTTTCTTTTCTCGAGCACCCCACAAGCTTTTTAAAAAGCGTTCTCGATTAAAAGCTTTTGCTTTATCCTCGAATTCCTCTTTGTGAATTAGCATAAGAGGACGACGATTTTTTGTTGCTTGAACTTGACCCGTAGAATGTCTTTTAATTCTGTCACTCATAGCACTTGTACAGCCAACATATAGTCTTTTGTCTTTTAAACTATAAAGTATGTAGACTGTATAGCACACAAAACGTGTTTTAGGCGAACGGCCGCCTGACTATTCATATTTCAAAGTTCTTTGGATTTCTCTGTCGGTTTCGCGTTTTTTTTGGGTTTCTCGTTTGTCGAATTGTTTTTTCCCGCGCGCCACTCCGATTTCAACCTTGATTTTTCTGTTACTATTATACACTGAAATAGGGACGATTGTCAAACCCTTTTTGCTCTCGACGCTAGCCAGATTTCCGACTTCTTTTTTGGTTAAAAGCAGACGCCGGTTGCGCCGTGGATCATAGTTTTGAGGCGTATTTCCCGTTTGGAACGGCGGAATGTTCATGCCAATAAGGTAGGCTTCGCCTCCGCGGATAGTGACATACGCCCCGTCAAGAGAACCGGATTTTCCACGGAGAGATTTTACCTCAAAACCAAGAAGCTCGACACCAGCGTTGAGTTTCTCGAGGATTTCATAGTCGAAGCCGACTTTCTTGTTGTGGAGTAACACATTCTAAAGCATAACAAAAATGGCTTGTTTTACAAAATGATGTTGAGAGCATTTGTCGCGTTGGCATTTACCGGAAAAACTTTTTCTTTCAAACTTTTTCCATTCATGTATAATAGCTTTCAAGAGTAACTTTTTTAGAAAAAACATGAAATTACCAAGGCGAGCCGAGAAAAACGACAAAAAAGAAGGCGTCCCCGAACCCAAGTCTTTTTGGAACAACGCTCTTACGACTTTTTTTATATTCCTCATTCTGATGACAGTTTACTCTTTTTTGACCGAAAGCAGTTCAAAGATTGAGACGATTTCTCTCTCCTCGCTCGCCAATGACGTATCCGCCGGATTGGTGTCGAAAATCACAGTTCATGGGAGCAACCTTGATGTGGAGTATGTCAAAGACCGCGAACAGAAGAAAGCCAAGAAAGAGGATGGCACGGCTTTGACCCAAACCCTGGTGAATTACGGCGTGCCACTCGCCAAATTAAGCACTCTTCAGATTGAAGTGCAGGGTGAGTCTGGGTTGGCGTATTGGTTTTTCAATTTAGCCCCCCTTCTGCTCCCTTTGGTTTTTATATTATTTATAATTTGGTTTTTCTCGAGACAGGTGAAAGGCGCCGGCATGCAGGCGTTTACGTTCGGTCAGTCGAAAGCCCGCATTACGTTCCCATCGGATAAAAAACAGCGCGTGACTTTCAAAGATGTGGCCGGAGCGAAGGAAGCGAAAGAGGAACTTAAGGAGATCGTGGATTTTTTGAAGAGTCCGAAAAAGTTTTTGGATATTGGCGCGGTCATTCCGAAAGGCGTGCTTCTCATGGGCGCGCCGGGCACGGGAAAAACGCTTTTGGCGAGAGCGGTGGCGGGCGAGGCGGGTGTGGCGTTTTTTTCCATTTCCGGTTCCGAGTTCGTGGAAATGTTCGTTGGAGTTGGTGCTTCGCGAGTGCGCGACCTTTTCAAATTGGCCAAGTCCGCGGCGCCGGCGATTATTTTCGTAGATGAAATTGACGCGGTGGGACGGGTGCGTGGGGGAGGGGTAGGCGGAGGCAATGACGAGCGTGAGCAGACTTTGAACCAGATTTTGGTTGAGATGGACGGTTTTGAGCAAAACGAAAAAGTGATTGTCATGGCCGCGACCAACCGACCCGATGTGCTTGATCCGGCGCTTTTGCGACCGGGCCGTTTTGACAGGCGCGTGACGATTGATTTACCCGACAGGCAAGATCGAGTGGAAATTCTCAAAATTCACGCGGCTAAAAAGCCCTTTGCCGAGGATGTCAATCTTGAGGTGGTGGCGGAACGAACCCCCGGGTTTTCCGGTGCGGATTTATATTCTCTTATGAACGAAGCGGCGATTTTGGCGGCGCGGGAAAATCGCACCAAGGTTGCCCAGTTTGATTTGATTCGCTCGATTGAGAAAGTAATGCTCGGCCCTGAGCGCAAGAGCCATATTCTTTCAGAACAAGAAAAGGAAATCACCGCCTATCACGAGGCTGGACACGCCCTTGTCGCTTCCGTCCTGCCATTTGCCGACCCGGTGCACAAAATTTCCATCATTTCACGAGGCCGAGCGGCCGGCTATACTTTGAAACTCCCGCTTGAAGACCGAAAGCTTCAGTCTCGCAAGGAATTTCTCGACGATATTTCAATGTCCTTGGGTGGGTATGTTGCCGAGAAAATGATTTTCGGGGATTTGACTACAGGACCTTCAAACGATTTACAGGTTTCAACCTCTTTGGCGCGTGATATGGTGACCAAGTACGGTATGTCGGAAAAAATGGGCCCGATTGCGCTTGAAGGTGCTGGAGGGCGAGTGCTTTTCGGCCGAGGTGTGGAAGACAGGGAGTTTTCGGAGCGGGTGGGTTCGGAAATTGACGCCGAGGTTTCGAGAATCATGAATGAAGCTCTAAAAAAAGCCGAGGACATTTTGAAAAAGCATCGCAAGGCTCTTGATACTATCGCGAATCGCCTGATTGAAGTTGAAACCATTGAACAAGCAGAATATGAGACCATGATTACGGTGTTTGGGATTATGCCGAAGAAGAAAAATTTAAAAAATAAAGGGCAGGATGTCGCTCCCGAAAAGCAAAGGACCGGCTTATGAGAGAACTCTTTCGGAAATTTTGGCAATGGTACAACTCTCATGAGCTGATTAATACCGGTCTTGTGGCAGGTCTGTTTGTCTTGCAACTAATTCATCTGTATTGGTTGACTACAGACGTGGTTTTCTTCAGGCTTTTTGGAGAAAGTTTTTTCAATCCTTCGGATCTGTGGCAGTTTTTGATTATTATCGTTGATTACACGGAAATTCCGGCCCTTATTTTGGCTTCAATTGTGTATATAAACGAACTTAGAGCAGGCTTCAAGTGGAAAAGTCTTTTGTATCTCATTTTTCTCAACAGCCAATGGATACACCTTTTTTGGATTACCGATGAAATGGTGATTGAGCAGTTTACGGGCGTGGCTCTCGTCGCGTTTCCGGTTTGGCTCTCGTGGACGGCGATTTTCATTGATTATCTGGAGTTGCCGGTTATCTATGACACACTTAAAAAGTTTTTCGTGTCGGTGTTTAGAAAATATAACCAGGGAATCTCCTCCGGTGAAATTCAGCCTAAATAATTCCAGAGAGCGTTAAAAATTAAAAGTTCCGTTTTATAAATTCCGGGGTCTTTGATAATGAGTCCGTGGGGGATATGATTTTCGCCCACGGAAATCATGGCCACCTTGCCGTTGTAGATCAATTTGTACACGGGAGCGGTTTCTCTTTTGCTTAGCCACCTCCTTTCGTCGTGGCCGTAAGTGGTGCCACCAGAACCCGAAGCGATTGTGCGGACAAAAATTTTTCTCTTGACGCGTTCCTCGGTGAAATTTGGGAAACCCTCCTTATTGTAAAGAATTGGGCGGATTGACGATGATGAGTAAGCTACATATTCTTTTTTCGGTAAATTCTTTGTTGAATTCAACACATCTTCAAGAATAGACCTTACACCGACATAATCCTCGTAAAATTTTATAACCGCTTTACCTCCGAGTTTTTTTGACAGTGAGGCAAGATGGGCGATGGCTTTTGGCAAATCAGCTTCCGCCTTTTTCATTTCCTCCTTTTTCTTATCGAACAGATTAAGAATGGCTTTCGGCTCTTCAGCCACGAAATGTTGATTTTTTCCCTGGTGGAAGTAAGAGACCAAGCCCATTTTCTGGAGTTTTCTTAAAATCTCGTAGGTTGTACCGCGATTTATCCCGGCTTTATCGGCAATTTTTCTTATGGCTGTTGGACCGAGCTCGAGCAGGGTGAGGTATAGTGTCGCTTCTTTTTCCGAGAGTCCCGTCTGCTCAAAAATTTTCTCAAGATTTTTCATAAACGCACTATACACCAACGACATTTGATTGACAAATTGTTATTTCCTGTCGTAAGCACAGAATTATCCACTTTGTTGTCAATTTTTTGTTGACAGCACATGTCAATGTTTTATACTTGACCACAGATAAGAAATGAACACGGGAGTTGTTATGAAATGGAAGCAGAAGCTTGATGGAGCCAAGGACTTGTCGGAGGTTCAGAGTTTAATGGCGGAAGCGATAAAAGAGGGAAGTCGGGATGATCTACTCGCTTTGCTCGGAGAGCTTTACGACGAGTTTCGCGGAGAGGACTGTGCTGGGGGTGGCGCCTCGGGTACGCTTAATCTAATGAAGCACTTCTATGAATTTTTGAATCCTACAGTTTCACAACTCGACACTGTCGGAGTTGATGCAAAGACTCTCCAAGAGTATTTAAATCACGACCATCATTCGGTTGCGACCTGCGCTTGATACATTTCGGCGCAGGTTTTTCTTTTGATAGTTAGTTTTTACTTTTCCCAAAGTCCGCCCTCTTGGACTCGAACCAAGGACCCCAGAGGTATAAGCTCTGTGCTCTGACCGGCTGAGCTAAGGGCGGGATGCCAAAATACTATATCACAAATGTCGGGAGGGCAATTTATTCAAAATGCACCTCGCTACCGCGGGATTTTACTTGCTCGGCGAGGAGAGGGTAGCGGGAAAGGGTTTCATCTTCCGAGATGAGCCGCGCGGCTTCCAGCCGCGCGGCCTCTACCATCTTGAGATTTTGCAAAGCTTCCATCGCAATGTCGGAAATTCCCCATTGTTTGCCGCCGGAGAGTTGTCCAGCCCCACGGAATTTCAAATCATATTCGGCAAGTTCAAAACCGTTTTTAGCGGTTTGGAGTGCCTTGAGCCTGCCCAGGGTTTTTTGTGTTTTTGTATCGGCAAAGACGTAACAATACGCCTGATGCGTGCTTCGAATGACTCGCCCGCGAAGTTGGTGAAGTTGGGCCAAGCCAAAACGCTCCGCGCCTTCAATAATGATGATTGTTGCGTTTGGTACATTCACGCCGACTTCTACGACCGAAGTGGCGCAGAGAATTCTCGTCTTTCCTTTCTTGAATTCTTCCATCGCTTTGTCCTTGGCGTCCGGTGTCATTTTGCTGTGGAGAATGCCAATTTCATATTCCGGAAACACTTTTGATTTTAAATGTTCCGCTTCTTCTTTGACTGATTTGGCGATGACTGCGGCTTCTTTGTTTGGGTCAGGTACGTCAATGCGCGGACAAATAACATAGGCCTGTCGGCCCGCCTTGAGCTCCGCGCGAATTTTTTCGTAGATGCTTTCGCGCGCATCTGGTAGCACGATTTCAGTAATGATCGGTTTGCGACCTGCCGGCATTTCGTCTAAAAGTGTAAGGTCTAAATCCCCATAGATAGTCAAAGCCAATGTCCTTGGGATGGGTGTGGCAGTCATGCTTAAGAGATGAGGAGCAATGTTGTCTTTGCGGACCAGTTTTTGCCGTTGGGCTGTGCCGAAGCGGTGTTGCTCGTCAATAATGACGTATGCCAGATTTTTAAATTTTACGGATTTCTGAATCAAAGCGTGCGTGCCGATTAAAATCGGAATTTCGCCATTGGCCACCCACTTCAAAAGTTGGTTTCGGGAAATGTCGGTCCAGCCCGTAGGGTCAACTTTCGAGGGGAATTTTCGGCAGCCACTTCCTGTAATGAGTGCTACCTGAATTGGCAAATGTTTAAAATAATGAATGAACGATTCAAAATGTTGGGTGGCCAGAATTTCGGTAGGACACATATAGGCGGTTTGGAGCGCGCCAAAGTTTTGCCTTTCGGCTAAATCATCCGTGGGAGCGGATGATCGCCCGAACGCCTGTTCGGACAGGCGTTTTAAGGGACGAGTAGTGGTGGCGGCAAAAACGGTGGTGGCCGCGACGGCGGTTTTGCCCGAGCCTACATCACCTTCAAGGAGCCGCGACATAGCGTGACCTTTTTTAAAATCGGTGAGAATGGTTTCAATGGCGCGTTTCTGGGCTACTGTCGCTTCAAAAGGGAAGCGGGAGGTAAACGTGGCAATTTCTTCCGCGGTTTTTTCAATCACAAAACTTTTGTTCTGTTGCCACTCGCGTTTCGCGCGCTGTTTTTCAAGTTGAATCAAAAACACTTCTTCAAAGGAGAAGCGTTTTCGGGCGGCCTCAGCATCGGCCGCTTTTTGAGGTGTGTGAATCCACACGAGGGCGGTTCTAATGCTTGGTAAATTGTATTTCGATAAAATCCCCGAGGGAATTGGGTCGGGAAAATTTTCCAAAATTCCTGATTTGAAAATTTTCCCGACGGTGTGATATATCCAATTCGACGTAATCCCACGTGATTCGGGGTAGACCGGGTAGAGCGTGTGTTTTTCTCCACCTTCGCCGAAAAGGGAATCACCAACGCCTATCGGGATTTTGGCGACGGTTTCAATTTTTGGGTTCGATAAATAAAGAGAAGAGTTAATAGTAGGTAGTTCATAGTTTGTAGTGAGGGAACCCGTCGCGCCCTGCTCCGCGGGGCGCGACTTTGAGCGTCTTTGCGATACTTTTCCTTCGACGCGGACAAATGCGCCTTCGGCCGTCATTTTGGCGAGATAAGGTTGATTAAACCACACTGCTTTGATTTTCCCCGTATCATCTTCAATCCAACCTTCGGCCATGGCAATTTTGGTGTGGAAACCTTTGCTCATTTTAAGACCTGAAATTTTTCCAAAAATAACCGTCGTATCGCCAGCTTGCAAACTGCCGATCGAGCGCATCTCGGATGTATCGCCATAACGCACGGGGAAGTGGTAGAGCAAGTCATACAAGGTTTTAATGCCGAGCTTTTTGAGTGCGTCCTTTTGCGGAGCTTGGAGGCGGAAGTTTTTTTCAACAAGCGAGGTTGGTTCCATTGGTATATTTTACGCTACAAAAAAACCTTCTCTTATTGACAGGTGTCGCAAATGTTTGTAGGATTGGAAAGGAAATAAAAGAAACAGAGAAATCAATCTCTGTGTACGCGGTTCTCCTTACTATGAAAAAGTCGAAACTTCCGTCAATCCTTCGTCTCTTCGCGGCCTTTCCCTTGATTCTGCGCCGAGAATGGGCATCATTCCTTTTGGTCTCCGGACCGATGGGTTTGGCTATCGGGGCGATGTTTCCTGTTGCCATTATCGTCGTCAATCCGTTTTTTAGGTGGTTTGGCTGGGACGATTTCCTTGGGATGTTGGGGCGAGCTGTTATTGCAGGCGCTGTTATTGGAGGTACTATTGTCTTACCATGGCATCTCTTCAGCGTTATTGGTTTTTACGGCAGGAGAATTTTAAAACTCTACTTGGGAACTGCGTGGACGGCTCGGGATTTTCGGAAGTTCCATTTACTGGTTGAGCAACTTGAGTTCGAACCGATTTTCCCGACTTGGGTGTATTGGCAACAACTTCGGTTTCAGGTGTGGTACGCGAGCAAGAGACGTTCACTGCTAAGAAGTGTTTCGTTGTTTGCCCGACTTTCGCAAAAGTTGTAGTCGAGTTTTTTCAGACACAAGCGACAGAACATTCTGTCGCTTTTTCATATGTCATTTGCAGGTTACTAGAAGGCAACCTAGAAAAATTTAGACCTGAGTCTTTTTTGGAAAATTTTCTATCGTGAGGGCGATGGCAACCGCGAGGATGGTGACATCGCGGAAGATAACATCCATGACGGAAAGATTAAAGACGATGAGGCCCGCAAGGGAGAGGGAAGCGGCAACGGAAGGCCAGAAAATATGTTTGCCCCACAGAATCCAGAGATCTGTGACAATTTCGTATACTCCCCACACATTCAGCAAAAGCATTTCGGGTATCATGTCACGCATGAATTTTGGGAACCAGCCAATCCAATCTTCGGGATGAAGGAAGCCCGCGATTCCAGCATACAGAAAACAAAAAGCGAAACCTACTCTAATGAAAAGCCAGGCCGTTTTTGTTGTTTTTTCTGGATTCATACTAGATATACTTACCTTGGTCTGCCTGTCGGCAGGTGGGTTAAAAACGAATAGCGCGTACGAATAGGGATAACTTGAGATGCCGTTTTAACTTTAAGCCCTATTTATTTAACGATAATGATGCCTCGCATACGGGGGCTTTTGTGGTCGTGATAACCCCAGGTGCCGGCTTTTTTGAAGGTAAAAGAGTATTCCTTTCCGGTTCCGCACTGGTCGAAGTTGGTTCCTGTCGTATCGGGACAGTGTTCTCGCAGAGTTGTTCCGGAGTATTGCGTGTGACTCGGATGGTCATCGGCGCCAACCCACATGTCGCCGGAGCTTTGATTGAGGAAACGAACGGTGGTGCCAAGTTTGACAGAGATGTAGTCCGGAGTAAAGCCGTTCTCGTCCGTGTAGATGATGTCAACTGGTTTTATTTGCTCTTTCGCTACGGCCGGCACAGTTTTTTGGGGCATTTCAAGTGCAGGCGTAGCCATCGATTCTTTTCCAGAAGCTGTTGTTTCAGTTTCTTGGACCGAGCTTTTATCGGAAGTTTCTCGGGTACTGCCGACAAAACTTATGCCGGCGATAAAAAGCCCGACGATGATAATTCCTACGACGTACTGGATCGTATCACTCTTTGGTTCTGTTGGTGGCATATTATTGTGATTAGTAAATATGAAGAAAGTATAAAGGGACGGGTTAGAAAAATCAAACGTGATGTGATAAAGTGAGGCAGAAGAGAGCTTTTGGAGGGTAGGCGGTAGTTTTTAGACAGGGGAATGGAGAGGTGTCAGAGCGGTCTAATGTGCAGCTTTGCTAAAGCTGTGAGCCCCTTACAAGGCTCCGGGAGTTCGAATCTCCCCCTCTCCGCAATGAACCGCAAGGAAGTCTAAACGACTTCTGCGCGGCTTCATCATTGCGTGAGTAGGGGAGATTCGAACAGCGGAGGGTAATTTTTAGCAAAAAATTACCCGAGCTGGTGCCCAGACCAAAATTTTTGACGA
>SXGR01266544.1_pt1 | contig 40118 bp, 36 predicted proteins | sample 3174711 | NCBI WGS metagenome assembly SXGR01 (sample SAMN11356860, study PRJNA531348) | freshwater metagenome | isolation source: freshwater sample F1-60 | place: China: Fuxian Lake, Yuxi | collected 2017-12-25
CTGGTCGATTGGATTTTGCGTGGCGAGGACGAAGAACGGTTCCGCCAGTTTCCGAATTTCGCCGCCAGCCGTAACCTGTTTCTCCTGCATGGCTTCGAGGAGCGCGGATTGAGTCTTCGGAGTGGCGCGATTGATTTCGTCGGCGAGGACCAGATGGGCGAAGATCGGGCCGCGCTGAAACTGGAATTCGCGCCGTCCCTCGGGTGTCTCGTTGACAAGGTTTGTTCCTAGAATGTCCGCCGGCATCAGATCCGGCGTGAACTGGATGCGGTTGAAAGACAGGTCCAGTACTTCGCTGAGAGTTCGGACGAGCAGTGTCTTGCCGAGCCCGGGAACGCCTTCGAGCAGGATGTGGCCCCCGGCGAACAACGAAATAAGGGTGCCCTCGACGATTTCATCGTGGCCGACAATAACCTTGCCGATTTCGTCGCGGAGCGTGGAGTAGGTTTGGCGAAAGGATTGAATTTGGGTTTCGGTGTTCATGAAACGATTGAGTTGTTGAACGGATAAATCATCAAAGAATTTTCCAGTCCTTTTCGTTGGGCGCGCCTCGAACCTGAGCCGCCTATTTCTTCAAATCATCGAAGTAATCACGCACGGCGCCGCGATAGGCGCGAGGCACCTGCTCCTGGCTGAGGGCGCTTTGCGCCGCACTTTGCGCAGCGGTGGAAGCCTCCTCGACCTGCACCCGGCTCATGCCTTTGATGCTCACTCCCTTGAGGGTGATGCTCGGCATGGGACCACCAGGCTTGATCTGGCCTTTGATCTTTGTGGGAGCAAGATTGTCAGCAAGCTGCGCGTCTCCACGATCCGCGATGCCACGAGGATCTTCATCCTCGCGGACGACACCTGAGTTGTCCCACCGATCCTTGATGTCATTGATATCCATGAGGCGGCCTTCGTTCTCAGCCCAGGTGCCAACTCCGCTTCCAATTCCACCACCCCTGCCGGCTCGTGGTTGTGACTTCGACTGGCTCCAGGACTGGCCGTTGGCGATGGCCATCTGCGCCTGTTGAAGGGCGTCCAACGAGGCCATCATGGACTGAGCATCGCCCATTTCCTTCATGAGGGTCTGCAATTCACTGGCAGCTTCATTGAGATCCCTGGCGGCCTCACTCTTTTGTCCGATATCCATTTTCTGAGATGCCTGCTTGAGGAGCTGCGAGACTTTTCCGTACTGGCTGGCGGGATGGACGGCGCGGCCGATCTCCTCGGAAAGGCGTTTGAGCTCTTCCGAATCGAGACCTGCTTTCTTCAGCATTTCTGCCATTCGACTCAGAGTGGACTGGGCCGCTTCGGCCTGTCCCAATTCGAGCTGCTCGGGTAAATCCTTGCCGACCTTGTCAGCCTGAGCCTGGAGTTCCTGGAGGGCTTTTGCCATTGCCTGCAACTTCTCGAGTTCGATCTCGGTGGTCTTCAAATCGCGCACCAACTGGTCCGTCTGGCTGGCTGCCAGCGCGGCGATGGCCTCTTCGAGAGCGGGAAGTGAAAGCCCCATGTCGGTGGCCTGGCGCGAAAGATTGGAGAGTGTCTGGGTGAGTTTTTCCGCAGCCTCCGCACCGCCCGGCGAATCTTTGTCCGGCATGTTCGCCGCAGTTTCCCGAGCGCTTTGGACATCCTTCTTGAACTTGTCCAGAGCGTTGGGATCTTTCGCTTGATCACTCAGAGCCTTCTGGAGCGAATCGATCTGCTTCTGCAGTTCGGCGGAACCGGGTGTCCCTCCACGTTCGACGCTTCGCGCGGCTTTCTCCATGGATTGAAAGGCCGGATTCCTGCCAAGCTCGCGCATTTGTTCCTTCAGCTTCTCGGCGACGCTCGACAAATCCTTCAGCGCTTCGGCGCGGGTAAGCTGGGCTTTCGCAAGATGATCACCGAGTTCAGCGACGCTTTCGAGGGACTGGCGCGTGGTTTCGAGCGCGGGTGGACGCGCTTCGAGATTTCGTCGGGCGAGTTCGAGAAGACGCTGGCCGCTCTCTTTCATGGCGGCAGTATCCCGACTGCGTTGAACGAACTTTTGCGTTCTGTATTCCGGAACAAAGCCAAGGCCCGCCGCAACCACCAGCACAAGAACGCTCCATCGGGCCGCAGCGGGAAGCCGCCAGGGCAGGAGCTGAGAGGGATTGACTTCTGGAAGGCGTTGAGCTGCGTCGGTGACAACAAGAGCCTTCCACTCTTCCGCGGCCGTGCCGTGTGAAATTTCCAGGGCCGTGCTAAGGCGTTCCTTTAGTCCCTGTCGAGAATCGAGCCAGCGTGCCGCCTGCGCCAGGGAGAATTTCCGCGACCACCCGACGATGAAGCCGACGGCCATCGAGAGCCCGGCGAACACCCCCGCGAGGCCAAGTGTGCCAATTGGAACGGGTGCCACCTTGTAGAGAGCCAGAGCCGCCAGCCAGGCAATTGCGCCAACAAGGAAACCCTGCCAAAGTCCGCGCCAACCCTGTTGCATGCGTCGGCGACTCGCCGTGCGTTGCAGCAACTCCTCGATGGCTTGCAGATCGCTCATAGCTTGTGGCTCATATTGGGATTACCAAACCGGGATTTGCGAGGGCAAACTGGTCGATTTGGATCATGAGTTCCTTCATCAGCACAAAGTATAGACCGGCTGCCTTTGAAAGAGTTTCGCACATGTCACAGTTCCCCCTATGCGGTGCTATTGGCGCTCATACTCGCCCTTGCCCACTTTCTTCAAGACGGTGAATCCGGACTTTTTGGCGTCGGAGATTGAGAGCGGCTTGAGTTTGGTCGGTGAGCTCACCGGCGAGAAAACGCGCCTGACCGGCTTTTTGCACGCGGGGCACTCTTTCAAGTCACGCCGCTCACTGGGCCGACGAAGCGTAAATCGCCCTCCACAGACCACGCAGCCGCCCTCGCACAATTCGTATTCGTAAAGTGGCATGATGTTGTGCGCACAAAGTCGATTTCCCGGAGCGGGAAGTCAAGAAGGGGGCTTAAAAGAATCGGAGGGGGCTGGCACCGGGAGTCGAGGTACTTCGGTCCGCTCGTAGTGGCGGGCAAACCACACAAAAGCAACGTGTGCCAGCAGGATCACAATGGTAATCCATTGCTCTAGCGTTACCTCCTGCAACCGCTGAAATAGCGTGAGCCCCTTCCGCGATGCTGAACGCTCCAGCAGGATGATCCAGATGGCTCCGAATGACGGGAAAATCCAGAGGATCGACAGCATTCTAAAGAGATTCGCGCGTGGCTTGATCGGTCGAATGACCTCGGGAACCTCCGAACCGCTCATCTTTGAACACGGTGACGCGGACTTACTTTGCGATGCAGGCATCGAAACCTTCGCGTATCTTTGTTTCGTTCAAATCCTTCCCAATGAATACGAGCTGGCTTTCGCGCTTCTCTCCGACATTCCACAAGCGGTCGGGCGCGGACTCGAACATCATCTGAACTCCATGAAAGACGACGCGCTTCGCCTGCCCTTTGATGTGAAGTATCCCCTTGCTGCGATAAATTGTTGGTCCGAGCGTGTTGATCACTTCGCCCAGCCATTGCTCGAGCTTTGGAAGATCCAACGGGCGCTCTTCCCGAAAATAGATCGAAGTCACGCTGTCGTCATGGTGGTGGTGCTTGTGATCTTCCTCACGATGCATGCGGTGGTCACCAGAGGCAGGGGCGTGGTCGCGGCGCGCGGTGAGGTCGATCTTTCTCGCTCCGGGAACCACAAAAGGGGCCGAGATCTGGCGTGCTTTGATGTTTAGAATTTCCCCGAATTCGATCTCCGATCCTTGGGTCCGGTGGATTCGAGCAAGTGAGTTCATCCGGCGGATCCGGTCTTCGACCCGATCCAGATTCTCCTGGTCAACGAGGTCCGTCTTGTTCAGGAGGATCACATCGGCAAAGGCAATCTGAGCACTGGCTTCAACGGAGTCTGAAAGTTCCTTTTCCAGGTGCCTGGCGTCCGCAACAGTGACGACGGCGTCAAGCCGGAGTTTGTCCGCGAGATCCTTCATCCCAAAAGTTTGCGCAACGGGTCCCGGATCAGCCAGGCCTGTGGTCTCGATCAACACATAATCGAAACGCTTTTGTTTCTGGAACAAGTTGGTCAGGCACTTGATGAGGTCGGCGCGGACACGGCAGCAAAGACAGCCGTTTGAGAGTTCAATGATCTCCTCGTCAGCGCCGATGACCAGTTGATTGTCGATGCTGATGGCTCCGAATTCGTTGATGATGATGGCGCACTTGTAACCATGATTCTGCGAGAGAAGACGGTTAAGCAGGGTGGTCTTGCCCGCTCCGAGAAAACCAGTCAGGACGGTTGCTGGAATGAGTTCTTTTTGCTTCATGATCGGCTGCTCGGGGTGTGAAAGTCGGCAGTGCGTTGAACTTGAGCGCACAGCTGCCGACTGCCCCGGCTTCTGAGAACATGTTCGAGATTGCCCGGGCCCAAGTCCAGATCAATGCGGCCAGACGGCACCTTCATCGAAGTACTTCAAAGAATGCGCGCGAGAAATACAAATCCCCGAGGCGGCTATCCCATGGTTCACTCTTTATCCACCTCGTTTCTTTCGGCTCATCCAACTCAACGATTCAGCTTCCAGGAGCACGTGCGGCAATGACACGCTTCCGTTGCGCTCGTTAAGTCCTTCGTTTAGGTTCGACACATGAATTTGATTTTCGCTGCAAGCCGCTGGTTTGGGCCGGCATTGCTGGGTCTGATGCTCGTTGGCTGCAATGTTTTCAGCGGAAACAACGCATCCGACGAACAAAAGGAAGCACACTTTCAGACCGGCAAAAGCCGCGTGCAGGGACGTGACTACAAGGGGGCTGCGGAGGCATTCAAGAAAGCCATTGAAGTCAATCCTCAGTCCGCTTCGGCCCATCTCGAATTGGGCCTGCTTTACGCCGATAAACTCAACGAAAACCCTGCGAGCGAGGACGAGCGGGACCGCTACTACGCATCGGGGATCTATCACCTGGAGAATTACCTGCATCTTAGTCCCAATCCCGTGCTGGGAGACCGTGTGCGACAGCAGATAAGCGCCTGCAAGCTTGAGCTGGCTAGAACGGTGTCCTTCACACAATTTTCAAGCACAGTGCAAACCGAGCTCGAACGCCTGCATCGCACCAATGCCACTCAGCGCACGCAGATCGAACAACTCAGAGTTGAAATGGCACAGCAGGCTTTCGCTCACTCGAACCGTGTTGCGGCTCTCCAGGCCGAATGCGCCGCAGCATTGAACGCCAGACAGGCGGCTTCGCAGGGCAGTACTCCGCCCGCCGGCGATCCGGCACCGAGCCAGAAAGCACCCTCTTCCTCGACGTCCCCTCCTGCACCAGGCAGTGGCCAGATCGGAAAACAGGGCGGACAAACAATAAAGCCCTCCGTTCAGCAAAATTCCCGCCCGGCGTCCCCTTTGAGCGGGTCGCCACGCATCCACAAAGTCCAGCAAGGCGAGACTCCAGCCAGCATTGCACGCAAATATGGCGTCTCGCTCCCGGCGCTACAGACTGCTAATCCAAGCCTGGAGCCGCGTCGTATGCGAGTGGGGCAGGTCATCAACATCCCCGGCTCGAAGAACTGAATCCATCAGCCGTCCTCCGCGAATCGGCGGGTGTCGATTCGCCTGCCATCCAGTGCCAGGTTGTGAGGGGTTCAAAAGGCACCATAGAATCCTCAAGGCTCTGTCACAATCCGCGGCCCGCGATGAGCAATTTTTGCAAAGCGCTCTGGCGGTCCCGTCGCCTTACATCTCCAAGCAATCCTTCACTGCAAGCACTCACCATGAGTGTCGCGACTTGAAGGCCAGACATGAACCACGAATGCACAAGCACGCCAAGGCCGGATGGCTTTTCCGAGTTGTCGTGCCTTCATGGTTTTCACACCAAAGAACCAAATGCCCCGCTACATCGCTCTCCTGAAATTCACCGAACAAGGCGCCAAAAACATTAAGAAGTCCACCGCTCGTGCCCATAACTTCGACAAGCTGGCCACCAAATCTGGCGTCACTGTCGATGGCCAATACTGGACGATGGGTCGTTATGACGGCGTGCTCATCGTCAGTGCCCCCAATGAGAAGAAAGTGCTGCACCTCCTCACTGAACTTGCCGCTTTCGGCAATGTGCGCACCGAGACGATGCAGGCGTTCGTGGATTCCGAATTTGATCAGATCGCGAAATGAGTCCGGAAACGCATCTCCTGCCTGTCAGTCTAACCAGATGAGCCGGGCGCGACGGTGTAATTCCCGAGCATCGTCGCGGCTGCCTGACGGATTCCTTCGACGAGCTGCGGAGGTTCGAGAACCACGGCATTGCCGGCCCAACCAAGAACCCAGCGTTGGATCTCGACAAGGCTCGATAGTTTCAGGCGCAGTTCGACACTGCCATCGGGAAGTTCCACGAGCTGCTGCGACGGGTGCCACTTCTTCTCCCGGATGTAGTCAGCCACCAGCTCGTCGAAGCGAATCCTGATCGAGTATTCACCCGGTCCTGCATGGACGCCAAAGCTGTCGCGGAGCCGCTTCTGGAGTGAGAATTTCTGGGGGCGAATGAATGTCTCTCCAGTCGGTGTGATCTCCTGGATTCGGGCAGGTGCGAAGGTTCTGACGTCATTCCGCAGGTGATCGAACGCGAAGAGGAACCATTCACCGTTGATGTTAGCCAGATGATAGGGATCGACGGTGCGACTTTCGGCGCCTGTCTGGCCGGGCTTGCGGTAGATGAGCTGCAATTGCTGCCGGCAGGCAGTGGCCCTGGCAAGTTTGTCGAAGATTTCCAGGTCCAGGATCGGCTCGGCGCTGGTACGAAAGGAAATCGATTGCTCCCACTCGGCCAGGTTGAGCGAGACGGTTTCGGGCAGGGAATCCGCCATCTTGCGGAACGCGCTGACGAGAGGTTTTTCGAAGTTGGTGCCGCGATACTGCTGCAGGGCTTTTTCAGCCACGAGCAACGCGAAGAGCTCGCCCTCGGTGATCTGCAAGGTGGGAAAACTTCCGACCTCCTGAGTGTAATGGAAACCGTTCCGTGACGCATCATAAGCAACCGGCAGGTCGAGACGGTCCCGCATGAACTCGATGTCCCGATAAATCGACTTCGTGCTTACTTCCAAATCCTTCGCGAGCTGCGACGCATTCGGATAATCCCCGGTTTGCAGTGCCTGATGGATGCGCAACATCCTTTCAATGAGCGGACGACTCTTCCGGCTCGGTGCGCTGGCTGGCTTGCTGGGCATGGTTGATGAAAACGGAAAAGGTCACAGGAGCATCAGCTCGCTGTGACCTTTCAAATTCGGGATAACGGTGGCTTGCGCCGGTCAGAGGAGCTTGCTCAACAGTTCCTCGTTGGTCTTGTGCTTCTTCAGAGCAGCGACGAGCGTCTCCATCGCTTCTACAGGATTGAGATCCACCATTGTGCGTCGGAGCTTTCGGATCGGTTCGATCTGGTGCTTGAGAAAGAGCTTCTCTTCCTTCCGCGTGCCGCTCTTTGGAATATCGATCGCCGGGAACAGCCGCCGGTCGGAGAGCTTCCGGTCCAGAATGAGTTCCATGTTGCCGGTGCCCTTGAACTCCTGGAAAATCAGCTCGTCCATCCGGGATCCTGTGTCCACGAGCGCCGTGGCGAGAATGGTCAGAGAGCCGCCTTCTTCGATCTTGCGCGCGGAAGCGAACATTTTTCGCGGGATCTCCAATGCGCGCGCATCCACACCGCCGGTCATGGTGCGTCCGCTTCCACCATGCACGCTGTTGTAGGCGCGTGCCACGCGTGTGATTGAATCCAGGAGCACCAACACGTCCTTTCGAGTTTCCACCATGCGGCGGCAACGCTCGATCATGAACCGGGACAGACGCACATGCGTTTCGAGATCCATGTCGTTTGACGACGCGACGACCTCGGCTTTCACTGAACGTTGGAAATCGGTCACCTCCTCCGGCCGTTCATCGATCAACAGCACCAGCACATGTACTTCCGGATGGTTGGTGGTAACGGCATTGGCAATCTGCTTGAGGATGGTGGTCTTGCCCGTCCTCGGAGGCGCGACGATCAAACCACGGGTTCCCTTGCCAATGGGAGTCACGAGGTCAATGATCCGTGTCTCAATCAACTCCGGCGCTGTTTCCAGCCTGAATTTTTCCGTCGGATCGATCGTGGTCAGATTCTCAATCCGCATCGTCTTTGTGTAGTCCACGAACGCCATGCCGTTGACGGAATACACTTCTTTGAGCTGCGGGCTTGTGCCGCGGTGCGGAGGTTGCGTAGGCCCCTCGACCAGACATCCTTCCCGAAGAAAGCACTTCTTGATGGTGTCGGGAGTGACGAAAATATCAACGGGCTTGGGCTGAAAATGATGCTCCGCAGACCGCAAAAAACCGAAGCCTTTTTCAGAAATCTCAAGGTACCCTGACCCGACCTCCTGGATCCCGCTGGCCGAATTACTCATAGTTCAATCCAATAATGTGTGTCCGAAGGGTCTGTCCCAAGACATCGCCGCGTAAAACGCCCGGAAACTTTGAATTAGGGAGAACCGACGGCCCGAAGCTCTGTTCTGGGCACTGTCAGTTAGACCTGTGACAGCGGTTATCTAAGCGCAATTCCGGGCAGGCGCAACTAATTTTTTCCTCGTGCCGGAGCCCTTTTTCATCTTTTCCCTTCTCCACGCGTGCCAGTAACTTCAACGGCATGTCTCGTGATTATGTGCTTCAACCATTCAGTGCGCCGGTCGAATTGCAGATTGATTACGCCCGTGAGTTGAACGAACAGCAGCACGCGGCCGTCACCGCTCTTCCAGGGCCATCGCTTGTCATTGCCGGCGCCGGCTCCGGCAAGACCCGCACTCTCACCTTCCGGGTTGCTTATCTTCTGGAACAGGGCATCCCCCCGGAACGAATTCTTCTCCTGACATTCACCAACAAGGCGGCCAGGGAGATGATGCGCCGAATATCGGACATTCTGGGAACCGACATCACGGCGCTCTGGGGCGGAACCTTTCACTCGATCGGCAACCGAATTCTTCGTCGTCACGCGGGCCAACTCGGTTACAAGCCCGATTTTACGATTCTGGATCGTGAGGACGGCAAGGATCTTCTGAAGGCGTGCATGGATGATGCCGGGATTGATGTGAAGGCGACGCGGTTTCCGAAGGCCGAAGTGCTCAATGATGTCTTTTCAATGGCGGTGAACACCCAACGGACAATTCCACAGATTCTCGCCGAAGACTACACGGGCTTCGAACCGCTCGTGGAACAAATCATCCAGATCGACGCGCAGTACCGGAAGCGAAAGCAATCCACCAACGTGATGGACTTCGATGACCTTCTCGTGCTCTGGCTCAAGCTCCTCACCGATTTCCCAGGCGTGCTGGATGTTTACCAGCGTCGCTTCCAATTCATCCTCGTGGATGAGTATCAAGACACCAACAAACTCCAGAGCGACATCATTGATCTCCTCGGAGCGCGGCACCACAATGTCATGGTGGTCGGTGACGATTCTCAGAGCATCTACTCCTGGCGCGGCGCGAACTTTCAAAACATCTTCGAATTTCCGAAGCGTTATCCGACAGCCAAGGTCTATAAGATTGAGACCAATTACCGCAGCACGCCGGAGATCCTTTCGCTCGCCAACGCCGCCATAGCGACCAACCTTCAACAATTCGCCAAGCGGCTTGTTCCAGCCCGTAAAACGGGGCCCGCTCCAGCGCTTGTCGTTTGCGGTGATGCGGCGGAACAGGCCGCCTTCGTGGCGCAGCGCGCGCTGGAACTGCGCGACGAGGGAGTCAGCCTGAACGACATGGCGGTCCTTTATCGCTCGCATTTCCACGCGCTCGAACTCCAACTGGAACTCACCCGCCGTAACATTCCCTTCACCATCACCAGCGGCATCCGTTTCTTCGAGCAAGCTCACGTCAAGGACGTGGCGGCCTATCTCAAACTGGTCAACAACCCTCACGATGAGCTTTCATTCAAACGTCTCGTTCGCCTGTTGCCAGGCGTTGGCGGCAAGGGCGCGGACAAACTCTGGCACCGATTTCTGGACGAGCTGACGAGTGCTGAAGCGGCGTTTCCGCCCGGGCCAGCCTCGGAGGAGGGAGCCCCTCTGCCTCATCGCCCGATTCTCGGCGCCGCTTTGCAGGCTTGCTCATCGGCCGTCAGCAAGAAGACCGTGGTTGCGTGGGCTCAATTCGCGATCACCATGGCGCAACTCGACTCCGAGCCTGTCGCCTCCAACGCTGCCGAGGTGATTCGTCTCGCGGTTGAAGCCAGCTACGAGGATTACCTCAAGGAGAACTTTCCCAACTATCGCAACCGTCTCGAAGACCTCGACCAGCTCGCAGCGTTTGCACGGCAGTTCAAGAGCGCCGCAGAATTTCTCACCCAGCTCGCGCTCCTCTCGAACATCGAATCGGAGGATGATCGGCCGAAGAACAATGATGACGAAGAACTCAAACTCTCGACCATTCATCAGGCCAAGGGGCTCGAGTTTTCCGTCGTGTTCCTGATCATGCTCTGCGACGGGATGTTTCCCTCCTCGCGCTCGCTGGAGCGGATCGAAAACGAGGAGGAGGAGCGGCGACTTTTCTACGTCGCGGTGACACGGGCGAAGAATGAACTTTACCTGAGTTATCCGTTGATTCGCGCCACAGCAGGTTACGGCGGTGACATGATGCAACAACCTTCGCGCTTCCTCCGTGAACTCCCGGCTGAGCTGCTCAATGAGTGGAACCTTCGAAGCTACTGAACCTAAACCATCCGGTGTACGGATTTCTCCCATGACCGAACCCTCCCAGCCCTACTCAAACCTCCTTCACCGAAGTCGCGAGATCGGTCTGATTGACAGCGCCAGCCAGCTCCTGAGCTGGGATCAGGAAACCTACATGCCGCCCGACTCACTGACGTTCCGCGCAGAACAACTGGCGCATCTTGGCGGGTGGACGCACCGCCTTTTCACGAAGCCCGAAGTGGGTGATTGGATAAACGCCTGCGAAGATCACGGATTCCCAGCTGACTCTGATGAGGTCGCCAACGTCCGGGAATGGCGTCGTGCCTACGATCGCAAAACCAAAGTGCCCGCCGAACTCGTGGAAGAGCTGCAACGCGCGCAGGCGTTTGCCCGCGAAGCCTGGATGGAGGCACGACAGAAGTCCGAGTTTCCCATCTTTCAACCCCATCTCGAAAAACTCCTGCAACTAAGTCTCCGGATGGCGGATTGCTGGGGTTACGAGCAAAGCCGTTACGATGCGCTGCTCGAATCCTACGAGCCCGGTGCCCGCACTGTGGCGTTGAAAACACTCTTCAGCGAACTACGGCCGGTCATTGCGGAACTCGGACGGATCGCAGGCGAGCGCAGCGCACGTCTGCCTGCGGACATGCTTCGAGGGCAGTACCCCATCGCCGCTCAACAAGCCTTCAATCGCGAAGTGGCTGAAGCGCTCAGCTTCGACTTCAAGGCGGGAAGAATTGACACCACGGCTCATCCATTCTGTTCCGGCATCGGCCCCGGCGATTGCAGGCTCACGACCCGCTACAACGAAGCCGACTTCACCGAATCCCTCTACGGCATCCTCCACGAGGCGGGACATGGAATGTACGAGCAGGGTCTCCGGCGCGAAGCCCACGGGACACCGCTCGGATCAGCCGCCTCGCTCGGCATTCACGAATCACAATCGCGCCTCTGGGAAAACCACGTGGGCCGCAGCCGCACCTTCTGGGAACACTGGCTCCCGCGCGCTGCGAAATACTTTCCAGAACTCACCAGGTTCTCTCCTGAAGAAGTTCACGCTTCCGTCAACCGTGTCGAACCCTCGTTCATCCGCGTCGAAGCGGATGAAGTCACTTACGACCTTCATATCATCCTGCGGTTCGAGATCGAAACACGGTTGATTGAAGGCACGCTGAAAGTTGCGGACGTGCCGCATGTCTGGAATGAAGAGTTCGAGAAACTGATGGGGCTTAAGGTGCCGAATGACGCTCTCGGTTGTTTGCAGGATATCCACTGGAGTTTTGGAAGTTTCGGTTATTTCCCCACCTACATGCTCGGTAATTTGAACGCCTCCCAGCTCTTCCACCGAGCCACCGCCGATCTCCCGGACCTTCAGAGCCAGCTCGGTCACGGCGACTACTCAAGCATGCTTGGCTGGCTGCGGAGCAAGGTCCACCAGCATGGCCAACGCTTCGAACCGCTACAGCTTATGCGCTCGGCAACCGGCGAGGCGACCCAGGCAAGGTATCATCTGGATTACTTGCGAGTGAAGTTTGGCAAAGTGAGAGATCTCGCATCCTGAAACCATGAGTGTCGCCGTTATTGGTGTTCTGTAATCTCCGATATTCCCCTGTCGTTGCCTCCGCCTTCATGGTAGAAGGGCTGCGATTTCAAATGAATCTGATGTGGTCATTGCTCATCCTTGCAGCGCTGCTTTTGGTGCCAACAAAGGCAGCGGCTGAAAAAACTTCTACCATTCAAACAAACCACTGGGCTTTTCAGAAACCCGGCCTGCCAGCCATTCCCGCAGGACAGCTCGACCGAGGTGCGGCGCGTCATCCGGTTGATGCTTTCATCCAGGCACGCTTGCAACGCGACGGCCTTGCCCCAGCGCCACAGGCCGATCGAATCACTCTGCTCCGCCGTGTCAGTCTGGATCTGACGGGTTTGCCGCCTTCACCTGAAGAAGTGGAGTCGTTTCTGACGGACACCGCGCCGGATGCTTATGAACGTCTGGTTGAGCGGTTGCTTGCATCACCGCATTATGGGGAGAGATGGGGACGCTGGTGGCTCGACGCGGCGCGTTATGCTGATTCGAATGGCTACAGCATAGACAGCTTGCGCAGCATGTGGCCCTATCGCGATTGGGTTGTTCGCGCGCTCAACTCCGACCTTCCTTTCGATCAATTCACCATCTGGCAGCTTGCAGGCGACCTGTTGCCTCAATCCGAATCTCCTGATGCAAAACCGCAAACTTCAGATCCCATCATCGCCACCGGTTTCCATCGAAACACGCAGGTCAACCACGAAGGCGGCATCGACACCGAACAGTTTCGCATCGAGTCCGCGATAGATCGTGTCAACACCACCGCCACGGTCTGGCTCGGTATCACGCTGAGTTGCGCCCAATGCCACGATCACAAGTATGATCCTTTCACTCAAAAGGATTACTACCGATTCTTCGCCTTCTTCAATCAACAGGAAAACGATGGTCACGGCAGCACTGCACTCGAAGCGGAGAACACGCTTGATCTGGGCACTCCCGAGGAGCTTGCCGCGCTTGCCAAACACCGCGAAGAGCTGAAAGCCCGTGAAAAGGATCTCAATGACTGGATCGAAAAGGATCTCAAGCCCCGGCAAGCCGCCTGGGAAGTTGCGTTGGACGACGAATCGAAGAAGAAATTGAAATCCGAGGTGCTCGCCGCCATTGCCGCGCCGACGAAGGATAGGAACGAGTTTCAGATTGCTACCGCATTCAACGCCTTCCGCGATCAAGACCCCGACTATCGCGAGAGGCGGAAAGCGATCGATGGACTGCGGAAGGAGCGCCCGAAGCTTCCGACGACCCTCGTGATGAAGGAACATTCCAAGCAACGCGAGACGCATGTCATGATCAAGGGCGATTTCACCCGCCTCTCTGACAAGGTCGAACCTGGAACTCCCGCGGTGTTCGGCGCTTTTCGGAGCAGGGAGGCTAGCCCGCTTCAGGTTGATTTGCCAAAAGACGCCGTGAATCCTCCCACTCTCCGGGAGGGAATCGGATCAAAGCAGCCGCAAGGCCGCGCACCCACTCGACTCGATCTGGCTCGATGGTTGGTCTCTCAGGACAATCCCCTCACAGCGCGCGTGATCATGAACCGCGTTTGGCAGGTCTATTTTGGCAAGGGCCTGGTCGAAACCGAAAATGACTTCGGACGCATGGGCACGCCTCCATCTCATCCCGAGTTGCTCGACTGGCTTGCAACCGGCTTCATTTCCCGGGGCTGGAGTTTGAAGGCGATGCATCGGCTGATCGTGACAAGTGAAACGTACCGGCAGTCTTCCAAGTCCCGCCCGGAACTGTCAGTGACCGACTCGTCCAACAAGCTTTTGGCGAGACAGAACCGGCTCCGCCTCGACGCTGAATTGATCCGTGACGTCCACCTTGTTGCCAGCGGACTCCTGGACCCACGTCTCGGTGGTCCGCCCGTTTTTCCCCCGCAGCCTTTGGGCATTGATGCCTTCACTCAGAACAAACGCGAATGGAAACCCAGCACCGGCGGTGACCGCTATCGCCGGGCCATTTACACGCACGTTCAACGAACGACACTTCATCCCGCGCTCGCCGTATTCGATTCAGCCGACACTTACGTCGCCTGCACCCGGCGTCTTCGCAGCAACACTCCACTCCAGGCGCTCACGCTGTTGAACGATCAGCAGTTTGTGGAACTCGCGCAAGGTCTGGCCGCTCGGATTCAGGCGCATGGTGGCGACAATGCGGCCAGGATCGAATTCGCTTTTCAAAGTTGCGTGGCGCGCAAGCCCGCTCCGGCAGAGCATGAAATTCTGACTCGATTGCTTGCGGAAGAGGAGAAGACTGAAGAGAACGGAGCACGGGCATGGCTGTCGGTCGCTCGCGTGTTGCTGAATCTCGACGAGACGATCACAAGAGAGTGACTGGTGCCGCATTCATTCCCTTTGCATGGGGATGACAACCTGAAACCATTCCTTCCTCACCCCCCTGAAGTTGCCGGCACCGACGCAACTTTTGCGTAAACAGCGAGCTTCAGATGCACATAGCCAAGTGTCGGTAACTTTTACAATCTGAAACCTCATTGAGTTCCTTGGAACAAGGCGATTCTCTTTTTGCATTGCATAAGAACAACTTGAGCGGCGAGCGATTCCGATACTCTGGCGGTACGCGCATTGCTTAAAGCGGGTCGGTGCGTAGTTCGTCCGCAGAAAGTCCGATGAGCTCAGTCGTGAGTGGTTGATAGTATATTGAGCCTCGCCAATCAGTGGCGGCTCTAGCGTTACCCTGGGTATCGACTAAATGAGCTCATCGGCACTTTCTGCGGACTTCTTGTCTTCACGCATCGCGTCGGCCCAATCAATTCCCCTCAGCATCCAATCCGAGGTCGGCCGATAATAGTGCCTTCAGCCTGAAAACAACGGCTCAAACCACCAAAACTCGAAACCCACGAAAGCAAAAGCTCCTGGTCGAGCTCCACACGTACCCTCCGGGTGAGTGAACTGGACTACATTTTCCGGTGAGAATTTGGATTGACGGCCTTGGCCGGGGGCTGCACAAGGCTGCGCATGACCACCGGTTCCAACCGCAAGGATGACCTGTCTCCACACGAGACGGAGCGTCAGTCCGCAGCCGGCCAGCACCGACGGGTGGAGGTTGAGATGGAGCTTCTTCAAGACATTCGAGCAGTCACTTTTGACGTTGGTGGCACGTTGATGGACCCGTGGCCTTCGGTCGGACATGTGTACGCCGAGGTTGCCACAAAGCATGGTTTCACGGGACTGGAGCCGGAGAAACTGACAAGGCAGTTCACCCGGGCGTGGAGGTCGAAGACGAGTTTCGATTATACGCGCGCCGCGTGGGCTGAAGTTGTGAGCAAGACCTTCGAGCAGCACGCGGAGCCGGGCCGTCAGATGCCGTTCTTCGATGAACTTTACGAACGATTCGCGGAACCGGGCGTATGGCGTCTTAATGAAGATGTTCTGCCTGCCATCGAGATGCTCATCGAGCGAGGAGCGGAACTGGGACTCGTGTCCAATTGGGATGAGCGGCTCAGGCCGTTGCTTCGCAAGCTCAAGCTTGATCGTTATTTCCGGGTCATCATCATTTCCCAGGAAATTGGATTCCACAAACCATCCTCTGTGATCTTCCAGGAGGCTGCGCGAAAATTTACATGCCCCGCATCGGGTGTGCTTCACATCGGTGATTCGGAAATGGAGGATGTTCAGGGGGCGCGCAGAGCGGGGCTTCAGGCGCTTCTGCTGGATCGGCGTGCGGCGAATTCTTCTCCAGGCTCAATCTCTTCACTCCGCGAACTTGAAGCTTGTCTGGCGTGACGCAGGGCAGCCACCAGGCGCGACGTAGAACGAATTCCCGGGCGCCCCGCTCGCGCATGAAAATCCTGATTAGTGAGTATTACCCGTGTGACAGACCGGCTTATACTTTGCCCGCGTGATTGACGCTCCAACGGCCCGATAACTAGATTCCATGAAACTGATTCCCGGTCGCCGCATGGGGATGGGGTAAACGAATGAGCGCGTGCGCGCATTCTGGTACGGCGCGTCGCCGGGACGGTTGATCTCATGAACATCGTTCAACGGTTCTTCCATTCCTCCTTGGGGAAAAAGTACGTCATGGCTTTGACCGGCCTGGCGCTGGCAATGTTTGTCGTGGGCCATCTGATTGGAAACCTGCAGCTTTTCCTCGGACGCGAGATGATCAACGCCTACGGGCATTTTCTCCAAACGACTCCTGAACTGATCTGGCCGGCGCGCGTTGGGCTGTTGGCGTGTGTTGCCCTCCACATCTGGTCGGCTGTCCGTCTGAGCGCCGAGAATCGTGCTGCACGGCCGATCCAATACTCGCAAGCCTACAAACCCGTCGCCGCCTCATACGCCTCACGAACGATGCTTATGAGCGGACTGATCATCGCGGCGTTTATTGTCTATCATCTGCTGCATTTCACGGCGCAGATGCAGGCGATCAACCTTGTCGGAAAGGATTTCCACACACTCATGGATGCGAAGGGGCGTCACGATGTGTTTGCAATGATGATCCTGGGTTTCAGCAATCCCATCGTGTCCGGCTTTTATATGCTGGCCATGACGCTGCTCTGTTTGCATCTGAGTCACGGCCTGGGCGCGCTCTTCCAAAGTTTGGGATTGCGTAACCAGTCCTGGAGCCCGGTGATCGAGCGTTTTGGACGGCGTGCCGCCTGGATCATCTGGCTTGGATACATCTCGATACCAGTGTCGATTCTTTGCGGCTTTGGCAAGGAGGTCATGAAGTGATATGAAGTTGGACGCAAAAATTCCTCCCGGTCCCGTGGCGCAGAAATGGGACAAGCACAAGTTCAACATTAAACTTGTCAACCCGGCGAACAAGCGGAAGTTCGAGGTGATCGTGGTGGGCACCGGACTCGCGGGAGCCTCTGCGGCGGCGACACTTGCCGAGCTGGGCTACGTGGTTAAGGCATTCTGTTACCAGGACAGTCCCCGGCGTGCTCACAGCATTGCTGCACAAGGCGGCATTAACGCCGCAAAGAATTACCAGAATGACGGCGACAGCGTTCACCGGCTCTTTTACGACACGATCAAGGGCGGCGATTTTCGGGCGCGCGAGGCCAACGTGTACCGGCTGGCGCAGGTCAGCGTGAACATCATCGACCAGTGTGTGGCCCAGGGAGTGCCCTGTGCCCGCGAGTACGGCGGTTTGCTCGACAACCGTTCATTCGGCGGCGCGCAGGTTTCTCGAACTTTCTACGCTCGTGGGCAAACTGGACAGCAGCTTCTGCTGGGGGCTTATCAAGCCTTGTCGCGGCAGATCGGGCTGGGGACGGTGACCATGTTTCCGCGAACCGAAATGCTGGATCTGGTGCTCGTGGACGGCCATGCCAAGGGAATCGTGGTGCGGGACTTGGTGACGGGAGGGATTTCATCTCACGCGGCAGACGCCGTGGTGCTGGCCACAGGCGGATACGGCAACGTTTTCTACCTCTCGACAAATGCGGTTGGATGCAACGTCACCGCGGCTTATCGCGCATACAAGAAGGGCGCGGCATTTGCCAACCCGTGTTACACGCAGATTCACCCCACGTGCATTCCGGTGAGCGGCGATCATCAGTCAAAGCTTACTCTGATGAGTGAATCGCTCCGCAATGACGGCCGGGTATGGGTGTCGAAGAAGAAGAGTGATAAGCGCCGGTCTCAAGAAATTCCGGAAGCCGAGCGCGATTATTTCCTCGAACGCAAGTATCCCAGTTTCGGAAACCTTGCGCCACGTGACATCTCCTCGCGCGCAGCGAAAGAAGCGTGTGATGACGGCCGTGGAGTAGGACCGGGAGGCTTGGGCGTTTACCTGGACTTTGCGGATTCGATCAAGCGGTTGAGCCGGGAGAAAATACAGGAACGCTACGGGAACTTGTTCGAGATGTACGAGCGCATTACAGGCGAGAACGCATATCAACAGCCGATGCGCATCTATCCGGCCGTGCATTACACCATGGGAGGTCTTTGGGTTGACTACAACTTGATGAGCACGATTCCGGGGCTCTTCGTGCTTGGCGAAGCGAATTTTTCAGATCACGGGGCCAACCGGCTCGGCGCGAGCGCGCTCATGCAAGGCCTGGCAGACGGCTATTTTATTGTCCCATACACCATCGGAGACTACTTTGCCTCCAACAAGCCTACGAAAATTTCCACCGGCCATCCTGAGTTCAAAGCCGCTGAAGAGTCGGTAACGGGGCTCACAAAGCGCCTCCTTTCAACCCGCGGAAAGCGCACGGTGCGCTCGTTCCACCGCGAGCTCGGGCAGATCATGTGGGACAAGTGCGGCATGGCGCGAAGCGAAGCGAGTTTGAAGGAGGCGCTGTCCCGTATTCCACAACTCCGCGAAGAGTTTTACAAGAACGTGAACGTCACAGGGGAAGAAGGCAATCTCAACCAGGCCCTTGAACATGCCGGCCGTGTGGCTGATTTCCTCGAATTCGGAGAATTGCTCTGCCTGGATGCTCTCACTCGCAACGAATCCTGTGGCGGACATTTTCGCGTGGAGCATCAGACGGAGGATGGCGAAGCCCGGCGGGACGACGCGAATTACTCGCATGTCAGCGCATGGGAATATCAGGAGTCTGGCAAGCAGCCAGTGCTGCACAAGGAGCCTCTGACGTACGAGGAAGTGAAGATGTCGCAGAGGAGTTACAAGTGACGCCGCGCTTCCGCGAATTATGCCGAAGACCTTGAAAAAGCCCCTTTACAAGAGAGCCCTGCCATCCATCGGACCGGATCAGCTCGAAGGCGCGATCTACCTGGTGCGTGGCCAGCGAGTAATGCTGGACAGCGATCTCGCCCCTCTCTACGGAGTCCTCACCAAGGCGCTCAATCAGGCGGTTCGCAGAAACCTCGACCGGTTCCCGGAAGATTTCATGTTCCAACTCCTGCCGGAGGAGGCGGACATCTTGAGGTCACACATTGTAACCTCAAGTTCAACCACGATGGGAACGACTCAACAAAAAGCCCATAAAGGCGGTGGAACCTCGAAGAACTTGAAGTCACAAATTGTGACCTCAAGTTTTGAGCACGGTGGCCGCCGAAATCTTCCGCTTGCTTTTACCGAACAGGGTGTGTCGATGCTCTCGAGCGTTCTGCGCAGCGCCCGCGCCGCCAAGGTAAACATTGGCATCATCCGGACGTTTGTCCGGCTTCGGCAGTTTTTCGCATCACACTCTGAATTGGAACTTCGCCCCTCTGAACTCGAGAACCGTTACGACCGGAAGTTCAAAGCCGTGTTCGATACCATCCGGGAGCTGATGGATCGTTCCGATCCAGTGAAGCCCGAGGATGGCCGCGAAATCGGCTTTCATTCCGCATCACAAATGAAGGAGGAGCATCGGCCTTACCGTTGCTTCACCGCGCGGACGGATGCACATTCGTGAATTCGATATCCACCTGATTTCTCATGAACCTGAAGCTGCAAATCTGGAGACAAAAGAACGCGAGCACTCATGGGCACTTTGAAACCTATGAAGCAAACGATGTCAGCCCTGACATGTCCTTCCTGGAAATGCTGGATGTGGTGAACGAGGGAATCATTGACCGGGGTGAGGATGCCATCGCATTTGACTCCGACTGTCGCGAGGGCATCTGCGGCACCTGCTCGCTCGTCATCAATGGAATGCCTCATGGCGGACATCGCGCCACCACCGCGTGTCAGTTGCACATGCGTCACTTCACGGATGGACAAACCGTTTTCATCGAGCCTTGGAGGGCCAAACCGTTTCCCGTTCTGAAGGATCTCATTGTGGATCGCGCCGCATTTGACCGCATTGTTCAGGCAGGTGGTTTCGTGTCAGTGAGAACAGGAGGCACTCCCGATGCGAATGCCATTCCAATTCCGAAGGAAGATGCGGACCGTGCGATGGACGCCGCAGCCTGCATTGGCTGTGGGGCGTGTGTTGCGGCATGCAAAAACGCTTCTGCCATGCTGTTCGTCGCTGCCAAAGCCTCCCACCTCAACACTCTGCCCCAGGGCAAAGTGGAGAAAGACCGCAGGGTGCTGGGCATGGTGGCGGCCATGGACAAGGAAGGCTTCGGCAACTGCACTGTCACTGGTTCGTGTGAAGCGGTTTGCCCAAAGGAGATCAGCCTTGATTTCATCCGGCAATTAAACGGCGAATATCTGATCGCCGCACTCAAGGGCAAATAGGTCTTGTTACGACGGTGCGGATCCCTCCCGCTGCCACCATCGCAAACAGCCGGATGGAGCCCCTTGGGTGGTCTGCCTTGATGCGGTTTTAATGGTTGAATCCACCGCTCGCGCGTGCATCCATTTGTTTGTGAATTCCGCAGCCCACAGTTTCGCAACCGCGGTCGTTCTCCAAAACTTCCTGGTCAGCATGACTCTTTGGTCGTGCTTGAACTTTGGATTCCTGGCTGGAGCTGATGACTGGCCGCATTTTCTTGGTCCTCGGGGTGATGGCACCTCCCTCGAGGCCGGTCTCCTGGAGCGTTGGCCTGAAAGTGGGCCGCCGAGATTGTGGACTCGCAAGGTCGGCACGGGATACAGCGCTCCGTCGGTACGTGATGGAAAACTGGTGTTGCATCACCGGACTGGCGGCGAGGAAATCGTGGAATGTTTCGATGCCACCACAGGAACCCCCCGATGGCGTTACGCTTATCCGAGTCGCTATCAAGATCCCTACGGCTACAACAACGGTCCGCGCTGCACGCCTTTGCTCACCGCGACTCGCTGTTACACATTTGGTGCTGAGGGGAAGCTTGTGTGTGTCGATCTTGCAACGGGCAAGCCCGTCTGGCAGCGAGACACAGCAAAGGATTGGCAGATCCCCGAGGCGTTCTTCGGCGTTGGAAGCACGCCATTGCTAGAAGGCGACCGGCTGATTGTGCCGGTGGGAGGACAGCCCAACGCAGGCGTGGTGGCGCTGCACGCGGCCACGGGGCGAACATTATGGGAGAGCGTTGGTCAGTCGAACTGGACGGGCGTGGTGACGATTGGCTGGCGGGCCGAGGCGCCTTATCGATGGAGCGGAGTCGAGAAGCAGGCGAGCTATTCGTCGCCTGTCGCGGCGACAATTCACGGACGGCGGCATCTGTTGTGTTTCATGAGGCAGGGGCTGGTTTCACTGAATCCAACGAATGGCATGGTGAACTTCTCGAGGTGGTTTCAATCGCAGGTTAACGATTCCGTGAACGCGATCAACCCGGTGGTGCAAGAGGACTTGATTCTATTGTCCGGCGCGTATTACCGCGTCGGCGCGGTGTTGCTGAGAGTGAAACCCGACGGCAAATCGATCGAGGAAGTCTGGCGCATTCCAAAACAACCAATGGATCCTGCGGACCGCGACCCTGGTACAGGTCGTTGGAAACCGCTGCCTTTGGAGATGCATTGGAGCACGCCCATTCTGCATGATGGCTACTTGTATGCCTTCAGCGGTCGCAATGAACCCGACGCCCACTTCCGCTGCGTGGAACTGAGGACGGGCAAAGTGATGTGGGACCGTGACGAAAGCTGGCCGCCCCACAGCACGCCCACACCGGGAGTGTATGGCCGGGGTTCGGCCATCATGGCGGATGGCAAATTCATCTCGCTTGGCGAAGGAGGATTGCTGGGACTGTTCGCCGTTGATTCCAGGCAGCCTCGTGAGCTCTCTCGCTGGCAGGTGCCGGAATTGAAGCATCCCTGCTGGGCAGCGCCTGTTTTGTCCAACAAGCGGCTTTACCTGCGGAGCGAGGATCACCTTGTCTGCTTTGATCTGGCGCAGAAGTGAGGCGGCGAAGCTATTTCGTCAGTCGGAAAAGACGCATCGGGTGATCCGGAGCCATTGGAATGATTGCCTTCGAACCACTCGCGGAAACGCCCTTCAAATCTTCCCAAGGGAGATTCAAGCCGGTCTTGGTTTGAACCTTGTAGGCGGAGAATTCTGTGCCCCAGCAAAGGACGAAGTCATCACCACTCTCACCGGCGAAAAGGCTGGGCCCGGTGGCTGGTGAAGTTGATTCCACCAAGGCATTGATTTGATCACCGGAATACCGCACCGCCAATTGCACTCCGGCGATGGGCTGATTCAGGCCGTTATAGCAGATGAAACGGCCATTACGCTTGGGAAGCGAAATGATTTGAAAGCTTTCACCAAGCTTTGGAACGAAGCCGGCGAGAATCAAACGCAGCGAACCCTCCGCGACTACCTTGTCGTCCTGAATCGTTCCGGTGACCTCGAAGCGGCTCAATCCGGTGGCGGTGGCGGTTCCGCCAATGCGGATGGCAAGTTCGCCAGCGGGCCCCTGGGTGAACGCATTCTGACTGTTGAGGACACCGCTTAACACCTCGATTGTGCCGTGGTTGATGATGGGACCAACTCTCGCGGTGGCGGTACCACCGATCTTGCGGAGGAGGCCGCGGTTGATGAATCCACTGCCACCAAGCGCGATATTTAACTGCGCGTCAAAGCCGAGATCAAATGTGCCACCCGGCAAGTTTTCAATGCGGCCGCCGGCACTTTGCAAAATCTGACCGCTTGTCCATGTTGTCTGGGCTGTGTTGAGGAGCCAGCGCCCGGCGAGATTCTTTTGAGCCGTGCCTTGAATGGTGACTCCACCGAGAGCGGTGATGCTACCGCTTCCGGCGAAGCCACCGGAATTCCATAAGAGTGGACCAGTGACGGTCAGTGGGTCGCTGCCGGAAATATCACCGCTGAGACTCAGCGCGGCGAGATCCACTTCCTGCCCCGAATTTAGCGTCAACGTTGCCGCGTTCAATCGAAGTGAGTTTCCAAGGCTGAGAGGCTTGCTCCCTGGCTTGAGAGTGAGCCTGCCCGATTCAACCTGGACGGTTCCTCCAATGTCGAATGTACCGGACATGGCCATGTCGGTCGCATTGACGAGGCTGCTGCCCGCCCCGGAGATGGCTGACTCCTTTTCAAACACCGGACTCCCCTGAATCTCAAGAGTGGTGCCAGATCCGACCTGATACCGGCCACTGTTGCTTCCTGTAGTGTCAGTGGTTCCGACTCGCAACGTGCCGGATTGGATCTCCACCAAACCGTCATTCTCCATGCCACCAACCAGGGTCTTTGAATTTCCGGACTTGCGGATTATTCCCTTGTTCCGCAGGCCGAAACTGCCGAATGCTGGGCGGAGCTCGATCCCGTCCGTGATTTCCATTGTTCCGCCTTCCAGAACTTCGATGCCACAATTGCCTCGCGTCTGGAACGTGCCGGAAGACCAGATGATCCTGCCAGAATTCTTGACCGTCCTGTCAGTGAGATTCGCAGCACTTGTGAGCGCAATCTTCCAGGTTGCCGAACCGCTGATTGTCATCTCACTTGCGCCACTGATGTTCCCCGCAATCCATTCCAGTTCGCCGTTGACGGTGATCAGGCCCGCCCCGGCCAAAGTGCCACTGACGATTCGAAGCAGGCCCGCGCTCACCAGAGTTTTCGTCGAGGTGAGAATGCTGCCTTCAATCTGAAGCGTTCCCTTGCCACCGACGGTCATTGGGCCCGTCACGGTCATGGGCTGCGATTTGATTACAAGTGCCTGACTGCCCAAGGGGCCGCCCAAGATGATGCTCGTGACTGTTGTATTGGCATTCACCGTGACGGTGTAGGTGCCATCTGAAGTGATGAGTGCCGTGTCACCCGGGCCGGGGATCTTGTTCGGACTCCAATTATTGGCGACGCTCCAATCGCCACCGTTCTTGTTGGTCCACGCGATGTCATCGGCGCTGGCATGGCCAGGTCCGGCAACAAGAATTGCCAGCACCGCCAAAAAGAAAGGAAGCGCAGCGCGCACTTTGGTATTCATGGAGAACATTCCGTATGCTGCCGGGACTCTTCTACCCTTCCGACTCTGCTCAGGCGAACTCAAAGAAGCGCTTATCGCGGTTCGGGATCGAAGTCCAATTCACCAGCATCCTGGAGCCGCTGAATCTCCGCGGTGTAGCCCTGGCGAAACGTCGGGTACTTGAATTGGTACCCCAGCTCCATCTTGAGCCGCCGGTTCTGGACTTTCTTGTTTGTCGTGCCGCGCTTGCGTTCGGCTTCCTTGTCTTCCGGTACGAACGGAGGCATCCACTTGCCCAACGTCTCCGAAAGCCAGCGGAAAAAGTGGATCATCGGCACCGGCTCTTCATCCACGGCGTTGTACACCTCGCCTGGACGGCCGTTCTTCAGAGCGGCGATGATGACTCCGACGATATCGTCGCGGTGAATCATGTTGAGGATGCGTTCGCCATGCCCTGGAATCTTCGCTTCATTGCGAAGGTACTGCTTGAACCAATGGCCTCGATCCGGGCCGTAGATGCCGGCCACCCGCAGGATGACTGCCGGGAAATTCTTTTCCCGCGCCGCATTGATCAATGCCCGTTCCGCCTCCACCAGCACTTTGGAAGTCTCGGACTGCGGCTCCGTCGGGCTTGATTCTTTCACGGCGGAACCGTCCATCTGCCCATAAACACCCGTGCTGCTCGTATAAATGAACTTCTTCGGCGGCGTGTGTTCGAGCCACGAAAGAAGGAGGCGCATTCCATCCACATACACCCGACGATAATCTTCGACTCCGCCGTGGCTGGACGAGGCTGTATTGATGACCCAATCGAACGGACCTGGAAGCCGGGCAAGATCCTCGGATAGTGTGAAATCTCCGGTCAATGGGGTGATGCCGGCTTCACTAAGGACTGCCGCGCCGCTCGTTGAGCGCCGCAGACCGAATACCTGGTGGCCTTGCTTTGCCAGCTCTGATCCAAGCGGAATGCCGACGTAACCACAACCAACGATCAAGACTCGCATGGCCTGAGTATAGCTCTCCGCTTACGCCGCGACCATCACGTTTCGTGGGTTTCAGCAGCTTGTTGGCATGATGCTCCAAGCCGGAAGAATCATTCCTGCTGACAAAGCGTGTTCATGCTGGTATGCCCATCTCAGAAATCCACCCGCAACCATGTCTATGAAAATGCTTATCAAGCTGCAGCTCCTGTTCATTCTGACCTTCGCACACGGGTTCGCTGGTGTTGTTCAGGCTCAAACATCTGAAAAGTCGCTTCTCACTGGGACGAAACCGCTCATGAGGGAAGGCGATCTCGCGATGCAGATCGTCGATGGGATTGATCACTATCTGGATCGTGCGCTCGATGAGCGAGTCGCCGGCCGCAAACAGTTCTGGAAGTTCAACACATCGTCGGCTTCCGCCTATCAGGCTTCCTTGCTCGCTGCCTCGGAGACCAACCGCCTCCGCCTCCGTGAAATCCTTGGAGTAGTCGATCAACGCGATCCAGTTCAGATGCGCTTTCTGGGAAATGTTGGTTCCGATATGTCTGCGCATCCAGCGGAAGTCGGTCGTGCCGCTGGTTATCGAGTGTTCGCCGTGGCGTGGAATGTCTTTCGAGGTGTGGAAGGTGAAGGCTTGCTTCTCGTGCCCGAGGGCGAGCCAAAGGCCGACATCATCGCAGTGCCGGATTGCGATTGGACACCTGAGCAAGCCATCGGTCTTGAGCCTGGAGTTCCTGCCGAGCAGCAGTTCCCCCGGCGCTTTGCTGAAGCTGGTTGCCGGGTGCTCGTGCCCGCGTTGATTGATCGCGGAGATAAGTTCGCTGGCAATCCTGGAGTCCGCTCCGTGAAGCACAGCCAGCGTGAAACTCTCTGGCGTGCCAGCTACCAGATGGGCCGCACGCCGCTCGGTTATGAGGTTCAGAAGATTCTGGCCGCCGCCGATTGGCTCGATCGTTCGCGAACAGCCGGTCCTCGAACAAATGAGTGGAGCACCACGATGGCTCGAATTCAGAACCCGGGTTTAGGCCGGCAGGAGCTTGGAATCGTGGGTTTCGGGGAAGGCGGCTTGCTGGCGCTGTATGCCGGGGCACTCGACACGCGCTTCCTTGCGGTCGGCGTCTGCGGCGCGTTCGGCTTGGGCCATCGCAACTTCGACCAGCCGGTTTATCGCAACGTGTGGTCGCTTCTGGAACGCTTCGGTGACGCCGAACTTGCCGCGATGATTTTGCCGCGCGCGATCATCATCGAGCACGGAAAGTATCCAGTGGTCCAACACTCCGACCAGTTTGGTGGCGCGCCAGGGAAACTGTGGCGTCCTTCCGCTCAGGAAATCGAATCGGAACGCCATCGCCTGAACTTGATGGTGCCTGAAATGGCGTCGTACTTCCTGACTGCCACAGAAGACACCGTATGCGATGCTGGGACGGCACATAGAATTTTCCTCAAACTTTCCTCAACCGGATCCATCAATTCCCAACTAGGCGGCGCGCCGCTGGCGTTGGCAGGAATCGGTGACAGCGCCGCGCGCACCCGCCGCCAGTATCTTCAAATTATCGAGGACACTCAGCAACTTACGCGTGAGAGCGAATACACTCGACGGGAATTCTGGAAGAAGGCGGATCGTTCAAGCGTGGACAAGTTTACCGCCAGCGCTCAATCGTATCGCGACTACTTCCGCAACGAGACGGTCGGCATGATCCCCAAGGCTTCGATTCCTCCCAATCCCCGAAGCCGTTTCCTTTACGAGACGAACGGTTACCGAGGCTACGAAGTCGTTCTGGATGTTCATCCGGACGTGATTGCCTACGGAATTCTTCTTGTGCCCACCAACATCAAGGCTGGAGAGAAGCGGCCGGTTGTCGTGTGTCAACATGGCTTGGAAGGCCGCCCACGAGACCTTGCCGATCCAAATGTGGAGAACGCCGCGTATCACCGTTACGCCTGCCGCCTGGCAGAACGGGGCTTCATCACGTTCTCACCCCAGAACTGCTACATCGGGCGGACAAAATTCCGGCAAGTTCTGCGGAAGGCTCAGCCGCTTGGGCTCACGCTGTGGTCATTCATCACGCGGCAGCACGAGGTGATCACCGACTGGCTGGCTGGCTTGGATCATGTCGATCCGCAGCGCATTGCCTTTTACGGGTTGAGCTACGGCGGCAAGTCCGCCATGCGCCTTCCCGTGTTGGTGGAGCGCTATTGCCTCAGCATCTGCTCGGCGGATTACAACGAATGGATCTGGAAGAACACTTCCTCGCGCTCGCCCTACAGCTACTTGTGGACGTCAGAATATGACATGCCTGAGTGGAATCTGGGCAACACTTTCAACTACTCGGAGCTTTCATGGCTGATCTTCCCACGACCGTTCATGGTCGAGCGCGGCCATGACGATGGCGTGGCCCCGGACGAATGGGTCGCCTACGAATATGCAAAGACCCGCCGTCATTTTGTAAAATTGGGGCTTGCGAACCGAACGGAGATCGAGTTCTTCGATGGGCCACATACCATCAATGGAAAGGGAACATTTGATTTTCTTCACAACCATCTCAACTGGCCGAAGCCGTGATCTTGAAAACTCACTTTCCAGAATGACACCACGATTTCTCAGAGCCCTCGCCATCACCGCCGCCATGCTCGTCGCGAACAACCACGGAACAGCCGCGGACTGGGATCGGATGAAACCGATCGTGCCGCAACAGTACGTTTGCTATCGCGCCGCTGTCCCCCTTGTGATCGACGGCAGATTAAACGATGAGTCGTGGCAGACTGCGCCGTGGACACATGACTTTCAGGACATCGAAGGAGACGCGAAGCCGCGCCCCACTTTTCGCACACGCGCGAAGATGCTGTGGGACCAGAAATATTTCTATATCGCGGCAGAAATGGAGGAGCCGCATGTCTGGGGCACCATCACGCAACGCGACTCGGTGATTTTCAGGGACAACGATTTCGAGGTGTTCATCGACCCAAACGGGGACAACCACGAGTATTACGAATTCGAGATGAATGCGCTGAACACCGTCTGGGATCTCTTCCTGCGCAAACCCTACAAGGATGGTGGTCCAGCGATGAACAACTGGGACATCGAAGGCCTGCGCTCCGCGGTGCATATCCAGGGCACTCTCAACAACAGCCAGGACCGCGACCAGGGCTGGACGCTGGAGATCGCGTTTCCATGGAAAGCGCTCAAGCAGTTCGCGCATCGCGCGACCCCGCCGAAGGAAGGCGACCAATGGAGAATCGGCTTTTCACGTGTCGAGTGGGACATCGAGATCGTTGAAGGAAAGTATCAGAAAGTGCCCAATCATGCGGAGCACAACTGGATCTGGTCGCCACAGGGGATCATCGACATGCACCGGCCCGAGCGCTGGGGGTATGTCCAGTTCACGAGCGGCAAGCCTGGCACAGTGGATTTCAAGCCGGATGCCGGCGTCCCGGCACGTGAAGCGTTGATGACGATTTATCATGCGCAGCGTGAGTTTCAAACGCGCACGGGTCGATGGGCTTCGAATTTGAGTGAACTGGGATTAAACGAAAGCATTCAGACAGGACTGGTTCACAGCCCAACCATCAGGCTCAACAAAGACGGCTATGTTGCGACGGCAATCGTGAGAGTTGGGCGGGGCGCACGCGAAATCTGGCACGTCCGGCAGGATTCACGACTGTGGAGAAGACCATGAAAAAGGTGGTTATCCTGGCGGTTCTTCCTGACCCGGTGCATCCACAAGTTGTTGATGGAGCGCGACTGTGCTGAAAGCCAGTCGCGGCAGTATCGCTGGCTAGCCCTCACGCCAAACCTGCTGCGGCTGGTGCTGCGCACACATCCGCGCTCCTGGCCGACAGCCAAGTTCGCCGACAACTTGTGTATGCACTGCCACCACACATTTGCCAGCCCTCATTCCGCTTGCCTGCGCCTTTCCGGGAGGCGACCTTCCAGCCAACTCCTATGAATGCAAACCGTCGTTCCTTCGGTTTTACTCTGATCGAACTCCTGGTCGTCATCGCCATCATCGCGATTCTTGCCGGCATGCTCCTTCCCGCAATGGGCCGTGCGAAAGTGAAGGCCAACCAGATCAAGTGCGCGAGCAACGAGCACCAGATCGGTCTTGCGTACCACCTCTATGCGGATGATTACCAGGATTACTACCCTGTGCATGATGACTGGCAGAGCGTCGGCGGCAGGATGCCGACGAACGCCGTTGCCTGGCGCCCGGGAGTCATCTCAACCAACACGCGTCCGCTCAATCCCTACCTCCAATCACCAGAAATCTTCTGGTGCCCTGCTGACAAGGGGGACTCGTATTGGCCGCAGGCGAAGACGGCTTACGAGGGGTGGGGCAATAGCTACATGAACATGTGGGCAGTGGACTGGTTTCGCGTGAAGCACGTCACGGGAGATTCAACGGCTCCGCGAGGAAGCAAGGAGGCAACTTCGATCAAAACGACAGAGATCGCACGGAGTGCGGTGAACAAGATCGTGCAGGGCGACTGGCCTTGGCACGGGTCCAGAGATCCAAGCGACAAGAAGAGCGTGTGGCACAATTACAAGGGAAAACGCACCTTCAACATGCTCTTCGGCGACGGACACGTTGAGAACTACCTGTTTCCGTCTGGGTACCAAAAATGGCAGCTTTCACCGCCGCCGGATCTGAATTTCAAGTGGTGGTGAAATTCATTTCGCCGCCGGAAGCCTTCAGCGCAGATCTTCCCCTTTGGCCAGTCCGCCTATGGTCCAGTCCAGGTTGTATTCGCCGTAGGGTGCTGTCTTGTTGAGCGCTTTGTAGCGCACGTAGGCGGTGTGCCCATCAACGAACAATAGCGGCAAACCTTCCTTACCATGCGCGATGTTCTTGTCACCAAGATTGCCGTTCTCCGGCTCGGCAAAGCAGGGCATGATCGACTTCTTCGACGGCGAGCCCACGTCGGTTGAGCGCCGCTGGGTCAGCTTCGGTGACTGGGTGTCGTCGTTGTAAAACTGGTGGTAGTAATAATAGGAGCACGGGAACAAAAGCTCATTGGTTCGGATGCCATTTCCACTGCCATTGACTTTGGTCCATGCCAGATTCCAGGCCTGCCCCTTGTCGGCGGGGCAAAGGTAGAACCCGCGACCATTCGTGCTGATGTAAGGGTCCAGCAATTTGAGCAAGTCCACGAACGGCATTTGAGGCCACCCGCGGCCGGAGAAGGGAAACCTCTCTGAGTTGTCAGACGTGTAGAGACTCAACGCGATGCCCGCTTGCCGGAGATTGGAGATGCAACGCGCCGTGTTGGCTTTTGTCTTGGCGCGGGACAGTGCTGGTAAAAGCATTCCTGCAAGAATCGCAATGATGGCGATGACCACGAGAAGCTCGATAAGTGTGAAGCCGGTCAGTCGCTTCGAGGGCAGACGAGGGGCGGGATGGCTTCGGAAAATTTGAGCGAACATAAGATGGCAGTAATGAGATTCTCTGTCGTTGCGGGGATTGGGTGTTGATTGGACTAAACCAGCCATGGACCGTCCAGTCAACCAATCGCAATTTGAAGGGGATGATTGAGAAAAGACTCGGAATTGTTGGGATTCCGGACTGTTTCACTGGAGAGGGGCGTGGCTTGCTGTTGCTTTGAACGGGGCGGTCAACTTTCGAGTATCGCGATGGCAGTGGCGTAGTTCTCGGTCTGGCTCAGGCTGACGTGGACAATCCTGCCAGCGCGGGATTCCAACAGGAGCATGCCACCACCATGAAGAATCACGAACGGCTTCCCGCCCGTCTCTCGTCCAATCTCCATATCCTGCCATGAAAGCTCCCGCCCGATTCCGGTGCCAAATGCCTTGGAGATTGCTTCCTTTGCGGCGAAGCGAGCCGCGATGTGAGGAGCCGGATGTTTGAACTTGAGGCAGTACTCGATTTCCGCAGGCCGGAGTATTCGCTGATAGAAACGCTCTCCAAAACGCTCGATCGAAGTCCGGATCCGCGCGACTTCGATGATGTCAATTCCAGTGCCGAGAATCATGTGGTCGAACGAAGCATGCTTTCCTGGCTGGTGTCTTACTCTTAATCCTCTGGACTGAGTGATCATGATTGAAATCATGATCAAGACCAGGGCACCGCACGTTCCTCCCGTCATTTGCCATATCCACGCATGAGCTGGAGCATTTCCCTGACTGCCTCGGTGATCCCGATGGTGACGGCGCGGCTGACGATGCTATGGCCAATGTTGAGTTCGATCATGTGTGGAACTGCAAAGAGTGTCTTTAGATTCTCGTAGTTCAGCCCGTGGCCGGCATTCACTTTCAACCCGAGGCTGTGAGCCTGTCGCGCGCCGTCCACCAGCCGGACCAGCTCGGCGGCCCGTCTGCTCTCATCATGAAACTCATCGGCGAATGAACCGGTGTGCAGTTCGATGAACTGGCTGCCTGTGCGTGCCGCAGCTTCGATCTGCCGCGGGTCCGGCGCGATGAAAAGGCTGACTTCGATTCCCGCGTCATTCATGCGACGGCAGGTGGAACGGATGCCTTGCTCATGACCGGCGACATCAAGTCCTCCTTCAGTGGTGACTTCCTCGCGTTTCTCCGGAACGAGACAAACAATGTGCGGCTTGAGCTTCAAGGCGATCTCGATGATCTCCGGCGAGTTGGCCATTTCGAAGTTCAGTCGAGTATTGACCGCCTCCCGCAATCGCCAAAGGTCACGATCCTGAATGTGCCGCCGGTCTTCACGGAGATGCGCGGTGATGCCGTGCGCGCCGGCTGTCTCACATTGGAGCGCAGCCTCGATCGGATCAGGTTCACCAATCGAACGTCCGCGATACCGGGCTTCGCGGATCGTGGCTACGTGATCGATGTTGACGCCAAGTTTGAGCATCAAGCCCTGTCAAGGTTTTGGTTGTTCTGAAGAATCCGATTTCCGGGATGGAGGGGCGGGCCGGAAACCAACACTCAGGTCGGCAATGGGGAAATTCGTGCCCTCGATCCAGTTTGCCAGCGTGAGCAGTTCGAGCCCGTTCAGGCCGATATGAGATCGCCGAACCAGAGAAAGTTCAGTGGCCGAAGTGGCTGTGATCTCAGTGATGGTGTTTCCCAGCTTGGGACTCGCAGCCTGCACCCAACGATGAGCGAGGGATTTCTCATCCATCGGTGGCAATGTGAGCAGGATGCCCAACAGCTCCAGAGTTTCGCGTAACTGCTTCAGACGGTGTTCGGTGATTTCCCAGTCGTAATAAACGAGGTTTGTCCGGTTGAGCTGCTCGAACAATGCGGGTGGTGGAGCGTTCGTGGTGGGTGCCACGGGAAAAATTCCACCATTCAAGAACTCGCCCGATGGTTCGGGAGCGCGTCGTATGAATGGGCGCAGAAACAGCATTTGCCCGCTCATTTGCAGTAGATTCGTGTGAACTGAAACAACGTCGATGGGAGAATTGAGGAGGTTGGAGTTCACCTGCGGCACCCAAGTGGAGGCCAGTCGCTCGAAGGCATTGGTCGCGTCTGAAACTGGAACGGCAACCTGGATCTGGAAAGGTGTGTCGGCTTGTCCCCAAGCCACGGCTTGTTGGGGAGCCGCATCCAGGCCCATGCTTCGAAACCACTCCTGTTTGTCGAGCCAGCCGCCAATCCCGCGCAAAGCCGTGAAGCTGATCAGCGGATCTCGAATGGTGTTCGTGGGAAGACGCCACGGCTCCAACTCGGAGCGCATCGGTTCCGTGAGATGAAAATGGGCTTCTGTGCGGAGCCCTTCTCCTTTGCCAAGGATCATGATGTCAAACCGTGGCAATGGAATGGATGCAAGGAGCGGGACTGTGTTGGTCAACCGCGGCCAGTCCACGTTCGCGCGGCACCAGTGAGTTCCCATCGATTGCGAAGGAAGTTCCGCCGCTGACCGCCAAAGGGGTGTGTCGATCTGCGTCGCTGATCCGAGGGTGACGTTGTCGCCGCCGAGAAGGAACCAGGAGTTGGTGGCCGTCTTGGACGCCAGGATCGAGCTGTTGCCGGGATCGCGGCTGGCGATGAGCTTCTCCCCGTTCTGCTGCCAGACGGTGTGGCGCTGAGAATCGAGCCGGATCGCGAGCGTCCAGGCTGGTGGACGGTTGGTGCGGTCAATGACCTCGAAAATCGTCTCGCTTTGGAGCACATCGTCCAGGAGCGGTCGCGCAAGAGCCGCGACATCACCATTTGTAGAGGCGGTGGTTCCGCTGAGAAATGACGCCAGGGCGGGGGCCAGTTTGTTCAGGGCTTGTGATCTCAGTTCGCCGGTTTCAGGCAGTTGCCACACATCTCGCATTGTGGTGGCGTTGGTGTCAGTCGCGAGTTCTTGAAAACCCTTGAAATGAACCCTGGCCAGTATCCGTTCCACTTTGACGATTGGGGCGGTGGCACTGGCGGCCGAGTCCTTGGACTTCTGGCAACCAGTGATGGCGACGGCACCCAGTAAACTCCAGCAGGCGATCAACCTTCTCATATTAAGTGGGCTTTGAATTGCCAGAGAGAGCCGCCGTTGGCAAACGATTTAAGATAAGACCGCGTTCAGTCAGATAAAAACTGTCGGGGAAGATCTGGCAGAAGCGGTGGAGGTTTTTTCAAAAGTGGCGCGAGCTGTGTCATTAGATGGAATAAGCAAATCAGTTTCTGTCGGTGGACCTATGGTCGTTTCCTGCTCGGAACCAGGAGCGCTGTTGATCTGCAAGGCGCTTCGATTCCAGCTCATGCGGCTCTTCGCGCAATGTTGGTCCTTCCACTATACAATAGGCTGTGAGCCGGGAGCGATTCCCAGGATCGCCAGGTTCTTGAACTCAGTCTTTAGCGTTGAGCGAACGTCGCGGATGAATTCTCCCCAGCGCTCGCAGCCGGGGCGGACGCCGCTGAGATCACTCCCATTTGAAAGATGCCACCGCAGGTACCACCTGCACATCACGGCGAAAGCAGAATTGAAATATGGCTACAGACCTTTGAGTTGTTAACTCTCATTTCCAACCGCTTTCGCTCCCAATCACCTCCCAGTTGCGAAAGTCGGGCTGGAGGCACTGCTCACACACCAGGCATAGCCGAAGCAAGCTGTGAAACTGTGGCGAAGTAAATCTTGAACTCGATCAACGTGGTGTTGAATTGAAGCTTACCAATTTTCGACGAACTTCCACTGGCAGCGTCCCGGTGCGTTTGATAGCTTCCGCCGCGATATGCGCCTGACTGCCACCATTTCCATCCTAAGCGTTTTATTGGGACTCCTGACTACCGCTACCAGGGCCGCCTCGCCCGACTCGGTGAAAGGTGTGACCGTTCAGGAATTTCGAGGGTGGCAGGAAAGTTTGATCCTGGAGGCAAGCGGTGTTCACGCCATCGTGGCGCCCGCCGTTGGTGGTCGTATCCTCCAGTATGGTGTCAGTGGTGAAAACATCCTTTATGAGGACATCAAGTCTTTTGGGAGAACTCTCGCCAATTCTCCAGGCAGCTTCTCGATGGGAGGCTATCAGTGTGATATCGGTCCCGAGCTGCGCGGAATTCCAGACCATGAGGCGCTCTGGGTTGGTCTTCATCAATGGAAAATCCACAAAGACTTCACAGTTCGCGTGACCAGCGAGAAGGATGTCAGCGTCGGCATCCAGATGGAGAAGCAGATTCTCATCGAACCTGGTTCAGGCGACCTTGGCATCACGCAGGAAATGCGGAACATCTCCGACAAGGAAGTGGCTTACTGTTTGTGGGACCGGACACTCTGCAAGAATGATGGGTTCGCGCTCTTTCCGCTGAACAAGAAGAGCCGGTTCAAGGCTGGCTGGTCCTTGAGGCGGACCGTGAATGACAAATTTATTTACGATGGCGACAAGCCTGTAGCGGCCAACGTCCGCATCATGAAAGGAATGCTTGTGGCACGCTGTGAAGGACCGGCCACCAAAGTGGGAGCGGACAGCGACGCTGGTTGGATTGCCTACGTTCGCGGGCGGCTGCTGCTCGTGAAGTATTTTCCCTTCTTCCCGCAGGGCAATTACTCGGACGGTGGAAATTCCGTTGAGCTTTACTACGATGAACGTGTCGCAGAACTTGAACCTCTGAGCCCGGAGGTGAAACTCCAGCCCGGTGGCAGCCACATGTTTCCCGAGAAATGGACCTTGATTGAACTGGAGAAGGAAGTTCTGACTTTCGAAAAGGCGGCGGAACTCGTGAAACGAATTCCACCGTCACCCTTCGGCAGGAAGTGATGACGTTGGGCGGGAGGATGTCGCGGTCGCCATAGACTTCCGTGCCGATGCGCCAGTGTTTGCCGTCGCCGCCGAGTCCGCTTCGGTTGGAAGCGCACGGTCACCGTGTCTCCTGCGAGCACAGGCATTTTTGCAGACTTTCCTTGATCGTGCGCCTGATGGCCATCGCTTCGCCGACGCTTTTCATCTGCGTGGTGAGCGTGGGGGCGGCTTGCGAAATGGTAGCCGTGCGCATGCGCCTCGAAGGCAATGCGCATCCCGCAATGGCGGGATTGGTGACTACGTAATCAATGGCTCGTCCCGTCCAAGCGGGATCGTTCTTGAGTTCGTCGAGCAGGTAGCCGATGACGAACCGAGCCAGTTCTACTCGGAAGCCTTGCCACTTCCGATGGCTTCCGAGTAGTTTTCCAACCATGTTCAACCTCGCCGATCTGCTCCGCCAGCACGAAGGCAAGACGCTGGAGTTCAAGCGCGACATCTCCTCGCCGGACAAGGTGATGCGGACGCTCGTGGCCTTCGCCAATGGCGCGGGCGGCGTGCTGCTCATCGGCGTCGAGGATGGCTCGCGCAAAGTGTGCGGCGTGCCGGACATCGCCAGGACCGAGGAGCAGCTTGCCAGTTTCATTTCCGACCGCATCGAGCCGCGGCTCCTGCCGGAGATTCACATCATCCCATTCCGCAAGACGCACGTGCTCGCCGTCGAACTTTTCCCCAGCCCCAGCCGTCCGCACTACGTGAAGGCCGTCGGCTATCCGGCGGGCGTTTATGTCCGCGTCGGCTCGACCAACCGCCAGGCGGATGCAGCGGCGGTGGCGGAACTTCAACGCGTCGTGCGTGGACGCAGCTACGACGAAGAGCCGTTGCCGGAATTGCACTCGGAAGCGATCGACTTCCGAGCTGCTTCCGAGTGCTTCGCGCCCGTTCGCCGACTGCGGAAGAAAGACCTGCGCACGCTCCACCTCCTCGCCCCGCACCAGAAACGCGAAGTGCCTACCGTCGGCGGCGTCGTGCTGTTTGGCGCGGAACGGCTGAAGCAATTTCCCGAAGCCTGGCTGCGCGCCGGTTGTTTCGAGGGCGTGGACAAAAGCGTCATCCTCGATTCCGCCAACCTCACGAGCTATCCCGTGCTCGCGGTGGAGGAAGCCATCCGCTTCGTGCAGCGCAACACCCGGCGGGCGCTCGAAGTAAAGGCGTGCGTCACCGGGAAGTCTGGGAATTTCCCGTCGTGGCCTTGCGCGAAGCCATCACCAACGCCTTCGTCCACGCCGACTACGCGCAACGCGGCTCACCCATCCGCCTCGCCATCTTCCGCGACCGCATCGAAATCGAAAATCCCGGCAACCTGCCGCCCGGCCTGACCGTGGAGGACATCCGGCGCGGCGTCTCCAAGCTACGCAATCGCGTCATCGGTCGCGTCTTTCACGAACTGGGACTCATTGAGCAATGGGGCAGCGGCATCCAGCGCATGACCGCCGCGTGTCGCGCCGCTGGTTTGCCCGAACCCGAACTGGAGGAAATCGGCAGCAGCTTCCGCGTCACCTTCCGCCGCGAGCGCGTCGCCAAACCTGAGCGCGACAAACTGGACACTGCCATCGTGGAATTCCTGCGGCGCAAACCCGGCGCGTCCACCAGCCAGATCGCCGCCGCCATCAAGCGGACCTCACGCGCTACGCAGACGCGTCTCAAGCGCCTCGTCGAACTCGGCCAACTCGTCGCCATCGGCAGCAGCACCCAGGACCCGCGCAAGGTGTATCACTTGAAGCAGGGCGTGTGAGGCGGAGCACCAGCCCCGGCGGGGCGACATCTTTGTAGAAGCCGCGATGGAAATGAATTCAAGCTCCGTCAGGAGCGAAATATGCCGCCCCGACGGGGCTGGGGAATTGGGTGGCGTGCGTGGCTACAAAGATTTCGCTCCTGACGGAGCTTTCGGACGGAGCGCGACTGTGTCCGCAGGACCAGTCGCAGCGGGTGGAGGGGCGGAGGCGGTTGAAATTATTTTGCGGCGTGGGTTTGGTGGTGGCCGCGCGCAAGCACCTGCGGCTGATCCCGCATTACGGGACACAGCCGCGCTCCAACAGCAACGCGGTTGCAGCGTTCAGCCCAGCGTTGGTGAGACGAAGGAGCGGCTACGCTGGGTAACGAACAAAAATGAAAAACAACTCTGCCTTGAGCAGTTTGGGAAACTGCGAAGGGAATTTAGCGAAGCAAAAGGCCCGCAAGGGCCGAGCGAGCGGGAGCGAGTGAGTCCACGAGTTGTGGCGGCGCGGCGGCGGATTGGATGCAACGCCTTCAGCGTTGAAAACATTTTGGGGAACGCAACCCAGGGTAGCTCGTTCCTCGCAACCCTGGGCTGATGGATTTGAATCCCGTTGGGATTCGCAAACCGGAGCGCCGTCAGGCGCGGCATAGTTGTATGCAGCCAAAATCAAACAAGGTTTCAAGCTCCGTCAGGAGCGGAGTATGCCGCCCCGACGGGGCTGGGGAATTTTGTGGCGTGGGTGGCTACAAAGATTTCGCTCCTGACGGAGCTTTCGGACGGAATGCGACTGTGTCCGCAGGACCAGTCGCAGCGGGTGGAGGGGCGGAGGCGGTTGAAAATATTTTGCTGCGTGGGGTTGTTGGTGGCCGTGCGCAAGCACCTGCGGCTGATCCCGCTTTGCGGGACACAGCTGCGCTCCGGAGGAAAAGCGGTGGAGGGCCACCGCAGTCCAAGACGCTGGCGCGTGAACCGATGACTCCCGAATTTCGCGAAGCGTCTTGGAGTGCGCCAGCCCTCTGGCGCTTTGGGAAAGGTGATGCAACGCCTTCAGCGTTGATAACATTTTTGGGAACGTAACCCAGGGTAGCTCGGTCCGTGCTAGACAGCCAACCTCGCAACCCGGGGCTGATGGATTCGAAGACCATTGGGATTTGCAAACTTGAGCGCCGTCAGGCCCGGCATAGATGTAGCATCCAAAATCAAACAACTTTCAAACTCCGTCTGGGGGCCTGCGCCAGCACCGGAATATGCCGCCCCGACGAGGCTGTGTTCTTCGCCCGTGGGAACGGGAGAAGGTGGCCGCAGGTCGGATGAGGGTCGTCGGGAAAACCGGCGCGGGCGGCTGCAAGGATTTCGCTCCTGACGGAGCTACGGAGCGCGGGTCTGCGACCCGCAGCGGCTTCGGTTGTTCGAAGGCGTTTGGATTATCCGATGACGTGAATCGTGGCCGCGTGCTGCGGCTCACAGAGCCGCGCTCCAACCGCAACGCGGTTGCCACGTTCAGCCCCGTAGCAGCCAACGTGAGTTGGCTCAAACCTCTCCCGGGAAGGATTGGAGCGGACTCACGTCCGCTGCTACAGGCTCAGCGTTGAAAACATTTTTGGGAACGTAACTCAGGGTAGATCGGTCCGAGCCGGACGGGTCAACCTCGCAACCCGGGGATGATGGATTTGAATCCCGTTGGATTCCGTGGATGGAGCGCCGTCAGGCGCGGCATATTTGTAGCAGCCAGAATCAAACAAGGTTGCAAGCTCCGTCAGGAGCGGAATATGCCGCCCCGACGGGGCTGGGGAATTGGGTGGCGTGGGTGGCTACAAAGATTTCACTCCAGACGGAGCTGTGGCCAAGCTCCAGCGAGCATAGGCATTTTTGCAGGCTTTCCTTGAATGTGCGGCCGAGGCCATCGCTTCGCCGAAGCTTTTCATCTGCGTGGTGAGCCGGGGTCAGCCTACGGAGATTTCTCGAAGGCAAAGCGCTTTTGAATCAACGGAATTGGTCGAAGAACGAGTGATCCACTTCAAAAACTTCTTTGCGCCGCAGGCCAAGTTGCTTGGTCTCGAACAACTCCACCAGTCGCTCACCATCCACCAACTCAATCGGAAGGACGCCTTCGCGGTTGGCCTCTTTCTCGGCTTCCGAACTGAACCAGCCGGTGGTAAGGAGAATTCCTTTGTCGGCGCGGCCCATGACGGCGTTTCGGAAATCACCGACCTGCGCCCGGCTGACTGACTTGCGGACTCTCTTGCATTGGAACAGCACCTTCATGGTCACGAATGGATTCAGGCGCAACAGGCCCATGCCGTCGATTCCGCCATCGTGGCTCTTGCCAGTGACGGCAACTTTCTCCAACCCGTATTCGTGAAGAAGCCGTTTGCAGAGACGCTCAAAACCTTCAGGCGAGAGAGATTGGAGGACGTCCAGCAGTTTGCTTTCCTCCGCCAATTCGGGAGTTTCGACTTCCGCCCCCACGTCCGTGATCTCAGTTTCAAGCTTAGAATCTGGCTTGGGTGCCTTCGTTTGTCTGTTGGAACGCAATCTTGCCTGCCTCCTGACAAGTTCTTGGCCTTGTTCCTCGGTGAGCCCGGCTTTTGCTCCCGCACTGCTCAATGTCCAAACACCCCTTCGCGAACTATCAAGCAAGCCTTCCCAAACCAAATACTGTCGCGCCCAATGAACTTGATTCTCGAAACGTAGGATGCCGTTCCTATTTCGTCGCTCACGCTCTTCGTCCGGCAACTTAGCAGCGTTGGCGATCCAAGCGGAAACATCGCGGGATTCAGCGGAACCGCCAAGGGCATGTAGCGCGTCGAGCAACAACGGAATCCATTTTACGAATTCAGCTTTGCCTTTAGCTCGCGCCATAAATCCTCTCAGTTCTTCGCTCCCGCCAGTTCCTCCTCAAAATCCACGATCTCCTTGATCTGCACCAGGAACCAGCGGTCAATTTTCGTGAGGTTGAAAATCTCCTCGATGGTGAAGCCGGCGCGGAGGGCGTGGCGGATGAAGAAGATGCGTTCGGCGTTGGGCACGCTCAGTTTGCGGCTGATGACGTCGCGCGGGAGAATGTCGCGGTCACCATAAACTTCCGTGCCGATGCGCCAGGGTTTGCCGTCGCCGCCCAGACCGCTGCGGCCAATCTCCAGTGAGCGCAGGCATTTTTGCAGGCTTTCCTTGAACGTGCGCCCGATGGCCATCGCTTCGCCCACGCTCTTCATCTGCGTGGTGAGCGTAGGGTCGGCTTGCGGGAATTTCTCGAA